>Ga0214919_10011388_pt1 | contig 11098 bp, 14 predicted proteins | sample LL1503_MetaG_FD_177994 | JGI IMG/M metagenome (GOLD analysis project Ga0214919, IMG submission 177994) | Freshwater microbial communities from Lake Lanier, Atlanta, Georgia, United States - LL-1503 | ecosystem: Environmental > Aquatic > Freshwater > Lake | place: USA: Georgia | collected...
TGTATCGACGTTTTGGCTTTGTGCCTGCAGGGATTCGCAAGAAGTATTACGAAAATAAAGATGACGCCATCATCATGTGGGCACACGGCATTGAAACGCCTGAGTTTCTAGAGCGAATTCGTCTGATCGAATCGAGACGACCATGAACTCACATGTAGTGAATGAATCAACTGTGGTTCTTGCGATTGAAACAAGCTGTGATGAAACCGCCGCGTCAGTAGTGATGGGTGGAAACGACATCTTGTCGTCCATCGTTTCTAGCCAGATTGAGATTCATGCTCGCTTCGGCGGCGTTGTGCCCGAAGTGGCAAGCCGCGCGCATTTGGAAGCACTGATCCCCGTAGTGAATGCTGCAATAACTGAAGCGGGCATCTTGCCTTCGCGCATTGATGTTGTCGCTGCCACAGCGGGCCCGGGTCTCATTGGCGCACTTCTTGTTGGAGTATCAGCAGCAAAGTCTCTTGCGCTCGTATGGGACAAACCGTTTGTTGGCGTGAATCATTTAGAAGCTCATCTGTATGCCGGACTTCTTGATGACCCTACTCTGCAGTTCCCACTAGTGGTTCTGTTGGTGTCTGGTGGTCACACCATGATCATTGAGATGCGTGGTCATGGTGATTACGTCATCATGGGACGCACGATTGATGACGCAGCGGGTGAGGCCTACGACAAAGTCGCGCGGTATTTACAACTCGGGTATCCGGGTGGTCCGGCAATTGACAAACTTGCGCCAAGCGGAAACCCTCATGCTGTTGAGTTCCCACGTGCCATGATGCACGACGGTCTTGATGTGTCATTTAGTGGTTTGAAGACTTCCGTCATTAACTACGTGAAGAAGAACCCTGACGTATCAAATGTTGATGTCGCAGCTTCTTTTCAAGCTGCTGTTGTTGACGTGCTGTGCGCAAAGACCATACGTGCTGCACAAAAAGTTGGGGCAAAGGGAATCGTGCTGGGCGGGGGAGTATCTGCCAACTCTTTGTTGCGCTCAGAAATGACAGCACGTGGCGCCGCTGCGGGCTTCACAGTGGCATTGCCAAGTCGTGACATGTGTACTGATAATGCCGCAATGATTGCGGCTGCTGCTTGGCACAGACTTGCGTCTGACGGCCCGACCAGCTTGTCGTGCGGTGCGTACCCGAACCTCAAACTAGATGCGGTCCCACGATGACACGTATGCCACTTGTTCTTCGTGGTCGAGAGTTTCCTATTCCCGTAGTGCTTGCACCAATGGCGGGGGTTACGAATATTCCATTCCGCGCACAGTGCCGTTCCTTTGGGCCTGATCTTGTTTATGTCAGTGAAATGGTGATGGCTGTCGCGCTTGTTCATGGCAATGAAAGAACCAAGAAGATGGTTGCATTCGGGCCCGATGAAGATTTCCGCAGTTTGCAGATTTACGGAAGCGATCCTGACTTTGTAGGCAAAGCAGTACGCGCGTTATGCGAACAAGACATTGCTGACCACATTGATATGAACTTTGGTTGCCCGGCAACAAAGGTCACTCGCAAAGGCGGCGGAGCAGCAGTTCCTGTGAAGCGCAATCTGACCCGCGCAATCATGGCCGCAGCGGTGAAAGCTGCTGAACCATATGGGGTGCCCATTACGTGCAAGTTCCGTATTGGTATTAACGACAACATCACAACATTTCTTGACACCGGTAAAACAGCAGAAGATGAAGGCATCGCGATGATTGCTTTGCATGCGCGCACTGCCGAACAGCACTACGCAGGCCATTCACATTGGGAAAAAATTGCTGAACTTAAACAAGCGGTGACAAGTATTCCGGTATTGGGTAATGGCGATATCTGGGAAGCACAAGATGCCATCGACATGATGGAACAGACTGGTTGCGATGGGGTAGTTGTGGGGCGCGGATGCCTTGGCAAGCCATGGTTATTTCGAGATCTTGTTGATGCGTTTAGCGGTCGAGAAGTGCAAGCATCACCGAATCTTGGTTTTGTTCTGAACGTTATGCAGGAACATGCACAAGGCCTGATGGAAATCATGGGACCTGATTACGGCATTCGTAATTTCCGTAAACACTGTGGTTGGTATCTCACTGGGTATCCAGTTGGTTCCGAAGTCCGTCGTTCATTTGCCACGGTGTCAACTTTTGAGCAGCTGCAAGAAATATCATCAGAGCTTGACCACGCAATGACACTTCTGCCTGGTGGTGAACGCTTTACGCGTGGTCACACAAACGGCCCTATCAAAGTTGTATTGCCTGAGGGCTACTTAGATAATCGCGATGATCTCACCGTGCCAGACGATGGTCATGACATGGCTCTAAGCGGCGGCTAAATAAGTTTCGACAGTGCAACTGACGCAGCAAGCATCACAGTGTTCATAGCGATCATGGTCGTGATCAACCATCTCGTTTGCTCATGCAGTCGCATTTCAAAGGTTGCTTCAATTGTCAACTGAAGAGCATGCATGTCACCCTTGAGTTCATTGCGCAGACTTTGGATGTCGCTTTTGAGTTCATCACGTAGATGTTGCAGGTCAGTTTTAGTGGCGACGTCGGCCCAGCCGACGGGAGGAAGAAGTTCCATAAGTGTGTCTGCTGCCTCCTCGTTCAGAATCTGGCCCATTGCGGTTCGTAATTGAAATCTTGACGCTTCAGTAATGCTCATGTCAATGATGTGTGCGGGGGTCGTAGAGTTCAGGAATGGAATCACACAGTTTCATGGTGCTCGCATCACGTTCGCCCCGACGCGTTGAATTGCTGAAACAACTCGCCGCTGACTTCACTGTGCTGCCTGCCGACATTGACGAGACGCCGCACCCGCATGAAGACCCTGTGTCGTATGTGAAACGTCTCGCAGTAGAGAAAGCGCGCGCCGTATATATGGTCAGCGATAGCCACGCCACTGTGATTGGCGCGGACACCACGGTGGACCTCAATGGAACTATTTTTGGCCAACCAGTTGATGACGATGACGCTCGCCGCATGTTGACCCTTCTCAGTGGAGCCACCCATCAGGTCCACACCGGAGTCGCGGTGGTGAGCGCCAAAGGGGAAGTGGTCGAAGTAGTCAGCTCCGACGTCACCTTCGTATCTGTCACCCAGGAATTGCTGGAGTGGTACATCGGCACGGGAGAATCGGCCGGCAAGGCGGGTTCCTATGCAATTCAAGGCCACGGCAGTGCCTTGGTGGCCTCATCGGCAGGATCCATGTCCAATATCATCGGCCTACCCCTCGAAGAGACAGCCCGATTGCTCGGGATTTCGGGTCCAAAATAGGACACCGAAACGGGTCTGGCGTTGCTAAGGCGGCCCGCTAGTCCGTATCATTAGCAGTCGCACTCCTCGAGTGCTAATCCCCGGACCGGGTCACCGGTCCTACTTCTCGGAGGAACATTATGAACCTGAAGCCACTCGATGACCGCATCGTTGTCAAGCCAAGCGAAGCAGAGCAGACCACTGCATCTGGTCTCGTCATCCCAGACACAGCAAAAGAAAAGCCACAGCAGGGCACAGTGCTCGCCGTTGGTCCTGGTCGCTGGAGCGACGATGAAGGCAAGCATTTCGCACTCGACGTCAAAGTCGGCGATGTTGTTCTCTACAGCAAGTACGGCGGCACAGAAGTAACACATGGTGGCGATGATCTTTTGATCCTCACCAGCCGTGACGTTCTTGCAATCGTCGGAAAGTAGTCCATACCATGGCTAAGCAATTGAAATTTGGCGACGAAGCTCGCCGCGCACTGGAAGCAGGAGTCAACAAGTTGGCCGATGCTGTCAAAGTGACGCTCGGACCTAAGGGACGCAACGTAGTCCTCGACAAAAAATTCGGTGCACCCACCATCACTAACGACGGTGTGTCCATTGCAAAAGAAGTCGAACTCGACGATCCATTCGAAAACATGGGTGCGCAACTTGTTAAAGAAGTAGCAACCAAGACCAACGATGTTGCCGGTGACGGAACAACAACAGCAACAGTTCTTGCTCAGGCAATGGTGCAACACGGCATGCGCAACGTCGCTGCTGGTGCAAACCCAATGGGTTTGAAGCGCGGCATGGAAAAAGCAGTTGCTGCAGCAGTTGAGTCAATCAAGGGTCAGTCAAAAGAAGTTGACGACAAAGGTGACATCGCCAGCGTTGCAACTATCTCTGCAGCTGATGCAACCATTGGTGGCGTCATCGCTGATGCAATCGACAAAGTCGGCAAAGATGGCGTTGTTACAGTTGAAGAAAGCAATACCTTTGGTATCGAGCTTGAATTCACTGAGGGAATGCAGTTCGACAAGGGTTACTTGTCGCCATACTTCGTTACAGACCAAGAGCGTCAAGAAGCAGTGATCGAAGAGCCGTACATCTTGTACTACGCATCAAAGATTTCTTCAGTCCAGTCATTGTTGCCAGCTCTCGAAGCTGTCATGAAGACAGGCCGTGCGCTTCTTATCATCGCTGAAGATGTTGAAGGCGAAGCTTTGGCAACACTTGTTGTCAACAAGATCCGCGGAACTTTCAACTCAACAGCAGTGAAAGCTCCTGGTTTTGGTGATCGTCGTAAAGCAATGTTGCAAGACATGGCAGTTCTTACTGGTGGCCAAGTCATCAGCGAAGAAGTTGGCCTCAAGCTTGAGAACGTCACACTTGACTTGTTGGGACGCGCAAAGCGCATCATCATCACTAAAGACGCAACCACCATCGTTGATGGTGCTGGCGACAAGGCAGAAGTTGCTGGCCGCATTAGCCAGATCAAAGCCGAAATCGACAACACCGATTCTGATTGGGACCGTGAAAAGCTTCAAGAGCGCCTTGCCAAATTGGCCGGCGGTGTTGCAGTTATCAAGGTTGGCGCTGCTACCGAAGTAGAACTCAAAGAGAAGAAGCACCGCATTGAAGATGCAGTGTCAGCAACTCGTGCAGCAATCGAAGAAGGAGTCGTCGCCGGTGGCGGTACCGCTCTTCTTCGTACGCGTGCATCTGTTCTTAAAGTTGTTCAGAGCCTTGAAGGCGACGAAGCTACTGGTGCTCGCACTGTGTACGAAGCACTTGTTGCTCCGGCTAAGCACATTGCAGATAACGCTGGCATGGAAGGTTCCGTTGTTGTACAGCGCGTTGAATCTGAGAAGGGAAACATTGGTCTCAATGCTGCAACAGGCGAGTACGTCGACCTTGTTGCCGCAGGAATCATTGACCCTGCGAAAGTCACGCGCGCTGCATTGCAGAACGCAGCTTCCATTGCCTCATTAGTAATGACCACCGAGTGTCTTGTGGCTGATAAGCCAGACAAGAACGCCCCTGCCATGGGCGGCGGCGGAATGCCCGGTGGAATGGGAATGATGTAATTCCCCTTTCGGAATAAAAACATTTCAGGGTGTGTTGCACCCAGAGCCTCCCGTTGATGGCCCGGACCGTTTGGTCCGGGCCATCAATATTTCTACGGCGTACTCTGTACTTCATGAAACAACGCACCAAGGGCATGTGGCTAGTACAGCTCTGTGAATATGTCATTGGTTTCGTACTTGCCATGTCAGCCACACACTCTGTGCGACCCGCGACGCTTTCTGTCTTTGCTGTAGCCATCATCGTGAATGCCGCAATTTCTGACGGATTCCTCGCTGCATTCCATGTCCTGCGACCGCATACCCACCGCGCAGTAGGTATTGGCATTGCTGTCAGTGCTGTCGTAATCGCAGCTATTGCTTCTTTGGATCTCACATCTCGACTTACTCTTATCGTGACCGCGATGGCACAGGGCTTTGTGTCGGTACGCTTCGGGCATGGCTTTCGAACGACCAGCACCAGACCTCACTAAATTGATCTCCGCATGGGATGCTTTTGAAAAAGGCGAAGAGATGCCAGGTCGCGTTCTTGCCAACTTAAAGACAGCCGGACTTGCTGAAATTCTTGCTGAACTTAAATTAACTGGTTGGACTCCTACAGCATCGTGAGTCAACGACGCGGAGGTAATCAAAACATTCCGCGCCCTGATAACTGGCGTCTCGGCGAACATCCTGAATGGATGAAACGTGATTTTTCTGTCTTGAATGACATGGAGGAAATCAGTCGACGTCTTCACCTTCACGTGTTATCAGAGCAACCTGCAAATCTTGACTTGAATCAGGCTTGGGTTGCATCGTCTCGACCCTCAGCGGTTCTTATTCCATTACTCGTAACAAATGATGGCCCGTCGGTGTTACTCACACGTCGCGCGGATCACTTACGTAGTCACAAAGGTGAAATCTCTTTTCCCGGTGGCCGCATGGAAGTGAATGAAACTCCACAACAGACTGCACTGCGCGAAGCTCATGAAGAAGTGGCCTTGCCACATGACGTAGTCACCATCATCGGAACGCTTGAACCCATTGCAACTTTTGTCAGCAATAGTCACATCACACCAGTGGTGGCATTGGTCGCTGGTGAACCAGTCCTTCAGGCAGAACCCGGAGAAGTGGCGCGCATCATGACCGTGCCATTGCATAATCTTGCTCGTTCGGATACGTACCGTAACGAGTGGTGGTCAACAGAGCGTGGCGAGATCAATATTCATTTCTTTGAATTAGACGATGAAACGGTGTGGGGCGCAACGGGGCGACTGTTGCACCAACTGATTGACGCCATCACAACCGCATAAGTCACGGTGCACCGAATCGTCGTACGGTGCGAAAGAATGTTTCGGCCCAGGCAAGACATTGTGTACGTGTAATCACATCGCGAGTAGAACAACTACTTCGCATGTCTTTTCGGAATCGTTCGTCAATCCGTAACCGAAGTGCCTCAGTCCATACACGACCATTTTTGAAGCGACTCATGTTGCGATATCCAAAATCATGACGCCGACACGCATCGTAGAAATCAAAACTTCGGCCAGTGCTTTGCACAATTGGCGCAGAGCAACCGTCGGTACCCCAATCAAGTCGCGCATCGTGCAATGGCGAATCGGCAATGGAAACAAAAGCCGGCAATGAAGTATGAAACAAGAGAGTTTCAGCAACGGTTTGTGCAGAGGGAAGAGGAGTTACCGAGAGTCCCGCGGCAACAACGAGAGAACACATGAATGCCATGCGCACCTCCTTCGCTCAGCATGTGTGCGCGTCGAGGGCTGCAATGGAATGCGAATTGTTTTAGTTGCGGATTGTTTTCAGCAGAAGTGCCATCTCCACGGCGCCAAGGGCTGCTTCGTCGCCCTTGTTGTCAATGCCTGGGCCGCTGCGGTCAATGGCTTGTTGTTCAGTGTTCAAGGTGAGCACTCCGAACATCACTGGTACACCAGTTGACATCTGTGCATCTTGAATTCCACGAGTCGCAGCTTCACATACATATTCAAAATGTGGTGTGTCACCACGGATGACAGTGCCCAGACAAATGATGGCATCGACAGTTCCGCTCTCGGCCAGAACCTTCGCAGCGAGTGGCACTTCAAACGCACCAGGAACCCAATGTTCCACGATGTCGTTATCGGCAACACCACAACGTTCAAGCCCGCGCAATGCTCCATCGCGCAGTGCAGTCACAATGTGATCATTGAATCGCGCGGACACAATGCCGATGCGCAGTCCCTTGCCATTCAGTTCTGGCATTGCGCCACTTGAACCGGCTCGTGTCATTTGCCTTCTCCTTGCCCGTCGTGCATATCAATGTGGTGACCCATGCGCTCGCGCTTTGTGCGCAGGTACGCCTCGTTCTCTGGTGTCGGAATGGTATTCAGTGATACTCGCTCCACAACGGTGAGGCCGTAGCCGCCTAGACCGCCGTACTTTGCAGGGTTGTTTGTCATCAGTTTGAGTTCGCGTACACCAAGATCAGCAAGTATCTGTGCACCAATGCCGTACTCACGACTATCGATAGGTAATCCCAACTCAGTATTCGCATCAACTGTGTCAAACCCTTCGTCTTGCAATGAGTACGCGCGAATCTTGTGGCCGATGCCAATGCCGCGACCTTCGTGACCACGCAAGTACACAATGACACCGGCTCCTGCTTCATCAATCATCTGCATTGCAGTTTCTAATTGTGGTCCGCAATCGCAACGACGTGAGCCGAACACATCTCCCGTAAGGCATTCACTGTGAACACGAACCAAGATTGGTTCTTTTCCAGTGATTGTTCCCTTAACGAATGCAAGGTGCTCAATATTGTCGATAGTGCTCTTGTATGCAACACATGTGAACGTGCCGAACTCGGTAGGCACTGATGCTTCACCCATGCGTTCTACAAGGCGTTCATTGTGTCGACGGTATTCGATGAGTTGCGCAATTGATGACAACAACAAGTTATGTTCTGCACAGAACTTGCGAAGGTCTGGCAAACGCATCATGGTGCCGTCATCATTCTGAATTTCACAGATCACTGCAGCGGGTTCACAGCCAGCCAAACGAGCCAAGTCAACGCCGGCTTCCGTATGACCTGCGCGCTTCAGTACGCCACCATTACGTGCACGCAACGGAAAGATATGGCCAGGACGAGCAAATGACTTGAACGACAACGTGGGGTCTGACAAGCCGCGCAACGTTGCTGCGCGATCTGCTGCACTGATGCCGGTTGTTGTTCCTTCAATAAGGTCGACGGTGTCTGTGAATGCGGTGCGCTGGCTTTCGGTGTTCTGCTCAACCATAAGTGGCAGACGCAATTCATCGCAACGCTCATCGGTCAGTGGTGCGCACACCACGCCAGTCGAGTACCGCACGATGAATGCAAGTTTCTCTGCTGAAGCAAACTCGGCAGCCATAATGAAGTCGCCTTCATTCTCACGGTCTTCATCGTCAACCATGACAACGATCTCTCCGCGAGCAATTGCTGCGATGACATCTTCAATAGGGGCTAGGGGGGAATCACTCATGATGTTCCTACTTTCTTTCGTATGGGGTCTAAAACGATTTCTATATCTGCACCAAGTGCAGTTGCTGATACCAATGTGCAGTCAGACAAGGGGAGTGAATCATCTCCAACAAACACTCCTGGTGCGCTATCACTGCCGCTCACGATGGGTGCTACGTGAAACACATACCTATTGATAAGGCCTTGCTCATGGAATGCAGTGGCAACTTTTGCCCCACCTTCCACCATCAATTGCAGGACGCCATCAGTTCCTAATGAATCAAGCAGGTCTTCAAGACTTCCGCTCCACACATCACATGGCTGCACTTTTGCAGTTGCAGAAACTGAACCACTGCGCGACAAAATGATGCGTCGGGGTGATGCGCCATCTACATGACGCACTGTAAGTTCCGGATCATCTGCAATCACAGTGCCAGAGCCCACAACTATCGCGTCGCTCTCTGCTCGTAATTGGTGCACACGCACGCGAGCTTCTTCGCCGGTGATCCATCGTGGACCGTTCGGAATTGTCGTACGAGCATCAAGAGTGGTTGCCATCTTCAACATCACAAATGGTCGACCAGTGCGACGATGATGTAAATATGGCGCAAGTTGGGCAGACACTTCATCGGCCAACACATCGGTAACAACTTCAATACCTGCTGCACGCAATGCATGAAAGCCTGTACCTGCAACGTGTGAATCAGGATCTGCAATTGCGGCAACAACGCACGCAACGCCGGCAGAAATTATTGCGTCGGTACACGGACCTGTTCGACCGGTGTGAGAGCACGGTTCCAAGGTGGAGTACAACGTTGCACCACGAAGATCACTACCGCCATCGCGCGCAGCGTTCATCGCAACAATTTCAGCGTGTGGTCCGCCAGGTGGCTGAGTTGCACCTTCGTACACGGAACCATCAACACACACAACAACTGCACCGACCCATGGGTTAGGTCGCGCGTGAGTACGCGCGGTGGCAGCCATATGCATGGCACGACGCATGAGCGTCTCGTGATTGGTCATGTTGTGTCCTTGCTCCCATCCGGACTCTTACCGTCGGCCTCAGAATCACACTGAGTCGGCCCTCGCACCGAAGTACGAGGGTTCGCGGGCTATACCGCCGGTCGGGACTTTCACCCAAACCCTGCAAGGGGTGTTTTGTGTACGTGAGGGACGAATTTCCCTCAGACCAAATGCTACGTCCAATGGTGTTCGACCAGCAACCCATTAGAGGGATTCAAGAGTGGTGTCATAGGAGTGACCTAGCTTTTTGGACCATTTTCAATGGTCTATTTCGTTTCTTCGCGCGATAACTAAGTAGGTCCGTGGCGTATTGTTCGCCATATGACTTTCGTAACTCACCATGCCTTGGTGAACAACGTTGATATTGCTTTTTGGCATGAACGTTCTGAAGGCCAATCCCAAGTCTTGGTCTGCGTGCATGGGTGGCCCGAATCAAAACGTATTTTCTCCCGAGTGGTACAACCGTTTGTCGATGCAGGTTTTGACGTGGTGGTGCCAGACCTGCGTGGGTTTGGTGAGTCAGGGCTAGCACCTGACGGTTTTTACGATGTTGTGTCACACGCACGCGACATTGAATCTTTGGTGTTTGACCATCTCGGGTACGACTCAGTTGTTCTTGTCGGTGGTGATCTCGGTGGTCCGGTCATTCAAGAGATGGCATTGCGAAATCTGAATCGTGTTAAGCGCATGGTCTTGTTCAACTCTCCACTTCCTATGGATAAGGAACGCATGGTGGGAATGCGAACCCGGCCACCTGTGGAAGTGATGGACTATTTCATTCGGCAGGGGACTGATGCAGATGCACTTGCTGCTGAATTGAATTCCGAAGAAAAACGTGCCGAATACATTGTTGAGTTTTATTCAACGCGTCTGTGGGCGCATCCTGGTGCATTCAAAGCTGACGAGATTGCATGGCACGTTGAACCATTTCGTGATGCACAAAAACTACGAGCATCGTTTACAAATTACGAATCTGCCTTTGATGCAACGAAACGAAGTGAGAAACCTTTGTATGGCAGAAATTCAATAACACCAACACTGATACTTTTTGGAACGAGTGATCATGTGATCTACCCGGACTTTGATCTCATGGCTGCAACTGTGTTCGACGTTCATGAAGGGCCAATTCGCATTGAGAACTGTGGTCATTTTGTGCCGTGGGAGGCCGCAGAGGAATTTATTTTTCGTACAGTCAAGTTCTGTCAAGAAAACTGAACTATTCGTTCTGTGACATTTTTTCGGCAATAGCTCGATCTCGACGAATGACATTACGAATCAAGACCGATCCAACGACACTGAC
>Ga0214919_10011389_pt1 | contig 11098 bp, 10 predicted proteins | sample LL1503_MetaG_FD_177994 | JGI IMG/M metagenome (GOLD analysis project Ga0214919, IMG submission 177994) | Freshwater microbial communities from Lake Lanier, Atlanta, Georgia, United States - LL-1503 | ecosystem: Environmental > Aquatic > Freshwater > Lake | place: USA: Georgia | collected...
ATCTCTTATTACAACAATTGGCGTTGTATTAGCTCTGACTGGTGCATTCTGTGCAAGTGGACCAGAACTTGGAAATGGTCTTCCAATCAAGCCGCTCATCCTTGCATTCGGTGCAATGTTTGGATTTGGCGTGACCCTCATCTTTATGTCTATCGGATCAGAAACTAGTTCGCTGATGACAATGACAACGATGCGAGCAGCAACAGCAGTGATGACGCTTTCAATGTTCTGGAAATTCAAAGGCGTAGGCGCAATTTCTCCATCGCTCTATCCGCGTTTTATTTTGGTCGGCGTCGCTGATTTCCTAGCGAACTTACTTCTAGGTATTGCTTGTACAAAAGGCTTGGTTTCACTTGCAATGGTGCTCGGCTCTCTTTACCCCGTTGCAACAGTTGTGCTTGCCTATAAATTGCTTCACGAGCGCTTACACAAAGTTCAATATGTTGGAGTTGCCCTTGCTGTTGCGGGAGTTGCGATTATTTCTGCTTTTTGATTGCGTTATAGAAAAACGTTCCCTCGTCCTGTGTCATTTCATATGAATCAAAGCGCGCAATAAGTTCTTTCCAATCAATATATCCTTCACCACCAGTCTCTGGTGTAACGCTGAGTTCTAAGCCATCCAATAAATTTGCATCGAGTAATTCAGAGATCATTGAAAAGCCTCCTTCAATGAGAATATTGGAACCAAATTTTCGAGTTGCTCGCTCCACAGCCTCTGCAGGAGATGCGTTCCACATCAGTGCTAAATGATTTCCCATTACTGGATTTACTAAAGAACGAGAGAGCACTACAAGAGGTACTGGAGTTCGGTTATATGGCTCATTGCGCGCTGTATTTCCACCAATAATGATGCAATCAACACTGCGACGACGCGCTAAGAAAGAACGACGATCAGCGGGGGAGCTCACACCAGCAGACTTTGAATCTTTACTCGTTGATCCATCAGAGCCAACAACCATGCTTGCTATAACACTCATGCCCGATACGTTACGCGAGAAATTAGGACTCTTGTTGTATCCGTGCGTATGTCTGAGAGTGTCTAGACAAAATTACATGCAATGTTGAATACTGCCTCTCATATCAAGGAGAGATAAATGGCAATGACACCCAAAATTGGTATTTCTAAAACCGGCAACAAGGCTGAAGATCTTTTCCGTTCTCTTACATCCTCACAAAAACCAGGCGAAGCAAGACTTGGTGATGCAGTAAAGAACGGAAATTACGCCGAAGTAAAAAAGGTCAGCGGGGATACTCTCAACCAAGTTCGCGCGGTCAAATACACAACTCTGGTTGCATATGACGCCGAAAATGATGCTTGGTATGTAGTCCCTGCGTGTGATGTCGTTGCACTTATTGCAGGAAAAGAACGCGGACAGCACACGGAAAATCCCTTTGAGAGTTCAACGCTCTCACTTCGAAATCTTGCATCTTACAAAGTTTCAAGCGGCAATTTATCTGCGGCATGGGATGCTGCTGTTGTAAAAAGTGATGGAAAACCATTACTGAAGCAGAAGATGAAAGATGTTTTGCAAGAGTGCAAGGACCTTTCAACTGCCCATAAGAACGCAGTTCGAAAACTTATTTAGGCTTCAAAAGAGACATATTCAACGCTGCCGTTGAGATCTCCATCGCCAATTCTCTTCTGGATTACTTCAATTGCCTCTGGATTTTGATCGATAGTGAGAAACTTTCGACCCAACTTATGGGCAACTGCTGCTGTAGTTCCACTTCCCGCAAAGAAATCCATAACCCAATCGCCCTCGTTGCTACTTGCGTGAATTACTCGGCGCAAAATTCCTTCAGGCTTTTGTGTTGCATAACCAGTCTTTTCTTTACCCGTTGGCGAAACAATGGTGTGCCACCAAACATCGGTAGGTAGCTTTCCTTTTTCTGCCTTCTCCGGTGTTACTAGACCAGGTGCCATGTATGGCTCGCGATCAACAGCCTCATTATTGAAGGTGTAATTCTCTGGATCTTTTACATAGACCAAGATGTTGTCATGCTTTGCAGGCCACTTTTTCTTTGCACGCGCGCCGTAGTCGTATGCCCAAATGATTTCATTGAGAAAACATTCGCGACCAAAGAGTGCGTCAAGTAAAACTTTTGCATAGTGAACTTCTCGAAAATCTAAATGTAAATAGAGAGTGCCATTAGGTTTTAGAATGCGCCAAGCCTCTTCTAAACGCGGTTCTAGAAATGCCCAGTAATCGACAAAGTCATCGTTATATGAAGTAACAATTCCTTTTACTGTCTCATAGCTCTGACCCTTGAAACCGACTCGTCCGCCTTCAGTGCTTCGAACGGTTTTGATCGCTTGGCGCTTTTGGACTTTGCCAGTATTGAATGGGGGATCGATATAAATAAGATCGATGCAGGCATCAGGCATGGATTTGAGAACTCCGAAGTTGTCGCCAAATACAACGGTGCTAGGACCATCGGGTGACCATGGCTTGGAAGTTGATTTCATTTGGTCACAATATCAGCGCCCTACGACAACTAAGGCCATAGGAGAGTAATTGAACTAAACTATTGCTCACAATGAGGCCGAAAATCTTTTCAAAAGTATTTCATCTATTTGCCGATCGCAGAGTATGGGTGCGCCAAATTGCAGTTGCTGGCCTGGCTGGTGCAGTTTCTTGGCAAGTTGGAGATTTACTTATTGCAGATGGCGGAGTAGTCGCAGCCATCGTTTGTTCATTGAGTATTCGAGTTTCATTACATAAATCAATTCGTGAAGGCTTTGGTCAAATTGTTGGTACCGCAATTGGCGCAGCTGTTGCACTCTTTGCCGTATCTGTTTTCAATATGGGATTTATCGCAATAGGGATCACTATCGTCATGTGTTCGGTTGTTGCTCGAGCTCTGCATCTTGGCGAAGTCGCCTCAGTCAACGTTCCAGTAACAGCACTCATAGTTATTGGTCCTGGCTTATCTGGAAGTACAGCAGTTCATCGACTTGGATCCACGCTGATTGGCGCAGCAATTGCAATTGTATTTTCATATTTCTCTCACCCAAAGACTCCTGTTGGTCGAGCAATTGATCAGATAACAACGGTGAGCCACAAAGCAGCAAATCTTTTAGCTGAAATGTCTGAAGGTGTTGCAGCTGGCTACACACAAAAAGAGGCAGGTAATTGGTTAGCAAAAGCCCGCTTACTCATTGAAGATATTCCAGCGCTTCGCTCTCAATCAGTTGAAGCACGCGGACATGCACGATGGTTTCCAACTGCTGAAAAGGATGAAGCAGAAGAAGTCTATATTCGCGGTATCGCACTAGAACATACTGTTGTGCAGGTGCGCACGATTGCTCGCACACTCTTTGATTCAGCGGTTAGTGGCGGAATTGCAGATTCAACAAAGAAACAAATAGCAGTTGCATTATCTGCTGCCAGCTTTGCAATCTCTTCTAAATTTGAAGAAGATAATTTCAGCGCCGATGATTCAAATCAGAGTGCAACAGAGGATGCTCGCGAAGCAGGGGCTGCCCTTGCAGAATCCTTGATAGAAGATGCAAAAGATGCTGACCAGGAGCAAATTGTTCGAGGCCTTTCTATGGTTGCCAATATTGACCGTATTGCCGATTCGCTCGATCAAAATTCTCCAGCGCTCAAAGATGTCATAACCCCAGATGAGCCGGCGCAACAAAAGGTTATGGCTGTTTCACCTATTGATCAGACCTTGAAATTGAGCAAGCGCATACAAAAGAGTTTCAAGAAACTCTTCGGCAAATATTTTTAGAGCGCAACACCTATTTGCCTGCGAATCTCTTCACCTATTCCAATAATTGAAACTGTTTGCTCATGTGTATGCAACGGCGATTCAAGCAAACCTTCAGAGACATATTTGGATAAATAATTCGCTTGGTAAGCAAGACCTTCATGGCCAACAACGCCTGTTTCATCTTTCCAATTAGGGCCTTTGCCATTGAAAACTGCTTCGCGAAGTCCAAGTCCTGATGGTGTGAAAAATGGTGAATCAACAAGTAAAACACCTTCAGTACCTGATACAGATGCACGTGTAGGAACATGGCTATAACCCGTTGTTGTAATAACTGCGCGCGCACCAGATTCGTATTCAAATACAGCAGATGCCATTGCCTCTGAGTGCGGACTATGTAGTTGACCTGTAGCCGTAATCTTTTTTGGTAATCCAAGAATCGATTCAGTAAATGCAATTGGATAAATACCCATATCTTGAACAATGCTGGCACCAGGTAGCCACAAACGTGCAACATCGCGTGCATCTTGTCCAAAGTCAGCTTGGATCAATTCGATTCTTCCAAGCAAGCCGCGCTCCAACATTTGGCGCATCATGTCTGCCTGTGGCAAATATCGAGACCACATTGCCTCCATTGCAAAGACATTTGCTTTCTTTGCAGCATCGTAGAGTGTCTTGGAATCAGCCTTGCTAATTGTTGATGGCTTTTCAATGAGTAGATGCTTACCCGCATTGATAGCAATAAGTGAATCTGCAAGGTGAGTATTTGGCAAAGTGGCTATGTAAATAACGTCAATATCTTTTTGTGCGCAAAGTTGCTCATAAGAGTCATATGTTTTATCAACGCCATGTTTTGCAGCGAGGGCCGCGGCTTTACCAGCAGTCTTAGAAGCTATTCCACCTACCTGCTGCTTCGTGTGTTTCTTGAGAGTATTGATAAAGACATCAGCGATATCGCCAGCACCAACGATTCCCCAGCGAAGCGATGGGACCGAGGCAGGATCTAGGGGTTGGGCTTTTGGAAAGTCTGACTCGGAAAAATTTTTTACTATCTCTGAAAACATGGCCATGAGGTAATGCTATTAGGTATAGATTTATATTCATATACGAGGCAAAGGTGAGTAAGAAATGAATAACAAGGATGTTCTCAAGGATGTAGCCGATAGTGACATGCGCTTGATTCGATTCCTCTACTGCGATCCTTCTGGAGTAATTCGAGGTAAGACTGTTCATTCATCCCAATTCGAATCCAAATTATCCGAAGGCGTAGGACTTACTCGTGCACAAAATGCTGTAAACCTCTTTGAAGAATTGATTCCAGTAGATGGAATGGAACCAGTGGGAGAGGTTCGAATAATTCCTGATTCGGCAACGTATTCGCAATTACCCTGGCTCAATAGAACAGCAAGCATGCTTAGTGATCTTCGCGATCAAGATGGAAGCGAATGGGCAGGCTGTACTCGTTCTGTACTGAAGCGCGCAATTGAAAAAGCGCGCGAAGCAGGGATTCAAATATTTGCAGCATTTGAAAGTGAATTTTATTTAGCAGAAGACCAAGGAGAGGGATTGAAGCCATGGGCTAACGGTCCTGTGTATTCCAGCTCTGGAATGGATCGCGCAAGCGCAGTTGTAGATGACATGGTTGATAACCTCACAGACCAAGGTTTCATTGTTGAGCAAGCAATCAATGAATATGGTCCAGGACAACAAGAAATAGTTCTGCGCTATACAGATGCACTCGCTGCAGCTGATCAACATTTGAAATTCCGCGACACCATTCGTGGAACTGCAGAAGTGCAACATGGCCTTACTGCTTCATTTGCTCCAAAACCATTTGCTGACGGGATTGGATCGGGTGCGCATCTTCATTTCTCTTTGTGGTCACTCGATGGAAAAACTAATTTGCTTCACAATCCTGCAATTCAGACAGAGATATCAGAACTTGGTAAAAACTTTGTTGCAGGACTTCTCGATCATATGCCTGCAGTTATTGCGCTTACCTGCCCTTCATTTGTTTCATATCAACGTTTGAAGCCACATTCATGGGCAGGTTCAACAATTTCGTGGGGATATGACAATCGCGAATGCGCAGTTCGCGTTGCAAGTCCATTTACTGGGCGGGAAGCAGAGTCAATTAATTTAGAGCTCAAGTCCTCTGATGGAACAAGTAATCCATATTTAGCTCTTGCTGCAGTAATTCTTGCAGGACTCGATGGAATTGCTAAAAAATCAACACCACCTAAAGCGGCCCATCGAGATCCCGCGCTACTAACTTCGCAAGAACAAAAAGATTGCAACATTCGCCCATTACCAGCATCTCAATTAGAGGCACTTGATGCGCTAGAAAAAGATACGGTGATTACTAGCGGACTTGGCGATTTGATGTTGCGATGCATTCTTGCAACGCGTCGCGCTGAATCGGCTCGCGCTACTAAGGAGGGAGATGAGTGGGCTCGTCTAGCCACTTTTTCTACTTTCTAGTAACACTGAAGCTACAAAAATATCTTCAAAAATTCCTAGAGGAATCCTTCATTTTGCGTTGGCTGGCTGGAATACTTATTGAGTCAACAATTCGGGCTCATTACAAATGTAGGGAAAGGCTAGAAATTAATGACTGATACAGGAGCAAAAGGTTTAGTCAAAAACCTTAATATCTGGGAAGCAATTGGAATCTCAGTTGCACTCATGGCCCCATCCATGGCAGCAAATATCAACCCACAAGGCACAGCTACAACAGTAGGTCGCGCAGTTCCTGTTGCATTTGCACTTGCAACAATTGGCGTACTTCTTGTTGCATATGGCTTTGTTCGTCTCACACAAAACTTCCACCACGCGGGTAGTGTGTATGGTTTTGTTGGAGCAACAACAGGTCCTCGTTCCGGCGTAGTCGCCGGTTGGGGACTAATCGGTACATATATTTTCTATGGCTGCGTTACATCAATGGCTTCGGGAATATTCGGATCTAAATTCCTCGATCAAATTGGCCTCTGGAAAAATCAACCAGATTCAGCCGGCTTTCTTATTGGAGCCATCGCTTTGGTACTTGCGTATTTTTTCGCAATCGTGCCAGCACGTAACGGAACTCGACTCCTTCTAACTGTAGAAGCGATCACCGTTATTCTTATTCTTATCACAGCATTTGTTGTTCTTGGGAAACTTATCGGTGGATCAGCACCAGGTGGACTCGGCGTCGATATGTCTGTCTTCTCTATTCCTTCAGGCACTGGTGGATCAACAGTCTTCCTTGGCGTTGTTTTCGGATTCCTATCATTTGCAGGCTTTGAAGCAGCTGCAACTTTGGGTGAAGAAGCAAGCAACCCACGTAAAGATATTCCACGTGCAATGCTTGGAACTGCAATCTTCGGTGGTCTCTATTTCGTATTCGTAACTGCAGTTGAAGTTATGGGATTTGGAACAAGCGAAGAAGGCGTAAAAGCATTTATCAGCTCAGGCTCACTCATGGGAGATCTAGGAACTTCATATATTGGTTCATGGATTGGAACAATTATTACCTTGGGTGCTGCAGTCAGCGCATTCGGTTGCTGCCTTGCTTGCGTTGTAGGTAGCTCACGCATGGTCTACGCCATGGGTCGCGATGGTGGAAATTCTGCACTATCTACAATTTCATCAAAGAATGGAACTCCAACAACTGCAACTCGTTTAATTACAGCTGCAATTGCAATCATCGTGATCCTTTGGGCGCTCATTGGCAATGCAAAGCCATTTGATATCTTCTTAGGTAGTGGTGTTATTGGAACTCTTATCTTGGTTGCTGTATATGTTCTTGCAACTATTGGTGCAATCAAGTTCCTATTCCTTTCTGGTGTAAAGCGTGCAGCAACATGGGAAATCATTATTCCCATCGTTGGTATTATTGTTTTGATCTACACCTTGTACCGCAACGTGATTCCATTCCCAGCGAGTGGTCCATCACGTATGTATCCAATTGTTAGCGCAATCTGGCTATTAGTTGGACTCGTTGCTGTATATGCTCGCCCAGCTATGACAAAGAAGCTCGGTGAAAAATTGCTAGCTGACGAGAAACTTTCGGCAGCACGCTAGTTCATTAATATCAATAACAACTGCGGGGGATGAAATAACTTATGTTGCAAAATGCAAAGGTAGTTGATCTAACGATTCCACTAGGCACAGATATCATCATGTGGCCAGGAGCGCCGTCACCAGAGATGGAGACGCTTGTAACTGTTGCCCACGATGGATATTTCGCCCGACGTGTGTCGTTTTTTGAACATACTGGAACGCATTTTGATGCACCATGTCATTTCATTGAGGGCAAAGCAACAGTGGATAAAATTCCCGCTGATACTTTGGTCCGCCCCGCAGTTGTTATAGATATCTCAAAGGAGATTGGCTCAAATGCCGATGCAGTTCTTACTTTGCAACATGTCAAAGATTGGGAGAAAGTAAACGGAGTTGTTCCAAAAGATGCGGCAATTTTGTTACGAACAGGGTGGGAAGAGTTCAATACAAACAAAATAAAGTATGCAGGGCCAGATGGAGATCTACACTTTCCAGGTTATGGAGTTGAAGCAGCTCAATATTTAGTCAATGAGCGCGCAGCAACGGGGCTTGGTATCGACACACTTGGAATTGATCCCGGAAATAAGGCTGACTTTCCTGTTCACTCACAAGTTTCGCACCCTAAAGGTTTATGGCATTTAGAAAATTTGCAAAACCTCAAGCAACTTCCTGCAATTGGTGCATGGATTGTTGTTGGAGTTCTCCCACTTGTGGGAGGGTCAGGATCTCCAGCGCGTGTTATTGCGCTAGTTCCATAAGATGAATCAACCCTGGGCATTTATTGCCACATGTGATCTTGTTTCCCACGTCCGTGGACGCAGCGCGCCATATCCAAAAGTTCTTCAATCCGGCGCAGGTGTCGGTTGGGTTCCTGCCGATTTAGCAATGAGTGCCTTCGGTGGCATTGCGGATAACAATGCATTCGGTGCACTCGGCGATCTTCGTTTAGTACCGGATGCATCCACTGAAGTTTCATTCCCATCTATTAATCCAGACTTGCCATCAACGCGATTTTTTCTAGCAAATCAACGCAATATTGATGGAACTCCATGGGGTGCATGTCCGCGAACATATATTGAGGAAGCAATTGCAAAGTTAGAAAAAGATTTCAACATTCAAGTGATGGCATCTTTCGAACATGAGTTTGCTCTGCGATATGCCGATGGCCGAAAAATTAGTGGACTACCTTTTGGTTTTGATGCTTACCGAGAAGTTGAAGAATTTGGTGCTGCACTTATTGCCATTCTTACTGATCATGGTTTTGAACCAGAAACATTTTTGCCCGAATATGGCAGCGGACAATTTGAAGTAACTATTGCACCTGCTTTGGCACTTGTTGCAGCAGATCGCGCAATATTACTTCGCGAAATTGTTCGCGATACTGCTAAACGATTTGGGCTAGTAGCATCATTTGCTCCACTACTTGCACCAGATTCAGTTGGTAATGGTGTTCATGTTCATTTATCCCTTTGGCGAAGCGGGAAACCAATTACCTATAGCCCTGGTCGCCCGGGCGATCTCTCTGTAGAGGCTGAAAATGCTTGTGCGGGAATCTTGAATCATGCGCAAGCAATAGTTGCACTTACCGCACCAAGCCAAATTTCATTCTTGCGCCTGCAACCACATCGCTGGAGTGCCGGTGGAATATGCATCGCGAAACAGAATCGCGAAGCACTCTTACGTATCTGCCCTCAAATAAAGACGGCAAAACAGGACTTGGCAAAGACTTTCAATATCGAATATCGCGCGGCTGATGCCACAGCGAATCCGTGGATTGTTCTGGGAACCCTCATCAATGCGATGCACGATGGCCTCAAGCTCTCACTCCCTATCGCCCACATCATTGATGAAGAAATTGAAGGCTCGGAACATGTCACCGCGATGCCGACATCGTTAGAGAGCGCACTTGAATACTTAGCAAAAGATTTGATTGTACAAAGTTGGTTCAACTCTGAGATGCTTCAAACATTCATTGGAATCAGAGCAAATGAAGCAGCTGAGATGAATGGACTTACCCCAACTGAAAGGTGTTCCCGCTATGTCAGCGTCTACTGATGCCCTCAAGGAACATATTGAACAGCTCCCACTCATTGACCATCACGTTCATGGAGTAGTTCGCGATAATCCGAGTGCTGAAAATTTCGCCAACATGATCACTGAATCTGATCGCACTCCTAAATCAATTGAAGCAGCCCTTGATTCACAAGTTGGATTTGCAGTTCGCCGCTGGTGCGCACCATTACTTGGATTAGAAAAGCATGCAAGCGCTGATGAGTATTTTGCCCGCCGGATAGAAATCGGTAGCGAAAAAGTAAACCGAATTCTCCTAGGTGAATCAAAAATTGCTCACTATCTTATTGAGACAGGTTATCGCGGAGATGAAATCCATGGCCCCGAAGGTATGGGTCAACTCACCGGCGCGAAGATCGATGAAGTTATTCGCTTAGAAACACTGGCGCAATTTCACGCAGAGACAAGTGGGGCGAGCGCTGCAAACTTTAGCCAAACTTTTGCAACATTCCTGGCAGAGAAGGCACGCACTGCGGTTGGCCTCAAAAGTATTGCTGCCTACCGAATCGGTCTAGATTTTGATCCAACTGCTCCAAGTGCTCTTGAATTGCAAAGCGCTCTGGGCAAGTGGTTCAAAGATATTGAATCCGGTAATGATCCACGCCTTGTTGACCCAATCATCATTCGTCACGTAATCTGGCAAGGAATCGAAATTGGACTACCGATTCAATTCCATATTGGATATGGCGATCCTGACCTAAACCTTCATAAATGTGATCCACTTTTTATGACAGAGCTGATTCGGATTACAGAAAAACTCAACATCCCAATAATGCTTCTTCATAATTATCCATATCAGCGTAACGCAGGCTATCTAGCTCAAATGTTTCGTAATGTATTTATCGATGTTGGCCTTGCAATCAATTATTCAGGTGCTCGCTCACCAGCAATTATTGCGGAATCTTTGGAACTCGCTCCATTCAACAAGATTCTTTTCTCATCTGATGCTTGGGGACTTCCAGAACTTACTTACTTAGGAACCCGACTTTTCCGCAATGGGCTCAATGAGGTCCTAGGGGAGTGGGTTGCAAAAGGCGAATGGTCACTTGCGGATGCGAAACATGTCAGTAACGCAATTGGTTTCGAAAATGCCAGAGTTGCATACTCGCTAAAGTAAAAAGTTCTACGGAGTAGTGACAGTAAATCCATCGAAGTTGAAGTCTGCTCCGTAGGAGTTTTCAATATAGATCGGCCCAGATGTTGCACCACTTTGCACAACGGCAGTAACAGATGTTGGACTTACTCCTATAACAGTTGCCATATCCTCAAA
>Ga0214919_10011390_pt1 | contig 11098 bp, 14 predicted proteins | sample LL1503_MetaG_FD_177994 | JGI IMG/M metagenome (GOLD analysis project Ga0214919, IMG submission 177994) | Freshwater microbial communities from Lake Lanier, Atlanta, Georgia, United States - LL-1503 | ecosystem: Environmental > Aquatic > Freshwater > Lake | place: USA: Georgia | collected...
GACGAACACGTACTTTGAAAATCCTTGTGTCGGTGGTTCGATTCCGCCCCAGGCCACCATTTTATAAGGCGTAGCAGGTGAAAACGTGCTACGCTTTTCTATTGCACGAACGTCACACGGTTTTGCACACACTGCGGCAGAAAACGTGTGGTTTCTGTCCCACCCCCCCAAACAGCAAAAAAAGTCACTTTGTATGTTTGGTATACAAGGGGGTAAAACGCCGCAAGTTAGCTGCTGTGCAGCAGCCAACACCCCTACAAGCAGTACCCAAAAGCCGTTGCTGCACTGCACAACACAGCAACTAGCTACTAGCACCCCAAAAGGCACAGAAAACCGTCGCACGTTTTGCTTTTAGACAATACACTAGCTTTGTTGCTGCCAAAGCTAACGTGTGGGCTGCAATCTTTAGCAACCTAAAAAACGGGTGGTTGAGATGAATGATTTGTATTTCGCAATAGTGATGTTCATCTTTATTGGTGGACTCTATTACTTTAGCCACAAATGTATGATGTCTGCAGTTGGACGTGTTCAGTTCTTTGTTGGAATGTTGGTGTTTCCCGTTGGTGCAGCTATTGGCATTTACTGGGCTATAAAAGACTTCTTTCTGTTTCGTAACATAAACAGTAACGTTGAAGTCAATCCGAAAAGCGAGCAAACAAATAACGCATTCAGCAATAATAAGTCCACTTTAGATGAGTTGTATTTGAAGGCACTAGACGAATACGAAAGTGGCTCAAAGGATAGGGCTTTATACGCAAGGCTGTATGCGGAAAACAATGGTGATGAAGCTCTAGTAAAAGCCAAATATATCAAGCATAGAGTTGAGCTAATGAGCTAATTGAAGTAAACATGTGATGAAGGTTAGTGTCACACTTGTAAACGAAAACTTAGCACACGCACGTAACGGCGAAGTGGTGCTGTACAAGCGTGGCGATAGCAAACGGTGGCAAGCACGTTTTAAGTTGAAAGACTTAAAGTGGCACAGAGTTGCTACCAAGCAAGTAAACATTCAATACGCAGCAGAAGCAGCTTGTGAAGCCTACGATAGGGCACGTTTTTTATTCGCAGAGAACGTGCCAATTTCAAGCAAACGTTTTGACGTAGTTGCACGTATAGCTGCAGACGAACTGCAAGCACAAATTACAAGTGGGTACGGCAAACCTGTTTATAACGATTACATAGCTGTAATCAAAAAATACCTCATTCCATTTTTCGGCAGCTACAACCTAAACACTATTGGCTACGAAGAACTAAAGAAGTTTGACACGTGGCGTAGAAAGCAAATGGGCAAGCAGCCCGTACTCAGCACCATCACCACGCACAACAGTGCAATGAACCGCGTGTATGAAATTGCAATGGAGAGAGGTTGGATTGCACAGGCACACGTGCCCAAGCTAAAGAACAACGGCGTTAAAGGTGGTGCACGTGAAGCGTTTAGCTTGAGTGAATACAAGTCACTGACAAGCTATATGCCGCATTGGGTGGACAAAGGACACACAGAAAAGACAGCACAAATGCGTAGGCTACTACGCGACTATGTACTTGTGCTTGCTACCACTGGCATAAGGCACGGCACAGAATCTTTGGGACTGCGTTGGAATGACATTACGTGGATAACAAAGAACGGTGAACGCTACCTACAGTTGAAAGTCAACGGCAAGACTGGTAAAAGAACATCTATCGCAAGTCACAACACTGCAGACTACCTTAGTCGCATACAGCAACGTCGTCCAACCCTCGCCAAGTACACGTTTGATAATTTGCTAAAAAAGAAGATAAACGAAAAAGTGTTTTTGCTTGAAGATGGTACAGAAACCAAGAGCCTCGCTGGTACTTTTAGAAACCTAATGCGTGACAGCGGATTAGACAAAGATAAGTCAGTCAAAGAAAAACGCACACTGTATTCGCTACGTCACACCTACGCTCACTTTGCACTACTAAAAGAACGTATGGACGTGTACACGCTTGCTAAGCAAATGGGCACCAGCGTGAAGATGATTGAGATGCACTATGGGCACTTGAATCCCACAATGCAAGCGGATGTGATTGCAGGCAAACGATATGTGCCCAAACCAGTTGACACAGAGAGTACGGACGAAAATCAACCCAAACTTAAGGTGGTGAAATGAAAGACTTACACAATCTCCCAACAAAGCACAAAGAGTTCAGTGCTATGAAAAAAGCATTGAATCCAAAACAAAGCAAACAAAACGAAAAGTTTTTGAATTTAATGAACAGGTTTATGTATAGATACAGATTAGCGAAGGCATTCCAAACAATCGTCGTAAAAGATGTAGAGAAAAGAACAACAGATGGTTATGCGTGTGGGATGAAACTTTTTATGGCTTACAGTGCTTACGATGAAATCCGTGCAGCAGAAAGGATATTGCTGAAGATAGATAAAAATGCAACTCACAAATACAAAAATGAAATGCTTGCTGAAAAGATACGTCGCAATAAAAAAATGAAGGAATTGCTGTTAGAAACAATTGCGGTAGAAGAAGGTGGTTTGAAAATTATGCTTAAAAAATTCTACGCAAATAGGAATGACGAGATTATGATTTTTGCTTCAAGCCTAAGACATAGCTTTGTGCATGGAGACTTTACTACGGCACGCTCAGGGCTGACAAACAAACGCGAAATTCAAATTATCAATGAAGTAACTGAGGTTGTGTTTAAAATAAGCGACGAAATTTTTAGTGAAATGATTCAGTGATGAAAAATATTCTTACTAATTTAAATGGATGGCAGCGATTGTTCTTCGTAGTTATCCTTCTAATACAATTGCCCATCACAATCTTTGCGATTACAGAGCAAAAAGAATATATAGACGCAAAATTTATCGCGGCAAAATTAAAATCTTTAAATGAAAAAGAATCAAGTCCATACAATGTGGAAATATTTAATTTATGGGAGGTATCGCAAACAACCTACATACCATTAACAGATTTAAATGTTGAAATCAATGGCATACCAAAAGTTGAAAATAAAAATGAGATCGAATCAAAAATAGCTGACGCACGAAAGTCTGGATATACAGATAAAGAAATTGTTGAATACTTAAATAATGAGTGGAAAATTGATACAAGCAAAGCAAAGAAATTAGGCGTAAACGACACAGTAATTTTGAACAAAATAATTGCACAGTCACAAAATATATTTCGGTTCATCATAAATGTTGGAAATAACCAGAACAAATATGCTGTAGCAGTTGAAGGCAGTGGCACTAGCGAACAATTGAGAGAAACAGCTAGCAATATTCACAATGTGGCTGAAGACTTTTACAAAATAAATTTTATAAAAAATAGCGTATTCATTTTAGCAATTTCAGCACTTATTTCATTGGTTGTTTACATAGCAGGATATGCGTTTGGATGGGTTTACAACGGTTTTAGGAAATAAACTGAAAGGCTAGCAATGACAACCAAGCAAGCACTACTCAAAGAACTTGAAAAAATCTTTGAACACACAACACAACAGACGATATTTCACAGACGCAGCAACGAATATTTGTACAAGGGGCTTGCTTGGGTTTACTTGTGGTGGGTTAAGGCAAGCAAAGTTAAAGGCTTGCTGGAAGAACAATACACGCTGCACAACATTGGCGGGCACAACGTTGTAGGTGAAGAAAAATTCACTCGTTTATTACGCTTAACCTGGCAGCTGGATTGGGCAGACGAAAGTAGGGCAACATTGCAACAATGGAGTAATGCACTGCGAGAGTTGCATAAAGAGTACGAGTCAAACAAGGACGCATACAGAACTAATGCTGAAGAACGACTTGCACAGTTTATTGAAGCAAGTGGTGGACTACGCAAGCTGATTGGTGCTGACAAGTACTACGTTGACGAAAACAACGAGCCTAACAAAAAGTCCAAATCCAAAAGTGGACGTAGTGAAGACGACGCAGCCCTAATTGAAAGCAAGCATTTAGAGTTGGGTGTACAGCACTTTGCCAAAGCCAAAGCTATAACAAGTATACAAAGCACCAAACCCATTTCAGTCAATCGCTTGGGCTATGCACTGGCACTCATACGTTCAAAACCCAATGGCAGCTTTGCGGTGCTTGCGACTGTAAGTGAAGAGGCACAAATTCGCAAAGCAATCATTTCAAGCTACAAGCGTGACAGCACAGCAGCACCCACTGTGCTGCAACTGCTGACTGAAATTATTGGGACACAAAGTATTCCCCTAACACTTGAACGGCACAGGGACACACTGCAAGACAGCAAGCGTGTAAAAACTGACAGCGGCGAAGTACTAACAGTCAAACAGTACAAGCGACTTCTGTTCCGTAAAAAACAACGCGACATAGTGCTAAGCGAAAACAGAACTGCTTGCAGCGTAGTCACTGTAGTCAAACCCAAAGCAAGCATATTGGCAAGCAGTAAAGATGTTTTCCTACGTGTGCAAGATAGACGCTATTTAGAACAAGCAATCATTCAACAGCAAGATTTAAGTATCTACACTGCCAATGACAAAGACAAGGTGCCTGTACTGCGTGACACAGAAGTGAAAGCAAGTCACAGACTCATTGTTGAGAACAAGCTACTCAAAAGTCGTCGTGCTGTCTATTTTTATGGATTGGACACTGTTGGCGAACACGGACGTGCACAAGCTGACGTTAACGCTGAGTACAGTGAACCCGCACTATGGACAGCAAGTGTAGACAAGCTATGGATTGAAAATTTGTATGTTGGATTTGTGGGCAGTTGGCTGAATGAATACGGCGAACACATTACACGCCCCAAGCATAAAACAATACGTTTAGAACTTGGACGCACTCAGCTTTTCTTCAAGCACTACGGCGAAAGAGGGAACCTAACTACAGCGTCCAAAATATTTGATGTTGCTAACGTGGGCAACACAAGCAAGCATATCAAGCCAATTTTTCTAACTAAAGATTTGCTGCCCGTGTTAGCTAGCTTGTCTGCTACGGATTTAGTTGGTAGCGTGAAGATTGCGGTTAACGAAGACGTGCTAACACTGTCCTACAAGACAACCCTAGCTGCCTACACAATCAGCGTACCAACCTGCACTGCTAGTGCCAAGCGAAACGGTGCAGCGTTTGCTGCATATGGCGGTTGATATGGCAGTTGACTTAACACCGCGTTGGGATAAGTTTGCTGTATACCTGCCCGCAATGCAGTACCACTATGCAAGTGCTGTTGACAACAACAAGTTGATTAAGGGAAGAGACTTTCCAAAAGATTTGAAGCTAACTGATTTGGATTTTTTGAATCCCACAAGCAAGTTGTGGCACTACGGTTATGCACTTTACAGTGCGGGTCAATTTACAGACGCACGCCCAAAAGCGTGTGCTGTAACAAACAGAGATAGGAAGCACACAACCATATTAGGGGACAGTGGTGGATACCAAATTGGTAAAGGCACACTGCGTGGTACTGAGCACTTAAAGCTAGCTAAAACGAGTGCAGAAGTGTGTGAGCTTTGGCGGCAAAGTGGCGACATACGCAAATGGATTGTGTTGTGGTTGGAAGCTAACAGCGACTACGCAATGACTATTGATATGCCGTTGTGGGCGAAAATGCCTAGCAATAACAAAACACCATTTCACAAGTGCAGCATAGACGAATTGATACAGCTATCTGTTGAGAACTTGGATTACATAAAACACAATGCACGTGGGAAAACAAAGTGGTTAAACGTGCTGCAAGGTATGCGTCCAGAGGATAGCAAGCAATGGTGGAATGCTGTTAAAGGTTACAGAATGGGTGGTTGGGCACTTGCTGGTAATGTGGGTTGGCGTGGCGGTTTAGAAAATGTTTTGTACTACGTGCTGACAATGCGTGACGACAATGCGTTTGAAAAAGGACAAGACTGGATGCATGTATTGGGTGTCAGTCAACCAACGTGGGCTGTATTACTTACTGCGATTCAACGTGGGATTAGGCAGCAGTGCAACAATGAAAAATTCCGCATTAGCTATGACAGTGCTAGTCCATTTCAAGCTGGTGGACGCTATCAACAGGTTGTGCGTTACCCTAAATTCACAAAAGACATAGCAAGCTGGGCAATGACAATGCACGAAGCACCTGTGAACCCAATTTATGCTGGTACAGGTACTGATTACCACTTTCCCTATTCAAGCCCTGTTGGTGACTTGCTTAATTTGAGCCACTTAAACATACGTGGCGGTGAACTTCAAAATGGTGCCTATGACACCGTGTCAAATCACTTGCTTACAAATCACAATGTATGGGTTTATGTGAGAAGCTTTTTAGAAGCCAATGAATTGACTTTTATGCAAGCAAGTGAGGCAGACAAGGCAGTGCCACAAAAACTAATTGATATGTGTGCATTCATTGAAGACATTTTGGGTGAGGAACGTTGGCAAGCAAAGCTAAAAAAAGCAAAGCCCTTGCTAGAAGATATTTTTAGCAAAAAGACTGCTAAAGATGTTGTGCAAGAAGAAGAAATGCGGTAAAAATCAAACCTTTGAACTTTAACTAGGAGTGAACTATGAACAAACTTGAACTACTACTTGCGAAACGTGCTGCAATGGACGAAGAGATTGCTGCAGAGAAAAATAAGGGACGAGACGAAGCACTTGCCACAGTGCGTTCCTTGTGTAAACAGTACGGAATCACAATGCGTGAAGTTAAAGCCTATGTGCTTGAACGCAAACCACGTGCTGGCAAAGAAGGTGTTGTTGTTGCGAAGAAGCGTGTGGCACGTAAGACAACAGCTGGTGCCAAGCGTGGACGTCCTGCTAAGAAATGAAAAATATTGCATTGATGTTTTTTTCCTTATTTGCAGTCTGCGGATGTGGGACGCCAGCGAAATCATTCGGCACCACTATTGCAAATTCAGAAACCATAGAAGTCTATTACGAAAATAACTGCTCGTCTTGTTATTCAAATGCAGTAGTACTAGCTACAAATCATTGCAATCAATACTCCAAAAATCCGATACCTGCAAGAAAAAGCTATATGACTATCGAAGGAATCGGGAGAACGGTTACGACTTTTATATGCAAATAGATGGTGAGGTTATATCAACTCAACAGCAGCTTTCATAACTGTTGGGTTAAGTTCAATGTAGCGTTGTGTTGTTGCAATGCTTTTGTGTCCTGCCAGTGCCATAAGCACACGCACACCAACTCCTTTATCCGCTAACTTGGTGATAAACGTGCGTCTACCACTGTGGCTAGTAGCACCAGTCATACGTGCTTCTTTGTAGATTTTGTGAAACAGTTGGCACAGCGTGTTAGCAGTGAACCCGCGTTTGGGATTTTTCTGTGTGGGAAACAATGCACGTTGTGTGTCAGTGTGAGTTACAGCAAACAAGTCTTTAAGTCCAAAGCGTTGCTGCAAGTAAACAGTTAACTCCTCTTGCAGCTTTTTGGGCACAAGCACTGTGCGGCTGTGCTTGCCCTTTGTTTGACTTGCTGACAGTGCTATTTCTTCCATAACAGTGCCGTCAGCTGCAAGCACGTCACATATACGCAGTGCAGCTACTTCTCCTACTCGCATACCCGCCATATGCGTACACAGCAGCATTGCACGATTGCGTGTTGAGTGCGGTTGTGTGCTGCAATAGCCCAAAACTTTACGCAATTCTTTCTCAGTTAAAACGCGAGCTTGTGACATAGCTTTTACTCCAAATGTTGTGTTTACGTGAGTAAAAGTATGCTTTCTTTGTTTATTTTGGACAACCTCTTTTTGTCTTTCTAAAATCTTGTTCAAATTCAATGAGATACGCTGTAACCAAAGCATTTATGTATTTCCTTTGTTTTTAGTGTGGCTCTTTTGCGACGATGTGCAAAACAAGCCCTATGTGCTGTCGTTTGGGCTAGCTGCTACCCTACCCTTGCTTGCAAGTATTTAGCTGCTTGTAGGGCTTGTTAGCTTGCTTTTAGGTGCTTGTATACTTTACATACAATTAAAGAGTCCTATATATGTCTGATTACATTGGTGCTTGGGAGCGTCGTGCAACTATATTTTTAGTTGATACGTTGCTAGACAAAGATATATTTTTCCCGCTTCTGCAAAAGATGGAGGAAGAACACGCACTAGTGCCTGCACTAACCGATGCGGAAGCGGTGCGGATGCAACTTGATAAAGCCTATGAATGTTTAGCTCAAACCAGTGGCGAAAAATTCATTTGTATGTTTATATGGGATTTTTCAAACCAAGCGTATCTTCCCTTTTGTTCTGATCCATTCGTGGACAGTGACACAGAATCAATAGTAAACACCATAAAATCTTTCATTACTTTTTCGATTGATTGTTGCAGTAATGGTTTTTTGTTCAAAACAATGAACGAAGAGAATAAATTGCTAGCACTGGCAATACAGGCACTTTGCGAAAATGAAATGATGCAAAGAAGTCTTGAAATATACGAGTCAAAAAACAATGAATAATAATATAGTCTTGCAATGCTTAACGGAGACTCACAATGAATTGTGGGAAAACGGTAAGGACGTTGGCTTGCAAACAAAGAGCTCTTCCAAAATTACTAAAGTGTGGCAAGAAAAACTCTTACTGATTGATGCAATTAGATTTATACCGGAATACAAAGTTGGAGGTTATAAAATTGATTTGGTTGATACGGAAGAACGTATTGCGTATGAACTAAAGGTATCGCCAAAAAATCCTCATCACGAGTTTTACAGAGATGTTTTCAAAATTCTTTATGCAAACAGTTTGGATAGGAAGTTTGATAGATTTGTTTTTTGGTGCCCTGCTGTTTCTGTTGTCAAACTAGGAGCACTCGCTGTTTTTGTTAAGTCACTTTCCAAGCAGTTGAATCTAAACATAGATATCTTTCAGATTCAATCAAAGCAATAGTATTGAAGTGCTTAAAACTCCGATGCAGTCCTACTAAATTTTCCAACTCACGCAGTTAGCAAACGACTTTCTGTACAGATGCTTGATTGAATAAATTGGGGGATAGTGCTGCTAACAATGTCCAGTGCGTCATTGTCCGTGTATCCCACTTCTTTTGTGATGTAACCCAACCACCCAATGCCACTTGTAACGTGCTTGACGCACAGTTGCTTGTTGGCAAAGTCGCAGCGTTGGAATGCTGCTTGTGTGTGGTGGGCTATGTTGCCTATATGTGTTGCTGGTATGTTGCCTAGTGCCATATGCAAGTGCGTTAGCTTGTGGGTGTTCCTACCCTCCACTACTGCAATTACAAGTGGCTTTGCCCAATCTTGTTTGTTTTTGTGTTTTGATTTGTTGCCGTAAATTTGGTTTGTAAGTTGTGCTGTAAAAAATCTAATAGTGCTGCGTAGCTTGTCCTCGTCCAAATATTCTCTAAATTCGTAGTAGTCGTTGCCGTAGTTTTCAAATCGCCGCACTCGTATAAGTGCTGACTGTTTGAGTGTTAGCGTTACTGCACATTGCACGTGTTTTGAGTAGGGTGCGATGTGTTTTCTGTAGGCTTGCTGTAGTCTTTGTCCGTTTGTTAGTTGCTGCATAGTTTTATTTATGCAGAACCAAAGCTAATCAAATAAAACCAAAGCCTTTTTAGGTAAATTTCACCTTATTTCGGTTGTCCATTTTGGTAGCTGAAACTACAGTTAACGCACTCGTTCAACAACAAAGGAGTAAGAAATGAGTGCTTTTAATGGACTGAAATTGGTTGCAGCTAAACGTCCCCAATCTGCTAGCCCAATCCTGCTGCGTCGTAGCAAATTGTCCAATCAATTGTGGGAACAGATTGAATTGGCACGTGCAAGTGCAGAAGGTAAAACATTTGCACCCGTGCGTTTGCGTAACGTTAAAGACAAGCTAACTGGTGAACGCAAAACAGTTGAAGCAGCCAAGCGTGTCAAACAATGGTGGTTTGTTGCTGACAACGGACGTGTTTGTTTGCAAGTACGTTATGGCACACGTGTTTTGGAATTGGCAAAAGGAAAAAACAGCATTGAAGTAGGCAGTGGCACTGAACTGCTGGCTGTGTTGGAAACAGTTAAAAAGTGTGTGGAACTTGGTGAGTTGGACACCCAAATTGAAGCTGCGAGTGCTGCTGTGAGGGAACGCTTTGCACACTAACTGCTAGTTCACTCCCACATAAATATGTGTGGGGGTGCAATTATGCGATTAGACGAATTTGCAAGTGCAGAACAGCAACTTGCTTTATGGAAACTTATTAGTGACAACACTTGGCAAGCTATAAGTCAGCAAGTTGAAGCTGAAAGAGTGGAAAGTGCAGCACGTGCCGCACAGACAAAACTGAAACCAAAAAGAACTGGGGGTAAACGTGGGGGGCGTAAAAGTTTGCCTCCACCCCCACGCTTTACGCCCCCACCCCCACCCAAAAAGCCACCACCCTCAGCTGATAAAACCGAAGTGCCAGCAAAAGCAGCACAACAAAATGGGTGGGGTACCAAGCAGCCGCAAGCAAACGTCGCTGCCCCTAATGCTGCGTCCCCACTTGCTGCACAAGCACACAAGCTGCCACAAGCTAACGCTGCTAGTGCACACGCAACCCCAAACCCCAACCCACTAGCTGCACAAGCAAACAAGCCGCAGCAAACTAGTGCTACGCACCCAATACAGCCGCACCCGCAAGCTGCACAGCAGCCATTAACACCACAACAAATGCAGTTAAAGCGTCAAAATGCGGGTGTTTCAGCGAAAAACAGTGCTGTTGCAAAAAGAATGTGAACACGGACGAGAGGCATAGCTAAAATGGTTAGCAAGCTGGTTGTATGTTTTGTATACATTGCACTGAAATGGGTTTGCAGTCCTAAAAAAATTGGGCTGCGGTTTTTAAGTACATAGCTGAAACTTTTGGGGTGGTGGTTTTTTACCTATACCCCCCACTTGCTTGCTGTGTAGGGTTGTGATATAGTAAAAACGTGTCACAAATTTGTGTGGTTTTTTGTTAGCACGGTCTGTAGCACGTAACACGTTATCGTGCTGCAAGCCCCGTAAACATTGGGCTGTTGACGAACACGTACTTTGAAAATCCTTGTGTCGGTGGTTCGATTCCGCCCCAGGCCACCACATTCCCCCTCTTGGTTTCTACGGCGCACTTGCTGCCGATTGACAGCCCAAACCCCCTTATACTTTTCAAAATGGTAAACAGCATACTGCGCAATGGTGGCATTGTTTGCTCTCTA
>Ga0214919_10011392_pt1 | contig 11096 bp, 9 predicted proteins | sample LL1503_MetaG_FD_177994 | JGI IMG/M metagenome (GOLD analysis project Ga0214919, IMG submission 177994) | Freshwater microbial communities from Lake Lanier, Atlanta, Georgia, United States - LL-1503 | ecosystem: Environmental > Aquatic > Freshwater > Lake | place: USA: Georgia | collected 2015-03-15
ACTTAGAGCCTGTGTATTGTGCTAGATCCACTTCAAACCGGTCAACAAATTTTCCAACGGATGAAACAAAAGTTGAATCTAGGCACTCCTTGAGGTAAAGCCATTCATTGCCTTCAAAACTAGGCTCATGCAGCGCTACCGGGCTAGGCCCAACCACGCTGCGAAGCGCGACTATTACTTCATTAACGAAGGTATTAGAAGTGGCCATTGAGATCACACATTGTAGATATCTGATTTATATGAACGTAAATTATTGGGTTGTGTAAACCAATCAATGGTTTCAACTAGCCCTCGCTTAAAGCCTTCTCGGCCAGCATACGTTGGCTGCCATCCAAAAAGTTCCTTAGATTTAACATTATCTGCCCAGAGGCGCTCAACTTCGGAGTTCTCGGGACGGAGGCGCTCCTTATCAGAAATTAGCTCAATTGGAACTCCTATGGCTTCAGCAATTATCTGCGCGGTATCACCAATTGATATTTCAAAATTACTCCCAATGTTAATGACCTCGCCCAGTCCTCTATTGCCCACTAGTGCTGCGATGAATCCTGCCACTGTGTCTTGTATGTAAGTGAAATCGCGAGTCGGGGTAAGAGCGCCCAGCTTGATTGTGCGCTCACCATTTGCAATTTGAGTGATAATAGTTGGGATTACTGCACGGGCCGATTGGCGCGGACCATATGTATTGAATGGTCGGACTGTTACAACTGGTAAATCAAACGATGAGTAGAAAGAAAAAGCTAATTGATCGGCACCAATTTTACTTGCAGAATATGGTGATTGCCCTTGAAGTGGGTGATCTTCAGTGATTGGAACAAATCTAGCGGTCCCATAAACTTCGCTGGTTGATGTGTGAATTAAGCGTTTGATACCTTGCTCACGCGCAGCTTGTAAAACATTTAATGTTCCTTTTATATTTGTGTCAACATACGTGTCGGGTGAGTGGTAGGAAAATGGAATTGCGATCAATGCAGCAAGGTGGAGAACTGCGTCGCAGCCTTTCATCGCCTCCTTTACCCCGTGTGGGTCTCTGATATCACCCACGAAAACCTCAAAATTTCCCTTTACATCATCATCACATTTATCAAGCCAACCCCAAGAATTGAATGAGTTGTACAGGACAAAAGCGCGAACCTTGAATCCCTGGCGAACTAAAGCTTCAGTCAGGTGCGAGCCGATAAAGCCGTCGGCGCCGGTGACAAGAATGGTTGCTGACTTATCGATTTGTGCCAATCATCCATCCCTTTCGTCCGTGAATTAACCTCCCTAAGGGTACCTATATTTCAAACTAGGTTCGACTGTAAGCCAACTGCAAACAAAGCCTCCGCGTATAAACTAGAGTAATCTCATGCGAATTTTGGTCACTGGTGGGGCAGGGTTTATTGGCTCCCATCTGTGTGAGCGTTTAATCAATGACGGCCACAATGTCACAGCGATCGATGATTTCTCAACGGGCCGTGCCTCAAATTTACAAAGTCTCCAAGGAGTTCCCGGTTTCTCCTTAATTGACGGCTCAATTCTTGATACGCAATTATTGAATCCACTTGTTAACAATGCTGATTATGTGTTCCACCTTGCTGCAGCTGTTGGCGTTTTCAATATAGTCAATAACCCCTTGGCCAGCTTACTTACAAATATCCGTGGAACAGAGAATGTTCTTGATGCTGCTTATGCTGCAAAAACGCCGGTTTTCTTGACAAGTAGTAGCGAAGTTTACGGAAAAAATGTTTCAGACTCCCTTAAAGAGAGCGATGATCGCATTATGGGAAGTCCAGTAACTTTACGCTGGTCATATAGTGAAGCAAAAGCTATTGATGAATCATTGGCATATGCCTACTTTGTTGAAAAAAAATTAGAGACGAGAATTGTTCGATTTTTCAATACCGTTGGCCCCCGTCAACTCGGTGCATATGGAATGGTAGTTCCAAGGTTCGTAAAGTCAGCTTTGACTAATGAACCAATCACTATCTATGGAGATGGTAATCAGACCCGCTGCTTTGCCCATGTCTATGATGTTATTGATGCCGTTATAGCAGTAGCTTTTGCGGAAAACACTATTGGTAGAGTCATCAACATTGGAAATGATTATGAGATTTCAATAAATGAGTTAGCGAAAAAAGTCATGGACGAAACAAATTCGAAAAGTGAAGTTGTGTATGTGCCTTATGAAGAGGCGTACGGTGGGGGCTTCGAAGATATGGAACGTCGAGTTCCTAATATTGATCTAATTCATCAATTAGTAGGTTGGAAACCGCGTCGTAATCTCTCAACGATGATTGCAGATATTTCTGCAGAGATGAATAAGGGTGCTTAAAGCGAAGTTACACAGTTAGAGTTTTTAATGGAGTTAGTACAGTCTAAAATTTGAACACGTCTTCTAATTAGCTGCTCCAAGTCCATACCTGGTTGCATTGTTGCAAGAATTGCAACATCACATTCCCAGCCTAAATCAACAGGTTCGGAACCTTCCCATACAGGTACAAGTGGATCATGCCAAGCGACTTCTGCTCCTTGTGCTTCTAAGCAATCGCGGAGCTCAGAAACTGGCGTCTCGCGAATGTCACCTACGCCGGGCTTATAGGCAACCCCAAGAATTAACACTTTTGGTTTACTGATTTTTGCGTCAACCATAGTGAGCGCGCGTTGTGCAACATATTTTGGCATTCCACGATTAATTGAATCTGCAGACTCTACAAACGAAGCAGTTCCACCATTTTGACGTGCCCACCATGTTAGGTACAAGGGGTCAACTGGAATACAGTGCCCCCCGACTCCAACGCCTGGCCTAAATGCCATGTAACCGTATGGTTTTGTTGATGCAGCATCAATCACTTCGTGAACATTTACTCCACTTACTGAGCAGAGTTGGGAGAATTCGTTTACAAGTGCGATATTCACTAATCGAAATGTATTTTCGAGAAGTTTGGCAGCTTCAGCAACTTCAGGGGTCGAAACGGAAACAACCTCATCGCAGATTGATTTATAAAACTCAATCGCTTTTACTTGTGATGCTACATCGATTCCACCAATTAAGCGTGGGGTATTCTTTTGATTCCAGAGCGTATTACCTGGATCAACACGCTCAGGTGCGCTTGCGAAGTAAACCGATAAGGAATCTTTGGGCTTCAGTGCATCAATGATAGGAATAAGGACGTTGCGCAATGTGCCCGGATATGAAGTTGATTCAGTGACAACTAATGTTTCATTTGATACAAATGGCGCAATGCCATTCACTGCGCTACGTAACATAGCAATATCTGGTTCACGTTTATCATCAAGAGGGGTTGGCACACAGATTGTGATTACAGAAGCCTGCGAAACTGTGGAAAAATCAGTTGTTGCTCTAAAGGCACCATTTGATATCGCAGCCTGCAATTGCACGTCAGAAATGTCTTCAACGGGGCTAGAACCTGAGCTGATCTGGATTACCTTGGCTTCAGAGTTATCGATGCCTATGACAGTCCATCCTGCATCAACGGCGGCCATGGCCAAAGGAAGGCCTACATAGCCCTGGCCGATAATGGCTAATGTTTGGCTCTTTTGGGAACTCACGCTCGCAATCTTAACTGGCCGGTGAGACTTTGTGCGCGCAGTCTCGCTAGTGTTTGGTTTCGCCGATTACCCTTCAAGTGAGAGAAGATTGCCGGGTGAGCCCTCAAAATGAAAGCCCGATCAGGGTGATGCGCATTATCGCTCGAATGAATGTAGGTGGGCCTGCAGTTCAAGTATCGGGGCTCATGCGCGGATTTAACAGAAGGGAGTTTGATCAGCGACTTTATACCGGGTTTTGTGGGGCCGATGAAGCCGACTATTTAAATCAGGTCGCTATAGATGTTAGCGCTAATCGCATTAATGGATTAGGTAGGCGTGTGAATTTAAGGGGAGATATCAGAGCGCTTCTTTCTTTAATCAAAACAATTCGTGAGTTCAAGCCACACATTATTCATACACACACAGCAAAGGCGGGATTCTTGGGGCGAATTGCGTCGCTGCTTTCATTTCAAAAATCCATTCGTGTTCATACATATCATGGTCACTTACTCAGTGGCTACTTTGGATCATTCAAGAGATTTCTCATAATAATTGCTGAAAGATCTTTGGCGGTCTTCACTCAGCAACTATTAGCTGTTGGAGAAAAAGTACGACAAGATTTGATAGATGTGGGAATTGGGAAAAAAGAAAAATTCAGCCTCATGCCACCGGGATTAAAGCTAGCTGGCTTGCCAACTAAAACTAAATCTCGGGCGTTTTTTGGACTTAATAGTCACCGATTACAATGTGCCTATATCGGGCGTGTAACTCAAATCAAGCGACCCGACCGTTTTCTTGATGTAGTCAGCGAAATCAAAAAGCGCCAAATTAATTTAGATTTCTTTATCGCAGGAGATGGTGAATTACTAGAAGTTTGCCGAGAAAGAATCATTGCTGAGAATCTTCCTGTGAAGGTACTTGGTTGGCAGAGCAATATTGAAAAAGTCTTATCTGCGGCAGACATTGTTGTACTCACAAGTGATAACGAAGGAACGCCACTGAGTTTAATCCAGGCCGGAATGGCCGGACTTCCTGTAGTTTCAACAAATGTGGGTTCTGTGCCTGAGGTTGTACTAGACAATACGACTGGCCTTATTACGAGTTTAGACGTTCAGGAAATTGCTGATGCACTTGAAAAACTAGTCAGCGATAAGGCTCTGCGAGCTCAACTGGCTATTGCGGCTCATGAGTTTACATTGGCAAATTTTGGTGTCCAACGTTTGGTTCAGGATCATGAAGTGCTCTACAAGAAACTCCTATCTAATCAAGCCAAGTCCTAGCCCACAGCTCTAGCATCAGCATTGGCCACAAGAGACTATCTTTATCCTCGCCCGCCATATGGATATCAATAACTTTCCTCACCTCAGTTGAGTTAAACCAGCCGCGCTGTTTCGCGGTTGTATCAGTAAGTGTGTCAATAACCATTTCTTTCATTCCGGTCCGTAACCACTCGGCTCGTGGAATTCCAAACCCCATTTTTGGCCTATCAATCAATTCTGCTGGGACTAGTGAGCGAGCAACATCTTTAAGAATGTGTTTTGTTTCAAGACCCTTAATCTTGTACTTACGAGGAAGAGAAACACCCCATTCGACAACATTTACATCAAGCAGTGGTGATCTCAGTTCTAAACTATTCGCCATGGTTGCAATATCAACCTTAACTAATAAGTCCCCTGGTAGATAAGCTGAAAAATCCGATCTAATCATTCGGTCAAATGAAGTTAAGTTACCTTGTTCAAAATGATTTACGAAGGAAGTTTCAGACCTATTTGAATAAAAATTAGGATTAAGAAGAGAATTGAGCTCATGTGGTTGGGTGAGTGAAAGAATTGAGCTATATCTAGACGCAAGTGAGTTTTTAGAGGAAAGTTGAGAACCTACTCGATTGATCTTTCTAGAATTACCGAGTGACTGTCTGCCAGCAAACTTCAGACCTTTGTGAGCAAATCCCAAAAATGGATTGAGTTTTTGCATTACAGGTGTCGCTAAATAACGGTCGTATCCTCCAAATACTTCATCACCTCCATCGCCACCAAGCGCCACGATCAAATTTTCACGGGCGAATTTAGCCAACAAATATGTCGGAACAATCGAGGAATCCGCGAATGGTTGATCTAAAACATGAGAGATTTTCTCAATAACCAAGGCAGGATCTGGGCTCAATATCTCTTCATGATGGTTAGTCCCTAGATAGTTTGCTACCTGCTTTGCGTGGTGGGCTTCATTAAATGCAGCACTATGGAAGCCAATTGAGTAAGTCTGGACTTTCTCTTTCATCAACTTAGCCATATAGGCAGTCACGACGGTTGAGTCATACCCACCACTTAAGAAAGAACCAAGTGGGCGTTCAGATATTAAGCGCCGAGATACTGCTGCCTCAATAAGCTCTTTCGTAACTTCAAGAGCATCTTCATAAGAGATGTCGATTTTGGTATCAAAATCTGGTGTCCAATATGTAGAACTAGTGGTTTTGCCATCGCGCCAACTTGTCACACTTGCTGGTGGTACTTGATTTATTTCATTGAATGCTGAGTTCGGGGAGTTGATATAGCCGTACTGCATGACCTCTGCAATCATCTCAGTTCGAAGCGTTCTATTTGGACGTGCCAACATTAATGCTCGTACTTCAGATGCAAAGAAAAGGGTTCCATCATATAATTGCGAAATCCATAACGGTTTCTTGCCCATCCGATCACGAATCAGGTGTAGCGAGTTATCCCTTGCATCATGGATTGCTATCGCAAACATTCCGTTAAGTTTGTTTATAAAATCTAGACCAAACTCTAGATAGAGATTGATTACAACCTCAGATTCACTTGAATCTCGGCAATGGACTCCGCGGCCTGCAAGTTCGGCTCGAAGTTCGCGATAGTTATAGATTTCGCCGTTCCAAACGATGTGAATTTGTTCTGCGGCATCTGTTGCTGGCTGCTTACCTGCTGCAATTTCAACAATAGCTAAACGGCACATACCTAGGCCGACCCCGTTGTCTAAATATGTCCCACTGTCATCCGGCCCACGATGCTCAATTGATTTAAGCTGGGCGTCAAGTAATAGTTGTTGCGGTGCACTTGGACCAATACCGCCAGTAATTCCACACATACGGTGCTTGCTTAATCCACTGTCTTGGGACCGTTGGCCACGCTCTGACCAAACTCTTTAAGCCATGCAACAGTTTCAGCCAGTGCTCTTTCAAATGGTTTAGGAGTGATGGCCGGAAAAAGAGACTTTAATAAGCCCGGTGCGTTTTGAGATTCTTTTACATCGCCCAAGCGATTTTCTTTGTAATTGACTTGCAAATCGGGAAAGTGTTTCTTAAGCATCTCGATTGTGTCATTAAGGAAGATCCTGTTGCCATAGGCAAGATTCATGGCACCTTCAGTGGTGATTTTCTCCCTCATAGCTGTCATTGCAATATCTAGGACAGTTTCAACGTATGTGAAATCTCGTGAGGCTGTGCCATCGCCATAGACATCAATTGGCTTACCCTGCATTGCAAGCCAGATCCACTTTGGGAGTACGGCTGCGTATTCATGATCTGGACGTTGACGTGGTCCAAAGACATTAAAGAAGCGTAGAAGCGTTGTTGGCACGTTGTAAGCCGATGCATATGCCTGCACATAACCTTCTGCAGATAACTTACTGGCTGCATATGGAGTCATGGGGCCAAGCCACATTGATTCATCTTTGGGTAGCTGCATGTTGCGGCCATAGACAGAGGAAGAGGAAGAAAAGACAACATGGGCACCAGTGGTACGCGCAACTTCCAAGACATTAAGTGTGCCGGTTGCATTTACTTCGTGAGTTGCAACTGGGTTCTTTAAGGAGCGTGGGACAGAACCACGTGCTGCAAGATGAAAAATTGTTTCACAGTCTTTTAGTGCTAGTGCTAACGACTTTGAATCTGTAATTGAAATCTGGTGAAATGTCGATTTATTCTGTTCGACATTAGAAAGCAGTCCAGTGCTTAAATCATCCACAATCACAACTTCATATCCTGCGGAAACCAGGCGATTTGTTAAGTTGGAGCCGATAAATCCAGCTCCACCGGTAACCGCCACTTTTCTCATAAGGGTAATTCTAAGGGCTTAGGGGCAACTTTCTTGAATCTCTGCCGATTATCTGCAGGTGAGAGCGTGAATGAATTCTGAATACCACTAGCATTTCGAATGTACAGACCGAGATAGTTAGGGGGTTACATGAGTAAGCATGAAAAAGACCAGAACCTTGATCAGCAAGTAATTGATAGTTTTGGCCATGAATGGGCTGCCTTTGATTATGCCGAAAGTGAAACTGATGATGCCTTAGATTCTCAGTTCTTGGCATATTGCACCCCCATTGATTTAAGTCAGTTCAATGCAAAGTCCTCAGTGGCTGCAGATTTTGGTGCGGGTAGTGGTCGCTGGGCTTCTCGACTATTGTCATATTTCTCTTTAGTATATGCACTTGAACCCAGTGATGGCGCAAGCAAAGTTCTGAAGAATAAATTTTCAAAGGAATCTCGCATGAAGATACTCCAAGAAACAGTTGGAGTTAATTCAATTCCTACTGGCTCACTCGACTTAGCAATGTCGCTTGGCGTGCTCCATCACATTCCTGATACCGGTTTAGCAATTAAAGATGTTGCTAGCAAGATTAAAAGTGGGGGATTCTTTCTCTGCTACCTCTATTACAAATTAGATAACAAGCCTCTTTACTACCGTGGGTTATTTTGGACCTCAAATTCACTTCGTTGGGTGATCAGCCGACTTCCCTATGCAATGCGCGGATTAATTGCCCGAACCATTGCTTCGTTGGTTTATTTTCCTTTGGCTCGGACTGCACAGTTACTTGAAAAAAGAGGAAAGAATATTTCGAATTTCCCCTTACACCACTATGCAAATATGCCTTTTGTGATGCTTCAAAATGATGCATTGGATCGCTTTGGAACTCGTTTAGAACAAAGATTTTCAAAGAAAGATATTACAGAGATGCTTGGGAATGCAGGGTTTGATTTATCAACACTTAAGTTTTCTGACGTAGAGCCGTTCTGGACCTTCTCGGTTAAAAAACTCTAATCCAACCTCACAACACCAATGGGCGTCATCAAATGAACCGCCACTATCCCGGACTCACCCTCGTTTGTTGACGGGTCAATAAACTCAATATCTGTGCCATTTAACCCATCGAGAATTTCTGTCTTAAACCATGAGTCTGCTAGATGATCAGTGTCAGCAATTGTTATCTTCTCAATTGCAGCAACTGCTTTCCCGTCTTGTGATGGGTGATCAGCGGTTAACCATTGGATAAAGAATGGTAGTTCACGAGAGTCAGTAATTTCATTAACTCCAATTTGCTTCCATTTAAGATCGGTGCCGTCAGGGCGCGTGCGGTGACCTTGGGTTGCGCTGCGCCCAAATTTCTCTTCAACTTTTGAAATATCTTCTGTCGCAAAGACCCACGTAAGCCAGCCGCCGCCTTCTTGCGCTTTCTTACTAACAGCTTTACCCCAAGGAGTTTGCTCTGTCGCAGGGTGATCAAGTGGACATACAACTTCGATGTACTGACCGTTTTGAAGAGGCAGTGTGAAGTTACGTGTTCCAAAGCGTGGGTGGACACCTCCATCAACGAAGGTGGAGCCAAGGCGTGAGCCTAGGCGTTGGACTGTGTCGGCTAGTTGATCATGGGAAGTTACATATGAGACATGGTCTAAGCGCATGAGTAAATCTAACCCTATAAAAAGGGGTGCTCGTTACCATCTTGGCTAATTGGTTTTACGCGTAAATCAGGACTGTTTTAGCCACTACCGGGCTAACACACACATCAGCGCTTCAACCGTCAGCAACGGCGCCGCGTTATGACCCAAATTAACCCTTGCCTCCATGATGGCGTTGATCTTATTAATGGTGGCCGCTGGCTTGGTGTTAGCAGCATAGGTATTAATCTCATTTTCAAGCTCTTTATTAATCAGGCCATCATTACTACCTGCCTGCACCATCATGACATCGCGATAGAAGGTGGCAATATCTAATAATGCTGCATCAAGACCATCGCGCACCATTCGCGTGCTGCGGGTCTTTTGTTCTTTTTCTAACTCCTTTATTGCTTTACTTCCCCCGCTTGCCATGCCCCGGCCCGTAGCACCTTTGCCATAAGCAAGTGATAAATCATCAATCTCTTTTTCATTTCTCTCATCGGCTGCACTATTTGCCTGCTCCGTTGCTAGATCGACCAGGCTTTGCGCTGCAGCAAAAGCGGAAGAAATTCCTTTTAAAGAAAGTGGAAGGGCCATGATGGTAGTGCGGGTATTTCGCACCGATTCATTGTTAGCTAAATATCTCGCACGGCCAATGTGTCCTTGGCTCACCCTTGCTGCAAAATCTGCCATCGCCGGGCTTATGCCGTCGCGCTTTTGTAGTACTTGGGCAACGGCTGCATTCGACGGTGTGACAAGTTGTAGATGGCGACAGCGAGAGCGAATAGTTGGTAAAACATCATGCAACGTTGGAGCACAAAGTAACCACACTGTTCTACTTCCTGGCTCTTCAATTGCTTTTAGTAACGCATTAGCTGCAGATTCTGTAAGTCTGTCAGCATCTTCCATAACAACCACGCGCCAGCCACCCATGGATGGCGCCCAAGCAACTCGAGTTAGTAGCTCTCTTACTTCATCAATCTTTATAGATAGTCCTTCAGTTCTAATAATCTCAACATCAGGATGTCCTCCACTAGCAGCTGATCTGCATTGATTACATTCCCCGCAGCCATCCTTAGGACAAATCAACGCTTGTGCAAAAGCAACGGCAGTAGATGATCTGCCAGAGCCTGGCGGGCCCGTGAAGACCCAGGCATGGGTCATCTCTTGAGATTCTTGCCCGCTTCTCGTGGCAGCAACGGCCGCCCTAATGATTTCAACTACATGCTCTTGTCCTACAAGATTTTCAAAAACACTCAACTTTTTGTCTTCGCCTTCTTTTTAGGCGCTGCGCGCTTAACTGCTTTGCCTGCAGCCCTAATAGGGCGCAGCAGTAAATTGCCTTTATCTTCTCTGGCATTGCGCTTAAGTGCACCTATTTCACTGACTCTTGTGATGATCTCTGCATGTGTCTCTTCAATTGTTTTGTTGCCATCAACGATGAAGTAGCGCTCAGGATCAAGCAGGGATAACTGTAAGAACTCTTGGCGCACGCGCTCATGGAAATCAATAGGTTGAGATTCAAGGCGATCTTTACTCTTTAATCTTGCCAAACCAATCTCTGCTGGCAGATCAATAATGATGGTTAGGGTTGGGAACAAAGACTCAGTTGCCCATCTAGAAATTCTTGCCACTTCACCAGGCTCTAGGACACGTCCTGCGCCTTGGTATGCAATCGATGAATCAAAGTATCGATCACCAATTACTACCTGTCCTGCTGCAAGCGCTGGGCGAATAACACTATAAACATGGTGAGCGCGATCTGCTGCATAGAGCAAAGCTTCAGCACGTGGTGAGATCTCACCGGTTGAGTGAGAGAGAAGAATTTTTCTAATCTCTATTCCTAGATCACTTCCACCAGGTTCGCGTGTTAAGACAACGCTTTCACCTTCTT
>Ga0214919_10011393_pt1 | contig 11096 bp, 20 predicted proteins | sample LL1503_MetaG_FD_177994 | JGI IMG/M metagenome (GOLD analysis project Ga0214919, IMG submission 177994) | Freshwater microbial communities from Lake Lanier, Atlanta, Georgia, United States - LL-1503 | ecosystem: Environmental > Aquatic > Freshwater > Lake | place: USA: Georgia | collected...
TATCAAGAAACCCACGATACCGAGGAACAACTCCGAAGTGGTATGCTTACTCGAGCCTAAGTGTATATGCCCACCACATTTGCGACTATGCGAAGCGTTGATGTGGTTCTGCAACATATCACTGCCCTTGATATCCTCCTCGTGCAACGTGCCGAACAAGTCATACACAGGGCTAATCAACTCATAGCCCGAATCGTGGTCAAGACTGCTGTCCTTCTCCTTCGTCCAAAAGTGGGGCAACGCATTGGCGTAGCACGAATTACGAACGTCCAAGTCTTCCTTCTCCACCTCACAGCCGAACGTCCATTCCGTCCCCCTGTCCGCTCTCCAACGTCTTTCGGGGTTGGTGTGGTAGGTGTGTACATAGTCCGTATTATCGGGATCATCATACACATTGATAGTCTCCACTTCTTCATCGTCCTCGTCCTCGTCATCATCGGGCGCATCGTCAACGTGTCGGTACTCATCAACCGACTCATACCAATACACATTGTGGTAGTTGGCAATGCGGTCACTCATATAGGACACATCATCGCAATACACATAGTCGTTGCCCTCTGACAAGAAGTACCCCTCGTGGTGAAAGGTGATATACCCATACTCGCAATCGTGTGAATAGGCATAGCAATCGTCGCCCTCTACCCACACAATGTCCAAGTCCTCCTGCTCGTCGGCGTGGAACATATCACCGCAGTTGGTTTCGTGTATGTCATCATCATCAGCATCTCGATGACAAATATCACCTGAGTTGAGTGAGTACGCAAACTCATCGTCTCCGTGATACCACTTGTCTTTGTAGACTCCGATAGTGAATTGAGAACACTCCGACTTTGGTGCGGACTCCCCGTTGTACAGGTCTACTAACTCTTCAACCTGAACATCATTTGTTTTCTTTGACATATAACTGATTTAATTGTTTACATTTTAGAAAGTCTAATCGATTAGACTTTTGAGGGTTAGAACTCTCGATATCCAAACTGCTCGTGGAACTTTGCCTTTATGTGCATATCGGTAGCAGTGCCTAACGCTGAAACAAAGGCTGAAGACTCGCTTAACTCTTGAGACATAGCAATAAAGAAGTCGTCAAGTCGCAAAAGTTCGAACGCATTTTTTACAATTTGAACTTGTTCATCTGCGGATTGTGTTGCAAATTTTGGGTGCATAATTATTTGTTTAATTGGTTACCATTTATTGTGCTTGGTATAACATTTACTCGGCTTGGCGTGAGCCGACTTTTTATGATGAGTCTTGTAGTCATACCCACTTTTAGAGGTTGAACAAGAAGCCATTGATACAATGGTGAAGGCAGCTGCAAACCATAGCAGCGCATAGAAAGTTGAGTTTTTCATATGAATTGTTTATTAAAATTTACTGATTGAATAAGTCTAATCGATTAGACTTTTATATTCTGAAATATCCCACGAGATTGACAAGGTCATTCTCTTTTAGTTTGTAATGCGCCAACACCACATCGTCAAGTCCATTGTCCTCAAGAACAAGAAGAGTGTCATATTCAGGGCTTGACAATAAATCATCTCCAATGTCCCTCCCACACCAATCATAGGTAAATGACGTTTCATTTATTGATAATATATGTTCGCAATCTGAGAACTCGAATTGGTGGTCTTTGCACAATATCTCTATGTTCTTAGAGTGACTAATGAATAATCTAATACCCTGCTTGAGTCTGTTTTCTACAACAGCCCCGATGATATTGTCCAACTCAATCGTCTCAATATAGGGCGATAAAAATCTTGCTAAATTGCTCATAGTCTTGCCTCCAATTTTTGAATTTTCTTATCAATAACATCTTGGTTCTTCAAGATTTCCGACAGCAACAAGTTCATTGAACTAATCAATTCACTCTCGATTGTTGGCTTCTCTTCGACCACTTCAACAAGTAATAGGTTATAATAAATGAAGTCCATGTCAACCCCATTTATTGTCCAAAAGGAAACATCTCCATTCATTACTCCGTATAGACAAAACACACTACCTACACCTTCGAATAAAGTAAGTTGAGTTACCTCATAATTTTGAAACGATACAAATACTTTGTACTTGCTTGGATTGGCTTTGTAAAGTTCCCAATCGAAATTGATTTTCTTTGACATATAATTGATTGTTTAATTGTTTACTGATTGAAAAGTCTAATCGATTAGACTTTTTATTGGTTGAACTGTTCATCTTTTACCCAATAGTGCTGCTGCTTCACTACCTCGAATATATCCGCATCGAAAAAATGAGGGACTTCCTTGTCTAAGTCCTCATAAAATCCCCTCAAGGCAATTTTATGCTTAGGCTCGACAGAGTCTGTGTCAAAAAACTCATCTCGACTTCCTGCCCTTCTCGTTTTTGCTCTCATACTAACGCCGTAATACTCCGACACAACTTCAAATACATCGTTCTTCCAATCTCTTGAAAAGTAGTATAACTTATTGTTGCCTACCTTTGAGTTTGGATAGTATTGATATAATTTTTTACCGCCCTCAATAATGTTGTCGTCGTCGTCATACCTTTCAACGACACATCTATCTAAGCACTCTTTTTTGAGCCGAACAAACCTCGACTTCAATGACTTTATTTCTGCCATAACAAATTGGTTTTAAGATTTAACATTATGAAAAGTCTAATCGATTAGACTTTTTACTTTGAGTCCGACTCTATTAGCGCATACAAAGAATGCGAAGCAATGGCGAGAACTAAAATTAGTTTCATAGACCAATGATTGACTACTTCAAAATAGTTTATCCAAAACAGCGCACTAACAATGGCGCTAATTACTGAATAGGTGAGTGCATACAACACTACATAAGTGGTTAACACTACAAAAGGTTTAAGAACTTTTTCCATATAATTGATTGTTTAATTGTTTACTATTCTATAAAGTCTAATCGATTAGACTTTTTACTTTCCACATCGTTAGCTTTTTTTTCCGAGGCAATGTACTATCTCTCATTAACTCCGCAAATATACGACAAATCTTTGGTTCTCGCAAGTAATCTGCTGTTTATTTTGTATGAGAATTGTATTTAAGTTTTGTTCATTCAAGTTCGCCACATTCACAAAGATTATCATCATAAGCGAACTCATTTGTTTCAATAAAGTTCATGACTTCGCCATAACAAACGTGCTCATATACTTCGCCGTTCGCATAAAGCGTATAAAGATTGTCGCTGTCGCTGGCAATTTGCCCACTGAAAAGTAGGTTAAGGAATAAGATAAATTTCATTTTTTTAAGTGTTTCAAAAGTCTAATCGATTAGACTTTTCGTAGTCAATTTGCAGTATAAATTTTGCGCTTTATACCTTTGGCGCTTCGCCCTTTGCCGTTGGGCTTCGCCCCTTGTTAGTGCTTCGCTTCGCTTCGCCTTATGGCTTCGATATAGCCCTTTTAAGCCCCTTAAATTACCTTTGGTATATGTAGGTATACCTTAGGGCTTCGCCTTCGTTTATTGGGGCGCTTTGGGGCTTCGTTTATAGCTTCGCTTTGTTGCGCTTTGGGGCTTTATATATAAACTAAAATAGCCCCTATCAAAAGGGGCTATAAACAAACAAAGCCCCTATCAAAAGGGGCTTTGTTGCTTTGCTTTGTGGCTTCGTTAGTCCGCGAAATTCACTTCGTCAATTATAACCACGTCAGACATTGTTAACGCCTTCTTCGTTGTGGCTTTGTGTTCCGCCTTCGCCTTCTTCTTCGCCTTCGCTTCGGTTACCTTAGGCGCTTCGTTAACAAGGTCATAAAGGAAAGCTAACGCCTCGTTAACGGCTTCTTTCGTGGCTTCCGTCTTAACTTCGCCTTCCTTCACTCTTAGTGAAACATTCGCAAGGTTGAAAGATTCGCCGTTGAAAGTGAATACTATTTCAGTTTTCGCCTTCGCCTTAACTTCGGGCGCTTCGCCTTCGCCTTCGCCTTCGTTCGTTTCTAACTTCGCCTCTTTTGCGTATTCAATAAACGCTAGAATTGATAAGGCGCATTTTTCGCCTATTTGCTTTTTTCTAAGCACCTCTTTTTTCCATTCCTTAACAAGATTGCCCGTTTCTTGAATTGCAAGGGCTAAATTGCGAAGGTGATAATACATTGAAGGGCTTTCGAACGAAGGAAAGGCGCTTGTTATGACTTCCTTAATTCCGCACGAATTATTAATCATAAAGGTTTTACCTTCACTACTTTTCAACCAAGTATGCGCTTTCAACACATATTCCGATTGTGAAACGCTGTTTTCAAAGCGGGCTTCGTCCCCCTTCAAAATAGCCGTTGAAATTGCCTTTACTTCGTTGATACAAAGCGCCTTTGTTTGTGAGGCATTGAACTTAATTGAATTTAACATAAAAAATAGGTATTAATTTTAGCGCCCTTTATTTAGTTAGGTTATGAAGAGAGGCGCTGTTAACTCTTACACAACGAGCACAAAGATAGTTCAAAACTTTGTATTTCCTAATAAAAAATAAAAAAAAAGTTTTGCCCTTCGTGAAGCCCTTTATTTACAGGGCTTTCGTGAATGTTGGGTTAATTGTCAATTTAGCGAATGAAGGAAAAAATAGGGGTTTACGCCCTTTGTAGTGGTGCGCTTTACCTTGTTTTCATAGCACAAAAGTCTAATCGATTAGACTTTTGAAGGGGCGAAGGGCGAAGGGTTACGGGCTACGGCTACGGGGTGAAGGGGCAAAGGGGCTGCGGGGCGCAACGGCTACGGCTGTAGGGCTGTAGAGCTACGGCGTAACGGCGAAGGGCTACGGGCGAAGGGGCAACGGGAATAAAAACGCCAAAAATTCGGGGCGCAACGAAGGAAACAAGAAGCCCCCCAACGAAAAAAAAGCAGTTTTCCAACAGCAGTTTGACTCGTAAACCCTGCTATAGCCCCAACACTGTTATCGTCTAAAAAAATTTTATACCTTTGTTAAAAATATACACTATGAAAATGAAATTAGACTTGGGCCAAAGCGTATACGCTAACAGCTCTAACGCTACCGCTCCGGGTTTACGGATTGAGGGTGGCCGCTTGATTAATGACCGTCCTGATTCTCGCATGGGTATTCAGAAGATGTCGGATGCTCGTCGTATGATGAAGCATGAGAACAAGGTACAGATTGTTGCTGATGGCAATATCCGTGCTGAGCGTATGGAGGAGATGAATGAGATGATGTCACCTATGATGGGTGTTAAGTCTTGTTGTGGTAAACCGAATTGTAACTGTTAAAAATTAAAGCTATGAATACTGAACAGAAGTTGGGAGTTATCCGCCACGTGTTGACATTTGTCGGCGGTATTTTGTTGACTAAGGGATTGGTTGACGAGTCATTGATGACGGATTTAGTTGCGTCGATTATGGTCATTATCGGGGGTGTTTGGTCTGTGTTGGCTAAGCGCTAAGGATTGATTTTGGCATTTAAAAGGAGGGGTGATTTTTGTCTCCCCTCTTTTTTTGTTCTTTATGTTTGATTATCGTCGCGGCTCTGTATCTTTTTACGACGACTTATTTTTTCTAACTTATTGATTATTAATATATTATTTATTTTATGTCGATAATGTCGAAAATAAAAGAGAAATATAGTAGTAAAAATATAATAATAATAAAGGGGGATATATATAGAAGTAGGGAAAAAAATCGACATTGACGCGTTTTGTTTTTAGAGATTGTTTCCTATATCTTTGCTTTCAAATTAAATCAAATGCTAAATACACAACAGAGTTATTCACCCAAGGATTTGTTCTTTGGGGGTGTTGGTCGGGAGAAGCTGATCAAGGGGGTTACTAAGATGGCTCGCGCTGTCAAGAGTACGTTAGGTCCAAATGGTAACACGGTACTTATTGAGTCTATACAACACACTCACGGTTTGACTGTGACTAAGGACGGCGTGACTGTTGCTCGGTCTATTGAGTTGTTGGACCCTGTCGAGAACCTTGCGGTTCGTATGATGAAGGAGGCGGCTGATCGCACGGCGACTGCTGCAGGTGATGGTACTACTACTGCTATTGTGTTGACTGAGGCTTTGGTCTTGGGTGGTCTTGAGTATATCACTGAGAAGGACAACCGCACTGAGGTGTTGCGTAGCATGGTGGAGATGAGTAATGGTGTGGTGGAAAATTTGAAGAGACGTTCAAAGAAGTTGAGCAAGTCTATGTTGCTTGACGTGGCGACTATCTCTTCGAACAATGACAAGGAGATTGGGAAGTTGATTTCAGATGTGTATAAGTCTGTGGGTAAGGGTGGCTTGATCACTGTTGAGCGCAGTCAGTCTGCTGACACATATTGTGAGACGACTATGGGTGTAAAGTTTGACCGTGGGTATACCTCGCCGTTGTTCATCAACGATCAGAAAAAAGACGAGTGTGTGTTTGAGGATGTGATGGTGTTGGTTGCTGACATGGAGATAAGCAATGTGTTGCAGATTGAGGGGATACTGAAGCCAATCATCAGTGAGGGGAAGAAGTTATTGATTATCGCGCCGTGCAATGTGAATGTGGTAAACACTTTCGCTGCCAATGTGATGAAGGGTAACTTAAAGATCTGTGTTGTGGCTCCGCCAAACTTTGGTTACAAGCAGCATGAACTGATGCAAGATATTGCGGTTAGTGTTGGCGCTACCTACTTCAGTGAGAAGACGGGTGACGACTTGAGTCTAATTAACTACAGTGACTTGGGCCACGCAAAGAAAATCATTGTAGGGGCCGATAAGACCATTATTATTAAATCTGACATCAGAGATAACCAAGAGGCTATTGACGAGCGTGTTGCTCAGCTTTGGGGCGCCCACGCCACTGCGGTGAGAAAATCTGACAAAGACTTCACCCTTGAGCGCATCGCTTCCCTAACAGGTGGTATCGGTGTGATACATGTGGGTGGTAACACTGACCTTGAGCAGAAGGAGTTGTATGACAGAGTTGACGATGCGGTATGTGCTGTTCGTTCGGCGCTTGAGGAGGGAATCCTTCCGGGTGCGGGCAAGGCTTTGGCTGAGGAGTCTTATAACTTATTGAGCGAGGAGGGCAATGCATCTCGAAATATAGCCGTGAAAATTTTAAGCACAGCGCTTGAGGCTCCTATGATTCAGATACTTGAGAACGCGGGGCTATGTGTTGGTAACATTTACAACGGGCGCGAGCAGCCGGGCGAGGGGTACAACCTCAAGACGGGAGTTAAGGGTGACCTCATTGAGATGGGTGTCATTGACCCTTTGAAAGTTACGCGTAGTGCGTTGCAAAATGCTATCAGTGTGGCCGTGACAATCTTGAGCACCAACGCTGTGGTTACCATGGCTAGAACTTACGACTCAAATGACGGACAACAAGGATAGGGCGATACAGGTATTGGCGCTATCACTCTTAGTGGTGATAGGCCTTGCCATTTATCAGCGTACCAAGTATGAGAATGAGGTGCAGTCGATGAGGCATCAGATGATTTTAGATTCAATAACCATTAAAAGATTACAGAATGAAACCAATAGGTAAATATATTGTGGTAGCTCAGGTTGACGAGGGAGTGACAACGGAGTCCGGCCTTGTCCTTTCGGGAGAGGATGTTAACCAGTTTAGATACCGCCGAGGCGTAGTGATAGAGCCGGGTACTGATGTGAGCAATATCGTTAAGGGCGATAAGATCTATTACGATAAGGCGCATAGCTTCACCATGATGATTGGCGGTTCACAATATACAATCCTTCGGGAGTCTGACGTTGTTGTTGTTGAATAATGACGTTCCTTCTACGCAGTTGTTCTGCGTATCTCTTGTCCATGTAGGATTTATTCTTCTTCTGAAATAGTTTCTCGTTGCTTTCTTGCACGGGGCCTCCGTTCATTTGGCGGTATAGTGTGGTGATGAGGACTACTGCCTTGCGTGACAGCTGATATCGCGCGCCTAATTTATTTGTTGACCTCCTGAATATATCTATCCACCCTGCGTCAACCATTTTCTTTAGTCTCGTTCTGCTGATGGCTAGTATCTTGTTGAACTCGAGGAATGTCTTGGTGGTGAAGTACGGCTCTGAGTATAGAAACAGTAGCATGTCTAGGTCAGCGCTTGTGATATCGTGTTTCACTTTGGTGTAGTGATATATCGCTCTCCAATATTTCATGTAGTCATCTTTTCTTTTGGGAGCTTCTTCCATTAATTTTTTCATCTATTAAATTTGATTATATTTGTCCAAAGTTAAACACTGAAAAACAAAAAAGCAATGGCTAAAAAAAATTACGACGCTATCAGTTTTAAGAACAAGGACATTGACAAGTTCTCTAATCTTTTTGGAAAGGGCGATCCTATTAAACTTAAAAACTCTCCATTAAGTGCTCCTGCAATGGAAGCTACTACAAGAGGAGATTGGGACCCGATTGCTAAAGCTCATTACACTGCTGATGCAGCGTGGAGTGCAGCAGATAGAATTGATGCTAAGAATCAATTAAAAAAAGAAAATCCAAAAGCATTGTCAGGTTATGGATATCAAACAACAAGCAAAGGAAATGTTGTTGATGAGAACTTTAAACAAGCTACTAAGACTGATGCGAAAAGATTAAGAAAGATGGCTACTAACCGTCCTATTTCTGAGGATAGCTATCAATCTGAGCAAAGTCTTCGTGGTCGTAAGTTGGCTGAAGGTATTCAACTTCCGTCTATGACAAAATCTAAGAAGCCTATCATCGCAGCTCCTAAGATTGATGTTGCGGGGGCTAAGGCTAAAGTTAAGGCTGATTCTAAGAGAGAGTTTTACACTAACTCAAAAGGTCAAAAAGTTTATGTAGACTAATTAAAAACAAAAGACAATGGCTAATAAAAAAATCGACTATAACGCTATCAACTTTAAGAACAAAGACATTGATAAGTTTACCACTAAGTTTAATCAAAATAACGGCGACCCTAAAAAGAAGGAACCTGTAAAGAAGGAACCTGTAAAGAAAGAAAAGCCGGATGTTCTTCCGGGTGAAAAGGGAAAAGGTGCTTATTCAGTTTGGCAACAAGCTGAGGGTGCAAAAACTCCGGGGGTTGATACAGGTGTAAAATACCGAGAAAACTATGGACCTAAAATAGGATATAATTCTCAAGATATAGGTACACTATCTCAATCAGATAGCTTAGCTATAAATCAAAACCGCGCCCCTACCCTGAGAAACTTTAAGGTAGTTGAAGAAGGTTTAATGAATGGAATTAAGTTCCCGGGTCTTACTCCTGAGTTTCAAGATAGATTCAAGACATACCAAAAATTACCTGCAAAATATAAATAAGTAATGGCTACAGATTACAACTCAATCGCATTTAAGAACAGAGACATTGATAAGTTCTCTAATAAGTTCGGAGAACCTACCCCTGCTCCTGCTTACACAAAAGGCAAGAACTCTAACTTTGCCGGTTACGACCGGAAGAGAGAGTCTGTGAGTCAACAAGGGTTTGACAGCGGCATGAAGAAGTCTGATCAGGCTGATGAAAAAGCTTTGATGAACGATTTAAACACTTGGAGCCGAGGCAAGGCTAAGGAGATGAATAAGGAGGACAGAGTAAAATCTCGTGAATCCAAGCAGTACGAAAGAAGAACTACCACAAAGGGATTGGATAAGGTTAATCATTTCTTAGACAAAACTCTTGGTAGAGGTAAGTACGACAGAGGTAGCATGAAGAAGAACATGGACATGGGCGGCAACAGGTCTAAGTTATGTGTTGACAAAGCGGGTCAGAAATCTCAAGAAGAGGGTTGTAAAATTGAGATGGGAAATAAGAAGAAGCCGGATTATAAAAAACCAAGGCAGACGATTAATTTTAAATTCTAGTCGGACTGTAAACTAAAAAGCAATGGCCATAGACTACAACGCAATCAACTTTAAGAATAAAGATATTGATAAGTTTTCTGCTAAGTTTGGTGGGGATAATGGTGACCCTAAAAAAAGTGGCGAATCAGGTGATGAGTATTACCCAAAAAATATTCGTTTTAATCCGGATAAAGACTACTCCGGAAAGAGAAATATTTTAGGTCAACAAAAGAGCCGAGTAAGCACTGAGAAGGATACGGTTAATAAAGATGGGAAACCCGGTGTGACAACAACACTTACAACAACCAAAACAAAATCTATCTCCCCAAACAGAACAGCTGTTGAAGGACCCGGGCGTGTTGTTAGTAGCAAAAGTCGCGGGTCAGACCATAAGTACTACACCCAAAAGACAAAGGTTAAAACTGTAAAAAATAAAAATTTAGATGAGTTTCTTGAAAAGAATCCTGACTTTAAGGTTACGGACGGGAACCTAAAGACAAAGACTCGAACTGAAAAATTAATTTGGGATAAGGGAAAGGCTATTAGGAAAAATACACCTCCATCAAGTGGTCAGCAATGGACTGAATGGAAAGACACAACAACAGATAGAGAGAGGGCATTGGGTTTGACGAGTAGACATAGTAATCTTATGGAATTTCAATCTAAGGATGAATACGACTACCCAAAACCAAGGGTAACAAAAGACAAAACCGTTAAGGTAGAAGAATTTGCTCAAGCAAGAAGAACTAAGGCAAAAAATTTAATAGGGATTAGAACAAACAAAGTTAAAAAATAAACACATGGCAACAGACTACAACGCTATCAACTTCAAGAACAAGGATGTTGATAAATTTGCTACCAAGTTCAACAAGGACAAGGAGCCAAAGACTACCACTGAATCTCACAAAAACATCTTTGGAAGAACAACTACTTATACTCAGACGGGTAGAGACAATAATAATGACTTTACCGAAAAAGTTACCGATAGAAAAGGTAGACTAAGAAAGGAAATTTCAGGTACTTACAAAGAACAAGGTGACGGAGATATTTTAAAAGATAACTCAGTTATGAAGAAGTATGATAAGGCAGGTAATGTTAAGAAGGAAGACACGTATACTTATTCAAGTCCCGGAACAAAAAATGAAGATTACAAGTTTTCCCACGAGATAAAGAAGAAGGGAAAAGTAGTAAGAAGTAAGTCGGGTGTTTATCAAGAAACAAATCACGGCACTACTGATATGGGTGTTAAAGTAAACCGTAAGGGAAAAGTTACAACTTACGATAGAAACACTACCAACTTTAACGAGTTACCTTTAAGAAGAAGAAGATAATGGGTTACAAAGAAAAAGAAAAGGAAGAAG
>Ga0214919_10011394_pt1 | contig 11096 bp, 14 predicted proteins | sample LL1503_MetaG_FD_177994 | JGI IMG/M metagenome (GOLD analysis project Ga0214919, IMG submission 177994) | Freshwater microbial communities from Lake Lanier, Atlanta, Georgia, United States - LL-1503 | ecosystem: Environmental > Aquatic > Freshwater > Lake | place: USA: Georgia | collected...
ATAAACTAGCACATAAAAATCATCCCGTCACTATTTGGTGTAGAAAATCAAAAGATAACTTTTTATGGACATTAGAATTGATTGAAGAACTTCATAATGAATGGAAATATAGATATAATCATCCAGAAACCAAAATTCATAAGTCTTATTTGGTGGCACAACTTCTAAAAGAGAATGTACCAACTGATGATAAATTTGAAGAACAACGTCTTACTCCATTTGCTCTTGCTATGCCAGATAAATATAAAACAGATGACCCTGTTTTATCTTATAGAAATTATTATATGTCAGAAGAAAAACAAAAAATCGCTTCTTGGAAAAAGAAAAGAGAGAAACCTGAATGGTATAGCAAAATAGAAATAGATAGATATTAAATTATATTGTTTTTGTATATTTTTAAATTAAATAAAGTTAAATACTGAAAATTAATTAAATAGTATAAATTAAAATACTTTTTTTATGGAAAATAAAGAAGAAGAAGAAAAACCAAAGACAAAAAAACTAGAAGAAAGCGAACATGAAATCTCAAAAAAAAAAGCAAGAAAATGTACAGCAAAAAGTCTACCTTTAGGTATTACACAAGAAATGATGAAAAAATACGTTATATATTATCACGAGTATCTAAACCCAGAAAAAACACGTAGTCGTGAATTTTTTAAAATAGAAAAACATCCCAAATTAGAAAAAATATGGATAGGTACAAAATCCAACAAAGTCTCTCTTCAAGAAAAATTGAAACAAGCAAATAAAGTAGTAGAAGATTTAGAATTAAATAAAAATTAATACGCTGTAGATTTATAAGTACAAAAAACTTTATCCCATAAAGAAAATCTTTTGGAATAGTTACAATTATTTAAAGAATGATGAAGATCATGATCTTCAACATATAATTTTATGTTTAACCATTTAGGCAACCAAATAAATTGAGAGAAAGAAGTATTTGGATATAGTCTTTTACCCGAATGTCCATTAATTTCAATAAAGTTTTTATAAATAATAATTAAATTAAATTGAAAATAACTAATTTTTGGTATAATTTTTAAAGAAATAATTGTTGGTAAAGAATTTGTAATTAATAAATCTAATGGATCTTGATAAAATGTAGTTATAAGCATTGGATGTTTAAATTTATGGTGTTTTTTATGTAAAAATTTATATAAATACTTATGATGTAATAATCTATGTGTAAAATAATGAAAAAAATCAAAAATAATCTCAAAAAAAAACGAAAGAGGTATAAAATAGATTAATTCATAAAAAATATTTCTTGATGAATTAAATTCAACAACTCTTATTTTTATAAATAAATGAGTGATTGTTTCAATAGCTGTTGTGCTTAAAAAATTCAAGACAAATTCATATTTATATTCTTCAAGTGGCATTTTTGAAATTTCATTATTAATGCTAACTTTATTTTTTGTTCCATACTTTATAAATTGAAGTAATGAATAATTTCTAATTATAAAAATAAAATAAATAATAAAAAAATTATTTAAACTATTATTTAGACTATTATTTAGACTATTATTTAGACTATTATTTAGACTATTATTTAGACTATTATTTAGACTATTATTTAGACTATTATTTATTTTATAAAAAGATGAAATAAAAATATATTCACTAAATCCTAAAAATAATAAAAAACTGTTTATTATTAAAAAATTTTTCATAGAATTAAAAGATATTAGCATTAGTATATTATATATTATTATATATTATTATATTAAATTATATCTATGTATCAAAAATTTTATAAATGTGGTAATATAAATTCAGATACATTAATAGTATCATTTGCTGGAAATGCACAATTATTTGGAGGTATACAAAGTTTTGAATTTGTAAATTTTTTAAATAAACATTTTCAAAATGCTTATAAACACTTTTATATAGATGAACATTCGGATTTATATCATAAAGGAATAGGGGGGTTAACTAATAACATAGATGAAACTGTAAATTATTTTAAAAATGAAATCAAAAATTATAAAAATGTTATTTTTTTAGGTAGTTCAGCTGGTGGATACGCATCAATATTGTTTGGTTCACTACTAAATATTAATTATGTTTTAGCTTTTATACCTCAAACTATACGTTACAGTAATAATATTGACGAAAAGTACAGAGATATAAGCATTTTTATCAATAATACTACAAAATATTACATTTATGGTGATAAAAGTATTTCTAATATAAATGACTGTCATCATATTTCGCATTGTGAGCGTATATCTCATCATCCAAATGTTTACCTAATTAAGAAAGAAGAAGTTAATTTAAAAAAAATGAGAGATAACGGAGAACTATTTGATATTTTAGATAAGTTAGTTAATAAAACTGAAAACAATAATATTATTTAGATTTTTTAATTTTATTTTTTAAAATATTTAAAATTTTTGTTTATATATTTACATAATGGAAAGTTATGAAAAACCAAAATTAATAAAAACATATACTATTAATTCACCAATAGATGAATTCAATATTGTAAATGGAAAATGTCCAAATTATGCTTTGAATTGGGGAATAAAAAGAAATTTATTATACTGGTCTGATGGTCATGATTTTATAAGAGGAAAATATAGTTTATATAAAGATTATCAATACCCAAAAAATGGAATTACAATATTTGAATATGAACGTTTACGAAATGAAAAAAATCATTATGAGACTTTAGTTTCAGAGAAAGTTAAAAATTATTTTAAAAAAAAGAGAGAAATGTTAAAAGAAGAAATGGAACATTATCTTGATATAAAGTTACCACTACCTGAATAAAAATAAAAAATATTTTTATTTACTTATTATATTTATCACACCTTATTAAATTAAAAATTCTATTTTAAACGTTTTATATTCCATTATATTCTATTTTAGTTACTATTAAATAATTTGTTCATATTTATAACTTCTGGTTTATCAACTTCTGAAGTAAATAATTTATTTATATGTTCATTATATCTGAATCGAATAGTATAATCTTGTTGAATATTATTTCTACCAATACGACCCATTGCTTGAATAATTTTTTCTTGAGTCAAATTCAAATCTTTACTTAAATATCCATGACAAAATTGATAATTAGTTCCATAAATATAATCACTTGAAGCAATAATAATATATAGCTTTTGTTCATCTGCCAATGTTTTCATAATTTCAGTATAAGTACTATTATTATGATGTGTAAATACTCCAATCCCCATTAATAATAAAACTTTCCAACTGTCTTCAATTCCATTTAACATCATAATTTTAGTAATAATCTCTTCACTAATATCACTTTTAAAAGCATTTGTACAGTTCATATCTTCTGCCCATTTTTGTAGATGAGCATTTGTGTTTGGAATAAAAGTATCATTTAAATTGGCAACTTTAATTAGTCCTTTTAAATTATTCAATTGAGTAACCAAGTTTTTAATTTCCACATTATTATCAACATCTCTATTCAACTTATGAGAATCTTTAGAAGACTTTTTAGTAAGTATTCCATTAGTAACCTCCTCTTTTGATTTTGAATGTTCATTAATATCTTCCAAGTCTTTTTCTAAATGTTCTATTTTATCATTCAATTTGTTATTAAATAATATTTTTTCCATTATATTTTCCATTACTTTTTCAGGAATATTTGATTGTTGAATACAAAATTTTGCGATTTTTTCAACGTCGTTAGATAAGAATATAGTAGGACCATCTGTTAATGTATAAGCATCTTTAGTTGTAATATAAATTGCCGAGTCACCATTATTTGTAATTGTTTCATTATTATTAACTTTATTTAAATTATTAAATATTTCTGTTTTGTTATTAATTATTTGTTCACTAGATAAACGAGTTAATGGTGTTCCTCCTTGACTACTAGATGAAGCTTGAATTCCTGGACCTATACTTGATATTTTTTTTATTTTATTTCCTTTTAAATCAACATTATTATTTGGTAAAATTCTTTTAACTCTTGTATTTTTAAATTCCAATGAAATAGCTCCCCAAGTACCACTCATAATATTTTTTAAAACGGTTAAATAATATAACTTTATATTTGTCATATTGATATCATCGAGTGTTTCAAAATAACGTTCCATTTTCACTTTGGTTGTAGCATATCCCATTTTTTGTATAAAACATATAAATTTTACTACTTCACTTAAATCAAAGTAACGCAATAATGTTAAATAATTCTCACAATGTTCTACTATTTTTTTAATTTCATCATAATCTTCACTCAAGTAATGAGGTAAAATAACATAACCATTATTATTAATAATAGGAATTGATTTCTTACTATCATGACTTATAATACTAAATACTTCAGCTCCTTTAAATTTCATTTTAAAATCAGAAATAGTATCGGTTAACTCGTGTATTTTAGGTAAAGTAGCGGAAGATAAAACCATATTATAAACAATATTTTCTTTCCAATTACTTTTAATAATTTCATGAAATTCATGTTTTTCATAATCCATTGTGATGGTTGGTTCATCCCAATAAGTCATTATTTCTTCCAATGGATGAAAGGAATTCATGTAATACATCGCTGGTAAATAAGATTTAATATCACAAATAATAATTTCTACCTTACTACCATTACTATTATCTACTTTCCATATTCCACCAGTTTTCCAATTAGTTGTGTAATCTTTGGCAGCAAAATAATGTAATCGAATATCATCGGCACTACTACAACCAAACGCAAAAGCAATTTTTTTATTGACTGAAATTGCTGCTCTAGCTAAAGCTAGTCCTACATGTCTTGCAGCACATACAAAGATAATCCTATATTTTTCAGATAAGCCAATAGGTGTGATTGTTTTACCAGTTCCTGTCGGTGTTATATATAATATCAACTTTGGAGAAATATTTTTAGAAATAGTAAATATTTCTTTTTGATGTTCATATAAAGCGATATCACTATATTTGATTAAACTATCGTTTTTTTCTATAAATTCATAAGCATTTTCAATAATATAGTTATTAATATTAATTTCTTCTTCTTTAAAAATACGAATAATGATATCTATAATTTCTAAAATATGTCTATTTATTTTAGCCACACTATTTTTAATTAATTTATAAAGAGTATAATAATGAAATATCCATTTTTTTGATTTTTTAAATTTATATTTAATAATATTTTCAATATGTTCTAATAAAATAAACTCATAAACTGCTTTTTTATCTAAATTTGAATCATTATTTTTTTGAATTCGAATAAGGTCAGCCTTTTTAATAATAGGATTAGCATTAACATTGATGGAAACGTAATTTACTTCATATTTTTTAATCATTTTTTTTAGAATTTCAGAAAAATATTTATTAAATAAATAATCTTCCATTGATTCATTATAATCGATTTTTAAATGGCTAAAAAGTGAAGTAGCTTTATTATATTTAATATTTACTTCATGAAATCCACTCTTAATTAATTTAAGTATTTCAATTTCATCCTTAGAAACAGGAACTTCAATAGTATCCCACTCAGATTTATTTAATTTTCGTTGATTCAAATCCATTGTTATTTATTTTAATGCTACTCTTTTAAATTTATTTTTTAATTTCAATTTTATTTATGTTACATTTATTAAAATTTTTTAAAAATACTTTAAGATATTCTTGTATTATTAAATAAATATTATATTTAATAATGGATATTTATGTAATTAGTTTAAAAAGGTCTGAAGATAGAAGAAAAACATTTAATTTTTATAATTCGAAACATTTAAATAATTACGAATTTATTGATGCTGTAGATGGAAAAACACTAGATATAGATAATTTAGATGAAAAAATAATGGTCAAGGGATCAAAAAATTATACAAATGGGGCAATTGGTTGTGCTTTATCCCATTTAAACCTCTGGGAAAAATGTATAGAATTAAACAAGCCAATAATTGTAATGGAAGATGACGCAATTGTTTCAAATAATTTTACGAAACATGTAAATAACATTATGAATAATATGATTCCAAAAAAATGGGATATAATTCAATTATCTTATAATTTTGATTCTATTCTAAGTTATGATAATTCAACATTTGAAAAATGTAATTGTATTTTTAATAAGACGAAAATAAAAAAAGAGGAGATTGATAAATTTATAAATTCAAAAATAAATACTACCATTGCTAAGTTAAACCATAGTTTTGGTACATCATGCTATATTATAACTCCAACTGGATCTAAAAAATTAAAAGAAACTTGTTTTCCATTAAATAATAAAATTATAAATTTACCTTTTTTAAACAACATAATGTGTTTTACAATAGATTGTATGATGAATGCTGTATATAAAGATATTTCAGCTTATGTATCTATTATTCCATTTGTAATAACACCTCACATTAGTGATGATTATAAAAGTACTATTGAATAGTAGTAATAATCATCAAATATTTTTGTAATAAATAAAATTGAATTATAAAAATATATAATATAACATTTAAATAATAATCATATTTAACTAAATGTCGTCTACTATAAACATTATATCTATTGAAGGAAACATTGGTAGTGGTAAATCCACACTACTTCAACATTTAAAAAAAACATGGGTGGATAATAAAATAATATTTTTAAAAGAACCTGTGGATGAATGGGAAAAAATCAAGGATGAAAATGGAGTTACTATATTAGAAAAATTTTATGAAAATCAAGAAAAGTATTCTTTCGCCTTTCAAATGATGGCATATATATCACGACTTAAATTATTAAAAGATGTAATTGAAAATAAAAAAGAAAATGAATCTATTCTTATAATTACAGAAAGAAGTTTATATACAGATAAAATGGTTTTTGCTAAAATGTTGTATGATAATAAAAAAATAGAACACATTACTTATCTCATTTACTTAAATTGGTTCGATACGTTTATTACAAATTTTCCATTAAATAAAATTATTTATGTAAACGCACAACCTGAAACATGTTACTTAAGAATAGAAAAACGTTCAAGACAAGGAGAAAATAATATACCAATTGAATATTTGGAACAGTGCCACGAGTATCATGAAAAAATGATGGAATGTTTAAATGTCGAAAAGTTAGAACTTGATGGTAGCATAAACATATATGAATTTCCAGAAAAAATAGAAGAATGGACTAGTAAAATCCAGAATTTTATAAATAAAAAATAAAAATTATAAAAAACTCAATAATCAATTATTTATTTTTAACATAAATGATCATCTAAATTTATATTATTTTTTTCCAAGTTTACAAGCAATCTTTCAATAATACTTCTTGTATCTTGTTTTTCATTTAAATCATTGTTATTTGTTAATAAATTATCAATAGAGGAAACTCTATCATTTTTACGTCTTAAAAATGGTTTATCTATTGTTAAACCATTTATTTTTTTTATATTACATAAATGTCGAATTTGTAAATCTATAGGAATGAACATTGTAGAACAGTTTTCCATCAACTTTTTAGCTCCTTTTTGTGTAATTATATAACCCTGTAATCCATAACCAATGATATTTTTATTGGAATCGTAATTATTCATTTCTTCATTTATAAATAATATATCAGTGTCTTCATGAATTGTCAAGTTGTTGAAATCATTTCTTATAAATTCAATTCCATCTTCTAATATTAAACAACTATTCAAATTATTATCTATAACAAATTTCCAAGAATTATAATGACTTAAAAAACATCCTAGTTCACCAAAAAAAGAATTTTTATTTTTTCTAAATCCATTACCATTTAAATTTATTCTGTTTGAAGCAATAAGTTTTAATAGTATATTATATTCGTTTTTTAAATTTACACCTGGTACACGTTCTACCATTTTATTGTCTTTTTTCCATTCATTTCTGAATTTTTCTAGGTTATCCCATAAATCATTTCTAGAATCTAGATTAATTATTAGACAATAAGTTATCATATATTTACATAATTTACATAATAACTTTATATCATTTTTTTTATTACACAACATTTTAAAATATAAAATTATATATATAAAATTTTATCTAATAATTAATCAAACAAATATTTAATTTTCTTATTGGTTTATATTTTAAAAAATCTAATTGTTTACTTGTAGTAGGAAATTCTTTATCTCCATAAATATCTTGTAACATTAACCATTCAAACATTCCACCTAGATAAATGTAAACATTGTAAAATCCTAATGTAGTTAACTGTTGAGATTTTTTATTAATTTTTTCATCATTAGCGTTTGTTCCATAAATAATTATAATTATATTTTTATTTCCATTTTTAATTAACTTATTAATAATCATCTCTTCTTGTGAAATACTAACTGTATTTGGAATCAAACAATCTTGTTGAGTTTCACTCAACGTATTAATAATTAGATAAGTTTCTGGATTCTTTATTGCGTATTGTATATCTTCAAAACTAATTTTTTGACAACTTTGTGTATTTCCCATAAGTATTATGTTATTTATGGGAAATATATTTAAATAATAAAAATATAATTAAAAATATAATTAAAAATAATAATAATAATTTTAACTTATTAAACACAATTATAAATTTGTAATTACAATTATGACATCTCTATAACATAAGATAAATATTTAGAAAAAAAATACCAATGTAAAATATAAATGGCTAACTTTATAAATAAATTTATATTATTATTTACAGAAAAAGATTGTTATGGAAATAAACTTGATGGAAGTAATAAAATATATAATAACAACGAACATAATGTTGATGGAAATAAACATTATGAAATAATACAAAAAGTTAGAAATTATGTAACACTAAATAATTCAGAAATAGAATTTATAAAAAAATTACAACAAAATGAATTAGTGGAAATAATAGAAATACTTAATATTCACACGGAAAGAGTAATTGAACTATTTAATGACATGGAAAAAAATGTATAAAAGGTTGTAGTTGTATATTACACCGTTTTTATTTTGTGACTATAATTATGATTATGATTATATAGTATAATTATATGAATAAAATAAATTCACATGATAATTACAATACAAGTTTAAAAAAATACAAAACTACTTTATTCAAAAAGAGTGATTTAGAAAAGTTAGAAATAGAAAATAAAAAAGCAAAACAAAAAATGATTTATAATAATTATAAAATAGATGAAGAAATACGTAAAACAAAAATAAGATTAAAGATTTTACAAAAAGAGAAAAAAAATATTTTGACCATTTTTGAAAATGAAAAACTAAATAATTTCAAGAAAATATTTTTTGATAAATTAAATAAAAACATAGGTATTCAAAATTCAATGGGAGGAGAAACAAATAACAAAATTTAATTAAACTGAACTACAATTTCCACTTTTTCTTTTTTTATACTTTTTGTTGCCGAAATAGATAACTCTTCTCTCTTTTTCCTTGTTTTTGAATTATCTATAGTAAGTTCTTTTCTTTTAGATGTACTATTTCGGTTATTCATATCCTTTTCAATAGTTTCATAATTTTCTTCAATATAATCAATTACTTTATTTTCCAGAGCCCATTTAAAAAAATTCAACTGTCCGATAGTTGTTTCAATACATGTATCCGTCTTGTATGGAATACTTATTCTATCCCATCTACAAAATGGATCAAAACGTCTCTTACTATAAGCTTTTAATTTTAATTTATAGTCAGTGTAAACTTTAAATCTGTGATTTATTCCATGAATATCTTGATAATTATAAAGAGTATAATATTTTTTAGCATAATTTGTAGCAAACCAATCGACAATTCGGAGAGAAATTTTAGTTTCACCTGTAATAATTTTCAGCATTCTTTCCAAATTATTATCCATTTTATAAAATGTCATTAAATTATTTAATAGTAAATCATTTTGTGTTGTATAATTAGTTAGATTTGCCATTTTATTATATAATATAATGACTACTCGTTCTATATTTTTAAATACTTATAATTATTAATATTATTAATATTATTTTATAATTTACAATCTTGAAGATTTATTCACTTATTTCATTTCCTTTCTCTCTATCTAAACTTGTCGAGAGAGGTTTCATAAAATGATTATGTGTTTCAATATCATTTACATAGTCATTGTTAATTAAATATGGATTCATATTAACTTGAGCAAACATTTGTCGTTCGGCTAATCGTTTATCTGTATCTGCTCTTTTATTTTCTTGACGAAACCCACTAAAACTTTGATTTAATATTTCCCATGTATTTTCATCATGATTTAAAGAATATGAAAATGCTAAATCCTCGTTATTTTTTTCTGGAATTAAATTAGGTATATTGTTATTATTAGTTCCATTATTTTCATAAATGTTATTATTACTTTCATACATATTTTTATTATTACTATTTTCATTATTGGATACTTTATTTGAAATTCTTCTACTTCTCTCATATGGTTCTCCTTTTGTCCATTTCCACTCCATATTATTATTTTTATTATACAATATTATTTACATCTATATTTTCGTTAAAATTATCTCTTACTATTTTTAATTGTTTTGTAAAAAGAAAACTATCTTTATTTTTATTTCTTCTTTTTAAATTACATTCTAAACAAGAGATAACAATATTATCTTTATTATGACCATTACTATTATTAATCCTATCTACAGACCATTGTTTTGATTCTCTCACCATTTTATATAAAATAAACATTTCATCCTTACAATAATAACAATGTAATTTAGAATCATCCAACATTTGTATTACACTTTTTATTGTAATAAATTTTTCAGGATTTAAAATACTTTTCAATAAATCTTGTTGACGATAATTCGATATTTTTCTCTCTATTTCACGAATAAATATTTTGTGAACTTCAAGAAATTCTTCTTTATTTTCAAAAATTATATTAATACTCTTTATTAATTCTAATTGTTTTGAAAAGTCATAATAATCTTCTGAAATATTCCACGACTGTGTTATAGAACGTTGTTTTTCTTCTTTTCTCTCTTGAATCAATTTTTTCATTTGATATTTATTGTTTATTCCTGATATAGAAATCTTTTTGGCATCCATAATATAATTATGTATAGAAATATATTAAAAATTTTTTAATTAAAATATTAATGGGTTCTGTTAATCATGATTTAAAAGTAATATATATTCATAATCCAAAAACAGGAGGTTCGTTCATTGATCATTTATTATGTGAAT
>Ga0214919_10011396_pt1 | contig 11095 bp, 8 predicted proteins | sample LL1503_MetaG_FD_177994 | JGI IMG/M metagenome (GOLD analysis project Ga0214919, IMG submission 177994) | Freshwater microbial communities from Lake Lanier, Atlanta, Georgia, United States - LL-1503 | ecosystem: Environmental > Aquatic > Freshwater > Lake | place: USA: Georgia | collected 2015-03-15
TAGCTCCACCTGGTACATCTTCATCAATAAATAAGATGCGGTTGGTTTTTTTAAGAGAGACTACAATTTGGTGATTGATGTCAAATGGAAGTAAGGTTTGTACATCTATAATTTCACAATCAATGCCCATCTGATTTAAACGAATTGCGGCATCTTCAATAATTCTTAAAGTAGAACCATAAGAAACAATAGTGATGTCTTTGCCTTCTTTCAAAATTTCTGGCTTGCCTAAAGGCACCGTATACTCCGTAATATTGGAAGGCATGGTTTCTTTTAATCTATACCCATTTAAACATTCAATTAATAAAGCAGGGTCATTGCCACGGAGTAAAGTATTGTACATACCCACGGCTTGTACCATATTTCTTGGCACACAAACATACATCCCTCTTAATGCATTCACAATTACACCCATGGGTGAGCCACTATGAAAAATGCCTTCTAAGCGGTGCCCTCTGGTTCTTATAATCACCGGACTAGATTGCAAACCATTGCTACGATAATGTAAGGTGGAAATATCATCACTCAAGGTTTGAATCCCATACAATAAATAATCTAAGTATTGAATTTCAGCAATGGGGCGCAAACCTCTCATCGCCATGCCATGGGCTTGTCCAATAATAGATTGCTCTCTGATGCCTGTATCAAAAATACGATCAGCGCCATGCTTGAGTTGTAAACCTGCAAAGCCCTGATTCACATCTCCAATATTTCCTAAATCTTCACCAAATGCATAGACCAAAGGATTTTGCTCAAAAAGTGCATCAAAATAATGATTCAATACTTCATACCCATTTAAAGTTGCTGCATCTGCAGGATAAATTGCATCCACCTGTGATACATTCAAAGTACTTAAAGGACCTTCGTTGTATAAATCCTTGCTATAAAACGGCGCTTCTTGTTGATAATAATTGTCTAAGAAGGCTTGAATAGATTTTGCATTAGAATGCTGAGGAATTTTTTCAAGAATCAAATTCAAAGTTCTAAAAATATCTCTTTTTAAAGGCTCTCTTGAATGCACTAATTCATGCATTAGTTCAATAGCTATTTTTAAATCTGCTTCATTCAAACCTTTTTGCACCAAGACTACCCCTTGATTGATTTTTTCTTTGATGGGTGCAATGTATTTTTCCCAAGCAGCTAATTTTGACAAACGCACTTCTTGTTTTACTTCCGACTCCAATGCTTGCAAAGTATCTTCGGTAGTAAGTTCATTTAATAAAAGCCATTCTCTCATTTTCTTATTGCAATCCCAATCTCTCTCCCATTGTAGACGTTCCGTTGTTTTATATCTTTCATGACTTCCACTGGTGGAATGCCCTTGGGGCTGGGTCATTTCTTTCACATGAAATAAAACAGGGGTATGGGTTTCTCTTGTATAAGCAATACCTTCTTCAAAAGTTTCACACAAAGCGGCATAATCCCAACCCTTCACCGTATATATCTTTATACCATTGGTACCTTTTTCTTTTTCGAATCCTTTCAATGCTTCAGAAATAGAACCCTTGGTGGTTTGTAAATCGGTAGGTACAGATATTCCGTAGCCATCGTCATAAACAAAAATGGCCAAAGGTACTTGCAATACCCCGGCTGCATTGACCGCTTCCCAAAAATGTCCTTCTGAAGTACTCGCATCGCCAATCGTACAAAAACAAACTTCATTACCATTGTTGCTTAAATGAGTCAACTGCCCTTTATGTTTTGAACTTCTAAAACAATTGGAAGCATAAGCCAATCCTAATCCACGCACCATTTGTCCTGCAGTGGGCGCGATGTCTGCAGAAATATTATAACTATCCACTAAGTTGGACCAGGCTCCTTTTTTATTGACAAATTCAGTGGCAAAATGCGCATTCATGTTTTTTCCTCCACTGTAAGGATCGTTGTTCACATCAGCATACAATTGGGAAAAATAATCTTCGACATTGGCCACGTCTAAGGCAAACATGAAGGTTTGATCTCTATAATAACCACTTCTAAAATCTCCTTTTTGAAAAAATTTGGCAAGGGCAATTTGAGCCACTTCTTTTCCGTCTCCAAATATCCCGAACTTAGCTTTGCCTGTCAACACTTCACGTCTGCCCAACAAACTTACTTCTCGGCTCATCAGCGCCATTCGGTAGTCGGCAATAACAGAAGTCCGAAATGCCTCAAAGGAGAGCATGTCTTGTTCAGCAACAGCGTCTAGGGTGGATTCCATTTGACAAAAATAGGGGTCAAAATGCATATAATGTAAAGAAATAACTAAAATCAGCTTTTTACCGATTTTTCAATAATTTCGTACACCTGTTTTACAAGGATTTTTCTAGTTGATCAACCAAAATATAATGAAAAAAATTACCTTATTCATCCCATTTTTAGCTTTGACTTTGTCTTTTAATCAGTTAAAAGCACAGACCAAAGTGGAAGACCTGCTTAAGTTTAAAAATGACCAATATGATTTTGGCAAAATCAGCTTTGGCAAGCCTGCTACCTATACCATTGAAATTACCAATATCAGTAAGGATACGATTAGCTTAATCACTGCCCGACCAGGCTGTGGTTGTACCACCCCTAATTTCAAAGCCAATCAAAAAATGGGACCAGGCCAAAAGGCAGAAGTAGAAATTACTTTTAACGGATCTGCCATGGGTATATTTAGCAGATATACCGACTTGGAATTTTCAGGAGGTTTAAAAAAACAAACTAAATTTACTGGAGAAGGAGTGGCCATTACCAACAATACCCCAACTGCTCCTGTCATTAACAATTCAAGTACCAAAAATTAATAATAAAAATTACCTCTATGAAAATACAAACTCTAGTTTTTTGCCTACTTATTTCTGCCAGTAGCTGGGCTCAATCATCTATCCATTTTGATAAAACAAACCACAATTTTGGTAAAATAAAAAAAGGAATACATAAGAGTGTCATTTTTAATTTTGCAAACGCTGGCACAAAACCAGCTGTGATTGAATTTGCCAATGCTGAATGTGGCTGTACCCAACCTGAGTACAATCAAAATCCTATTTTAAAAGGTCAAAAAGGCAATATAAAAGTGACTTACACGGCGCCCTTTAGTGGTGTATTTAAAAAACGCGTCACCGTTAAATTTGCTGGCGAGAAAGACGTCACAGAATTAATCATCGAAGGAGAAGTGATTTTATAAACTACCAATTGTTATTAAAATAATTATAAAAAAAACGTCCTCATTGCTGAGGACGTTTTTTTTTGAGGTAGTGCTTGCCTATCTTTGTCCAAATGATAAGTATTAGCCAAAGAGGCGCTCAAATGCCTTCCTCTCCCATTCGAAAATTAGCCGCATTTGCGGATGCAGCAAAAAAAGAGGGCGTTAAAGTTTACCACTTAAACATTGGACAACCAGATATTGAAACGCCAAGCATTATGATGGAGGCGGTGAAAAATGCAGATTTGAAAGTATTAGAATATACAGACAGTGCGGGTATATTAAGTTTCAGAAAAAAATTAGCAGATTATTATCAAACTAAGGGCATCGATGTTAATTATGAAAATATTTTAATTACCATTGGAGGAAGTGAAGGAATTTTATTTGCTTTTATGGCCTGCTTGGATGCAGGCGATGAAATAATTGTACCTGAGCCTTTTTATGCAAACTACATTGGTTTTGCAATGGCTGCTGGCATAAAAATTATTCCCATCACCTCTACCATTGAATCTGGATTTGCCTTACCCCCTATTGCCTCTTTCAAAGAAAAAATTACTTCAAGAACAAAAGGAATATTCATATGCAATCCCAACAATCCAACGGGCTATGTCTACAGCGAAAAAGAATTGTTGCAAATAAGAGATTTAATTAAAGAAAAAGATTTGTATTTATTTTCCGATGAAGCGTATACAGAATTTAGTTATGAAGGAAAAGTAAAAAGCACCCTTACCCTAGAAGGCGTAGAAGATCACGTGATCATGATTGACACATTTAGTAAAAAATATTCGGCTTGTGGCGCAAGAATTGGTGCCTTGGTCACTAAAAACAAAGCAGTCATTGAAGCAGTCATGAAATTTTCACAAGCAAGATTAAGCCCTCCTACCTTGGAACAAATTGCCGCAGAAGCTGCTTTAAGCTTGCCTTCTACCTATTTTGATGGTACAAGAGCAGAATACAAAAACAGAAGGGCCACTTTGGTTCAAAGACTCTCCAAAATGGAAGGTGTTTTTTGTCCAGCCCCAAGTGGTGCTTTTTATGTGATGGCGAAACTTCCTGTAGACAATACCGATACTTTTTGTAGGTGGCTATTGACCGATTTTAGGTACAAAAATGCAACGGTCATGCTGGCCCCAGGCACTGGCTTCTATACTAGTCCGGGCTTAGGCACCAATGAAGTAAGGCTGGCCTATGTTTTAAACGAGGCGGCTATCAATGAAGCCATGGACTGTTTGGAAGCAGCTTTGAAAGCTTACCCCCACAAGACTTTATAGCGCAGCATCCCCCTATTTAGATTTAACAATTAATTGATAATGGGCCATGGGTATACCCATTACCTTCGTGCAGCCTTTGAAAGGTTTTATTTGAAGGTTTTTAAGCAAGCAATCGTTAATCGCCCACCTGATTCCTCAGGAGGGCTTTTTTTTAAAAAAAAGCGTAAGTTTAGGTACTAAATTAATCGCATATGAAATTGCTTACTCGCTCCATTCAAGTTTTACTACTTTGCTTTTTTTTGCAAGTAGCCAACGCACAAATAACACCCGCACCTGATAGAAACGAAGGTGGCGGACCTTACGCACAATTAATTATTAGAGGCGTTACCCTCATCAATGGGACTGGTGCGCCAGCCATTGGCCCTATAGACATTGTTATCGAAAACAATAGAATAGTAAAAATTGTTGTGGTAGCCAATGAAGGCAATCCAATTAATGTAGCACGCAGACCCGTGCTGGCAAAAAACGGAAAAGAAATTGATGCTAGTGGTATGTTTGCTTTACCAGGTTTGATAGATATGCATACCCATATTGGAGGTGTAGAACAAGGCACCCCAGCTGAATATGTTTATAAATTATGGATGGCCCATGGTATCACTACTGTGCGAGATGTATCTGCGGGTAATGGTTTAAGTTGGGTCTTGAGTGAAAAGAAAAGAAGTGCAGAAAATAAAATTGTTGCACCACGTATTCTCGCCTATACTGGATTTGGACAAGGAAGTAAAAAAGAAATTGTTACTGCACAAGATGCTAGAGATTGGGTCAATGAAAATGCAAAAAATGGCGCAGATGGTATTAAATTTTTTGGCGCATCCCCAGAAGTAATGGACGCTGCCATCAGAGAAAATAAAAGAATTGGATTAAGATCCTGCTGTCATCATGCACAAACAGATGTGGCTAGATGGAATGTATTAAATTCAGCAAGAGCAGGCATGACCAGCATGGAACATTGGTATGGTTTACCCGAAGCCTTATTTGAAGATAAAACAGTACAGAATTTTCCTCTTGATTACAATTATACCAATGAGCAAAGCAGGTTTGAAAATGCGGGTAAATTATGGAAACAAGCGGCCGCGCCTTATTCTGAAAAATGGAATAAAGTGATGAACGAATTAATCGCCTTAGACTTTACCTTGGATCCTACTTTTAATATTTACGAAGCCAACCGAGATTTACAAAGAACAAGAAGAGCAGAATGGCATGAAAAATACACCCTCCCTTCTCTTTGGAAATTTTATGCACCAAGCCGAAATTCTCATGGCTCTTATTGGTTTGATTGGGGAACAGAGCAAGAAGTGGAGTGGAAAAACAATTATAAATTATGGATGGCCTTTATCAATGAATATAAGAATAGAGGAGGCCGTGTAACTGCTGGTTCAGACAATGGGTTCATCTATCAAACCTATGGATTTGGATTTATTAGAGAATTAGAATTATTAAGAGAAGCAGGATTCCATCCTCTAGAAGTGATTCGTTCTGCTACCTTGAATGCCGCACAAGCATTGGGTATGGATAAAGATTTAGGTACTGTGGAAGTAGGTAAATTGGCGGACCTTATCCTAGTGGATGCCAATCCTTTAAAAAACTTACAAGTTTTGTATGGCACTGGCGCTATTCATTTAAATCAAGATGGAACTTCTGTAAGAGTGGGAGGCGTAAAATACACCATCAAAGATGGCGTTGTATATGATGCTAAGCAATTATTGAATGAGGTGAAACTAATGGTAGATAAAGCCAAAGAAAAAGACAATTTTAAAATTACACAACCAGGTTTAGATTGGTAGTTTTTGAATACTATTTTTAGAGTGGTAGAACATGAAGGTGCAGTTTCAGAAAAATAAGGAATCGAAAAATGTAATTCGTTTTTTAAGAACTGATGCCAGTTCTACTTGGACCAAAGGGGACGATTTCTTAGTGCTGCACGATTTAAGTCATTATACTATTGAAAAAACACTAAATTATACCACTGCCTTTTATGGTATGATTAAAAGCGGTGTTTCCATTCAAAATTTTGAAGATAAGCCCACTAGAGATCAAATGAAACTAAGCAATGAAGCTTGGTATGCCGAAGCCTTGGCCAACCTCCTGCTAATTGAATATACCCAAAACCCGTTTGAAAATTTCAATGAGGTTTTAAAAGAAAGTGTACAAAAAACCAACCCTAATTTACCGGCATTGGTTATTTCAGAAAGTGATTTAAATACAATGAGGAAGCTTTACAAGGATTTAATTGCAAGGTGGAATCAAGTTCCAGACAAAGAAATCATGGAATTAATTTTTTAAAATCTACACATTATAATTGGATGGAATAAAGCACATGTTCTGAAAGCCAATGATCCTTATCTAATTTGGGATGTACAAAATGGCCTTGTTTTTTCATCCCAATATTTTTCATTACTGCTTCTGATTTTTTATTTTGAATGGAAGTAAAAGAAAGTATTTCTTTCAATCCCAACAGAGTCTTTGCATATTTCAAGCAAGCGGTAGACGCTTCGCTAGCATAACCCTGTCCCCAAAATTCTTTTTTAAAGCGCCAACCAATTTCTACACAGGGCGTGAAAAATGACTCAAAGGAAGGCATCATAAAGCCTGCTAAGCCAATCAGTGCATCCGATGAAATAAGCGTGACTGCATATAAGCCAAAACCATTTTCATTGTATTGAGTAAAAATCCTGTCCATGAATTGAATAGTTTGTTCTTGAGACAATATGGAAGGGAAATATTTCATTACTTCTTCATCTTCATTCATAGCCACCAATGCCCCTAGGTCTGAGGGTACTATATTTCGAAGCGATAGCCTTGGAGTTGAAATGAGGGTGTTCATGGTTAAATTTAGCTAAATTTATTGAATATATTTTGCCCTGAAATTTCTATAAATCTTTAAATAAAATACTAACTTAGAACACCACAATATTGAAAAAAATTATCCCAAATTTCCATGAAAAAAATTATCTCTATTTGTATTTTTTTGGCCGCTTTTAATTCGGTGATGGCTCAAAAAGAATTTATTGGAAAATGGTTATCGCCCAGCAAAAAAGGGATTGTAGAAACCTATACTCAAGGCAATAAATTATATGGAAAATTAATTTGGGTAAAAACAGAAAGAAAAGATATTTACAACAAGGACGAAAGCTTGAGAAATAGAGAAGTAAAAGGATTGATTATGTTTAGTGATTTTAGTTGGGAAGCACCTCAATGGGTCAATGGAAAAATTTACGACCCCGCCAATGGATCCACCTATAGTTGTAAGATGTGGATGGATGATAATAAGGATGTACTTTATGTGAGAGGTTATATAGGCATCGCGTTACTTGGCCGTACAGAAAAATTTTCTAGATTCAAGTAATAAAAATAATTATGAAAAAAATATATCTATTTGCTTTGCTAACAGTGTTTTTATTCCAAGTAAAAGCACAATCTTATTTAGCTTCCAAAAACGAGGACAATATTAAAGTAAGCACGGCTATTCCTATTCAAGCCTACGCCTTCCCTATTTCAAAAATTAACTTATTGAATGGCCCTTTTAAAAAAGCCATGCAATTAGATAGCGCCTATTTGATTAGGCTAAGCCCCAACAGATTATTGACTCGCTTTTATTTGAATGCAGGTATACCTACCAAAGATTCTGTCTATGGTGGCTGGGAATCTACAGGGTTGTCGGGACATACCATGGGTCATTATTTATCTGCTATTTCATTGATGTATGCCAGCACGCATCAAGAAGAATTTAAAAAAAGAGCAGCTTATATAGTAGATGAAATTGCGCTTTGTCAAGAAAAAAGAAATACAGGTTATGTAGGTGCCATTCCAGAAGAAGATGCCTTATGGCAGAAAGTACGCAATGGACAAATAAAATCCTCGGGCTTTGATTTGAATGGGGCTTGGTCGCCATGGTACACTGTGCATAAATTAATGGCAGGATTAATGGATGCCTATTTATACCTAGACAATAAAAAAGCATTGGAAGTGGGTACTAAAATGGCAGACTGGACTTACGATTTGATGGTACCTATGCCAGATGCTGTGCGCAATAAAATGTTGCTTTGTGAATATGGTGGCATGAATGAAGTGCTCGCTAATATTTATGCAGTCACTGGCAATAAAAAATATTTAAGGGTATCTAATTTATTTGAAGATGATTTTGTGATGGGGAAACTGGCGCAAAAAATAGATCCTATGCCAGGCAAACATTCCAATACCAATGTACCTAAGGCCATTAGCGCAGCTAGGCAATACGAATTAACAGGCAAAGAAAAAGACAACACCATTGCTAGCTTTTTTTGGCAGACCATGGTGAATAGTCATTCTTATGTGATTGGTGGTAATAGTAACTATGAATATTGTGGCGATGCAGGAAAACTAAACGACCGACTAAGCGACAATACCTGCGAAACTTGCAATACCTACAATATGCTTAAGTTGACTAGACATTTGTTTTCTTGGCAACCCAAAAGCAATTTGATGGACTATTACGAAAGGGCCTTGTACAATCATATCCTTTCTTCGCAAAATTCAAAAACAGGCATGATGACTTATTTTATGCCCCTAAGAATGGGTGCAGCTAAGGAGTTCAGTGACCAGTTCAATACCTTTACTTGCTGTGTAGGCAGCGGTTTAGAGAACCATGCCAAATACGCTGAATCTATTTATTTCGAAGGAGCGGATGGAAGTTTGTATCTGAATTTATTTGTGGCCTCTACTTTAAATTGGGAGAGAAATAAAATACAAGTAGTACAGCAAACTAATTTTCCATTTAAAAACCAAACCAGCTTAAAATTTATCACCGCTGTAAAAAAACAATTTAAACTTAGAATCAGAAAACCTATTTGGAATGAAGGCGGATTAAAAATAAAAATAAACAATCAACTAGTAAAAGGAATTACAGACGAAAATGGATACACTATCATTGACCGAATCTGGAACCCCAACGACAAAGTTACCATCGACTTTAACATGCAACTGACTACTGAAAGCATTCCTGATAACAAAAACAGAATTGCCTTTTTATACGGACCCATTGTGTTGGCAGGCGTTTTAGGCAATCAATTACCCGATCCTGTATTTGGCACCCCCGTAATTATGAACAATGAGCTACCTACTAAAAATATTACAGCAACAGATTTAAATAAATTACAATTTAAATGGAATCATTTAGGTAAACCTTTTGATGTAGCCATGGCACCATTGTTTACCATCAATGATGATTTTTACAGCGTTTATTGGGACAAGTTTACCAATACCGAATGGGAAGCAAAAGAAAAAGACTATCAAGCAGAAAAACAAAGATTAACTGCCATTCAAAATAGAACCATTGACGCATTTAGAATTGGAGAAATGCAACCAGAAAGAGACCATCATCTACTCGCTACAGAAAAATCTTATGTCACTAATGCGGTGGGCAGAATGGGAAGAGAAGCCAGATTGAACAATGAGTTTTCTTTTGACATGAAAGTATTGCCTTCTATACCAAGTAGTTTATTACTCACTTATATTGGGGATGACAAGAATAGTATTTTTGATATTTTGATTGATGGAAAAAAATTAACCACCGTGAACTGGGAGGGTGGCCAAAGCAATCGTTTTTATGATATAGAATACCCTTTGCCTGCCGGATTAACAGCAGCATCCATCAGGATAACCATTCTGGCCAATCATGAAAAAACGGCTGGCCGTATTTTTGGTGTAAGTATTTTAAAAAAGTAAGCTGGTCATAGACTTTTTAAGCCTATAGCGGCGCTAGTCATTAATTATATTAGTATCTTTAAAAATAATGATTTTGAGCTATGTCTAAGACCAGTTATGTGATAGGAGTTGATTACGGTACAGATTCTGTTAGGTCCATTTTGGTGAATGCTTCTAATGGCGCAATTGTTCAATCTGCTGTGCATTATTATGGAAGATGGTCCAAGGGCTTGTACTGCAATCCTGCTATCAATCAGTACAGACAACATCCACAAGATTATATCGATGGCTTAAGCATTACCATTAATGCCTGTATAAAAAATTTAGATAAAGCTATTGTAGAAAATATTGTTGGCTTATCCATTGATACCACGGGCTCTACCCCCATCGCTGTCAATAAAGAAGGCATTCCACTATCATTAACTGCAAAGCATGCAGAAAATCCAAATGCTATGTTTGTTTTATGGAAGGACCATACTGCTGCACCTGAAGCCAAAGAAATAAATGAACATGCAAAAAAATACACGACCAACTATTTAGAATTTGTTGGAGGCATTTATTCAAGCGAGTGGTATTGGGCCAAGCTTTTGCATATTTTAAGAACAGACAAAACTATAGAGGAAGATATTTATACCTGGGTAGAGCATTGCGATTGGATCCCTTATTTATTAACAGGAGAAAAAGATGCAAGTAAGTTAAAAAGAGGTGTTTGTAGTGCAGGACATAAAGCATTATGGGCCGAAAAATTTGGTGGCTACCCTCCTATTTCATTTTTTGCTGAATTAGATCCCCAACTAGAAAAAGTCGCCAACTCTCTTTCAAAAGAAACCTACAGTGCCTCTGTTTCCGTTGGTACAATTACAGCCCAATGGGCAGTAGAACTAGGTATTCCAGCAAGCACTGTCATCGGCGTGGGTGCTTTTGATGCACATATGGGCGCCGTGGGTGGACAAATAGAACCTTATTATTTAAGCAA
>Ga0214919_10011397_pt1 | contig 11095 bp, 7 predicted proteins | sample LL1503_MetaG_FD_177994 | JGI IMG/M metagenome (GOLD analysis project Ga0214919, IMG submission 177994) | Freshwater microbial communities from Lake Lanier, Atlanta, Georgia, United States - LL-1503 | ecosystem: Environmental > Aquatic > Freshwater > Lake | place: USA: Georgia | collected 2015-03-15
CTTCAGGATTATAAATTCCTAAATGGTCTAGTCTGTCAATTCTGACTTTCCCGCTAGCGTGAATAATATAATTATTCTCCATAATAATACCAACATGGATAATGTTTCCTTCCTCATTATCAAAAAATGCTAAATCGCCAGGTTCACTTTCTTCTATAAAACTAAGAGCTTCTCCCTGTAACGCTTGCTGGGAAGCATCACGCTGCAACGTATAACCATTGAGTTTATAAACCATTTGTGTAAAGCCGGAACAATCAATTCCAAAAGGAGTTTTCCCCCCCCAAAGATAAGGTGCGTGCAAATACATAAATGCAGAGTTTAAAATGCCCTCCTTTGCTTTTATGCCACTGATTTTTGTTCCTTCAAAGTTAAAATTAGAAGTATTTATCTCAGCATGATTTAAAAAGGATAATGAAGATCCAAGTGGAATGGGCATTAATAAATCCGCTGGGGTAGTAATATATTCTATCAAATCTCCATTTAAGATAATGGCATCATTTGATAATTGGTTAAAATCCGATTTCGAAATCAGCTGGATTTGTTTAGCATCGACCCAGCCTTCATAGGAATCATAATGTAATTTGATGCGATACCATTGTTTCAATTGTTCCGTAATCTCAAAATGCTCCCCAAATAAAACTTGGGAAACAATTTCACTTTTATCACTGTGTTCCGATCGAAGTGAGATCATGGCTAGATTGCAAATTCCGAACATTTTTTACAATTAAAAATTACAAATTAAAAATCGGTGTCGTATCGTTTGCAAAACTAAATTAATTACGGGTTAAATTTTAATTTTTAATTAAATTCTTTCAATAACAATAGCCGAAGCACCACCACCACCATTGCAAATAGCGGCAGCACCAATTTTTCCATTATTTTGTTCTAATACATTCAATAGGGTAACGATAATGCGGGCACCGGAACACCCAAGTGGATGCCCCAAAGCAACTGCTCCACCATTAATGTTTACTTTGGAATCATCTATTCCCAGTATTTTTGAATTGACCAATCCCACAACAGCAAAGGCCTCATTAAATTCAAAATAATCAACATCACAAATTGACAAACCTGCTTTTTCCAAGGCTTTAGGGATGACAATTGATGGGGAAGTAGTAAACCATTTGGGTTCTTGAGCTGCATCGGCATAGCCACGTATGTATGCTAATGGTTTTAATCCCAAGGATACTGCTTTTTCTTCACTCATCATCACTAGGGCAGCAGCGCCATCATTGATGGTTGAGGCATTGGCGGCAGTCACGGTCCCTTCTTTTGTGAAAACTGCATTTAGTGAAGGGATTTTATCTATTGTCACATTCCTGAATTCTTCGTCTATAGAAACTAGGATTGGCTCCCCTTTTCGTTGTGGAATTGAAACAGGAGCTATTTCATTGTCAAATTTTCCGGTTTCCCATGCTTTCTTGGCACGTTTATATGACTGGATAGCGAAATTATCCTGTTGTTCTCTAGTAATATTGTATTCAGTCGCACATAAGTCGGCACAAACGCCCATGGCATTATTATCGTAAGCGTCCGTTAATCCGTCTTTCTGCATTCCATCAACCATTGTAGTGGGGCCTAATTTATGGCCATTTCGCAAATGCAGGTAGTGAGGAATCAAACTCATGTTTTCCATTCCGCCGGCAACAACAATTTCTGCATCTCCATTTTGTATTGCTTGCGCACCCAACATAACCGACTTCATTCCGGAGGCACAGACTTTATTAACGGTAGTACAAATTACGGAATTTGGCAAACCTGCATAAATAGCTGCTTGTCGGGCAGGAGCTTGTCCAACGCCGGCTTGAATCGCATTGCCCATAAAAACTTCATCAACTAAATGGGGATTTAAAAATATTCTGTCTAATGCTGCTTTTATGGCTACAGCACCCAATCTAGGTCCGGAAACGGTAGATAAGCCTCCCATAAAACTTCCTATAGGCGTTCTTACAGCTGAAACTATAACAATTTTTTTGTTCATAGGATGTTCGGGTATTTGATTGTGTTGCTAATTTAATCATTTTGTTCGAATACCAAATTTGATTTTTAATATTATTACGTCATTAATCCAATAAATTTAAATTCTATTTTTTTTAATAAAGAATGGTTTGTGAGTTGGGTTTAATTTGCTATGCATTTGATTGTTAATCTTTTTAATTTGGGAATAAAAAAACATTTTAAAAAAGCCTTTTATTATTTGTGAAATATAGAATAGAAAGTTACATTTGCAGTCGTTTAAAAGTAATTTAAGTTCTTATATTGGAGAGTTGCCTGAGTGGCCGAAAGGACATGTTTGCTAAACATGCGTATGGGAAACTGTACCAAGGGTTCGAATCCCTTACTCTCCGCTGGTTATTTCAAAAACCTACCAAAACCCTTTAAATCTTATGATTTAGAGGGTTTTTAATTTACTCCTTTTCCAAATTATTCATAGTTTCTCATTTTAAAGGGGTACAATTCTGGGCACTTTAAAATTTCAAAATCATTGTTCCCCCTACCTTTACAAACCCTTTTAAAATAAGGGGTTCATTCATTGAACATCTTGTTTTGTGGCAAACCTTAAAGTGAATTAATATAAAACTTAAAGGTTACAAAAATGAAAGCAAAAATCACCTTGCAATTTTATTCAAAATCAACAAAAGCCAATTCAGTTGGGCTATTCCCAGTTTATGTGCGGTTTACGGTCAACGGGAACTTTCCTTCGAATTTGTCAAAACTGGGTTTGATGCCATCAACAAATACACCCTAAAACAAAACTGCCAATCAAGGCTTCCAGGCTACTGCTTTGATGATTTGGGTGCCGAACAACAAATAAAGTGTTTCAGAAACGACTGCAACGTCATGGCTGAGGTATTAATCAGACGTAATGAGCAATTCGTGACAAACCACTCCGTCACATATGTCACAACCAACTTAACTAAAATAGGCTGCGCTCCGGTTTTTATAGAGAATGACGAATAATCAAGTTGCTTTTATTTTCTATTTGTTCCTTTTTTCCTTTCAAAATCATTTGAGCTAGAATTTTTCCCATCGCAACAAAATCAGTAGATATGGTTGTGATGCCGTTTTCTACCATTTTTTTCAAAGGGGTTTCATTATAAGATATAATTCCAAAATCTGCACCAAGTTTTAAATTTTGTAGCTTAGATTTTTCAATAACTTTTACTAAATCCCTATCGTCAGGAATAATATATACTTCGCCTTTTTTTATTTTCCGTTCTTTAAACTCAGTAATAACCGTATTGCTAAATCCGAAGTCTTTACAGAATTTTTTGAAGCCAATTTTCATCCCTACGGGCTCCCTAAATCCTGGAAAAATCATGATTAGTTTTTCGTACTTGTTTAATTTAGATTTACCTTTTTCTAAACCATTGTAAATATCTTTCTGGTGATTTTGATATACCGCAGGAAAGGATTTTAATTCAGCATTTGTTTGGTCTAATATATAGATTTCATCAACTGGTAGGGTTTTTATGATTGCCGATGCTCCATCTAAATTAGTGGGCATAATAATATATTTGGTATAATTTCCATTGCTGTCATTGATTATTTTTTGAAAAACCTGAAGATTAAAATGATGGAAGAAAATATCAACCTGAGTATTCTTTCCAATGTTTTCCAAGAATGAATTGTATAGGTCTTCCTTGAAAATATTCAGCTCATCAAAAAGTAAAAAAATGCGTTGTTGTATTTTTACTTCAGTGCTTTTTATATAGTAGCCTTTACCAAGAATAGCATATATAATACCGCGTTTTTTTAATTCTTCGTAGGCTTGTAGAACGGTGTCGCGGGATAAGGAAAACTCGAGGCATACTTTGTTGATTGAGGGAAGTTTTTCGTCCTTTTTTAAATGCCCTTTTTCAATAGATTTTTCAATTGAGGAAATGATTTGTTTGTACTTAGGTGTTCCTTGATTGTTTTGGATATTTATAATTTTCATATTTTTTTTGCAAAAATACATAAAACTGGTAGGTACTAGTATATAAATAATGGTATTTAATTTACTTTTGGATTTCATATTTTATAAAATATTTGTTAAAAAACAATGAATTCATTTTTAAATACAGGTTCTGCAATTAAATTCTTCGGATACATGCCGGATGGAGCTGAAGTCAACTCTTGTGAATTAACCAATAAAAACGGAATGATAATGAAGGTTATCACTTATGGCGCTTCCATTACATCATTAAAAATACCATTGAAAAATGGTGATTTTTCGGATGTGGTTTTAGGTTTTGATACCATGGATGCCTATTTAAATTCCTTTAATTTAAAGAGCGCGCCTTATTTTGGCGCAACAGTAGGGCGTTATGCGGGCAGGATTAACAATAGTAGTTTTAGTTTGAATAAAAAATCGATTTATTTGAGTAACAATAATAATGGACACTCCTTGCATGGAGGAAATATTGGCTTTAGTCAAAAACAATGGAAGATAAAAAATGTGAATGAAGGGAAAAATCCATCCATTACTTTAAGTTATTTCAGTCCTGATGGGGAAGAAAATTACCCTGGAGATTTAGCGATAGACTTAACCTATACTTTATCAGATGAAAATGAATTGATTATTGATTACATTGCCACTACTTCGGAGGATACAGTAATAAACTTGACCCATCACAGTTATTTTAATCTTGATGGGCATAATTCCACTATTTTAGAACAGGATTTGTCAATTAATTCTAATAAAATATTGGAAACCAATGAGCATAATATTCCAACGGGCCAATTTTTGAATTTAGAAAACAACCTTTTTGATTTTAACAAATCCAAAAAGTGTCCTCAAACAATTGATACCACTTTTGTTTTGAATGATGGTGAGAAAATCTCGGCTTCACTTTTCAGCCCTAAAAATAATTTAGAAATGTTGGTATATACGAATCAACCTGCTGTGCATATTTATGTGGGTGGAAATTGTTTTAATTCAATAAAGGGCAAGGAAAATGCAGATTACCACCCTTTGAGTGGAATTTGTTTTGAAACTCAAAATTTTCCGGACGCACCTAATCACGATCACTTTCCTAGTGCTATTTTAAGAAAAGGCGAAGTATACCAACACAAGACTATGTATAAATTTCAAAATTAGCTAAGGCCTGTTTACAAGAAATTTAAATATAAACAATCAAATTATAAATAATGAATGAGATTTTAATACAAGATACAACCGATTTTTTTAAAGAAAAATTTGGAAATGTACCCGATAAAATAGTTCTTTCCCCGGGGAGAATTAATATTATTGGCGAACACATCGATTATAATGATGGTTATGTTTTGCCAGCTGCCATTGACAAAATTATTTGTTTTACTTTTGAAAAAAACAATTCGAATACCGCCAATATCCAAGCCATTGATTTGAATGAGTCAGTAGCCATTGATGTCACAAAAGAAGAAGTAGTAAGCGATGTAGTCTGGACCAATTATTTGCGTGGTGTTTTGTTTCAATTGAAATTAAAAGGATACGAAATAGAAGGTTTTAACTGCGCCTTTAGTAGTAATATTCCAATTGGTTCTGGTTTGTCTTCTTCGGCAGCCTTAGAATGTGGATTTTTATTCGGAATTAACGAAATGTTTAATTTGGGAATAAAATCAATCGATATGGCTTTAATGGGACAAAGTGCAGAGCATTGGGTTGGAATTAATTGTGGTATCATGGATCAGTTTTCTAGTGTAATGGGATTGGAAAACAAAGTAATAAAAATTGATTGCCGTACTTTGGATTATACCTATCACGATGCTGATTTTGTTGATTATTCTTTAATCTTGTTTGATAGCAATGTAACACATTCCTTATTTACATCCGAATACAATAATCGACGTATCGAATGCAACGAAGGATTAAGCATTATTAAAGAAAATTATCCTGAAATTGAAAGTTTCAGGGACTGCGATCTCAATCATTTAACTTCATTAAGGGCAAAAATGACAGACAATGTGTATAAAAGAAGTTTATATGCCGTAAAAGAAATTAAGCGTGTAAATCAAGCTTGTGCAGCCCTAGACAAAGGAGATATTAAAACATTAGGAAATTTAATGTTTGAAACCCACCAGGGATTGTCTAAAGACTATGAAGTAAGTTGCGCCGAATTAGACTATCTAGTAGATTTGGCCAAGGCTGAAGACGATGTGATTGGTTCTCGACTAATGGGAGGTGGTTTTGGAGGGTGCACCATCACTTTGGTAAAAAAGGGAAGCGAAAGTGCTGTAAAAGAGAAATTCACCAAATTATATGCAGACCAATTTGGCATAGATTTAAAAATTTACGACGTAAAAATTTCAAACGGAACATCACTTTATAAAAACTAGTTCGAATGAAAAAATTTGATATACACGAAGATCCGCACAGAAGATATAATCCTTTAATAAACGAATGGATTTTAGTATCACCACACCGCGCCAAAAGGCCATGGCAAGGTCAGAATGAAACTATTTCTACTGTAAAAATGCCTGAATACGACCCAGAATGTTACTTATGTCCAGGGAATGTTCGTGCCAATGGAGAAGTAAATCCGCAATACTCTAGCTCATTTGTTTTTGAGAATGATTTTGCAGCAATGAAGCAAGATGAAATTGCTTTTGTTGACAATACGGAGGCTACTTTTTTTAAAGCCCAACCAGAAAGGGGTATTTCGAGGGTGGTATGTTTCTCTCCAAAGCATAATGAAACATTACCCGAAATGGAAGTTAGCCAAATTGAGAATGTCGTTCGTACTTGGCAAAAAGAGTATACGTATTTAGGAAACAAGGATTTTATAAATTATGTTCAGATTTTTGAAAATAAAGGAAGTGTAATGGGATGCAGCAATCCTCATCCTCACGGCCAAATTTGGGCACAATCATCACTACCCACCCAAGTTGCTCGCACTCAAGTAAATTTGAAAGCCTATTATGACCAACATAAATCGAGTTTGTTGCATGATTATTTAACCCAAGAACTGCAACAGAAAGAACGTATTGTTATCGAAAACGAGTATTTTGTGGCTTTAGTGCCTTTTTGGGCAATTTGGCCTTATGAAACACTAATTATAAGCAAACGCCATTTTGGTAGAATTACCAATATGACCGCCTCCGAAATCAGTTCCTATGCAGCTATATTGAAAATTTTGACCATAAAGTATGACAATTTATTCGAGACTTCTTTTCCTTATTCATCAGGAATTCATCAAGCGCCAACAGACGGAACAGAGCATCCTGAGTGGCATTTTCACATGCATTTTTACCCCCCTTTATTGCGTTCGGCTTCTGTTAAAAAATTTATGGTGGGGTATGAAATGATGGGAGAATCACAACGCGATATTACACCTGAAAAAAGTGCCCAAATGTTAAGAGATTTGTCAGGCGTACATTATAAAAGCAAATAAGAAATGAAAGTATTAGTAACAGGAGGTCTTGGATTTATTGGTTCACACACAGTTGTCGAATTGCAAAATAAAGGTTTTGAAGTAGTGATTATTGACAATCTTTCCAACTCTTCTGAATCTGTTTTGAAAGGTATTGTTTACATTACTGGTAAAAAACCTATATTTGAAAAATTAGATTTAAGGGAAAAAGCATCGGTACAAGATTTTTTTAAAAAACACAATGATGTGAGTGGCGTAATTCACTTTGCGGCTTCAAAGGCAGTAGGCGAAAGCGTTACAAATCCATTGTTGTACTATGAAAACAACATTGCTTCTCTAGTATATTTGTTACAAGAATTACAACAAAAAACGGAAGCTCATTTTATTTTTAGTTCTTCCTGCACGGTTTATGGTCAAGCAGATGTAATGCCTATTGATGAAAATGCGCCCATCAAACCCGCTATGTCTCCTTATGGTAACACCAAACAAATAGGGGAAGAAATAATTACAGACGTTACAAAAGTGAGTAATATCAATGCCATTTTATTGCGATATTTTAATCCAATTGGATCACATCCTTCGGCAGAAATCGGAGAATTACCAATTGGTGTTCCCCAAAATTTAGTTCCGTTTATTACACAAACCGGAATGGGATTGCGAAAAGAATTAATGGTGTATGGTAATGATTATCCAACTCCGGACGGCACATGTATTCGTGATTATATTCATGTAGTGGATTTAGCCAAAGCACACGTGGTGGCTTTACAACGCCTTTTAGAGAAGAAAAATGGGGATAAAGTAGAAATTTTCAACCTGGGAACAGGGGTTGGTAGCTCAGTTCTTGAAGTGATTTCAAGCTTTGAAAAAGTAAGCAGAAAACCATTTCCATACAAAATAGCAGAGAGGAGAGTTGGTGATGTCACCATGGCGTATGCTGCAACCGACAAAGCGAATACGATACTAGGCTGGAAAACAGAATCGTCTTTAGACCAAGCAATAGCAAGCGCTTGGAACTGGGAGCAAAAAATTAGAAATTAAAAACAAACAAAACCTAATAATAATAACCAATTAACCAAATGAATTTATGAAAACATTACAACTTACCGATTATTTAGTCTTTTTAATATACTTTTTTATAGTATCCGGATATGGCTATTGGATTTACAAACGAAAACAAACGGCCAAACACTCTGCTTCGCATGATTACTTCTTGGCTGAAGGTTCTTTGACTTGGTGGGCAATTGGAACTTCTTTAATTGCCTCCAATATTTCTTCTGAGCAATTTATTGCCATGTCAGGCAATGGGTTTAAGATGGGATTAGCTATTGCAAGCTATGAGTGGATGTCTGCATTGACATTAATCATTGTGGCCGTATTTTTTATTCCCGTGTATTTAAAGAATAAAATTTATACGATGCCGCAGTTTTTGAGTGAAAGATACAATGGAGACATCGCCATGATTATGGCCGTTTTCTGGTTGTTGCTTTATGTAATTGTAAACTTAACTTCCATCCTTTATCTAGGGGCATTAGCCATTAATGGTATTTCTGGGATAAACTTGGATTTGTGTATGTATGGATTGGCTTTCTTTGCTATTATTATTGCTTTGGGGGGTATGAAAGTGATTGGATATACCGATGTTATTCAAGTAGTTTTCTTGATTTTTGGTGGTTTGGTAACCACTTATTTAGCATTGGATAAAGTAGCTGAATTAAATGGACAACACGGTATGATACAAGGGTTTCACTATATGATGGATCAATCCGGAGATCATTTCCATATGATTTTCAAAAAAGATAGTCCTAACTTCCCAAGTTTGCCTGGACTTACCATATTACTTGGAGGGATGTGGATTGTAAATTTAAATTATTGGGGTTGCAATCAATACATCACTCAAAGAGCTTTAGGGGCTGATTTAAAAACGGCCAGAAGTGGTATTTTATTTGCAGCTTTCTTAAAATTATTGATGCCTGTTATTGTGGTTTTACCGGGTATTGCTGCTTATGTCATTTATATGAAAGGGGGCTTACAAACAGAACTGCTTGGGCCTGACGGGGTTTTAAATCCAGATCGTTCTTATCCAGTATTATTAAATTTATTGCCTGTAGGTTTAAAAGGCTTGTCTTTTGCCGCTTTAACAGCTGCAGTTGTAGCTTCTTTAGCAGGTAAAGTAAATAGTATTGCAACCATTTTTACTTTGGATATTTTCAAGAAAAAAATTGATGTAAATGCTAGTGAAAAGAAAATGGTTAGAGTGGGTAAATTAACGGTATTAGTAGCAATGCTCTTGGCAGTTATTATTGCACCGCATTTAGGAATTGATAAAAAAGGAGGTTTCGAATTCATTCAAGAATATACAGGATTTGTAAGTCCCGGTATTTTTGCCATGTTTATTATGGGATTCTTCTGGAAAAAAACAAGTTCTAATGCAGCCATGTTTGCAACTATTGGGGGATTTGTATTGTCTGTGATTTTTAAATTCTTACCTAATTTTATGAATTTAGAATTTTTACATGCATCAGGTTTTTCTGCATTAGTAACTCAAGAGGACGGAACTAGTTTATATGAAATTCCGTTCATTGATCGTATGGGGTTTGTTTTTGCAATATGTGTTCTTCTTATGATAATAATTAGTTTATTAGATCAGAAACGTGGTTTGAAAACGAAAGGATTAGAAATTGATGCTTCCATGTTTAAAGTCAATAATGCCTTTTTAGCAGGAAGTTTATTAATAGGAGGGATTTTAGTAGCCTTGTATTCTGTATTCTGGTAGAGACTAGTTCATTTTATATTTCAAAGCCCCATTATTTTAGGTGATGGGGCTTTTTTGAATTGAAATTAAACAAAAGAAATAGTGAATAATTAATATTAAAATATTGAAGATATTTGAAACAAAAAGACCAAGTGTATGAGACTTTTTGAACAACCGAAAGTTGTCTAAAATAGTTTAATTTGTACTTTATTATATTATTTATAAGAGCAAAATTGAAAAAGTCTACTTTACCTGTTCTTCTAACTGTTTTTTTATTTGTATCCTTTGCCTACAGTCAAAAATTGGTGTATGAGAAAGGACCATTGGTATTAAAAGCCAATTCCCTAGAAGATGGGTTAGGACAATTTGTAACTGCCGATTTGCCCAATTTCACTCCAAAAAACACTATTGTTCTAAAACCAGATGCAACCCCACTTATTAAAAAAATGTGGAACATTGCCCTGCACGATGTGGAGCTCAATTTGATCACCAACAGTTATGGAACCTATTTTGCAGCAGGACGACGGTACACCGACCGCGTTTATACTCGTGACATTTCCTTTGCGGGAATATTGGGACTCAATGCCGTTTATCCCAACGAGATGATGAAATCCCTTCGGGTAACGAGAGAGGTAGTAGCCAAAATGGGATACAAAGTTTCGACCGAAGAGGTTATTAAAGAAATCGATGCCCCTTGGGATGCAATTACTGACGATAGAAAACAAATAATGGCTCAGTTCAAAAGCAACAGTATCACACGCCGTACCGATGATGTGGTCTGGGTTTGGGCTATGGATGATTTGTTTAAATCGCATCCTGAAGTAGCCGATTGGAATTGGTTTTACACCAATGGGAAAAGTAATTTTTATACCCTTTATGCTCCTTGGTATGATAAAACAGATGGTTTATACAAAGGTCAAAATACCTTTCAGGACTTACAATCCGATGGCTATCCAGAGGGTTATTCCCAGGCTGATTGCGTGTTATTAAAAAGCACCTCTACCAATTG
>Ga0214919_10011399_pt1 | contig 11094 bp, 7 predicted proteins | sample LL1503_MetaG_FD_177994 | JGI IMG/M metagenome (GOLD analysis project Ga0214919, IMG submission 177994) | Freshwater microbial communities from Lake Lanier, Atlanta, Georgia, United States - LL-1503 | ecosystem: Environmental > Aquatic > Freshwater > Lake | place: USA: Georgia | collected 2015-03-15
GCGCGTCCGGGCTGGCGGCGCTGGCCGGTGGAGCCATGCAAAAGGCCACCGCCAAGCTCACCGAGACTTATGGGGCGGCGCAGAATTTGGGCATGATCGTGTTGGCCATTTTTGTGGCGCTGGCGGTTGTGGCCATTACCTTGTTCGGCTTCATGACCTACCGCTTGCAGGAGCGGGTGGGACAGCTCGACGCCATGCTGGTTGCCGTTGGCAAGCGGGTGGTTGCCATGGATGAATCGATTGATCTATTCAACGGCACCGGCACGCTGCTGGGCGACGTGTCGCTCAAACAAAGCGGCGTGGTGACCTCGCAGAAGCAGCTCGAGTCCCGCGTCGATGACGTGGCCAAGGGCTTGAGCAATTTGATTGACGCGATGGCCAAAAAGCCCGCCGCTGAAAGTAAAACCCCGGACAACACCAAGCAACTGCAGCAGGCACTGGAGCAGACCACCAAACAGGTGCAGGCGCTGGAGCAAAAAATCCAGACTCAGAGCGAACTCTTGAAGCAACTGGCTGCCCAGGGTCAGCGACCCGTGGTGGTGCAGACCGATACGGCAGCCTTGAAAAAGGCGGCCGAGGCTGCGGCCAAAGGCGTGAAAGACAAGATGGACCAGGAGGCCGCTGCCCGCGCTGCTGCTGCCCCGCCGCCACCGCCACCGGCCAAGCCGCGGGAGCGCCCAGTTCAGTACCCACGGCCTGGCACGACCGAGTAGGCCATAGCGCCAGTGCCGGCGCGGCGCAGTTCAATCGCTGCGCAGGCCGAACTTTTGGATTTTTTCGATCAGTGTGGTGCGCTGCACGTTCAGGATGCGTGCCGTTTGCGACACATTGCCCTTGGTGCGACTCAGTGCCTGCGCGATCAAATCGCGTTCGATTTCGGCCAGGCGGTGCTTGAGTGACAAGCCTTCAGGGGGCAAGACCGGCAGGCCTTCGGACAAAAAGGTCATGTGCTCGACCTCGTTGTGCAGGGCCGGCTCGTCTTCTTCGGTTTCCTCGAAAATGCCGCCGGAGTGCGGGTTGTCCTGGTTGCCCAGCAGTACGGCAGATTCCTCAAATTCCAGCGGCAGCGAGGGGTTCTGGTCCGACACTGCCTTCAGCGCCGCAAGGCCTTTGGGCAGCAGGCTGGAGGCGAAGTTGCGCAGCTCCAGCTTCTGGCCGGCAAACAGGGTACTGAAGCGGTCGATCAGGTTGGACAGCTCACGGACATTGCCCGGCCACGAATAGGACTTGAGCGCCTCCATGAAATCCGATGCAAAGCTGATGGGTGCCTCGCCCGCTGCGGCGTGGTGTTTGGCGAAAAACGTGAGCAAGGTGGGCACGTCTTCGCTGCGCTCGCGCAACGGCGGCGTGTTCAGCGGCAGCACATTGAGGCGGTAGTACAAGTCTTCGCGGAAGCGCCCGGCCGCAATTTCCGCCTCGAGGTCGCGGTGGGTTGCGGCAATCACCCGCACATCCACCGCCACCGGGCGCGTGCCCCCCACCGGATCGACCACACGCTCTTGCAGCACGCGCAGCAGTTTGACCTGCAGTTCCAGCGGCAGGTCTCCGATCTCATCGAGAAAGATCGACCCGTTATGCGCCAGCTCGAACCTGCCCACGCGGTCGGTGACCGCGCCGGTGAACGCGCCTTTTTTGTGGCCGAAAAGTTCACTCTCAATCAGGTCTTTGGGAATGGCTGCGCAGTTGATGGGGACGAAATTCGCGCCGCATCGGGGCGATAGCTCGTGCAGCGACCGCGCGACGATTTCTTTACCCGTGCCACTCTCGCCGGTGATCAGCACCGTGGAGTTGGAAGCGGCGACGACGGGCAGCAAATTGCGGATCGCCTTGATGGCGTCGCTTTCGCCGACAAAACTCGGAACGTTGCGGGCTTTTTGCGTAGTCAAAATGGTTTTGGTTCAACGGGGCCGGGGCAACAGCCGGGGGAAGTGTTTACACGCCCTTCACTTCCAACGAGGCCGCATGATAGCAGCGACTGTCGATAAGCGGACACTTTTTTGAAGCTATCCATATTTGACAAGGTTTTGACACCCTGTGCCGGATTGCATAATGCCTGTCTATCTTATTTGCCAACCGCCGCCCTCGCCGCGAAGCCGCACATGACCCTCGCCTTGGCTGATCCCCGCAGCGCCGCCCTGACCAACCTGGGGAGTATGTATGCCCAGGGTCTGGGTGTGCCGCAGGATTTTGCCCAGGCTTTGCAGTGTTACAAATCAGCCGCGCTGCGCGGCCAGGTCCAAGCGCAAACCAACCTGGGCGTGATGCATGCGCACGGGCAGGGCGTTCCGCAGGACTTCGAGTCGGCTGCGCGCTGGTATGAAACCGCTGCTGCCCAGGGCGAGCCGAGTGCCCAGTCCCAACTGGCGGTTTTTTATGCCAATGGCGTTGGCGTCGAGCAGGACTTTGACCGCGCCCGTGCACTCTACGAACAGGCTGCGGCCAACGGCGACCCGCTGGCCCATGCCAATTTGGGCATTATGTACGCCAACGGCCAGGGCGTCACCCTAGACCCGGAGCGTGCCCGCACCCACTTTGCGCAGGGTGCCGACGCGGGTGAAGCGGCGGCTCAATATGGCATGGGTGTGCTGTGCGCGCAGAAGGCTCCGCCCGACTGGGTGCAGGCCGAGGACTGGTACACCCGCGCTGCGCATCAGGGGCATGTGCGGGCGCAGTTCAACCTGGGCCACTTGTACAGCGCGGTCACGGGTTTTGCGCGCGATTACGACAAGGCTCTGCATTGGTACGGCAAGGCCGCTGCGCGGGGTGATCCGGCGGCGCACTACAACCTCGGGGTGATGTACGGCAGTGGCGTGGGTCTGGCCAGCAACCCGGCGCAGGCGGTAGAACATTACCGCGCCGCTGCCGCGCTGGGCGAAGTGTCGGCGCAGTTCAACCTGGGCGTCATGGCGCTTTTGGGTGAGGGCATGGACCAGGATTTCGCGCAGGCCTTGTCCTGGTTCGGCCAGGCCGCAGAAGCGGGTGACGCGCCAGCCCAATTGCAGATGGGGGTTTTGATCGCCAATGGCCAGGGGGCCCCGGCCAATGCGGAGGTTGCCTGCCAGTGGTTGCAATTGGCCGCAGACCAGGGCGAAGCCAGTGCCTGGTTCAATTTAGGTCAGTTGTATGAGCGCGAGCAGCCCGGTGGGCCCAAGCTGCAGCAGGCCCTGGTCTCTCACCGGTCGGCTGCGGTCATGGGGTTTGCCCCGGCGCAAGCCGCCCTGGGTTGGATGTATGCCAAAGGGTCTGGCACCTTGCAGGACTATGTTAAAGCCCATATGTGGTTCAACATCGGCGCAACCGGAGGTAACGCCGCCGCGTTGGAGGGCCGCGAGTTTGTCGCGGCGCGGATGTCGCCCCAGCACATCGCCCAGGCGCAAGACATGGCGCGCGAGGCCCAAAAGAAGAATTTGCACGGCTATGACTGACATGTTTGAGGCCACCGTGCGCCCCTATGCCGTCGTACCGCAAGCTTTTTTCGCCCAGGAGTGGGCGCACCTGGAAGACGCACTGGATCAGAGCCGTGTCCGAGTCACGGTGCGCTGCCAGCACACCGTGCCGCGCTTGGTGTTTGACGCCCTGGTCCAAACCCGCCGCAAAGGATTGACGGTGCAACTCGCACTGCCCGACACGGCTTTGAATCGCCAGTCAGCGATCGCCTGGGAGCGTTTGAGTGCCATCGGGGGTCAGATTAGCTGGCTGCAAAGCGGTACGGCGACGACCCCTGCCGATCTGCCGTTTCCTCCGCTGGTCGTCCTGCTGGACGAGGCCGTGGTGTTCACAGGTAAGCTGGGTGCCGGAATTTGCCCCCCGGATGATGCTGCCGCAGTACCCGGCCTGGTGTGCTGGGGCGATGCCGATTTTGTGCGCCAGACTCGGCAAGTCCTGGATGAAGAGGCGGGCTGGCTGGCGCACAGCGCTGCGCCGCCCGGCGATGAATCGGCTGCAACTGCCGTGCAATTGCGGCGGGACGGCGGCGCGGTGCAACACGCATGGCTGGCGCGCGTATTGCAAAACCATGCTCTGGCGGCCCAAGCTGAAATTGCAGAAACACAGCGCCAGATGGCCTTGTTTGACCACGCACAGGAACAGGCCTTGGGCCCCTTGATGCGGGATTACCTGCGTTCCAAAGCCCAGTACCTGCACCACCTTGCGCTGCAAGACCAGACAGCGCGAGAAGACGCCTACGCGGCGCGACAGCGCTGGGACGAATACGAGGCGGCGCAAGCAGCCCCGGACAGCGAAGCGGGGCCGGCTCATCTGGATGCCGATGCGCTGGACCAACTCAAGCAGCTCTACCGCAAACTGGCCATGCAGTGCCACCCCGACCGGGTCGCCGATACCGATCAGGACCGCGCAGCGCAGTTATTCCAAGCCCTGCAAGGCAGTTACCGCCGTGGTGATATGACGGCCTTGTTCGCTCTCCAGGAATCTGTGGCGCGCGCCGGATTCCAGGCGCCTGCTGCTGCCGCCCCGCCGCAAGACGGGAACGCTGCAGCCCAGAGCCAGGCGGCGGACGAGGAAAGCCTAGCCGTGCAAGCGCGCCTGCGCGCCTTGCGCAGCGCGCTGGCTCAGCGCCACGAGGCCTTAGAGACGCTGCGCACCTCGCCAAGCTGGCGCACCCTGAGCAGCCAACCCAACTGGGAACTGTGGTTTGCCCAGCAGCAGCACCATCTGCAGTCTGAGTTGCAGCGCTTTGAGTCGGTGCTGCAGGTGGGCTCTTCCGGGCCTGCGGCAGCAGCGGTGCCTGTCCCCAGTGCGGCCGCTGCGGCATCGCATGTCTGATGTGTCGGCGCCGGGCAAGGCCCTGCGCACAGTTGCCGGTCAGGGGCTGACGCTGGCCGGTGCCAGGCGCCTGGATCTGGTGGCGCAGGCCCTGGACGATGTACAGCAGCGTGAAACCCGCACCTTCTTTGCTTCGCACCCGGCTTTGCTGCAGCACTGTGTGCAAAACCACTATCCGCTTGACGCGGAACTTCTGGCGTTGCACGCCATGCGCTGGGACTGGCGCCGTCTGAGTGCCAGCGCGGCCATACCCTGGTCGCTGGATCTGCTCAGCCGCTTCGACGGGTACTGGGACTGGGACACGCTCAGCAAAAATCGCTCGCTGCCCTGGTCTGGCGCCTTGCTGCATGCTTTTGTGCGCCGCTGGAACTGGAGTCTGCTCAGCAGCAACCCGTCGCTGCCCTGGAGCCTGGAGCTGCTGGAGACATTCGCAACCTTGTGGGATTGGCGTGTGCTCAGCCGCAGTGCGGAGCTCCCCTGGACCGGTGCGCTCGTCACGGGCAACACCCATTTATGGGATTGGGTGGGTCTAAGCTGGAACGCCGACCTGCCGTGGAACATCACGCTGATGACCCGCTTTGCCGAGCGCTGGGATTGGACTGGCTTGAGCGCCAACCCCGGCTTGCCCCTGGATGCAGATCTCGTGGCCGAATTCGCCCCGCTGTGGAACTGGTCCTGGCTGAGCCGCAATACCCAGATTGCTGCCGATGCCGCCCTGCTCCAGACCTATGCCGACCAGTGGGACTGGACGGCGCTGAGCCAGCGCCGTCTGCTGCGTTGGAGCCCAGACCTGATTGCCCAATTTGCCACTCTTTGGGACTGGCATGCCCTGAGTGCCAACGCTGCTTTGCCCTGGACTGAAGACTTGCTGCTGCAGTGGGAGGACCGCTGGGACTGGCAGGCCCTGAGCGGCAACACCGGCGTGGGCTGGACGGAAGCGCTGTTGGCGCGGTACGCATCATCCTGGGACTGGGAGCGGCTGAGCGAAAACCCGGCGCTGCCCTGGAGCCCGGCACTGGTGGCACGCTGGTCTGCGGACTGGGATTGGGACCGGCTGAGTTGGAACCCCGCCCTGCCCTGGTCGCAGGCGGGTGCGGCGGACATGCTGGCCGCGCACGCCACACGCTGGGACTGGGCCGGCCTGAGCCAGAGTGAGCGCATGCCCTGGTCGCAGGACTGGGTCGAGACCTTCGTCGACCGTTGGGATTGGGAGCGATTGAGCGCCAACCCGGCCTTGTTCGCCGCATTGGTGACGGGGGCAGCTACCGGGGACGCGGCGGCCGCTTTCGTCAGCCGATACGCCGAGCGTTGGAATTGGGCCACGGTGAGCGGGCAGGCCACGCTGCCCTGGTCGCAAACTCTATACCGGCACTGCGCCGACAACGTATTTCCGCACCTGGTGGCGCAGCACCAGGATTTTGGAGTCGGCGCGCTACCAGCTGACGGGGTGGCCGCGTTATTGGCGAACGTGGACGGCGGCGAAGTCTTGCCGGGTATACATATTGCTTGAGCATGGCTGAATTGTCCCTTTTTGCCGCTTTGCGCTGCCCGACGTTGTAGTCCGGGGGCATGGGGCGTGCCCATCGTCAAGGATTCCGGAATGAGCCCATTGCATCCCCTGGCGCCCGCGCAGCACATGCAGGCCAAGGCGCATCTTCCGCGCGCGGATTACCAGGAGCCCGAGCCGGTGACGGCCCATATCGTCTCCCATCAGCTGCACGTACCGCACGGCCAGCGCTTGCACAGCGGCGTGCACCAATTTCACGGCCCCCAGCACCAGGCGCTGGGCGCAGTCCTGACCCCGCAAGAGTGAAGCTGCCCGCCGTTTTCCTGTGAAAACCCTGCTCGACGACGCCAACGCCGCCTACCGCCGGGGCGACTTCGCCAATGCGCTGCGGATCTCGCGGCCGCTGGCCTCGCTCGACTACGCCGCCGCCCAAAACAACCTGGGCTTTATGTACGCCAATGGCCAGGGCGTGAACCTGGATTACCAAGAAGCCCTCAAGTGGTACCGCCTGGCTGCCGCCCAGGGCTACGCCCCGGCCCAATACAACCTGGGCTTTATGTACGCCAACGGCCAAGGCGTAACCCGCGATGACGCCTTGGCGCTGGACTGGTACGAGCAGGCTGCCGAGCAGGGCTTGTCAGATGTGCAGACCAATCTGGCGTTCATGTACGCCAACGGACAGGGTGCGGCCCAGGACAGTGCCCGGGCCGCCCACTGGTTTGCCAAGGCAGCCGCCCAGGGCGATGCGACGGCGCAGTTCCATCTCGGCCTGATGTATGCCCAGGGTGACGGGCTGCCCCAGGATTGGGTGCAGGCCCTCAAATGGTACGAATCGGCTGCCGCCCAGGGCCACGCGTATGCCCAACTCAAACTCGGTCTGTTGCTCTCGCACGGGCAGCATCCGGCGGTGCCGCAAGACCTCTTGCAGGCGCGCAAGTGGTACGCCCTGGCTGCCGGGCAGGGCGACGCGGCGGCTCAGTTCAATTTGGCTTTGATGCATGCCCAGGGCCAGGGCGCCGAGGCGGACCTGCCAGAAGCCCATGCCCTGTACACCCAAGCCGCGCAGAACGGCCTGGCCTGCGCCCAGTTCAACCTGGGGGTGATGTACGCCACCGGAGACGGCTGCGAGGCCGACATGGACAAAGCCATCGACTGCTACCGCGCTGCTGCAGCGCAGGACCATGCGCAGGCCATCTTCAATTTAGCGGTTCTCAGCGCCAGCGGCGAGCACCTGCCGCTCGACCCGGCCGAGGCCGCTGCCGCTTACGCGCGCAGCGCTGCATTGGGGCTGCCCCAGGCGCACTTTGTGCTGGGCTGCCTGGCGCACGGCGGCGGGTCTACGGACCTGGCGGCGGCGCGCCAGCATTACCAGGCGGCTGCCGATCTCGGCCATGCCGGGGCGCAATGCAATCTGGGCGCGCTGTATGCCATGGGGCTGGGCGTTAGCGCCGACCCGGTGCTGGCGGCCCAGTGGTACAGCCGTGCAGCGGCCCAGGGCGACGCCCTGGGCCAGTGCAACTGGGGGCTGCTGCTCTTACAGGCCGCTGATGCTCCGCAGCGCTATGGCCAGGCCTTTGCCCTGCTGCGCCAGTCGGCCGATGCCGGTAACGCGGAGGCGCTCTACACGCTGGGTGTGATGTATGCGCAGGGCTGGGGCGTTCCTGCGGACGCTGCACAGGCCGCACTGTGTTTTGAGCCGGCGGCCCTGAAAAACCATGCCCATGCCTGGTTCAACCTGGGGGTGATTTATGCGTCGGCCAGCGACGGCGGCGCGGATGCTGCACCGGCATCCGGGCGCGAGGAAGGCCATGCCTTTGCGCGCGACATTCCGCGTGCGGCACAGAGTTTGCGCGAGGCAGCGGCCTTGGGTTGCGCCCAGGCGCACCACAACCTGGGCGTTTTGTACGCGCTGGGCCAGGGCATGCCGGTCGATGTCTGGGAAGCCGCGACCCACTACCAGGCCGCAGCCGAGGCGGGGGACCCCAGCGCCCAGTACGCTTTGGGCATGTTGTTGACCAAAGAAACCCCTGCTGCGCGGGAAGGCGCATCGCCCAAGCACGCGGCTTTTGCCGCGCTGGAGGCCAGCGCGCTGCTGCGTGTTGCCGCCGACCAGGGCCACCCTGGTGCCTTGCAGCAGTACACCCTGATGCACGCCGGCAGCAGTGACTTCCAGCCCGACTTCCGCCGCATTTTGGACAACTACCGCAGCCTGGCCGATGCCGGAGATGCGGCCGCGCAATTCAATCTGGGCCTGATGTATGACCTGGGCCAGGGCACGCCGGTCGACACGGCCCTGGCAGCCCACTGGTATGCCAAGGCAGCCGCGCAGGACCAGGCGGCCGCGCAGTACAACCTGGGCGTTATGCGCTGGCGCGGTCGCGCACAGGACCCCGATGCCGTGGAGCAGGCGCGCATCCAATGGGAGGCTGCTTCCGCGTCGGGCTTGGCGCCGGCCCAGTTTGCGCTGGGGCTGCTGGGCACGCAGGCTGCCGCAAGCGGCCGCCTGAAGGCCTTGGAATACTTTGATCTGGCCGCCCAGCAAGGCCATGTGCAGGCTCTCTTTAACCTGGCTAACGGCTTGCGCCTGGCAGGTTTGGATGCGGATGCACCCGATCCGCTCGCGCTGGCGCGCGCCGCCCAGGCCTACGAACGGGCTGCCCAGCAGGGCGATGTTCTTGCCATGTACATGCTGGCGCGCGCCCACTGGCATGGCGAGGGACTGCCCCAAAGCGCGGAGCAAGCGCTTCACTGGTACACCAGCGCTGCCGATCATGGCGATGCCGGAGCCCAGTTTTGCCTGGGTCATATGTATGCCAATGGCCAGGGCGTCCAGCAGGACTATGCCCAGGCCGCCCGCTGGTACCTTGCCGCCGCCGGAGTGCCCGCAAGCCCTCCACCCACACCCTCTCCACCACCCCAGCCTCAAGAAGTCGGCCTGACTGCCGATGTTCAAGGGTAGACCTACCAAAGGATTTCTCCATGAATCGCCCCATCCAACTTCTTCTCGTCCTGGTTGTGCCATTTCTGGCCGCTTGTGATGGAATTCCCCTGCATTTGGGCGCCGCGCAAGGCCCTAGCTCCAGTGCGGCCGCCAAACCCGCCGCCGCGACCCCTGCACCCGCTGCAGTCTCAGAGGCGCCCGCAATGGCAGGCGTCCCGGCCACCCCGGTTGCTTCGGCTCCCACGACGCTGGAGGCAGGCTCAGTTATTGCGCCCCTGGTGGAGCGCCGCGAAACCCTGACCGCGACCGGATATGCCGTCATCAGTGTGCAAAACCATCGTAACCCCGCGCAACAGCGCCTATTGGCCATTCGTGCGGCCAAGCTCGATGCCTACCGCGCTTTGACCGAACAGGTGTACGGCCTGAAGGTTGAGGCCAACGCGACCGTGGCCGATATGGTGGTGCAAAACGACACCTTCCGCAGCCGGGTCGAGGGTGTGATCTTTGGTGCCACGCTGGTCAGCATCACCCCGGCGGGCGACGACACCTATGAAGTCACGCTCACGCTGGACCGGCCCGTGGTGCAGGACCTGCGTTCCCTGTACCTCTCGCACATGATTGCCAAGGCACGCTAGGCACGGCGTATGCACCGGTCCGGTTCTTCGATTTCGCGCCACTGGTCGCGTGCCGCTCGCCGCACGACGGCCTTGCTCGCGCTCGCGGCGGTCCTGCTGGGCGGGTGGGGGCCGGTTATAGCCCAGGCATTGAGTGCGGAGGAGCGGCTGGCTGCCGTGCGCCAAAGTTTGCTGCAGGCGGCATTGGAGGCCCCGACCCAGGTCGTCGCCACCAGCTGGATTGACGGGCAGGGCGTGCTGCGCGAGATGAACTCGTTTCGCAACGGCATGCAGGTTCGCGGTGTGCGTATCGTGTCCTATGAGCGGGACGCACAGGGTCAGCCCAGTGCGGCTGTGCAATGGGACAAGGCTGCCGACAGCGCTGACGCGGCAGACAAATCCGGCAAAGCTGACAAAACCCCTGCAGTCTGCGCCCCGGCCACTGAACGCTTCAAGCATCTGGTGACACTGAACTGGGTGCCGCCAGCTGGATTGCCCGCCGACGAACGGGCCATGCTGGAATCGGTACGGGCTTTGGTGAGCGCACGCATACGCGCCAGCGCCGCCGTTGGCGGTCATTGGAAGGTCCGCGACAAATTGCCAGAACCCGAAGGTGCGTATGCCCGGGCCCTGCTTGGCGAGGCCAACCCGGCCACCGGTTGGACCGCCACGCTCACGGCCACGCTGGTTCCGCCCCTGACCGCGCAAGCACCCGCCAAACCAGCGCCCGATCCGGACACGATTGCTGTGCGCAACCAGGCTTTGATGGGTGGCGGCAACCCGGTGCAGCCCTACTGGGACCGCTCGCCCCGCTTCTCAGTGCGCCTGGAGTTGTCGCTGCAGGAGCGCGAGGCGAGCCGACCCAGCTTCCAGCGCACCCTGCATCTGGATTTGTTGTCCGACCAGAGCGGCTTTGGGCCGGTGCAGCTCAGCGAGGCCACGCGCAATGCGATTGGCCCGCACATCGCCCACCTCGCCGACGCCATGGGCGGCGCGCTGGCCTGCAGGGCTTTTAATCCCCAGGTGACGCTGGTCACCGGCGGGCAATTCCACATTGACGCAGGTGCCGCCTCCGGCATCCAGGTTGGCGACGAGTGGGTGCTGGTCAATGCCCAGAAGATTCCCCAGCGCAGTCTGGATGCGGGTGTCATCGCCCAAACCGTGCTGGCGCGTGTGAGCAGCGTGGGTGAGGGCAGTGCCCAGTTGCAGTGGCTTGCCGGGCCGCAAAAAGCCGTGCAAGCCCAATGGCG
>Ga0214919_10011401_pt1 | contig 11093 bp, 10 predicted proteins | sample LL1503_MetaG_FD_177994 | JGI IMG/M metagenome (GOLD analysis project Ga0214919, IMG submission 177994) | Freshwater microbial communities from Lake Lanier, Atlanta, Georgia, United States - LL-1503 | ecosystem: Environmental > Aquatic > Freshwater > Lake | place: USA: Georgia | collected...
GAGTCTAAGGTAACTTTTGCGATAAAATACTTTTCTTCCATTTTTTGTTATTTATTTAGTATCCCAAATAATCGTTTAATTTTTTCATTAAGTCAAGCGATTTGTTTCCGGAATCTCCAACGTGTCTTTCAACACTCATTTTTTTCTCTTCTTCTAAGTTCTCGTCATACAGATTTTTATCTTCTTTATTTAAGAATAAGTACGCTCCCGGAGTTGATGGTGATGATACTAAGTCAAAACAAATTAATTCAAAATCGTCTTGTACTTCATTTTGTTCACCAATCTTTTTAAGGGAACCAACACCTCTTGAGGATATTCCTAACGTAACTCCTTGTCTAAGGTAGTTTGCTGCTAAATCACCTTTTGTTGATACGATACCTCTTTCGTGGTAACCTGGTGAAGTAAGTAATTTAATTTTACCCATTAGGACATTTCCTTCCCACCATACTTCGGTAATTGCGTGAGACACTCTATCTAAATCGATTAGGGATGATTCCGGGTGATTTAACTCGGATAATGCAGTTCCCTTTTTAATCATTTTTTTATAGTTCTCAGCTTCTCTTTTTAATATGCGTTCAGGGTATAATCTACCATTTCTATTTGGGGTATTATATTTTTGTAATACAGCATAAAATTCAAATGGTTTAGAGTGGTCTAACATATCATTAGATTCTCTAATTAAAGTTTCGTTACGAGTATCGTTTGGGTTAATATACCCGGCATCGTGTTCGATAAGAATCCCCTTTCCTGATTCACTTGGTTGTAATATTCTTAAATTCATTTTGAATGTTTTATTTATAAATATTAAACATTCTCGGTTTGTAACGATTCTTCTGTGATTTTACTGTTTTTGGTTAAATAAAAGTTAAAATTTTCATTATCTAAAAAATTATCTTTAAAAATTTGTTTTGTTATTTGTTGTAACGATTCTTTAATTTCATTACATTTGAAATCTAAATCTTCTTGTATTAAGTAAAAATTTATTTCGAGATTCATAAATGATTTTTTATTTGGATTTAGTCCGCTGGACCTTAAATCTAAATCCACAATAAATTTATCATTGAAGATGGTTTTGTTTATTGACTCGTAGATTGAGTGTTTAACACTTCTACTTAGATTAAGAACTGTTCTTGTCCAATTTTCAGATTCGTATATTGGTTCGACCCAAGTTTGGATGTTTAAGTATAGAGATTTGAGGTTGATGGAATCGACTGTTCCGTAGATAACTTTCGCAGTTTTAAAACCGGATAGTTGAGAGGTTTTCCCCTTTTTCATTAATTTTCATATTATTCTGTTTATTGTTTCCATAAAAATAAGGGTTTTTATGTCAATAGTCAAAATTTTTTGTAAATTTGGGATATATGTAATATATGATAATAGTAAAACTAAATACCAACGTAACGATTGAGAGAGCGTTAAAACTTTATAAAAGTAAAGTTATTAAGACCCGTCAAAGTGGGGAACTTTTTAAAAGAAAGGAATTTGTTAAGAAATCTGTTATTAAGAGAAATGAACTTTCTAAGGCTAAATATGTCCAAAAAAAGTTCAATTCTGATAATGATTAAAGATTCTCTTTAAGATTCTTAAGTTTGAAATACGTAAGTTTGTCGTATTTTTCAGAAATTACTTTTGATATGGTTTCATCAATTCTTGTCTGCATTGAATTATCAGTGCTGTTATTTTTCATTTCTGTTAGTTTCGTAACCACACCTTCTTTAAGGGTGTTATATTTTTCATTCAATGTTGAGTCATCTTCAGACAACAAATCAATTAATTCTTTTTTATCAGATTCATTTAAACCATCAATATAACTTTTAATAGTTTTGTTTGCCATACTTACCATAGTTGATAACGGTAGGTCAATTCCTTCAGTTTTTGTAATTGGTATTTTTTTAAGAGATTCGGAAATTACTTTTCTACTTTTTATTTTTGATTCAATAGTTAAAACATCATTAGAGAATAACGTGTCAATATCTGTATAGTTATTTTTCACATCTTTATTTCCAACCCAAACAACTAATTTATTAATATCAGATTGTTTTACTTTATTTACGGTATTTTCGTAAATTTTAATACATTCGTTGATATATTCATTACAATAAGACTCATTTAATGATTTTGAAGAACTTAGTTCGTCATATAAATAAAATAATTTACTTATATTTTTATTCTCTATAACAAGTTTCTTAAATGTTTTTAATTCGTTTTTGAATGTGTCATTAGTGTACGATTCTAACAATACATTTTCTATCTTTGTTTTTAATAATCCAAAATTTTTCATATCTAATTTTTATTATAAATATCTAATCTTTTAAAAGTTTACTTAATTGAGCTTCAATATCCCCTAAAGAATTTTTTCCTTTCGATAAATCAATGTAAGATTCATCTTCAGTTAAGGAACCTTGTTCAACTAATATTTTTAAATTATCTCGTTTTAATGACTCAGGGGCTAATTCAGGGGCACCTTCTGGTTCAGGACCTGCTGGTGATTCAGGGGCACCACCTAATTCAGGTTCAGGTGCTCCGCCCGGTTCAGGGCCACCTAAATCTTCCATTCCGCCTCCACCGCCAAATCCCCCTCCACCTCCTGGTGGAGGTGATGATGGTGATGCACCACCAACTGTAGTACCGGAAACTTTATTTCCGTACAGTTTATCTATGTTATCAAAGATTCCACTATGTGTGATGATTGTTGCCGTGTTTGTTAATTCTGCACCTACAGCCATCTCAATTCTTTGTTGTTGTAAATCAAGTTTTATTTCTTCATCTGAGAATCCTAAAATATGTTTTTTAGCCCACGATACGGATACCGGTGCAATACCTGCAATTGCCGCCACGGCTTGTTGGTATAATGCAATTTTTTCTTTCCAAAGGTCAACTTTTAATAAGTCGGCTTGTGAAGATGGGTTAGTCAATGATAATGAAAAGTTTGATAATTCATCTTCAAAACCTAATAAAAATAAATGTATGATAGCAATTTTATTTAATTCGGCAACCATAGATTTTTGAATCTTATTTATTGTTCTTGCAAAACGAATATCCATTAATGATAAATCTTTTCCACCACCAACAGCGTCCTCAAAGCCTAAGAACGCTTTTGGTACTCTAAGAGCGGTTAATAATTTCTTTTGGATATATTCAATATCGGCAATCTCGGATAAGTTTGTCGCTCCCGCCAATGTTTCTATTGGAGATGCTTGTGCTGCGTCACGAACAGGAATAAAATAATCTTGGTCAACAGCCATTTGGTTGAATCTCATATCTACATTTCCGGTTTTAGAATCGACAACTTGTTCTCTTTTAAATTTGTTTGCAACACGTTGTACGTAAGCCTCAACATCTTTGTCATCCATATTCCCAACAAATACTTTAAATACACGTCTTTCAGGGGCTCTTGCCGTTCTATAGATTAACATTGCGTCTTCAGATAACAATAATTGTTTCCAAATACGTCTTGCTTTTTCTAACATTGAAGTTCCGTATGGAAGTTTTCTGTCGTCACCTAATAAACGGAAATGTGCAATCTCCCAAGAGTTAAACTCCATATTTTTTGCTTTCCAATGGAATCTTAATCCTTTGTTTTCCGCCGGTTCTTCAACATTTGCCGATTTTGCTGCCATACCTCTTTCCAAACGTTCAATTTCAATGTTTGGTAATTGCATACAACCAACAATACCTTTATCAGAATCTAATTTTAAATAAACAAAGTTATCACCATACTTACAGGTATTTCTTGTCCACATTGTTAAGTTGGTGTCGATATCTAATACGTTATTAAATAAGTCGGCTAAAATAGATTTAATTCTTTTTGATTCAGAATAGATTTGTAAAACATAACCATTTTCATCAACAGTTGTAGATTCTTCACCGTAGATATCTAACGCTGCCGATATCTCAGGAGTATACTCCATTGATTCGTAATCATAAAATGAGGCCAAACGAGTTGGTTCGTAATATACTGCTTGGGTATAAAGATTACTTTCAATCTTTGTCCATTGATTTGCTAAATAAAAAGTTTGTTGTGCTTGTAATTTCTCTCTTTCGTATTCTGCTTGAGAAGTAGTTTTTAATAATTCCTTCTTGTCTAACTTATATGTTGGGTAGTCTTGGTTTAATAACGAATTTGGACCAAAGGCTCTTGATAATCTCTGCCAAACCGTTAAATCGTTATTTTGATTATTTTCCATATTCTAAATTTAAATATATTTTTACTTATATAAATAGTTTACTTTGTTCTAATATGTCCCGTTATTACTTATTATGGGTTAAGATATTATTTGCAAAATATAAGTTACTATTTGTAACATCAATATTGTAAACTGTGGTTGGTTCATTAATTGTGACCAATGATGTTATTTCAAATTCACTATTATCAATATCTAATAATATATCACCAACTCTGATTTCTAATGTTGTTTTAATATACCACATACCATTTTGTTTAACAACGTGGTTATGTGTTCCGGTAGCAATTAATCTACCATCATTAATGTTTATTACCAAATCAAATTCAAATGAAGTAAATCCAATTACAATTGATGTTGATTCTACATAATTCAATGTATCACTACTCCAAGAGTACCAATCATTAGAAGATTGAGGTATTCCTTCCACATTAAGAGATTTAAGTTCATCGTCAATTTGAATATCTTGCACTAATTTAGTCGAACCATCAGATAATGTAATTATTGTGTCAGCAACAAGACAACCACAACCGGCAAAACAACTTGTTGTCCAATTTGTTCCATCCCAATATCTAATAAGACTATTATTACCATAATAACCAGGTGCGGCATTACCTAAACAATTAACACCATCGGACCCTTGGAGAATTGTTGATGTGCAAAAAGATGGGGTATTAATGCAAAAGTCATCTACAGTTCCAGAGTCATAACACGCTTGATAAAGGGTTCCGTGACTAAGTCCTTGAATACACGGAAAATCAATCATACAATTTGTGCAGTCAAACCCATAATCCCCTGACCACGGAATATTTGCCGGCCCTAAAACTGGTGAATCTCCTATTGTGTAACAAGAAAAACCATTAATTCCATCTCCACCTACTAAAACTTGAGAACCAAATGAAGATGGAATACCACTCATTACTACGGTAGTACCATTACAACAAGATGTTGCGGTTCTAAATTCATAAATTCCATAACAAGACTGTACACAATCAGTATAACCCGGTTGACCTGTCAAATCCGAATTAACCGCTGATTCACCAATTGATTGGGTAATTTCATAAGATAATGTTCCGTTTAATGGGTCATTATAAAAATATCCAATCGTTAAAGGTACAGATGATTTAACATTATATACCTCCAAATTATTACAAGGAATTCCACACTCATAACCTGAGGCTTCATAGTAATAAAAAGTTTGAGTTGGAGTTGGGGTGGGCGTTTCTGTATTAGTTGGAGTTAGAGTCATTGTAGGCGTTTGAGTCGGAGTTACAGTTTCTGTTGGAGTTGGTGTCGGTGTTGGTGTTGGAGGATAACAAGCGGTTACACAATCCAAATAACCTGGTTCACCGGTTAAATCATAACTACCTCCTACTTGAGGTATTAAGGAAATAATTTCAAATGTATATCCTCTATTTTCAGGGTTATTATAGAAATATCCGATAGTTAAAGGTGTTGGTGAGTTAACTGTAAACATACCCACAAAATTACAAGGAGTTCCACAACTATATCCAGATACAGAATAATAATACATTGTTGGTGTTACTGTTGGTGTCATTGTTGGTGTTTCTGAAGGAGTTGGGGTGGGCGTTTCTGTATTAGTTGGAGTTAGAGTCATTGTAGGCGTTTGAGTAGGAGTGTCTGTTATAGTTGGTGTGGGTGTGGGTGTGTTTGTCGGAGTTTCAGTTATAGTTGGTGTAGGAGTTTGAGTAGGAGTTTGAGTAGGAGTTGGTGTTGGGGTTGGAGTTATACTAGAGGTTGGTGTTGGTGTAGGTGGCGTAATAGTTGGTGTTACACTTGGGGTTGGTATAGGTGGAGTACCCCCATTAATATTATTGTTTTTAGGTAAATTTTTTGTAAATGAAGTTTCAATTTTTTTAGTTAAAATTCCTTGACCCGGTACATTAAGTAATGACCCGTCAAATATTTTACCGGATTTTTTTCTATTAACAAGCCCTCCCGATTTAAAGTTGTTATCAACAATAAATATGTTTGGTTTTATTTGTTCGTTAAAATCAGGTGTCATATCAACAGAAACATCAATACTCCTCTTTCTATCCGTTAACCCCATTATTCTTTATTTGATAAATATTACCTAACACCAAATAACCAACCGTATTTAGCGTAATCGTCTTTACTAACTTGTTGACCCCCAAATTGATTAACTCTATTTTGATACATAGGTATGACAGGGTCAAAATTAATACTTTCTTTTATGGTCTCATTATTATTAACAGACCAAGAATCTATCATTGCTTTAGTATGTTCCGTAACTTTTGTTAGTTTATTGAATGAGGATTCTGCAACATATGTTGCCATCGCAATTGACATTATTAAGTCATCGTGATGTCCTTTTTGATGGTCAGGTCGACCATTGATATATACAAAAGTATTCATTTCATTATATAAACGAGAACTATAAATTCTAAATTTATGTCTCATCGCCTCTTCAAATGAAGCAATAATTTGAACCCTTTTGTTGTTAAAATTTAAACCGGGTATTTTATCTGCTGCTGCGGGGTCGTATTTCCATTTATTTGAAACATCAACACCGTCAACATATAAATCTCGATAATTCATTTCCTGTAATTTTCTAGATGTTGCAACTCCCATACCACCAGTAATATCAATCACAATAAAACAAGAATATATTGTTGCCCATTTATGACATACTTCTGCCATAGTATCGGGTGGAAGTTTTCCAACAAATTCGGCAACTTGTTCCATTGTATCAAAATCAACAATTTGAAATGAACTAAAATCCTCAGAATCCCCACGAGAAACGTCGACACCCATAATGTATTTATGTCCAACAACAGGTTCCTTCCAAACCCAAAGAGCGTTACCCATCATTTTACTAATAGGTTCTTTGACTTGGTTTTCACGAATGTCTTGCATCATAGTAGAATCAAATACGTTATCACCGGAACCTAAGAAGTTACATTCTAACTCCTGAGATACTTTACGTTTATCGTATTTTAATTTTTTCACCATTTTCTCAAACCAAGATGAACAAGGTTTGTAACCAGCATCCATGAGAACTCGTAATTCAGTATAGTTTCTGTCTTTATAAGGGATTTTTGACCAATCAATAAATTCATCCGGATTATACTCTTCTTTATTTAATAAAAAATGAATAATGTCGTTAGTTTTAACTAAAAATAAATCATTAGTGTATCTTGGGTCTCTGTACCAAAACATCTCCGTAATTTTGAAGTCATTCATATTACGTAACGATTGGTCATAAATTTCATAATAAATTTGGTCGTAACCATTGGGTGTTGAAACCACAATTACTTTACCCCCCGTAGATAGGGATGCCATACAGGCTGACCAAAAATCACTATCAGCTTCAATAAACGCAGCCTCATCAAATACGAGTATAGTTGGTGTAAATCCACGCAAAGCATCTTTAGATGTTGCAACGGCCTTAACCTCGCACCCATTTGTTAATTTATAATGTCTTTGGGAATTTTTTGATTTATCAAAATCCACACCTGTCCAAGACGGCCATTGCCCAACAAAGGATTTTATTTTGTTCGCCATCTCCAATGATGTATCCAACTTGTTGGCAATAATCAATATTTTTTCAGGAGAGTCTTTTTTTGCAAATATAAGTTTTCTAGACATCCAAGCCGCGGTAACTGTTGATACCCCGGCCTGTCTGTACTTTAATGCTATATTCTCATTGTATTCTTCGTAATCTTTGAGTAAAGATAATTGGTCAGGGAAAAGTTCCAATGGAACATATTTTTTAACCGTGTTATCATATGTTTCTAAATACGTTTTAAGTGCGTATTCAACATCTCTATTACATTTTACGTACTCTATTAGTACTTGTTCTCTTGTTAAATTCGACATACATAATGTTGTCGGTAATTTTTAGAATCCTAACGAAGATAAATCAATATCATCTAAGTCATCTAAGTCATCAAATCCGTAATCTCCATAATTTTCATTATCGTCCTCATCATCATTGTCATCATCAGACATTTTTAATTCGTACTCGTGTTTTTTAAGGATTTCAACGATTTCGTTAACCATTCTATTTATTACCTCTTTTGCTTCAGGTTTATCAGCCATAATAGCTTTTGACAATACTATAAAATCTTTCGCCTCTAATGAAGACAATTTCATAAATAAGTATTGTTGAAGGTGTCTTTGGTCTTCTTCATATAATTTGTCAGGCCAAGATTCTCTAAATTTTTCCCAAAATATTGGACCTAACCTTGAATCCCACACCTCAGCAGGTAATGTATCTTGAGTTCCCGACACCAAACTTCTTTGAACTGGGTCGTTTGGTAATCCTTCGTCACTATATAATGAATAAATACCTTTAACTATCTCGTGAACTAACAGAGGGAATGTAAACGCCCTTGCTTTAATTGTTGGTGGGTCAGTTGCGGGGTCAGATTCTGATTGTCCTAATTGACCCTGTCCTGATGCCGCCATTACTTCCATATCAGGGTATAACCAATATAAGTGTTCCATTAATGATTGGGTAACTCCATATAAATTTAATAAATTAGGGTCTAATCTATTAATTTCGTCACTAACCAAAGTATACATATGACCACCTTTGAAGGCCGCTCCTTGAACCAATGAATTAATCATTCTTCTTTTTGCTTTCTCTAAATTGAATTTTTCCATAGAATCCATAAAGTCTTCCAATTCTTCTTGGTGTTCTTCACTTTCTTTAAACGCTTCTTCTACTTCTTCTTCATCAGGTGTGTCAGCTTTTCGTTTCATTCCGGGTGATGCACTCATGGTCATATTAACTAATTCAACTTCAAATTGTAATTGACCTTCAGGAATACCTAATTCTTTTTTAACTAAATCAACCGCTAAGTTTTCAAGATATTCTTTGTTTTGACCTTCAACACTTTTAATTTGTTGTAAACCACCCATTACAGACCCTATTAAACCACCCAATGGGTTATTTCCTTGTATCTGTCTGGTGTCACCTAAAAATCTTCTTACTTTATCAACAGAGTCTTTAAATCGTTGAGAAGTAATCATTTCAATAAAATCTCTGTCACCATCTTGTGGTAATGCCGGATGTTCTTTATATGGTGTTTCTCTTTGATTGATTTGTCTTTCAATACCCGGTTCCATTCTTTCAGGGCCATCATAACTAACAGGAGCCTCATTTAAACGACGATTAATCTCGTTTAACATAGTTTGTTGATTATTAGTTAATCCTTCACTAACTAATTTCTTATCCAAGTTATTTTTAACTTGTAATATTTTTTCCATTCGTAAATTTGCACTCATAATTATTTTTTGTTAAGACCTAACGCGTTAAATGTTAAAAAACTTGGTAATTCCTTATTTATTGCTTTTGGAGCCCCTTTTTTGTTTGGGTCAGGAGCAAAAGGATGTCTTGGTTTTGGTTTTGTTCCAGGTGTAACTTTTGGTTTTACCGGAGCAGTTTTTGTGTCTTCACCAACTTCTTTTTTAATCGCTTTGGGAGCACCTTTTTTATCAGGGTTCGGAGCAAAAGGATGTCTTGGTTTTGTACCAGGACTAACCTTTGGTTTTGCCGGTGCCGTTTTTGTGTCACCATCTAAAAGGTTTTCAAAATCTTTTTTAGACATTTTTGGTGTGATGTGTTTTTCTACTAATCTCATAATTTGTTTTTCTATTTCACTCTCCCCAAAAATTTTAACATTAGGTATTGTTGCTTGTGATAAATTTTTAGTATGTAAATTTGCTGCCACAGATGCAATTTTTTTATTATAATCACCAAAATCAAAATTCTCTTTTGTTTCTTTTTTCTTTTCAGGAAGTTTGGCAAAGTTAGTCTTTTTTCCAAACTCATCAGCCATTTTACACCATTTTTTTTGTTCTTTTGTTTTTCCGTCACCACATTTAGCAAAGAAATATTTTTGTTGTTTTTTTGATTCAAATTTTTCGTCAATTTCTGTTTCTTCCATCATACCCATACCATCATATCCATCATCTTTAGATGGACCATCATTGTTTCCAACACTATTACCTGCGTAAGGGTCAAAACCACTATCTTTTTCAGCAGAATCATCTAAATCCGAGTCCTCATCAATTTCACTTTCCGTAGCAGTTACCATAACTTCTTTAGTGCTCGGGTCTTGTGTAATATTTAAATTACCAACCTTACCACCTGCTGGCCCTACTTTATATGTTTTTTTACCGGGTACCTCAGTAACTTGTTCTTGTAGTTTACTGAATAATATGTCAACCTGACTATCAGTCATCTTATTTAGAGTAGAAGCTTTAATACCTTCTTTCACTAGTTTCAATTTTTTTTGATTAGTGTTCATATTCAATTGTTTTTTCAAATTCCAATACGATATCTCTTTCGTATAATTTATCTTTGACTGATTGTTCTGTTTCTCCAAACTTAAAAACCAATCTTTTTTGTCGAGTGAAATCAACATCTTCACTCTCATTTTCCCAACATAATGCAATTATATCATCCATTGAATCTATCATCGAGAAATAGTCAGAGTTTTGAATTACTGACATTGTGATTTGGTCATTCTTCAAAACTCCTACTTTTTTAATATGTTCTATGTCCGGTGGGAGTGGATAACCATTTGATGGTTTTGATTCCCAAGCTTCTCCCCAAACATCTTCAGAACTATCCGAGAAAATAAATTCATATATGTTATCACCCTTATAGTTAGGACCTAATTCATTAACATATATTAAATAACTCATTATATTACCTGACCTTTTGTATTAATTCTTAATTGTTTGTTATTCATTTCAAATACCAAGTTTTGTCTGTTTGTTTTACCAATCAATTTAGCGTTTGGATATTTTTCCATTAATTTTCTTGCACCAACTTCTTGAGAAATACTTTCAGATAATTGTTTGATTTTATTAATTTTAACTTTTTTACTTTCATTTACGAATCCTTCTAATGTA
>Ga0214919_10011402_pt1 | contig 11093 bp, 15 predicted proteins | sample LL1503_MetaG_FD_177994 | JGI IMG/M metagenome (GOLD analysis project Ga0214919, IMG submission 177994) | Freshwater microbial communities from Lake Lanier, Atlanta, Georgia, United States - LL-1503 | ecosystem: Environmental > Aquatic > Freshwater > Lake | place: USA: Georgia | collected...
AGCAGTATGAATGTATACGCCTTTTGATCGCAACGCGAACGAAAGACGTGTTTATGTGTTCCCACAAGTCAGAGAACGATTACATAAAGAGAATTTTGGCGGAAATGGAGTTGGAAGAGTGGAAGTGTTCATCGGCGGCGGTAGGTTGAACGGCGGCGCTTGTTATGCGACCTGCGTGTTCCGCCAGTCCGCCTCAGCATAGGGTTTACCTGCGTGAATTCTAATTCTTGATGAGCTTCTGGCTTAGTAAGGTCTATGACAGGAGGAGCTGGGGGTGGTGGTTCTGGCTCTGGAAACTGGCCTATCATTTCATCTAGTTCCCGAGTCCGCTTTGCTGTTGCCTCTTCAGCGGCTTTGATTTTCGCAGCTTCTTTATCTGACGCCGCTTTGATTTTACCTTGACGCGTTTCTAGCTCGGTTCTGCGCTTAGTGGTTTGTTCTTGTGATTTAAAGTTGTCTAGTAGAATCTTGAAAGTATTCACTGCTTCTTTCCCGAGAGACACTATATCATCTTTAGCCTTGCCCGTGGAGACCGCCATTTTGGCTTTCAAGCTCTCCAAATACGTTCTCATACTCGTTTGGGCCTCTGCTATTTTCGCGAACTTGTCTTCATCGCTAACATTGATATTATCCTTCATCTTCGGTTGATTGAAAAACTTGTAAATGGTGGGAATGTAGGTAGCTCCGGCCGCTCCAAAGAGACCTGGCATGATGTAGACGCCCGTGTTCATGTTGTTAATGTCCAATGGGGTCCATCCATCGCTTTGAGGTTGGTCAGCGGGAGGAGGTGGGGACTCAGCCGGTTCTGGCTCAGCTTCAAACGGATTTTGTTCAGGTATTCCTGCTTGTCTAATTCTTTCCGCTGCTGCTTCTGCTTCTGCTTTTTCCCTCATCCTTACAACAACCTCGTTATCTCTCCTGTATTTATCTTGCAGTTCTGGATTCGGGGTGGCGTTCGCAAATAACGCTTGGCTGTCGCTTAGTTGAGACAGACCTTCTGGTTCGTATCTCGCTCGGAGTTCTGGGTTCGGGGTGGCGTTCGCAAATAACTGTTGGCGCAGTTCATCTGGAGTAGGCTGAGTCGGGGCTTGTACAGCTGGAGGAGGTGTAGGCTGTTGTTCTACAACCGGAGGAGGCAGGGACGGGGCTTGTACAACTGGAGGAGTCGGTGCTTCTACGACTTGAGGAGGCTGAGTCAGAGGTTGTACAGCTTCAGAGGGAGGAGGAGACTGAAGCGCTTCCGGTTCCACTTCTTCTTCTTCGTCTTCTTCTTCTAGTTCGTAGTCTTCTTCTTCTACGGGTTCTATTTGATCAGCATTGGTTCTTGCCCCCAGAATTCCATCAAGAACATTTTGAGGGGTTTTCGGAGTTGGCTCTACGACAGGAGAAGGGGCTGGTTGGAAAAATGGCAGAGGAGCTGGAGCAGGTGGAGGCTCTACAATCGCGGGAGCCACCGACACGGGCTGTTTTGCTGCAGCAGTCTTCAATTCCTGAAGTTCCTTCGCCATAGTCATTTTCTCTTCTTCGGCTGCCTGTCGCGCTTTCTTTGCCTCTTCCAGAGCCGCTTGGTCGTTGTCTCGCCGAGCGTCGAGAATCATCTGGTCGGCAGCTCGGGCGCGCTTCTCGGCTTCCGCGCTCTTTGCAGCCACTTCAGATGCCTGACGAGCCATCTCTTGCTTTACGGCCAAAAGCTCTGCTTGTGCTTCTGACCTTGAACGCTGGGCGGATTCCAGAGCCGCAGCGTCCTGGCTCCGCTGAGCAGCCATGATTGCAGCGTTGGCTTCACGAACCTGTTTCTCGGCTGCGTCCGCTTTCTTGGTGGTCTGTTGAAGTGCCTCGCGGTATGCGTCTTCTCTGAACTGCTGCTGCTGGTTCCCGAACCACGATGACTGAGCCTGTTGCGGGTATTGCGCCGGTCCGCCGAACCACGATGACTGAGCCTGTTGCGGGTATTGCGTCGGTCCTCCGAACCACGATGACTGAGCCTGTTGCGGGTATTGCGTCGGTCCTCCAAACCACGATGACTGAGCCTGGGATTGGGGCTGCGCCGGTCCGCCGAACCACGATGACTGAGCTTGAGGCTGTTGCGTCGGTCCGCCAAACCACGATGACTGAGCTTGCGGCTGTTGCGGGTATTGCGTCGGTCCGCCGAACCACGATGACTGAGGCTGGGATTGGGGCTGCGCAGGTCCGCCGAACCACGATGACTGAGCCTGGGATTGGGGCTGCGCAGGTGCTCCGAACCACGATGACTGAGCCTGGGGCTCAGCTTGAGGCTGCGGTTCCGTCTTCAATTCTTCTAACATGTTTCCCACGAAATAGGAGCCCACACTTCCAAGCAACAATGGAACTCCGTAAATCATCGCCATGGTCCACGCTTATTTATCTCTCCTATATTTCAATTTTAAGATTAACAGTATGATTCATCTCGTGAAAGACACCATGTCCAGAGTGGAAAACAATCTTTTATGGGTGAAGGCAGTAAGGGATTCCGTCTTTGCGTGGTGGTGGAACGTAATTGCACTAGTAATTGTTGTCGGTTCGTTCGCCTTCTTTCTCTACTCCAGCTACGGAACTGCAGTTCCTGACGAACTAAAACACATTCCGTTTGAACCCAGGTTGTGGAACAATGCAGTGAGAAATGTCCCACTAACAGAATATGGACAACTTCCTAAAACTGAAACTGGACATGGTTTACAGGGCCTTCCCTATAGATCAAGCGCGGTCCCGTTTTGAAGAACTGAAGAGCGCAAACATCCCTCCCGCCAAACCCGTAAAGCGTAAGCTACGATTTCCTGCTACTAAGAAGTAAGAGATGCCATCCGCTGCGGCATATACTAGCAAACTCAGATCACTTGCGTCTGCAAGGAACGTCAAAGTTCAGTATCCAGGCGGAGTTTCTGAAACGAATCGTCCCGACCGAACCATGATGTGCACGGATTACACCGCGACAGCCGTAGATCCACTGAAGCAAGTGGTTTCCACGATCGTAGGTCCAGAGTCCATTCAATCTGCAACGAGTGTCGCAGTCGATTCTAACCACAACGTGTTCATTCTCGACAGTTTTCAACGGTGTGTCTTCAAATTGGACGGACAGACAGGTGCATTCAGCGTATACGCAGGACAACCGGGAGCCGCCGCAGGAAATAGCGGAGACGGCGGACTTGCTACGGCAGCATTGTTCGTGAACCCCGTGAGCGTCGCTGTAAGCACATCTGGAGACCTTTTCATTTGCGACAAAGGTAGAAATCGCATTCGTCGGGTTATATACGTAAGCAGAATCATTGAAGCGTATGCAGGTTCTGGAGCACAGGGATATAGCGGAGATGGAGAATTGGCAGTGTCATGTACTCTCAATAACCCAGAAGGAGTGTCTGTAGATCCGTATGGGAACGTCTTTATTGCAGACACTCAAAACCACGCTATCCGAAGAGTCAGTTCTGTCGACAGAACCATTACTACAGTAGCAGGAAACGGATTAGGAGGATTAACAGGCGACTGTAACACTGCAACGATCGCAGAACTTTTAAATCCGACGTTTGCAATCGCAGACAGTTACGGTGCGATCTATATATCGGACACGGGGAACTCTCTTGTGAGAGTAGTGAACACAGCTGGCGTTATTTCAACTCTTGCAGGACAAACATCCTCTGGCCTTCCGATTCCAGTGGGAGTACCTGGATATGCAGGAGACGGAGAATTTTCTATATATGCGTCCGTTAGCGGAACCACCGGATTAGCACTAGACACTTACGGAAACCTGTTTGTATCCGACGCTGGAAACAACGTGATTCGCAAAATCAATACAAATAAAAGGATTTCAACGTACGCAGGAACCGGAGTAAAAACATACGGGGGCGACGGGTCTGTTCTTGCAATTGCATCGTTCAGCGCTCCAAGGTCTATTAGCATAGCACCCGATGGAACTTGGTATATCGCAGATACTGGAAACGTGCGCATACGAGCCGCTTCTCCTGGAACAGTCACCGTTTACTCTCCTCCTTGGTTCGCCCCGATTGCGTACAGAATACTACGGAGCAAGTATGATCCAGTCACGAGGTCCCTTCTCACATATTGCGAGTGCCCGTCTTTTGCAACTTTCGAGCCCGTTCCTCCTGGTCCTCCGAATAACTGCGTCGGGTTTGCAGACCTGAGAGGAGGGACGTCTACAGATTATTACACATTCTCAGACGACACCTATGGCGGTAATGCAAGTTCAAATTGGGAGGAACCGTCCGCCACGAGTGACAAATACGGCCTAAATCCAAGGCTGAGATTCGGACGCAATGATTTCTACGCTGGAACTGCAACAGATTACAGGGGGTAAAAAGTCGCGTTAATATAAATGCGTTTTCCTTGGTCCAAGAAAAAGGAGTTAACGAAGGAAGACGTGACACCGGATAGAGCCGATGAGACCGCATACGCGAACTTTTACAGCGAAGATTATCCGACATTTGAAGCTTGGTGGAAGGCTGTAGGACAAGCGGAGAAGTATAAGGGAATCATGGAGAGCAGGGCGGCGAAAGGGGGGCGCACGCGTAGGAATCGCAGGAAGAGACTTTCAAAGAGCAAGAAGCGTTCTCGTAAATGACGGGCTTACAAAAGTCCGCCTTTATGCTAGCATCCTGCGTTCCGTTCGCGAGCGTCCTTTGGTTCCATTACGGAGTGAAAAAGAACTAGAAAGTGGAGTGGAAGTCATCATCAAACGTCAACGAAGATGCTAGGGTGTGCGTGGTTTACGTATAGGCTGAATTTCAAGTCCGGGAATATGATGCTCATGTCGCGAACCATATCGTTCATGATATGATCTGCTGCCGCAAAGTTTAACACGGCACCTGGTATTTTGTAGATCAAGTAGTTTTTGCCACGATGGACGAAGGCTTCAATGACTTCATCATACATATCGCTAACCGCGTCCGCAAGAATCCGAATGCGGTTGTCGTTGATCCAGTTTACGCGCATTTGCATCAGCTGATTGAGGGATACGGGTTCAAGATGATGGACCATGTTTAATAATCAGAATCTTCGTCGTCCACAATCCGTTTTTGATGAACGGTCGTCCACCAGTGTGGTTTGTTTTCTATGAAGACGACCCTGTATTCCGTATTCGGAACGCTCCTGTAAATATTCTCGTATTTCTTCACCCTTTCTTTTGCGGCTTCCTTTGTCATTGCGTGATCCACGAGGGCACTGGTCGTGAGTTTCGATGTAGAGAACGTGGTGTTCGTCGTGCACTCTACGTAAACGAGGTATTTGGCGGTGGGATAGGGCGAGTTCATCTTGGATTCGTGAAAAAGGTCTAGATGGATGTTGGAATCCGTTTTTTAGTCAAAGTGGACGTCCACCCAGGGATCGCCGTATGCCGCGAGCATCCTGTCGCACCGGTCAGGATAGAACACGGCTTCGAGGATGGGGATTTTGAGCATCCGCAGCATCTCCTTTGCTTTCTCCTCGTCCGTCATCACGTAGTCAGACCGGGTCTTTAGCCAACCAATGAAGTCCGTGATGGCCAATCGGGTGTCTTCGGTTACGTAATGAGCCACATGACTCTCGAGGATACGTATGATTTGAGGTGAGATTTGCGTCCGGAGTTTCGGTTCGTTCGCGAATATCTCGGGGCAGTTCAGTATTGCCTTTAAGAAATTCTCTACGTTGCTGCCGGTAATGGTGAGGTGGTTTTGGAAACCAAAGACGAGGATACTTTTTGTCTGAGTCTGTTCCATCTCTGCATCGTAAGGGAACACGGTAGCAGCGCGGGTCTTGAAATCGTTGTAGGTTTGCATTTTCACGGTTATTGAAAAGGTATATGCGGATTTTGAAAATCCGTTTTCGACGAATGATATAATGTGATTAAAAAAAGATAGTATTAATTAATGAAGTATAAGGGACCTATGAGTGCATCGGAATACGCTCGGTACCGTCGGGAACTGGCGAACTTCAAATTGGCGAAAGCCGACGACGAAGACCAAACGAAAGCAGGCGCAAACCGTGCTGGACACATATCCTTTCCTACGAGAGCGCAGCCGTCCACGCCCGCATTCCTACAAAGGTTCATTAAGTATATACCTGACGAAACGATTTTCGCTTACGAAAGAGTCATAAATATAATCGGCATTGGTGAAATATTGAATAGTATAGAACAACTTACTGACAACCCTTCAACCACTAGAGTACGAGCTCTCGCCGGTGCAATTGATTCTGCAGGAAACATATACTGGGTGGATAAAGGAGGTTCTGGAACAAGCTCAGTGCGTCGCCTCAATGCTTCCACAAACACGATTACCAATTTAATTGCTCCCGGACAGTCTATTAGTGGATCTCAATTAAATAACCCGCAAGGATTCACGAGAGATTCTGCTGGAAACATGGCGATCACTGATTCGGCTAACAACCGATTGTTATATTATTCCGTAGTTTCCACGAGGACACTTTATGGCGTAACGTGCGCCCAAAACGAATGGACTGTAATATTATCTGGTTCTCCTACTGTGCGAAAACCCGAACAATTATCGTTCGCTCCGAACGGAGACATATATTGGGCAGAACCAAACCCCTCCGAGAAAGTTCAGAGAATAAGTAAAGCAGGCGGAGCGGTCGCCGATATTATGACAGGCTTGGGAGCACAATCTAGAGTAGTTTATCTAGATTCGGCGGGAAATATATTTATAATGAGCATGAACGGCGTGATATACATGCTTCCTGTCGTAGCAGGCACATACTTCAATAAATACATTCCTGCTCCTAATACTATTCCCGTGACGGTCGGCTCGCCGTTTGTTATATATAACAATGGGGGCTTTCTTGGGATCTACGGCGCAGTGACCGATTCTTTCGGAAACTTGTATTTCAATGATACATACAATAAAAGGGTTAGAAAAATTGATTTCAAGACTGGAGCCGAAACTGTAGTTGCTGGAAATGGGAGTTCTGGATTTCAGGCTGGGTCCGTTCCCGTAGCGAGTGCCACATTTTCAAATTCTCCGGGAGGCATGTTCATGGACTCCGCAGATAACTTATACGTCTGCGACGGCGGCGGGGTCAATTATTCTATCCGTAAAATTCCTTACGAAAATACTAAAGTGGTTCGTCCGGGCAGGTGGGAGTGATGTTTTGATTGTTGGGAGTTAATAATGAAGACACGAAAGAATTCGCCGGTTCGGTATTTCACCGGGTTGTCGGCAAAAAGGAAGACCCAACGCAAACGAGAGATCCAAAAGTTTGGCAGGATGTCGTGGAAGAATCCAAAAGCGTATGTGGGGTTCAAGACGGACAAGGGAGTGAAAACTAGGAAATCCAATTACACTTTGAAATGGAAGAGGAAGTTTCCGGACGCCAACTCGTTGACTCAGAAAGCCAAAGCGAGTGGGGTTCCGCTGAGCGCAATCAGGAAATCGTATAATCGTGGAATGGCGGCGTGGCGAACGGGACACAGACCGGGGGCAACGGAGCAACAGTGGGGGTATGCTCGGGTGCACTCGTTTTTGATGTGCGGAAAAACCTATCATACGACGGATGCGGATTTAGCGAAGAGTGCGAAACAGAAGTCCGCGAAAGCACGAAAGTGGTGGAAGAGTGTTTGTTGATTTACTTCTTCTTGTTTTTTGATCTCCGCGTCTTCTTCTTTTTGGATATCTTCTTCTTAGTGCGTCGTCCTGCCGCGTATCCCTTTATCTTTCGGACAACCTCAGGTATCTCCACGGGAAATCCAACTCCTCTCGATAAATTTTGATTCACTCCTTCTTCTATTGCTTTGCTCCTCTCATACTCATCAATAATGGCAGCGGTGCCTGCTGACGCATACGTGCTAGCAGTTTTACCCCGCTTATCTTTGATAGATACATTGGCTCCTGCCTCCACAAGAATTCTTATAACATCTGTTCGGTCTTGTTTTGCAGCTCTCATTAACGCTGTTATCCCCTTTTCATCCTGTTTGTTTACATTCGCGCCCTTTTCCAAGAGAAGTTTCACTACATTCGGAGGAGCATACGACGAAGCGAACATTAACGCACTACTTCCATTTTCATCTACTGCCTCTAGTTTTGCACCTCTTTCCAGAAGGAGTTTCACGATTTCGGACATATCACCGGGTTGGCTAACTGCAAAGAACAAAGGAGTGGCATCCTGATCTTCCTCATGAAAGTTTACGTTCGCCCCTGCGTCCAGTGCTTGCTTCACTCCGTTAAGTTCTCCTCTGTTTATGGCATCCACCAAACCTGCGTTGAGCGTGTCCTGCATTATATAATAAGACTCAGTTTTCTCTCTCAATGAAAAAGATCTAGGAGGTTGTTGTTTTTTTACTTGGTCCGGCACTCGCGGCACAAGCGCCACGGCGAATCAATTTCTTCGCCACACTCCGCGCAGTCAGTCACGTATAACATCCTCAGTCCCTCTCGAATGCTATCAATCATCTCAGGAGTCGTCGGGCCAATCATGAGAACCATCATGGGCTTATCATTGCCGCATCGGTCCGAATACTTCACGAACATCTTGTCCGATTCAAAGCTTGTGTAATCCCGAGGAATACAGTCTGGCGGAAGATTGCATTGGCACCTCTCCACGTATTCCTCTACTGCCTTGTCCGCAGAGACATATAGCGAATCGTATATCTCTTGGTTCTCAAACACCAAAATCTGATAGGAGTCCATCTTTGCCGTATGTGACACTTATATTTTTGAATCCGTTTTCGACGATTACTGCAAATCCTTGGTGGGAATGGACGCGGACCAAGCGAATAGCCACAAACCTGACGCCTCGCACTTCTGGCGCATCTTTTCGGTGAGCTTGGACTTATCGTTTCCAGCATACTTGTCGTTCAGCGCATACAGCCGACTCATGAGTTCTCCAACGGGAACCACGAGTTCCTTCTGGAGTCGCATGAACTCGTCGGTCAACTTGTCCCTGTTATAATTAGGTCTCTGTGGGCGTCCAGAGGTGGATTCCATGGACGCATACTTCTTGCGGAATTCGGCAACTGCATCTTCGAGTTCTACACGGAGAGTCGCAGGAGTCTCGGCAACATACAGGTCGGGGACGCAGACAGACTTATTGAGACGGCGGAACTCGTGCGTGACGGTTTCGTTGGTGGCGTCCCAAACGATATCCGCAAACACGGGGATATCCAGTCCGTCAAGGGCAATACGGCGGTGATTACCTTCAAAGCACACGAGACCTTCGCCCTGAATGTAGGCAAGATTCAGACATCCGTCCATGCGTCCGAACTGCTCCATCCACGCATGGATCTCGGGAATCCTGGTAATGTCTGGAGGACGATTGTACTTCCAGGGCTTGACGTCCAGACTCTTGAACTTTTCCATGGGAATGGCATACACATTTGTGAAAAGCACCCGAAACGGAGCAAGGTAATGCTGGATTGCGGCCGACATCTTGGTTCTTACTTCTCACTTTGGGGGTAAACCGAATTCGTTTTGGGTCTAATCGGCAAATATGTGCCGAATATCCCGAGGTTTATCGGCATACTCTTTCTTCAAGTCGTCGTATCTGAAATGGAAGCAGTCAATACAAACTCGGTAGTCAGTTCCACGAGACCAAACAGGTCTATAGCTTTCACTTTCGCAATTGATACACGGTTCGGAATCATACTCTGGAAGCCGAGATACCCACCACTCACACTGCTTTGCGATTCGGTTGTTCTCTTCCTCTTTCATCTTTCTAAAAGGTTCATACTCCTGCCAAAAATTACACTTTTCAGGCACTATTAGTCCGCTATAAAACTCCTCCCAGTTATTGACTTTGGAAAGAGGACATGTAAAGTAAATCTTTGATTTGTCGTTTTTGATATTTACTTCACACGGATATCCGCAATGGCATAATGGTCTGTCCTTCACATAATCCCTGCCTCTTCTATTACAAAAATTTCGGCATTTGGTTTCTGTCGTGTAACATCCGCCCCTTACATTCATTCCATTTTCAGAAAGATATATTTCTGATATTACATTCTCAAGTTTTAAAGCAGTATCCTTATCTTCCATTCCCCAGTAATGAACCAATCTCCAACAACTATCCTTGTATTCAATAAACGACGAGTTGTTTCCGACACTGTAAAGTCCAATAATCTTATTGTAGTTTCCAGTGCGCGTATTTGCTCCGCCCCGTCCGGTTTGGTGTTCCGACCACCGACGATATAGACGAGTAGTTTCTCCAACGTATATATCGCCACCTGTAGATTCTAAGACGTAGACCCAATGCATTAATTGCTACTAAACTGAGTCGGTGAAAGTGAAAAAGTTCTAGGAAGTTGTTGTCTCGTAGTTCAAATATCGTATCCCTTCACGTGTGTCCTCGCATAACAGTCTGGAGAATAGTGGCCTGTCCTTCCGCACTTGTAGCATGCGCCGGTCGTCTTCTTTGGCTTACAACGTTTTTGGTGTGATTCGGCTTCGGACTTTATGTCAAACTCTTCATCGCATATGCTACAGCACCATGACACATTTCTACAGGACCGAGTGTGAAGCATAAGACCATACTTTGACCCAAAGCTCTTATCGCATCTCTCGCATTCAAACATATTAACCTCGGCTTCAATGCTTTCCTCGTCCACAACTTTGGAATAGCACTTACTGGCGAAATGTCCAGACTTCCCGCACTTCATACACTTATCAGACGCACCCCATAGTTCCTTCTGTAGCAGGTTCAGGGTTACTGCGTCAAGCACCATTTGCGAATACGAACCGCCACGAACATTATCGGGTCCGTATTTCAGCATATACTCTTTGACAACCTTGTCCTCCTCGAAAGGACTAACATCGGACACGATTTTGTTCATTTTGATAGGTTTATACTTCTTGGTCCACGCAGACCCACTTCCATCCTTATGTTGCTCGTATCTCTTCATAACATCTGCACTCTTCCCGACGTAATACTTGCCCTGTTGGCATTCCAGAACGTAAATATTCGTTAGAGACATCTTGCTTTGATGCTTCTCATTTTGCGAGTAAACCGAATTCGTTTTTATGGGAAGGGTATAATGCCAACCAAAAAAGGCGGATCAGCAAACGAAGTCGCGCTTCTAGAAACCCTGAAACCTTGGCTCCTGCGTATATTCGCGTCGCACCGGCCGTCCGAATACATCGCCG
>Ga0214919_10011403_pt1 | contig 11093 bp, 12 predicted proteins | sample LL1503_MetaG_FD_177994 | JGI IMG/M metagenome (GOLD analysis project Ga0214919, IMG submission 177994) | Freshwater microbial communities from Lake Lanier, Atlanta, Georgia, United States - LL-1503 | ecosystem: Environmental > Aquatic > Freshwater > Lake | place: USA: Georgia | collected...
GTACTGCCATACGTGCAAGGAACACGTGGGGTCTTTTCATGTGTGGCACCAGTGATGTGTGGCACCAGTTGGAACGTCTAAAATCGATTTATAAAAATTAAATCCATAAAATGACAAACAAGAATGTCTGGTGCTACATCTGAATTTGTGCAAAAACTGATGACGCTTATCGCCAAAACGGGCACAGGTCAGGTTCATTCTGACGCTCTGGCTAAACTTATCAATGGATTTGTAAGGTCGATTGACGTTGAAAAAAAAGCAGAAAAAAAAGCAAAGAAAGAAGCAAATAAAGAAGCCAAGAAAAACGGAAAGAAAAACATGAAAGAAAAGTCCGACATGGACAAGCCCCTCAATGCCTACATGCTTTATTGCATCAAGAAACGCCCATCTATTGTTGAGGTGCCTGAAAATAAAGGAAAGCCTCCAAAAGAAATCACGTCCATTCTTGCACGAGAATGGCGAAAAGAGCGTGACCAAAAGTCGCAATTTGTCGAGATGCTTCAACAAGAAGCGGATGAAGCGTCTTTAAAATACAAACAGGCAAAGGAAAAGGCAAACGAGACAAAAGAAAAAGACCCCTCAACTCCAGTCAAAGAAGAAAAAGGGGAAAAAAAAGAAAAAGCGCCAAATGCGCCTAAAAAGAAAAAGGCTGAGAAAGCGCCTAAAAAGGCAAAGAAATCCGGAACCGGAGTAGCACTTGACTTTTCCGAGCAATAAACAACTTGTATTTTAAGAGGGATTTCCCTCATAAAATCGATTTTTTAGACTTAAAATTGGGTAAAATCAGTTATTTGCCACTATGAACCCGAACGCGACCACGACCACGACCACGACCACTTTCCCTTCTCTTGCCCCTCTGGGCGCGGAGGATGTTGGAGACGACACTCCCCCACCTTTTCCTCCTCAAGGATTGTTGCCATTTGTAGTAACGTATCCATTGACTACTCTTGACCCGTTTGGCGTTGATCACATCCCAGCACCGATGCCCATTGTCGGTGTATTTGGCGATGGGACGGGCCACGTTGAGTTTGGCTGGCACGACGCAAGTGTGGCTGAGGAAGATTCAGATTCAGATTCCGATGATGAAGAAGAACATATGATTCCTTACATTTCTCTTGTGACCTGTCTGAATGACATCAACGCCATGGGAGACTTTCAGAAAAAAAAACAGTTTCTCAAAACGTTTTTGGAGCCAGGCAATCCTCTCGGATTTACCTTTACGGGGTCTTGTCCAATTGACGTGCGACATGAACGTTCATACGGGACGTACACACGAGGCATTTGCCTCTTTTACACCCGACACATTTCAAAAGGTCCTCACAACTGCAACGATTGCGATGTGTTTTGCATCAAAATGACCACCTACCTCAAGCTTTTGATCAAATACAAAACCCCACGCAAAACCGAGTTTTCGAAAGAAGACTACACGCAGTTGGACAATTTTTTTACACGGCTCTTTAATGCCATGCGTCTTACAACCTCGGATCAACGGTCGATCACCAAGCTTCAGGAGTACTTTGAGCGTGTGCCAAACTGGTTTGAAACGTTTCAAACCAAATTTGCAAGTGCAACGTTTGAACGGGATGCTGAGGCCGAAGCTGAAGACGAAGACGAAGCTGAAGACGAAGAGGAAGAAGAGGACGAAAAGCAAGACGCGGACGAAAAACAGGCGTTTGCGACCGTCTTGGCAATGGTTGGAAAAGACGTGGAAAAATCCGGAAACCCAATGCCATCCAAAAACTGCAAACACTTTGTTCTCAAGTACTTTCAAACACTGTTGCGCATGACGGCCATTCCCAGCATCCTTCTTGCCATCCCACAAGGATGTGTCAATCCGTACGCACAATACATTGAAAGTTTTGTCAAGAGCGTTGACGTCTACAAGATGTTGTACGCGTGCAAAGCTGGTATTCCGCAGATCGGGAACGGGAACGAGTCTTCATCCTCCTCCTCTGCCGCCGCGGCGTCTGCATCCGCCTCATTGGACGACGAAGACGACGAGTCTTTTATGGGCACGTTTGACAAAGACGAAGACAACAACAACATCTTTTGTCTCGCCGCACGCCGTTGCAGTATGACGGGAGAGACGGTAAACGTTGACGGTACTGAAAAACCCTTTGAAGAGGTCGCAAGCGACCCCCAGTCCAAGAAAGCAGTGATGAAAGCGGTCTTGCAAATGTTTTTCGACGAAAGCATTGCTATGCACGTTGACCGACTCAACGATCTGACTGGCTACGAGGACATGTTTACGGGCGAAAAAGTCATCTTTACACCCGACATGTTCAAAGACTTGTTTGATGTTTACGTTGACCTGAAAGTGTCACCTTCCCCAAACTTTACACTTGTCGACGATAAATGCCTCGTCAAATTGGCATATCTCGCCGAATGCATTGGCGACAGAAAAATGGCCTTTCAGATCATTGGGTACTTTCTTTCTTATTGTTTCGAGTACATGGCTAAAGCGTGGAAGATTGAAATGCCAAAGCTTGATGAGGATCTTCAGATGCCGGTTCATTTTCTAACGGCCGAACAATGGCGCAAAAAATGGATGCCAGATGAACCCGCGCCCGCGCCCGCACCCCATTTTGGCGACGATGAACGTGACGCGTGAGCGTGATGCATGAGAGAAAAGAAAAAAGAGAAAAAAAGAAGAGAAAGAGAAAAGAGAAAGAAAAAAGAGAAAGAAAAAAGAGAAAGAAAAAAAGAGAAAGAGAAAATTTTAAGGAGGTTACCCTCTCTTAAAATTGATTAAAAAAAACTAAAAGAAGGAAAAGATGAGAAGAAGGAAAAGATGAAAAGCAGTATTTGTATCACGACCACCCCGTTGTCCGACGCCTCAAGTCGCGTTCGCACATTTGCAACCAATTGGTCGTCCTTTACGGTTGTTTACACTCGCAAAGACAACGACGTTTACACAAAATACGACTTTTCGGAATCAGTCTCGGTTTACGATATCGTCGACAAATTTGCAAACGAGTTGTGTTCTTTTTGTTTGTTTGAAGAAGGCACGTACAATATGTGGACGGCAACGTTTGACGTGTCGGGCATTATCGCCCCTCCTGTCCATCGCCATATGAAGGATGGCGATAGTATCGTCTTTGCCAACACCGTCATTGAATATGTGTAGGCCCTGTGTGTAACCCTGTGTCTAACCCTATGTGCAAGACAGTCTTAGATTCTTGGATTCTTGTATATGTTTTTGGTACCGCTTTTTCACAAAAAGCGGTGTGTAAAATCGATTTTTATAGATTAAAATCTAAAAAAATCAGTAAGTTTGCCCAATATCGCCAATATGAGCACTTTCGTCAACACCGTTACCGCCGAAGTCCTTGCTACCACACGGGGCATCTCTGCTATTCCAACCATCTCCTTGATGAAGGTTGCCCAGATTTTTCAAGAGTCATCTGTCAGCAACGAATTTGGCAACCCGTCGTCTGGAGGTGTTGATGTCCCAGCAGACGTATTGACACAAACATGCAGCGCAACCGTATCAAGCGACGATGTCGTTGACGACATTGAAACACGCTGGCAAGGATGGACCGTCTCGCGAGCTGACAACCCTTCTGTCAAACTGTGTCTTTGCACGGATTTCAAAGCTGAATGGGTTCACCCGATGGAACAGGGAGAAGTCGAGTTTAAAAACTCTGACGGATCGATGGTGTACGCACCCGCATTTGTGACGGAATCTCCGCCAGACTTTTTTCCAGGCACTGGCGAGGCCGTTCACACCTACCACGTGTACCGGTCAAGCACGGTGTTTACATTGTATTACAACAATGGCGCAATGATGCAATTCATCAAGCCAAACAAAGGTGTGGACATTGTTGGGCCGAAAAACACGGGCATTTACACACAGTTGTTTGACGAGATTGACAATGGGCAAAAATTGGATTACCTCGATCCGGGCTACATTGTGATCCCGTGTTTCAAGGTGCCGGAACAAAAGGTGTCGTTGCTTGACCGTCTTTCAAAATTTCCGTCGTTGTTCAACCGAGACGGGTCGTTTTTGCGAAAGATTTTGACCGACCCAAAGTCCGCGGCGCACCTTGAGAGATTTGATCTGACCACATCACTCACAGTGGACGAAAAGGGGACGCAATTTTCGTCGATGATGGAGGCGGATGTCGATATTGAGCGAGGAGGGTCGTGCAAAGTCGACTTTATCCTCGACAGCGCTTTTCTGTGGCGCATTGTGCATACAAGCAGAGCCGACCGAACCAATACCGTTCTTGTGAGCGGAATTGTCACGGATTTGGATTGAGAGAAAGGAGAAAAAAGGAGAAAAGACAAAAGGAGAACAAAGAAAGAGAAAGAAAGGAGAAAAAAGGAGAAAAGACAAAAGGAGAACAAAGAAAGAGAAAAGTAGAGAAAAAAAAATTTTATAGGCGCAAGCCTGATAAAATTGAATTTAAAAATCGAAATTTGAAATAATAATAAAACTAAAATGGCAGGCTCGTTGTATCTTTGCATCAACGCGGTAGAGACCAAAAGCTTAATGTTTCAGTTTCCTCTGTCCATCATGAACACCGAGCGCGACGCATACATCGAGACGTTTCCAGAAAAAGACGTGGACTCCGAAATGTTGCGCCGTTTACAAATGCGGATCATTGAAGCCGTGTTGCGTATTGTAAATGCGGACGATTGCGAAATGGTAACCCTTTATCCACGCAATTACTACATTATTGGTTCTAGAGGCATTGAAACCGAAAACGGAACCTCGCCCGATTGCATTCCCATTTGCGACGCCAAACTGTACACGACCAATCACGTGCCTACACAGGTTCAGATTTATTTTACGCACATTCAGCCCCTAAAAATTGAATCCGCGTGGAAAAAAATAAGGGTAGAGTTGGGCAATGAATTCATTCAAAACGCACTTGAATTGTATATGGCAGACCATTTGGAACGTGGCGCCCAGTTTTGATAAAAATTCCAATAAAATTGATTTTAAAAGCTGAAATAATAATAAAACTAAAATGGCCTCTTCACCGTCGTCTACTTACCCCCCGTGTTTGTCTCGACGTTCGTGGAAGTTTGCGCATGTCGTGCCACGCACTCGCGTTGAGCTTGAAAACATCGCACAAAGGATGCCCGACTCGGAGAAAGACAAGCGCAAGCAAAAGCTGTTTGAATACGTCGAAGACATCTATACACATTTTCTGTGCCGAATTGAATCGGGCAATGGAAAAACGCTTGAATACATGTTTTCATCGTTTGCCGATGCAAGCTATTTTGTGGATGTCGAAGCCGAGCTGAAAAAGTTGTTTCCAGACTGCGACGTAACATTGTATACCAAAAATATCGAGCTTGACGACGATACGGAAACGCGGGTAAGTTTCTTTATACGTATTTCATTGTGAGAACGCATTGTGAAACCGCGTTGTGAAACCGCGTTGTATCAAATCGATTTTTTTTTCAATAAAGAAAGAGAAGACAAACATGTCGGCGAAAAACAAGTGCTTTTCTTGCAAAAAAAAGACGGGCTTGCTTGGCATTGAGTGCAAGTGCAAGCAGACTTTTTGCACATCATGTCGATACCCAGAGAAACATGGCTGTTCTTACGACTATTACACCGCCGAGCGTGAACTACTGCGCCTTCAAAACCCCAAAATATGTGCTGAAAAAATTGTAAAAGTTTAGGCTCACGCACGGTCTAAAATTGATTTTATAGCTTTAAAAGCTACAAAATGATAAAAAGCCTGTCAGTATGCCCAACATTTCCTTTTACATACAATCAGGCACAAAGTACGTGGATTACTTTCCAGTTTACTTTGCAGGGCATCACATGCCAGGTACTGGCCCGGAACAGTGCATGCAATGCACCGAGAATGGATGCATTGACGGCATTTTCGTGGGATACTGTCTCAATTGTGCATTTAAATACAAGGGGTACCGTGGGATTGGGTTTTCTGGTGAAAATACGCTTGACGATTATACGACAAATAAAAACTTTTTTACGCACAAAATCATGTTTGTTCCACCTGACACTATTGTCACGTCGGTGAAAAGATTGAAAATGTTGAAAACATTGAAACTTTGGAAAGTGTTGGGGGTACTGGGCATTCTTGGTATATTTGTGGGATGGCTGTGGTGGCGCAAGTGATGAGCGACGCCTAGAATTTTGGGCATTTAAAATCGATTTTTTGGTATTAAACCTACCAAAAAACAAGTTGTTGATTTGGCAAGAAAATGGAAGACGATTTGATTGTATGCGACATTTCCGACACGTCCGCGAAAAAAAACAATTCGTTTCTTGTACAAATGATTTCGTATCTTTTTGAGAAATGCCCCGATCTCCACCAGCTCAATGGTGAAAAGTCGCGCACCATCCGCGAAATGTTTAGTAGCCTCAAAGGCCGGTACTTGACCGTTAAAGGTCACATTCAAAGCGGAAAAACCAACTTTATGATTTGTGCCAGTACCCTATTTTTGCTATCGGGGTACTCGGTTGTCATTGTTCTTCGCAACAACAAGGCCGACCAAGAACAAATCCACGAACGGCTGATTTTATTTGAAAAAGAAATGAACAAGGCCATGTCGACATCGACACGTGCCTTTAAGGTGTGTCGCACGTCGTCTCAAGCCGTGACGGTTGAACAAAACAAGCCACGCATTTACCTAACACTTGGTAACGGTAGTTCTACGCTGAAAATGTTAAAGGGCCTGACCGAACACACTGATACGGGAAAAGGCATTGCTCTCTTTATCGACGAAGTGGATTTTGTCGATTCATGCGATGGCACGCGCAAAAGCGAGGTCATTCCTCTTTTGAAACAGCATTCACATTGCATCTTTGGCGTCTCTGCCACCATCATGGATCCGCTTGGCAAAGAAAACGTGTATCCGGACGATATTATTTTGTTATCCATCTCGTCCCATTACAAAGGTATCCCGTCCATCCAAGTTGTCGAGATTGACACGTCTGATGTAAGCGCTGTTTATACTGGAAAAACGACCGATAATTTGTTTGAAACCGACGAAGGCTTGATGGACTTTGCAAAGATGTTTTCCAGCCAAAAACCGTTTACGTTTGCGAATGGCGTTGTTCATCCTCATATCTGTCTTGTCAATATTTGTCGCACAAAAGGTCCAACTGTTGAAGCACAAGCCAGACTTGCACGAAAGTTTCCAGATATGGTGGTGGTTGTTTACAACGGTGACGGCATCACGTACGCCTACAAAAAAGAAACGCTTGAATACAAGGGGACCATCTCGTCCATGTTGCAAATGATGAAGGACACGTTTGAAAAAGTCGTCCCAAACATTCTCATTTTTTCGGGCGATTTGGCGGGACGTGGCATCTCGTTTACAAGTTCGGATTTTAAATGGCATCTCACCAGTATGCGTTTACTGGTTGCAAACCAGTGTGACGAGCCTGAACTTATCCAACGCGTTCGTTTGTGCGGTGTTTATCACGACGACGTGCCACTTACGCTGTATAGCACATCGGCGATTTTGTGCGATATCAAAAAAGCTTATTTTCGTCAAGAAGAAATCATCTGCAATTTGAAAAAAAAGAAAGAGAAAAAGCAGACGGACGAGACTGAGAAACAGTTGTGCAAAGACTTTATCGAGTCGATGTCTATTACCAAAGACAAATTTACGCGACGAAGTCCTGTTAAGGACAAAGAAGGCACAGAATTTCATTTTAAAAAGGTTGATAAAGAAGTCGGGTGGGATCTTGATGTCTATCATTCGCGCCAGTTGCCTCCCGACCAGGCATACAGATTATATGGCATTGACGAGCCATCGACAACGGAGCGCAAAGCATTTGAAGACCAATTTGAGTCGGAGGAGGAGGATGAAGATGAAGTTTTCATCATTGTCAAAAATGACATTGTAAACCCTAAATATATCGGTATCTATAATGCCATCGTTGAATGCTTGAAAAAAGGTGGAAAAAGCAAATGGGTGTCTCGTGGAAGCATTCGCGAGGCGTGCAGAAATACGATTCAAGATGCACGCGAGATGGGTCAATTACAGGGGCGGTATTCTGACGTGTACGAGGGAGAAGAGGCGGGTGAAAGCAATGGCGTGATTTGGAGAAAAACTGGACGTGAATACGAATACAAGTTGATTTAACACGTTGTTTTCACAAAATAAAAGCCATGAAATTTAAATTATTAATTAAATAATAAATGTCAAGTTTATTATTTAAACGAACCGCTAAACAAAGCCCCAAACGAAGCCCTAAAAAAAGCCCTAAACGAAACGTTAAAAGAAGCCCTAAACAAATCACCAAACGAAGCCCTAAAAGAAACGTTAAAAAAAGCACCAAACGAACCGGTAAACGAAGCCCCAAAAGAAGCCCTAAAAAAAGCCCAGGGATCGATATAAATTCTGTTTTTGATAAAGTATACATTATCTCATTAGAGGATAAACATGAAAACTTTTTGAAAGTATCAAATCAACTTTCTCGTCTCCATATTAATCACTCTAAATTTCCTGCAATTGATGGAAGATGTCCTAAAAATACACCAGAAGCGCAACAATGCATTGAAAATAAAACAAAACAGTTTGAACAAGACTACAAGGTCGTCATTAATAAAAAACTGCCTTTATCAGCTGCATCTTTAACGATTGGAACAATCCTTATACTTCGAGAAATGATCGAAAAAGGCTGGAACAATATATTAATTTTAGAAGACGATGTTGTTCTTGATAAAAAATTTATTGAATTATTTCAACAGGGCATGTCCGAAATCAAAAAACAAAATTTTAAATGGGACATGTTATACCTTGGATGTGGCGGAGAATGCGGAATTAAAGGTGTTAGCTGGAATAAAACAAAAACTAATAAATACAAATCCACATGGGAGTATGAGAAATCTTCACCTATGGAACTATATGTGAGACATCCTTATGATTTACGAATACCATGTGAAGACAAAAAATGCAAGGCATTCAGTAAACATATAACACATGCAAATAAAGCGGGTGGCACATGGGGGTATGCTTACAGCATTGATGGTGCTAAAAAATTTTTGAAAACACTTTACAGCAAAAATAAAGGACTAACAAAAGTCGACGATCATATCGATCAATTATTAATGAAAACACATCAAGCTCACGGATTGTCTGTACTTGCATTTGATGAACCCATTATATGGCATGAATTTGGAATTGCTCAACGAGAAAAATTTAGTACAATTGATTGGTAGAATGATAGAATGATAGAATGATAGAATTAATTTCACAGCATGTTGACTACCTATTTACACCTTCCTTTTTTATAAAAATGTTATTTTTAATGGTTGATTTTGTGTTTAAAATACATATAATATATGTAGCACTTTCTATCGAGATTGCGGATCCAAATAGTTAAATTAAACGTTACGTTTTTGGTACGACTTTTTGTGAAAAAGCCGTGATTAATTTGGATTAAATATAATTATAATTATATTTAATAAATGAACAAGTCAAAAGTAATCGAGTTGAAACAAGCTTATATTTCTGACAATAAAACAATTTCGGCGTTACAATCAAAGACATTATCGATACTTATTTTAAATGCTCCATGCAATGGCTTTGGAGATATCATTTTTGCCATGAAATTGGCCCATTATATCAAAAAATGGTACAATGTTGTCCCAAAAATTGCGTCCACTCAGATAAAATCGTTTATTGATCTTGGACACGATGAAAAAGACATGATACATCTAACCACCAATTTTGGAAATGGACAATGCAGGCGTTTTTTATATCTTTCATTTCCACTCAATATGCCTGTATTTGATGTTATTCTAGTCGCGCCTGTACAAGCAGATTTTAAACCATCTATATCAGACATTCGAGCAAAAATACCGTACGCAAATAGAATGAATACATTGTTTTTTTCAGAATACAATGATAATTTGGATAAAGAATTTGATTTTAATACAGGTCTTGGAAAAGGATACGACGGGTTATTTATTGAATCCTTTGTCGACTTGCCCAAGAAACTCTCGATCGATGGCCTTGTGCCAAATCGATATGCCGTGTCTTATATTGCAAATCAAGATGATGCATGCGATTGCTTGCATTCATTTGTAAAATTGATTGTTAAAAAATATTCGGCTTTACACGACTCGTTTGACATTGTTATACCAGATTGGGTTGAATTTGAGTCAGAAAAGAGCGATTTTTATACAATAGGCACCTTTGCTATCGTAAAGACATGTTTAAAATATTTTGACGCGGTTTATTTACAGACAAAAACGTATTTGGTATTACTTCGACAAAACGCCAAAATAGAGGGACGACCACGTTCAAAACTGACATTTCGCCAGGATATCATGCCATTGTCTTACCCTAAAATGGCAGAACTGTATAAATTTTCGGTGAGGGAGATACTTATTACAGGCGACCAGAGTATAAGCGATGTAATTGGATGTTGCTGGCAGGACAAATTGCCATTTTATCAAATTGTGTCGTGGAAGAGAGCTTTTGCAAAACAATTGGCACTTTTATTGCCTCAAAAATATATCAAGTATAAAAAAACGTCATGTGGGTCTATTAGCGCCACAAAATACAAACCACAATTTAAACGATTTGTTGAAAAAAATAATTTTTCTGCAATAGGCAAGCCAAAATTAGATGCACTATTACGTCTAATTTATGATTACAGAAAACAGTAAAAGTAAGTTTGAAAATATATTTTCAAAATAACTTTTACTCACTTTCACTCACTTTCACTCACTTTCACTTACTTTCACTCACTTTCACTCACTTTCACTTACTTTCTCCCAATCATTACTGCAAGAATTGTAAACAGAGGGCCTATTGGTAAAATAGGCAAAACACCAAACACACCAATAATTTTGGCGCCATCTGTAAGCTGGTCCCAGTATCTGAATAATAAAACAAGCGCGACTATCCAAAATATAATTGCAATAACAAGAATAGTAAGAAAAACTCCAATGGCCATCCCAAGCAATTTTTTATCATCATCAGTGAGTTTGGGCTTGTTTGGATCATCAAAAGACTCTTTGCTTCTGACATTTAAATATCGTTCAATTTTATCTTGGTTTTTGTGGGCTATCTGTACAAGACTGGCAACACTTAACATTTTTATTAATTAATTTAATTTTATTTAAATTAATTAATTTTATTTT
>Ga0214919_10011404_pt1 | contig 11092 bp, 11 predicted proteins | sample LL1503_MetaG_FD_177994 | JGI IMG/M metagenome (GOLD analysis project Ga0214919, IMG submission 177994) | Freshwater microbial communities from Lake Lanier, Atlanta, Georgia, United States - LL-1503 | ecosystem: Environmental > Aquatic > Freshwater > Lake | place: USA: Georgia | collected...
GGCCGATTGCCTGCTGGAGTCGATTGACGAGGCCGATGCCTCCGGCATCCCTTACTTTTTGGTCGGCCACGTGGGCGACGGCAATTTTCACTTTGGCTACCTGATCGACCCCAACAGCGCCCAGGAGCGCGCCACTGCGGAGGCGCTTAACCTTCAACTGGTGCAGCGCGCGCTTCGCATGGACGGCACTTGCAGCGGCGAACACGGCATTGGCCTGCACAAAATGGACTTTTTGGTGGCTGAGACGGGTGCCGGCGCGGTGGACATGATGCGCGCCATCAAAGCCGCGCTGGATCCGCACGACATCATGAATCCTGGGAAGGTGTTTTCTAGGTAAATGCCCCAGAAAGGGTTGGGGCTAAGCCCCTTGGGCTCAACGGGGTAGCAGCTGGCCCAACACCGATCGCTCAATCGCCGATCGCGGTTGGGGCGCTTGCCAGCAACCCATGCCGCCACGGGGCCCTGCCGATTGCTTGGAAAGGGTGCTGGCCAGCCAGCAGGGTTCTAAGCTGCTGGTGCGCAGGGACGGCGGCGCCCCGATCGGCACCAGGGCGGCTGTGGCTACACCCGCAAAAATACTGGCGGCTGCCGCAATGGCCAGGCCACCGAGCATGGTGGCCGCTGCTGGGTGGCGCTGCGCCGCCGCTTTGGGGCTGGGCAGCTGCAACACTTGTTGCGGCAACGCCGCTTTGGCCCGTTGGATGCGCTGTAACAGGTCCTGGCCTGCTGCGGCGGCACTTTGCGCCCACTGGCTTGGAGTGGTCTGCACGGTTGCCTCTGCATGGGCCGATTGGGTTGGGGCTGGCACGCCCATGGCCTGGGCCACTTGGGCCACCGGCACGACGGGCGCCACTTGAACCACGGGCGTGGCCTGTACCGCAGGCGCCGCTCGAACTACAGGCGCCGATCGCACTACAGGCGCTGCTCGAACCGCAGGCGCTGCTCGCACCACAGGCGCTGCTCGTACCGCAGGCGCTGCTCGTACCGCAGGCGCGGCGCGCACCACCGGCGCCGTTTTGGCCACCAAGGGCTCTGCTTTGGCGTCTTGAACGGGGGTGACCCCGCCCCTGCGTGCTTCCAGGTCGTCAACCTCCACCCGAATCTCCTGGGTGGTGTCCACAACTCCCTTGAGCCGTACCTTGGCGCGCTCGTGTTGGGCAGCGCTGTGGGGCGTCAGGGGCTTGTGGGGTGCATTGCGTCGGCCGGACTTGGTGCTGACAGAAAAATGGCTTCTGCCTTCACCAGCTTGCACGGTTAGCGTGTCTTGGTCATCTTGCGTCGCGTCGGCACCAAACGGACGCGACCGCGTGGTGAAAGAGTTCGACGGCGGCGGCAGATCGGTAGGGGTGCTGCGTTTGAAGGCAACCAGTTTTCGCCCGGTGTTGGCGGTGTAGCCTTCGTCGCTGTTGTTGCTAAATGGGCTGGGTCTGGGGCGGGGCCGGGGGTTGGCGCTGGAAGGCGGGTCGTTGCTGGCGGCGGGCTGCTGCGCCGAGTTGCGGGCCAGGCGGTCGATTTTTTTGGTGCTTCCAAAGCCCTGCGCCACCTTGACGATGTTTTCCCGCATGGTTTGGTTGATGGCCGCACCCATTTGGCGATCATGGGTGTCATCGGCCAATTCGGCCTGAGCGGTGGCAACATACTCGAAATCATGGGTGGAGAAGGACCGTATGTTCTTGATCGTGATGGTCCGGTAGTGGGGTTTAAAGTCCTCTTCTGTGATGTCGAAGGCCGCCAGCATGTTGCCAAACAGCTTTTTCTCTGCAGGCTCGACCACCCGGTCCGACAACATGATGTCGGCCACATTGGCCATGACGAACAGCCTGGCGTGCGGCTCCAGTACCTGCGCCGCCAACGCTAAAAACTTGTCTGACTTTACCTTGAGTGCGTGCTTGACGGCCACCTTTTGCAGGCCCTCAAACTCACCAATCAGGGCCTGCAGCCGCCCAATTTCTTCTAGCCCCAGGGACCCATCGGAGGCCATCATGTAGATCAGACAGGCCGCCAAAGCCAGATGCGGGCTGATTTGGCCGTGGTCCATGTCATGGGCGTCATACGGGCCCAGTACGGTTTTGTTGTTTTTGAGTGCAATGGTCTGGTAGAAGGGCTCAAACGACTCGTCACTAAAGCCAAATGAGATGGTCAATGCGTGCAGCAGGTCCAGCTCTAGCTCGTCGGAATACCCGTCGGACATCATGCAGTCGCACACATTAGCCAGCACGCTGAGCTTGTCGGCCGTGTTCAAGATCTCGGGGGCGTCGCGCAAAAACTGGTCGAAGGGCACGGCTTGGACATAGTCCACCGCGCACTCGAGCAGATCCTGGTTTTTGCCGATGACCGATTGGAGCTGGCTGCTCTCAGAATCGTCAATTTCGCCATTGGCCGCCATCATGTACACCAAGGCTGCGGCCAACACCAAGGGTGGGCTCAGTTCAATGGACCGGTCACCAGGCGCGGCCTGGTCCGATTCGGGGCTGGTGAGGCGGTCGAGTGGGGAGGTGGGAGCGGTTTCAGTGCGCATGCCCCAGACTAACCATTGCCACCGTGGCTAGGGATGACGGAACTGTAACGTTTAGATTACTGGCCGCTTTGTCATCGAAATTAACAATAAGTTAACGACTTTGTTATTTTCGGCCTACCCTTGGGTCCAGAGGTGCGGTGAGGGTCACGCTCACCACCGACATGGGCGAGACGGTCAGCTTTAACGTACCTTGGTGCAGCGCGGCGATTTCCCGGCAAATGCTCAGGCCCAAACCCAGACCATCGATTTCGCGGTTGTGTGCGGCGTCGCCCCGGTAAAAGCGGTTGAATGCGCGCTCGGGCAAGTCTTTGGCCACGTTGGCGCTGGTATTTTCGATGGTGAGATTGAAGTTGCCGCCGCGCTGTTCCAGTGCAAACCCGATGCGCCCTTTGGGAATGTTGTATTTGGACGCGTTGGTGTACAGGTTGTGAATCATTTGCTTGGCCAGTACCGAGTCGCAGCGCCACAACACGCCGGGGGCGATGTGTTTGACGATCGTCACTTGGTTTTGAAACTGGGCGGCATCTTCGGCCAGGCCGTCTAAAAATGCACTCAGGTCCCATTCGGCGCGGTTGAGCACCAGCGACTTGGCATCGGCGCGCGACAGCAGCAGCAGCTTTTCGGTAATGTCGATCAGGCGTTCAACCTCCTCGCCCATGGCGCGCGCGTCGACCTGCGCGGTGCTGCCTGCGGGCAGACTGGCAATGAGCTTTTCCGCGCTGCCGCGCAAAATAGTCATTGGTGTTTTGAGCTCGTGGGATGCGTCAGCCGTAAAGTTGCGAATTTTCTCGTAGCTATCCTTCAGGCGCATCCGCAGCGACTCGTAGGTGCTTGCGATGCGGTCAAACTCTTGGTAACTGGCGGGGCTGGAAATCGGCTTATCCAGGTGCTCCAGGTCGAGTTCGAGCAACGCTTTCTCAACCAAATGAATCGGTTTCATGACCCAAAACATGACGTACCAGGACATCAAGAACACGGCCAGAAAGATGGGGGGCAGGCTCATCCACAGAATCGCATCGCGCACGCTCCACAGTTCATCCATGTATTTCCGCACACGAGTTTGGGTGAGGGCCAGCGTAATGGTTTGCCCGCCCACCCGCTGGCGCAGAGCAAGCCAATGGGTTTTGCCGTAGTCGGTGAACTCCAATGCGTCGCCGGCGGGGTTGCGATCGCCTTTGGTCTGCCAGGTTAGGCTGCCGTCGGTCAGCGCGTGGCATTCCGGTGGATCGGCGGCATCGCCCGCGCAGACGGTAAACGTTTCAATCAGGTATTTGCTGGGCCCTTTGGTGTCGATGCCGCGGTAACAGTGATAAAAGTTCTCCCTGTCAGCAATTTTGCTCCCACATTGTTGCAAGCCCAGCGCCATCTCGGTCCCGATGGTGGTCGAAATAGACTGCTCTAGAACCAGGGCGGCGATGCCACGGTTGAGCAAAATGACCAGAACCGTCATCCCCAAAATGCGCAGCGCCAGCTGCCACCGGAACGACCGCCTCCTCACGGCTCTGGCTCAGCGCGCACACGGTAGCCCACGCCGCGAACCGACTCAATCGGCGAGGAGCTGGAGTGGCCTTTGCGGCTGAGCTTTCTTTTGATGCGCTGCACGCACACGTCCACCACATTGGTTTCCGGGTCAAAGTCGATGTCCCAGACGTACTTGAGTATCTTCTTGCGTGAATAAATGTGGCCCGGGGACTGCAGCAAATACTCCATCAGAGTGAACTCGCGCTGGCTGAGGGTGGCACTGGTTTCGTGCCACTGCGCACGCCGGGTCACCACGTTGAGGGACAGGTCCTGAAAGTGCAGCTCTTGCGGCGCCTCCGTGGTGCGGCGGTTTTGCAGGGCTTTGATGCGGGCAATCAACTCTTCGACAAAAAAGGGTTTGGGTAAGTAGTCGTCGGCGCCCACCTCAAACCCAAGCAGGCGGTAGGGCAGGTCGACTTTAGCGCTGAGAATGATCACCGGGGTGTGGTTGCCCTCTCCGCGTATCTGGCGCAGCACGTCAAAGCCATCCACCTTGGGCAGCATGATGTCGAGCACAATGGTTTCATGCTGTTTTTCGCGCGCCCGGTTCAGGCCTTCTTCTCCGTCTTGGGCATGGTCCACCGCAAAGCCTGCGGCCTGTAGCCCGTGCATGACGAACTCGGCGATGCGGGGTTCGTCTTCGATCAATAAGATTTTCATGGTCGTCCTTGCCATGTGGGGCAGTTGGAAACGAGCTGCGCGGGGCGCGAAAGCACTTCACGTCTTGCCACTTCGATCATTTCCTTCATTTTCACCATTTCCACGGTGTTTCCTGGTGACAAGATCGTAATTTTTGGGGTGTTTTGGCCCTTGCGCTCAGCTTTTTCCAGCCCATGCCGATGTAGCAGTATCTTCCTTTAAGGGGCCTACCATGCAGACAGATCCACTTCTAACGCCGGCGTCCTCGCCGCGTTTGCCGGACGCGCCGGGGCCCAAGGCAATGACTGCGCCAGAAAAGGCCCAGGTCGCCAAGGCCAAGGCTGCCGCTGCCGCGACCGCGACGCCGGTGGAGCCGCCGGTCAAAAAAACCGAGGCGCCGCAGGCTAGCGCCATGGCCATGTCCTTTGAGGTGGATGCACACACCAAATCATTGACCGTTGTTATGACCGATGCCGCGTCGGGTGAGGTGGTGCGAAAAATCAGTCTCAAAGGCCTGCACGGCCAAATTCACCAAACCGGCAAGCTGCTGGGTGCCATGGTGGATACACGCTCCTGAGAGTGCCAGGTGGGCGAGCCTTGACGCCCCAAGGTGGGCTGTGGTGTTATCTGGCATCCGAATTTTGCGCTGGCCGTCCAGCCCCTTTGTGCCACCAATGTACGGGGGCTGCAAGGGATTAGGCTGTGTATTTGTTGGGCCAGTTGCTGCGGCAGGCCCGCAGACAGTGGCCGCCACGCCGATACCGTGAGCGCGGCCACCAGAGCGACGCTGGCCACGGATGCAAACAAAAATGACTCCGCGACAAGCGAATTGCGCCCAACTGGGCCGGTTCGGGCTGCGGTATTGACGCGTGGTGCGCTCGGGACCGACAGTGGCGCAGGGGGCAGGCGGTGCGCGGGGGGCCCTTGCTCAGGCTCGGGCATCAATGTCTGGGCTGCGAGGTCGGGTACCGGCGGCGAAGCGTCGGAAATAGCGGTTTGCAAGGTGTTTTCTGTGTCCGAGGCACTGACCGTGAAGGTTTGAATGCTGTCTTCGAAGCGGCGGCTTGCGTCCAGGGGGTCGGTGGACGAAGCTTTTCTTGTCTCGTCAGAGGTGCTACGCCCCGCGGCGCGCGGCACAAGGCCCATTTTGGATTCCAATTCGTCGAGCAACTGGCTCACCAACTGCGTGTCTTTGCGAACCACTTCTGCTCGAGCCGTGAATTGGGCCAGGCTCAAGCCCGTGGGAAGGGTCGAGACGGGTTCGCCGCTTGCGGATCCGAACTGACCCGGCGTGTCGGGCCCGTCGGAGCGCACCCACACGCCCGCAGCGCGCCCGGGCGTATCTTGCGCGGCCGCAGAGTCTTCCTGGTCGTTTCCCGTGAGGTTGAAGCGCGGGCGTCGACGTGTGGGCGTGGTGCCGCCAGCACCGACAAACGATCCCTGGCGTACCTTGCCCATGCTCTGTGGCTCGGTGCGGTTGACCCACACGGTGGAGGCTGCGCTGCCCGGCGTAGTTTGCGCGTCTTCGCTTCGGCTTGATGTAAACCGGTTTGCCGGGGTGCGCAGACTGGCTGTTTGGGCAAACTGCGCCGCAGAGCTGGAGTAGCGGAAGCCACCGACGTCAAAAGGCTTGACGTTTTTGATCTTCAACAGCAAGTAATAGGGCTTGAAAGTGTCTCCGCTGAGCCCCCAGGTCGCCAGCATCTTCAAAAACAGGCGGCTGTCGGCCGGTGCCACATCCCCGCTCGAGAGCATGGTGTCGCACACGTTGGTGAGTATGTGCAACTTGATGGACTGGTCGAATACGGTAGCTGCCTGCTGGAGAAAATCGTCCACCCGCACGCGACGCACATACTTCAGGGCCGCTTGTTGCAAGCCCTCAAAGGCCCCGGTGATGACCGCGAGTCTGGCGCGCTCTTGCACACCAATGGACCCATCGGCGGCCACCATGTAGACCATGCCGCTGGCCAAGGCGAGGTGCGCGCCCAAAGTCTCGTCTGCGTCCTGGGTCGGCGTATAGACGCCTAAGGGTGCGCGGTTGTTTTTGAGTTCAATCGTTTTGGAATACGGCATAAACGACTGTGCGGTCATGCCAAATGCGCTCAGCAAGCGCTCAAAAATCAGCGTTCGCCCGGGTCCGGCTTGGCCCGCAGAGACATAAGAGTCGTAGACATTGACCAAAATGCAGATTTTCTCGACTGTGCGCAGGACTGCAGGCGCATCCTGGAGAAACTGATCCAGCGCAACGGCGTCCACATAGTCCGCAGCGCAGTCGTAGAGGTCTTGGTTTCCCTCTAACGCGAATTGCAGTTGGCTCACGTCGCTCGAGTGGGCCTGTCCGTCGGCTTCCATGGTGTAAATCAGCGCCGCAGCCATCACCAAGGCGGGGCTTAACGCGATGCCCGTGTGCAGATCGCCTGGCGTCTGGGCGAGGCTGGTGTCAGCGCCTGGCGCGCTCTGGGTTGGTGTTTGTTGGATGGCCATGCACCACGTTAATAGCCTTTAAGTTATTTATCAGTTACAAATTAATAATTTTAAAATAAGTAAGTAATTTGTCACTGAAATGCTGAATTCGGTGACACGACGGTCATAGTGGGACCGGACTGCGCAAACCTTTCGGGGCATTAGGGACTGGGCTATCGCACTTGAACCGGTAACCCACACCGCGGATGGATTCGATAAGCGAAAAATCCGGGTTATCGGTACTTTTCAGCCGAACTCTGATCCGCTTGATGCAGACATCGACCACGTTGGTTTCCGGGTCGAAGTCGATTTCCCAAACATCCTGTAGCAGTTTTTGGCGAGAAAAAAGCTGGCCCGGTGACTGCATAAGGTAGTCCAGCAGCATGAACTCCCGCTGGCTTAAAACTGCAGACGACCCATGCCACTGCGCGCGCCGGGTGAGGCGGTCCAGTGTCAGCGGTGGGTGTTCCACGATGCGTTGTGGGTCAATGGCGTTGCGCTTGCGGATCGCCTGCACGCGGGCCAGCAGTTCTTCGACAAAAAAGGGCTTGGGAAGGTAGTCGTCCGCCCCCAACTCAAAGCCCTCCAAGCGGTAGGGTAAATCTACCTTGGCGGTGAGCATCAGCACCGGGGTTCGATTGCCTTCTTGGCGCAGCTTGCGTAGCACCTCCATGCCGTTGATCGTGGGCAGCATCACGTCCAGAATCAGCAGGTCGGTGCGCCCCGCGCGCATGCGCTCCAAGCCTTGGGCGCCATCGGAAAAATGGTCGACCGTGTAACCCTTGGCCGTCAGGCTCTTGCGGACGTAGTCGGCAATACTTGCTTCGTCTTCGATCAATACGATGTTCATTCCCTGCTCCGTGCGGTGGCTCTTTTGGCGCTCAAACTGACGCCCCCCAGTCGAGATGACGAGATCAGCATTTTCATCACAAATTATCAATTAAAAATGTAAATTACGTAATTATTACTAAAAAGCATAAAAACACAAGTTGCTGTAATCAAAGCTGGAAAGGCCTGGTCCCGGGTTCGGGCGGTTTGCGCGGCGCGTTTGCGCCAGCGCAGTGCGGCGCACTGGGCAGGGGGGCGAACCCAGCTATGGCACATTAACGGCCATGACGAAGTACCCCACCCTAGAAGATGCCATTGGAAAAACCCCGCTGGTCGCCCTGCAACGCATAGGCGCGCCAGAAAACCATTCCCGCAATACCGTGGTTTTGGGCAAGCTCGAAGGCAATAACCCGGCCGGCTCGGTGAAAGACCGCCCCGCACTGTCCATGATCCAGCGCGCGCAGGAGCGCGGCGACATAGCGCCCGGCGACACGCTGATAGAGGCCACATCCGGCAACACCGGCATCGCGTTGGCCATGGCAGCAGCCATCAAGGGCTACCGCATGGTGCTGATCATGCCCGAGGACTTGTCGATTGAGCGGGTGCAAACCATGAAGGCCTTTGGCGCTGAACTCATCCTCACGCCCAAAAGCGGCGGCATGGAATACGCCCGCGATTTGGCCGAAAAAATGCAATCCGAAGGCAAAGGCAGGGTGCTCGACCAGTTTGCCAACCAAGACAACCCGCGCATCCACTATGAGACCACCGGCCCCGAAATCTGGGCTGACACACAAGGGCGCGTGACCCACTTCGTGAGCGCCATGGGCACGACCGGCACCATTACCGGCGTAGCGCGCTATCTGAAAGAGAAAAACCCCGCTATTCGCATCATCGGCGCCCAACCGTCCGAGGGCTCGCGCATTCCGGGAATCCGCAAGTGGGCGCCGGCCTATTTGCCCAAGATTTACGACCCTGCCAACGTGGACGAACTGCGCTACGTGAGCCAGGCAGACGCCGAAGACATGTGCCGCCGCATGGCGCGCGAAGAGGGCTTGTTTGCTGGCATTTCTGCCGCAGGTGCCTGCTGGGTGGCGCAGCAAATTGCCAGCGAGGTGCGCGACGCCACCGTCGTCTTCATCGTTTGCGACCGGGGCGACCGCTATTTGTCCACCGGCGTGTTTCCTGCCTGAACCCCAAGCACTCACCATGACCCACGCCTACAAGTTTTGCCCCCAATGCGCCACGCCGCTGGCCCTGATCAGCCAGCCAGAAGACGGTGGCGACAAAGTGCGCCTGCGCTGCGGCGCCTGTGACTTCACCCATTGGAACAACCCCACGCCGGTGCTCGCAGGCATTGTGGAAGTGGACGGCCAGATACTGCTGGCCCGCAACGCCGCCTGGCCCGGCAAGATGTACGCGCTGATCACCGGGTTTATGGAGGCGGGCGAAACGCCGAAAGAAGGCATTGCCCGCGAAATTGCCGAAGAAACCAATTTGGTGACCGACGCGCTTTCGCTGGTGGGTGTGTATGACTTTCAGCGCATGAACCAGATCATCATCGCCTACCACGCGGTCTGTCACGGTGAGGTGCGGCTCTCGCCTGAGCTGGTGGATTACCGCATGTATGCTCCCCAAGACCTGAAATGCTGGCCAGCAGGCACGGGCTACGCCTTGGCGGACTGGCTGACCTCGCGTGGCCATACGCCGCAATTCATTGACTGGCCGCGGCGCGACGTTCCCGCGCAGCCGGACGCTTAAAGCTTAAAAATTCGCACTTATGTCTGACGATTACACAGTTGATGTCGAGATCGACACCCGCGGCCTGAACTGCCCGCTGCCCATCCTGAAAGCCAAACGGGCGCTCACCGGCATGCAAAGCGGCCAGGTGCTGAAGGTGGTGGCCACCGACGCGGGCTCGATCCGCGACTTTCAGGCCTTTGCCAAGCAGACGGGTAACACGCTGCTGGACCAGCAGACGCTGGGGCTTGAGTTTGTGCACGTGATGCGGCGGCGCTAAGGCAGCAATCCGGTCTTCGAACCTTGTTGGCGTAATTGACAACGTGCGACCGTGTTGTCACAATTGCCAACATGCCAGCCGCACTTATCACGCGCTTCAAAGACGTCACCGCTGATGGCGCAATTTTTGAAGTGGTGATCTGGAAGGTGCCTAAACCGGTACCGCCCACGGAACACCGCTACAAGGACAGCGCCGTATTCGTGGTGGACGGCAAGCGCGTCGTCGGCTTCGACAACGAGCGTGGCAAGGGTGACCATTGCCAACTGGATGACGTCGAAGTGCCTTATGCCTTTACCGGTGTAGACCAATTGATCGAAGACTTTATTGCAGCCGTCGCTGCCAGGAGAGCACCATGACTGAGCGCTATCTGACCATCACTTTGCAGCCTGACTGGAAGGGCGCACTGCGCGCCATCGGGAAAACCGCCCACGCGGACACCTACCAGGGGGAAGTACTCAACTTTGAGAGCCCTGGGCACTTCTTTGGCCAGCTTACGGAAAAGCGCTGGGAGCTTGTTCGCACCGCCCAAGGCAAAGGTGAACTATCCGTGCGTGAACTGGCCCGCCTTGTCGGGCGCGATATCAAACGCGTGCATGAAGACGTGGTGATCTTGGCAGAACTGGGCTTGCTGGAGCGTACCCAAAGCAGTGGCCTGCTGTGCCCCTACGCGTCATTGCACATTGACATGCACTTGAAGGCGGCTTGATACGCTGTGCGGCGTGCAAATTAGGCCGACTTTGCATCATTTTGTGCTGCTTCGTTGGCATGTCTGAATCACTCCGGTCACGCTCACCGTTTGGCTGAGTGGGTTCGCACGGGTGCCTGCGCTGGGGGCAGAGAACTGGGGCCCCACGGCGCAGTAATTCAAGAGTTGTCGTGCATCAGTTGCACATGGGCGCGACGACTGCGAAGCTAAGGTCGCTGCGATAGCTGCGGCGAGCAAGTTTGGGTCACTGGTCGAACTTGGCTTTGAGCCAGCGTTAGGCTGGAAGGGGCCATCTGCCGACGTTTCTGAGTGGCTGCTTTCGAGGAGCGAAAAGTGCTGCTGCGATGCATTTTGGGACAACGATCGGACTGAGGCCTGCCAGGGGATGCTGCCGTGCAGT
>Ga0214919_10011405_pt1 | contig 11091 bp, 8 predicted proteins | sample LL1503_MetaG_FD_177994 | JGI IMG/M metagenome (GOLD analysis project Ga0214919, IMG submission 177994) | Freshwater microbial communities from Lake Lanier, Atlanta, Georgia, United States - LL-1503 | ecosystem: Environmental > Aquatic > Freshwater > Lake | place: USA: Georgia | collected 2015-03-15
CCGCGACCTCCGCCGTGACAGGGCGGCGCGCTAACCAACTGCGCTACCGGGCCTTGATGAATATTAAAAAATATTCGGTGTCACATAAGTGGCTCTTATGTCACCTTCAAAGCCGTTATTACTTGTGTTGCGTGCCCCCAACGGGATTCGAACCCGTGTTACCGCCGTGAAAGGGCGATGTCCTAGGCCCCTAGACGATGGGGACGTTTGAGGCTCGCAAATCGTACCCTTTAACGGGCCACGATCAAAACTCGATTAATTCACACTCAAAGAGCTTCGATAAGCAGGATCCAGACACTAAAAAGCCGAGAGAAGCTCGCAATGTCTGCGAACTTCTCTCGGCTTTTAGTAATTAACTAAAGAAGTGCCCAGCGAACTGTGACGCTTACTGTTACATCTTGCTGACCTAGATCAACAACTGTTGACATGGCATCTTCTGCTTTGCCCAACATTGATTGAACTGGGTAAGAAGCAGGTGCGTAGTTCTCAACGATGTAGGTCACTTTGCCTAACTTAACGCCAAGTAACTTGGCATAAGAAGCAGCCTTTGATTTGGCATTCTTAACTGCAACTGAGCGAGCAGATTCAGCAGCCTTTGTTGAATCAAGGACAAAAGGTGTTACGCCATTGATTTGCAGGTTATCGCCCCCGGCTGCAATTACTGAATCAACAATGTCACCAGCATTTGCTGCATTGCGAATAACGATTGCAAAAGATTGTGATGAGCGATATCCAATTAACTTTGAACCAGACTCTTGGGTGTAGTTATATTCTGGATAAACAGTAATGCTCTGAGTCGCAATATCTTTTTTATCAATCTTGGCTGCAACAAGGGCTGCACGCACAGCAGCTGATGTTGTTGAAACTTGCCCTTGTGCTTCTTTGCTACTGCCAGCAATTACAGTGACAGTTGCATTCATGCGCACTGCATCTGGCACAACCTTGACTGAACCATCAGCGGTAATAGTTATATAGCGACTGGTAGTACTGGTTGCTGCTGATGCCGCAGGCATCGTTGCCAAGCCAGCCACCAATGCTAAGGCGATAGAAAGAACAGTGATATTTCCTTTAGTTGTAAGTTTCATGGCTAAATTTTATCTGATTTGCTTGGTTTCTAGTTAGCCAGCCCTGCGAATTTGGTGTGAATAAGAGATCACTTAGGTAGGATCAAGCCATGAAAAAAATCGTGGTAACGGGTGGAGCTGGCTTCATTGGCTCTAACCTGGTTGAGCGTCTTTTATCGCATGGTCACGAAGTATCTGTTGTAGATGACCTATCTACTGGGCTCAAGAGCAACCTTGATTTAGATGCAGTTATTTTTCACGAACTTTCCCTTACTGATCGCGATGGTCTAGCCAAAGCAGTTAAAGGCGTAGATGCAATTGTCCACCTTGGTGCTCGCGGCTCAGTACCTAGATCACTTAAGAACCCGATTGCAACCCATGATGTGAATGCCACCGGCACCTTGAATGTGCTCGAAGCTGCCCGTAGCAATGGAGCTCATGTGATCTTTAGTTCATCATCATCTGTTTATGGACGCAATGGCCAATTACCAAAAGATGAAAGTATGTGGCTTAGTCCGCTAACACCATATGCAGCAAGCAAATTAGCTGCTGAAGGTTACGTGCAGGCATACGGAGCTGCCTACGATGTGCCAGTAACGCTACTTCGATTCTTTAATGTCTTTGGCCCCAAGCAACGCCCAGATCATGAATACGCAGCTGTGCTACCAAAATGGATCTGGAAAGCAATGAATAACGAAGCTATCGATGTTTACGGCGATGGCAGCCAAACTCGCGACTTCACCTATGTACGCACAGTTTTAGATGTTGTAGATGACGCACTTAATCGTGGAGTTCGTACCGAAGGCGCAGTTAATTTGGCCTATGGCAATCGAATTTCGTTGTTAGAAACTATCGAATTATTAAAAGGTCACTTCCCCAATCTGAAAGTTAACTTCATAGATATTCGCCCAGGTGATGTGAAAGATTCTCAGAATGATCCAGTTCTACTTAAAAAACTTTTCCCAAGCGTGGTGCCTACTGATTTCCCAACCGCGCTAAGTGAAACGGTTAAATGGTTAAAAGAATTTGGCCAGAGCGTTGCAAATGGCCCTGCGACAGTTGATTAAAGATTAACTCATTTAGCAAGGTGACTAAATAAATGTGTGGCATCGCAGGCGGCGTCGGCCCAAGTGCGCCATCATTACAAGCGCTAGAAGCTCAATTAACTAAGTTAGAACACCGTGGCCCAGATGATCGTGGAACCTATGTAAATCAAGGTATTTCACTAGGTATGTGCCGCTTAGCAATTGTTGAAATTACTGCTGGTAAACAACCATTTGAAAGTGCCAATGGCAAGATCAAGATTGTCTTTAATGGTGAAATTTATAATTACCGCCAACTTCGCGAAGAGCTTGTTGTACTTGGCCATGAATTTGTGGGCGCCAGTGAATCTGAAGTAATCATTGCCGCTTACCGACAATATGGTCCAGATTTTCCAAATCACTTAAGCGGCATGTTTGCAATCGCTCTCTTTGACCAAGCCAATGACGCACTTGTTTTGGTTCGTGACCGAGTCGGCAAGAAACCACTCTGGTTTTCAAAGCGAGCCGACGGTTCAATTCTTTTCGCTTCTGAAGTAAAAGCTCTTCTTGCTGCATTACCCAATCGAACTCTGCGTAAAGGTGTTGTTGCAGAGGTAATGCAGTTTGGTTATGTGAGTGCACCTAACTCGGCATTCACCGAAGTTCGCCAGTTACCGCCAGCAACAATGGCAATTTGGCACCATGGTGATTGGTCAATGCGCACCTATTGGCAGCCAGATTATGAAACCGAAATTCAAATTTCTTACGAAGATGCGCTAATTGAAACCAAGAACAAAATTGAATCAGCAGTGGAGCGGCGCTTAATGTCAGAACGCCCAATGGGTGCTTTCCTAAGTGGTGGATACGACTCAACTGTTGTAACTGCTCTAATGGCCAAGTTATCCAGCCAAACAGTAAAGACCTACTCAATTGGATTTGATCACCCGCAATACAACGAAGCTGAATTTGCGGGGGCAGTAGCTAAGCACCTGGGCACAGATCATCACCAAGAGATCGTCAAACCTGACCCTGCTTTAATCCTGCAGGAACTAGCAGCCTCACTTGATCAGCCCTTTGCTGATTCCTCATATATTCCGACCTATTTGCTAGCTAAGTATGCTCGCCAAGAGGTCATTGTTGCCTTAGGCGGTGATGGCGGAGATGAAGTATTTGGTGGCTATGACCGTTATGTGGCCGCACCATTATTGCAGCGTGCAAACTATCTGTTAGCGATGGTTAAACCAATTGCAGTAGTAATGAGTAAGAGTAGTGTTGGAAGCGAACGCAAGATGAAGCGAATAATTTCGCAACTCCAAGCTCATCCTTCGTTAGCAGCTCGCTACACATCAATTATGTCTCTGACTCAGCCAGCACAAATTGCCAGATTACTAAAACCGGACTTCAACATGGCTGTTGCAGATGAAATTTACATTAATGACTTTAAACGAGCAGGTGCCCGAGATTCGTTACATGCGATGATCCGAAGTGACTTTGAACATTATTTGCCGGGTGATCTATTAGCAAAAGCTGATCTTGCAACAATGGCAAATAGTTTAGAACTTAGATCACCACTACTAGATCACGATGTAATTGAATGGGCTAATTCACTGCCAACTATATTTAAAGTAGCTGGCCGTGAAAGCAAACATATTCTCAAAGACTTGGCCCGCACTTTGGTGCCTGCAGAATTAATTGATCGACCAAAAATGGGCTTTGCTATTCCTCGGGCTGATTGGTTGCGCAACGAACTTCGCCAAATAACTCACGATCTATTAACTGATGAAGTCGCGCGCTCACGTGGCTGGTTTGATCAACATGAAATTCACAAAATTCTAAGCGAGCACCAAAGTGGTCAAGATCGTGATTCGATAATTTGGCCAGCACTTTGTCTTGAACTTTGGGCTCGAAACTGGCTTTAGCGGCTTAGCAGGCGTAGATACAAATCTTGGTGGTCTTTAACAAGACGAGCAACACCGTATCTAGCCAAGGTGTATTCCTTTCCAGCAGCGCCCATTTTGGCTCTTAAAGCACTATCTGTGGCCACTTTAGCTACCGCATCAGACAATTCCTTAACAGATAAATCAGTAAGCAATCCAGTTTCACCATTAACCACAATTTCATTTGTTGATCCAACATTTGTTGCAACAACAGGAATACCGACCATTCCCGCTTGAATCAAACTAAGCGGTGTTCCTTCGTTATCGCTTGTAAGCAATACAAAGTCTGCCGCAGCTAAGACAACTTCTATATCTTCGCGCCAACCCAGGAATGTCACTGGTAAGTTTTCATTCTCTGCCCGATCTTGGCAATATTGCAGAAGTTCGCCAGCGCCTGCGACAATAAAATGTAAATCAATTCCACGGGATTTAATTTCTGCGACAACATCTAAGAATCTATCTGGTCTTTTGATTTGGGTTATTCGGCCAATAAATGCACAGTAAATAGCATCATCAGTCAAACCTAATTCCTTGCGAGCAGATGATCGACTTGGTACTTCTGCAAGCTGAAGTCCTGGCGGCATAACACCAAATTTATTTGGATTTCCAATACCAACTGCCAGCAGGTCATCCTTAACTTTAGCCCCAACTGCTAAAAGTTGATCAGTAAATAAAGCTAAGAATTTTTCTACCAAAATTACAAGTTTAGTCTTTCCCGAACCGAAGTAACCATTTAGTAAGTGACCATGAAACGTATGAACTCGAATAGATTTGTGGCCACTGAGAATTGATGCGATCCTGCCAACAACTCCTGCTTTAGCTGTGTGAGTGTGAATGACTTCTGGTTTGAATCGGCGAATCTCTCTAACAATAGTAAATAGAGCAGTTAGATCGGCTCGCGGCTTGATCGATCTTCCTAAGCCATCAATGCGAACCGCCTTAACATCCGTGGCAACTTTTTCTAAGTAATCAGCTTCATCAGCCGCGCAATATCCGGTCACTAACTCTTGCTCAAATACTTGGGCGTCGAACCCGCGCATAAGTCCAGAAACTTGCACGGCCGGGCCGCCCACGTTCATACGGGCAATAATGCGCATAACTCTGATTTTCTGGGCTTCGTCTGAAGTCTTCTGATTCACATGGTTATCTTCTCGCAGAAACAATAGATAATTGTGCCTATGAGCCAGTTTCTCTCAAATTGCAGTGCTGATGCCTTGGCAACCGCTGCGCAAGCACTAAAAGATGGCTCACTTGTAGCGTTCCCAACTGAAACTGTTTACGGTTTAGGTGCAGGCGCAACTAATCCAACAGCCGTCGCTCGTATTTACGAAGTAAAGGGCCGACCAGCAGATCATCCGCTAATTGTTCATATTGCAGATCTAAAATACCTAGAGCAATGGATCTCGGATATCCCAGAGTATGCAATTGCACTTGCTCGAGAATTTTGGCCTGGGCCAATGACGCTAGTTTTGCGACGTAGCGAGTTAGCAAAAGATTTCATAACAGGTGGGCAAGACACAGTTGGAATTCGTATTCCAGATAATTCACTTGCACTTGGTCTACTAGAGGCTTTTCACAAGTTAGGTGGGGCAGGTATTGCCGCACCAAGTGCAAATAGATTTGGTCAAGTTTCACCAACAACAGCCGAGGCGGTTCAAGAGGAGCTGGGTGAATATTTGTTGGCGACAGATCTAGTTCTTGACGGTGGCCAATCACTGGTCGGCGTGGAGTCAACAATTATTGACTGCACAGGTGACCTGCCAAGAATTCTTCGACCTGGTGCTATAACGATTGAAATGATTAAAGAAGTTACTGGTCTTAATATTTCGAGCTCCATCGATAAGGAATCAGTTGATGTCAAACAAGATGATATTCGCGTTAGTGGTTCCCTCGAAAATCATTATGCGCCTAAAGCTAGAGTTTTCCTAGATCAAATACCTGTTAGCGGTTCTGGTTTCATTGCGCTCAGCGAAATTGAAACTCCAAACGGAGTTACTCGATTGGCTGCACCGAAAACTGTTGAAGAATTTGCTCGAGTCATCTATTCAGCTCTTCGTGAGGGTGACCACCAGAATCTTGAATCTATTTATATTGCTCAGCCGACTGGCGACGGCCTAGCAATAGCCATCAGGGACCGGTTATCGCGTTCAGCAAAGGGCAGATAATCCGATACTATTTCGGTCTTGTTTGGTGCCAGCGTAATTCTGGCGCTTAATCGAGAGAAGCAAGTGGGGCCTATAGCTCAGTCGGTAGAGCAACGGACTTTTAATCCGTGGGTCGACGGTTCGAGCCCGTCTGGGCCCACTTATGAAGTTTTTAGTTATAAACCCATCAATTTGGCTTGACGATCAAAGTCAGGCACTAGTGATCTAACCTCATCAAAAGTTCCCGTCGCTACAACTTGCCCTGCTGACATATAAATAACCTTATCCGCATTTCTAACAGTCGAGAGTCTATGGGCAATCATTACCACCGTCACAGAACCTTTGAGGTTATGTATTGCATCAGAAATACTGGCCTCAGTTTCGCCGTCCAGTGCACTCGTAGCTTCATCTAATACAAGTAAATGAGGTTGGGTGAACATGGCTCGTGCAATTCCTAAACGTTGACGTTGACCGCCACTGATTTTTGCTCCTCGCTCACCAACTTCAGTGTCAATACCATTAGGGAGCGTCTGTACAAATTCATCTAAATGAGCAACACGTAGTGCATTTAAAACCAACTTATCGGTTGCAACTTCTAGCGGATAACCCAAAGCCACATTTTCTCTAATGGTTCCTGCTGCGATTACAACGTCTTGTGGAACATATGAAATAGCACCAGGCCATTTCGCGATAGCTTCGAGTGGAGCTAAATTAGATAACAAAACTTTCCCTGAATCAGGAATCAAAACCCCAAGTAGAACATCAATTATTGTTGTTTTGCCTGCACCCGATGTCCCAACAATAGCAACTGATGACCCTGGCTCTATTTCCAAAAAAACATTCGAGACAGCTGGTGAAATTGAACCTGGATAAGTTAAGGAAATGTTTTCTAGAGAGACGCTAGCAGTGAAGCCATCATGCAAAATATCTAAGCGGTCATCAATGTTTTCAAATAATGGCGAATTTCCAAGAGTTGTTATCAAATCCAATGTAGGCATCGCGGCTCCAAGGCTGCCTCTAATTTGTATCGATCCCTGTTGAATTCTTAGAACTGCTGGAGCAATACGTGTTCCTGCAGCTAGAAAAATTGCCAAAGTTGCTACTGCATGTGTTGCGTCTTGCAGAATAAATTGCGCTGCGGCAATAAAAAGTGCTCCAAGAATTACAGATGACTCAATTACGTATTTACTAACATACGGCAAAAATCCAGACTCGGCTGATGCATCTGCAAGCTGATAGCGCAGTTTTCCAATTTCACGGGCATAGTAGTCACGACGATTTCTAACAACCGATTCTCTGTAAGAATTGAATACCTCTACTATTTTCTCATTGCTCTTGATATTCAATTCCGAACTTTGTAAACCGAGACTATTGGCCCTAGTGTGCATAAATTTATATAAAAGCAGCGCAATCACAAAAAATATTCCAAATGTTCCGATAGAGGTTACGGGGTCAACAACAAATAACCCAACAGCCATTATCACTAACAATGCAACATCCGCTAGTAAGACAATTGAGGTAGCAAGAACTTGTAACGTTATAAGGCTTACCCCAGTTGTAACCGCATAAAGAGTCTCTTGTGTGGTGCGTTCTTGAACGCGCAACAAAGGTTGAGCCAACAACCTAGCGATTAGATTTGCCGAAATATTTGCACCCCTCCGGCTTAGGAAAAAGAGAATCCTGCGTGTGAACAAAATGGAAAGCATAGTTCTGCCAACTAAAACTACTACCGCACCTACCCCAAGCCAAGTAGCTTGTGTTTGAAATGGTTGATTCGAAAGCCCAAGAATTTCCAAGACTGATGAAACCCGGTCCCCTGGATTACGTGACTGAAGACCAGTTACCGACAGGGCACCCAAAAGCCCTATCGCAATAACTCCCAGCAAATCCAACAAGCCCATCATTATTTGCAAGATTGCAACAACAACAATCTTTCTCTGATCATTCTTCGAAAGAACCGCAAACGATCGGCCAAATGTGCTTTGACACCAATAATTCCGCAAATTAGTCATAGGAACCCAAATTTTTTCGCTCAAACATGTTGGAACCCTACCAATAAGTTATTTGGATGCTCATCCTAACTTGCATTTTGTCGCACCCTGTTTTGCGCAGTAAAAATCGCTCGATTGGCAATTGTATTTGAACACTTCATTTAGTAGCCTGGAATTATCCGATGGCTTTAGCCCAACATAAGCCCTGAGCCTCGCGGCAATTTCTGGCATTGTCCCTTTGAAGTCTACGAAATTAAAGCTCAAAGCATGTTCAAAAGCTCTCGCTATACGACCGATAATGAATCGAATCGATATCCACCAAGGGACTCCGTGTATTTTTGATGATATTGTGAAAGCATAAGGATAAACAGCTCCTTTACTAATTGCCATCTCAGGGGTAACACTTTTATTTCTATGGCCACCTAGTACTACATATTTACTTGAGTAACCAAAGGTGCCACCAGCTGCAAAAATTCTTGAAGTTAATAACATTCCATCTCCACCAAGATATGTTCTTCCATTCAAATTTGGGTACTGCCAACCCTTAAAGTCAATAAAAGTCTCCAGCTTTATTAACATTCCAGCTTCGGAAACAGAGGAGAAAATGCCCCACACTTCACGATTCGATGATTTGTTACTTAATGGCACATTTAGAGAACTAATTCGCGGATTAGTAACGCCTGCGACCGAATCAAATTCTATGTTCCCAAAAACCACATTTTCGCCATGGTTCTCCAGTTCAAAATCTTGCAGCGCATTAGGTGTCAATCTTTGGTAATCATTCAAAAAAGTTACATATTTATGCCCGAGATCTTTAGCTAAATCTGCTCCAATATTGCGCTTGGCAAGACCGCAGTTTAATGATTTTTCAAAAACGAAGTTTATATCTTCTTTCCTACATACATCTTCGAGAACTTGATAATCAGTCAACCCTGAGCCAACGACAATCAAATACCCCTTCCAAGGCTTTTGATTTGTAATCCATGAAGAAATCTTGTTTAAATTCTCAGTTCCATCATGAGTCGCTATAACTAATGCTATGGAATTCAAGATTTGTCCTCCGCGATGTTTAAGTAAGCAAACAGTAATACCTTTATTTGTAAAATGCCGTAAATCCAATTGTCGTATATGACCGTGTATCTGTTGATAGGCTTAACCATGGTTAAAACTCGCGTTCTTGTTAGCGGAACAGCTAATACATTTGCGCCTGATTTGGCTATTTCCCAATCCGTTCCAGAATTCGCAATTAATTTCAGCGAGACAAATTATGACTTAGTTTCAAAAGGGAAATCTGAATTTCTTGTTCTGTTCAACCATGAAAAAAACGTTTATCGAAGTTTCATTAGCTCGGGTGGCAGACCTGAGAAAGCGATTCTAATTCGACTGGAACCGGATACAGTTTTTCCTGCACAATATACAAAACGTATTGAAAACAAGTATGGATTTATTATTTCTCCGGGCGGGGTTAGCCCCGACGGAATTTTTCTTGGATGGCCTTATAAGTACCACTTAAACCCGGCAGAGCCACAAATAACGGATCCAGAGTTAGTTAAAATTCTAGATTCAATTCCCCAAAATAGTTGGTTTGATTATGAGTCTTGGAAGCAGCGTAGTCATAAATTAGTCATGATCGCAGCCAATAAAGTTAGCCCTATTTCTCAATCTAATTATTCTATTCGACGTAATCTGGCAAGTTTAATAGATAAAGAAATATTGGAAGTTTACGGGTCACTGTGGGGTGGAAATTATTATCAGAAAATTCATCATCGCATCGCGGTTCTTGTGGCGGCAATTAAGCAAGGAACTTTTCCAAATTTACTTCAAATATATGCCTCATTATTCAAAAAGTATAAAGCTTCAAAAGGTGTGATTGCTGACAAGCATAAACTCCTAAGAGAATCAAAATTCACACTTGTTGTTGAAAATTCAAATTTTATTGTTACCGAAAAAATATTTGATGCCTTTATAAACGGTTCGATACCCATTTATGTAGGTGCGGATCTGAAGCTATTCGGCGTTCCCAGCGGGTTGGCAATAGAATCTTCCGGAAACCCAAAGGATATTGAGTCAATAGTGAAAAACCTGAGCGAAGTCGAAGTAAAGGAACACTTGAAAGCTCTGCAGAATTTTGTGACTAGTGAATACTTTCTCAGTAATTGGCCTGCGGATAAAGTGTATTTAAAGATCGCAGATAAAGTAAAAAGTTATTTAGATGAAGTTAACTAAGAACCTTTTTTATATCAATTAAGCATGCATCATCGGCTGAAATGTTGCCAGAATAAACATTCTTCCACCATGTAGTGGTTGAACTAGCTGCCTCGATTTGATTCCATTTAGGGCTCCAGCCAAGTTTATTTCTTGCAAGCGATGAATCCAAGTCTAAGTTTACAGCTTCGATTCCTTCAGAATTTGTCTCGTATTCAAATTTTATACCACCCGCTGGTGACCATACCGATGCACAGATTTCTACAACTTCTTTTACTGAAATACTTTTATCATCCGGGCCAAAATTCATTGCCTCTATATTTTGCCCAGCCAGGACCGCCTCGAGCACCATGACGTACCCCAGCAAGGGGTCTAATACATGTTGCCAGGGTCTTGTGCTGTTTGGGTTTCTGATTGGGATTGGCTTCTCGCTAATAAACCCTCGAATCAAATCTGGCAATAAGCGGTTCTCTGCCCAGTCGCCACCGCCAATCACATTTCCTGCTCGAACAGAAACTACTGGAGGCCCACCTTGCACCCTGGTAATTTGTTGCCAGGCTGCAATCGCAGATTCGGAACCAACTTTGCTTGCGCTGTAAGGATCCTTTCCTGCGAGTGGATCATTCTCCTTAAACAACTGGCCAGAATTATCGTTCTTATAAACCTTATCGGTTGTGACTGCGATTATTGCTTTGACTGATTTGGTCGCAAAACTTGAATCAAGAACG
>Ga0214919_10011406_pt1 | contig 11090 bp, 7 predicted proteins | sample LL1503_MetaG_FD_177994 | JGI IMG/M metagenome (GOLD analysis project Ga0214919, IMG submission 177994) | Freshwater microbial communities from Lake Lanier, Atlanta, Georgia, United States - LL-1503 | ecosystem: Environmental > Aquatic > Freshwater > Lake | place: USA: Georgia | collected 2015-03-15
ATTGTGTATCCTGTATCCATCGGCACTACTTTTTTTAAAGCCCGAAGAGCTAAATTACCATGTCCTACCTCACGTCGTCCAACGCCACGATTAGGCTTAGCTTCGCCGGTACTAAAACCAGGGAAATTGTAATGTAAAATAAATGTTTCTTCTCCAGTATTAAATGCGCCATCAATCCGTAATTTATCTAAAGGAGTACCTAAAGTAACTGTTGTAAGTGACTGAGTTTCACCACGGGTAAATACTGCGCTTCCGTGTGGAGTAGGTAAATAACCAACTTCGGCCCAAATAGGACGGATATCTGTTGTTTTTCGACCATCTAAACGTACTTTTTCATCAATTGCTAACCTACGAACGGCAACATATTCAACTTCATGGTAGTATTTGTTTATTAGGCTTTCTTTTTCTTTTAATTCTTCAGGCGAATATTGTTTTTTAAATTCTTCTAAAGGAGCTTTAAAATTAGCTTTTCTATTATTTTTATTTGGATCAAGTTTTTTAGCGGCAGCATAAACAGCATCGTAAGTTTCCTTCATTACTTTAGCCTTAAGATCTGCATCATTAGTTTCGTGATTATATTCTCTTTTTGGCTTAACACCGGCTTTGGCTGCAAAATCATTTATCGCTTTAATTTGTATTTTGATAGCTTCGTGAGCAAATTTAATTGCTTCAAGCATTTCAGCTTCGCTTACTTCACTCATTTCACCCTCTACCATTCCAATATCAGTAGCAGAAGCGGCAACAATCATTTCAAGAGTATTGCCAATTAATTGAGATTTTGTTGGATTAATAACAAGTTTACCATCAATTTTAGCCACACGAACTTCGCTGATAGGACCATTAAAAGGAATATCGCTCACCGCAATAGCTGCAGAAGCTGCTAAACCTACTAATGCATCAGGTATATTTTCTTTATCAGATGAAATTAATGATAACATTAATTGGGTATCAGAATGATAATCTTCAGGAAATTGTGGACGTAAAGCACGATCAACTATACGAGAAATTAAAACTTCGTAATCAGATAATTTAGCTTCGCGTTTGAAAAATCCACCAGGAAAACGGCCTGTTGAGGCATATTTTTCTTGATAATCAACAGTTAATGGTAAAAAGTCAATGCCTTCTTTTGCATCTTTATTACTAACTATAGTTGCTAAAATCATGGTATTACCTAATCTTACTACTACTGAACCATCAGCTTGTTTAGCTAATTTGCCTGTTTCTAATGAAATGATTCGGCCATCGCCAATATCAAAACTGTGTGTTGTTCCTATTTGTGACATTTTTCTTTGTTTTATGTTTCGACGTTTTCGAAACGGATTTATACTAATTGTTTAATATTTTAATAAAAAAGGCATTTCGAATTAATTTTCGAAATGCCCCCTGTTTTATAAATTTAATCCGAAAATTATTTACGGATATCTAATGTTTTTATAATAGCACGGTAACGCATTAAATCATTCTTTTTTAAATAATCTAATAAAGCACGTCGTTTACCTACTAAATTTAATAAAGAACGTTGCGTTCCAAAATCTTTTTTGTTTTTCTTTAAATGGCCTGTTAAATGGTCAATGCGCATTGTAAATAATGCAACTTGAGATTCAGAACTTCCAGTGTTTTTTTCAGTTCCACCGTGTTTTTTAAAAATGTCTTTTTTTACTTGAGATGATAAATACATTGTATGTCTTTTTATAAGGCTACAAATATAGCCTAATTTTAGATATAACGCAAAATATATTTTTATTAAATATTTAGAAATATAGATTAAAATTTATTCTTTTAATAATTTAGTTTGGTAAATTAATTTATCCTGATCTAAAAATTTAAAAAGATACATGCCGTTTTTTTGATGAGTTAAATCTATATCTATCGAGGAGTTAAGCACTGATTGTTTTTCGATTAACTGACCTAATTCATTATAAATTTCTAAAACAGCATGAGGTATTGATAGATTGTGCTTTAAAGTTATTTTATCATGAGAAGGATTTGGATAAATTTTTATAGATTGATCCTTAATTGTGCTTGTAATTCCAATACAAACTATTACAGAAACCGTTCCAGTTGATTGGCATCCATTCGAAGGATCTGTAACCATAACAGTATAGTTTCCAATCATATTGGTTGTTAATGTTGGAGAAGTAACAGCAGGAGCTGATGCAAGAGGAGGCGCTGACCAATAATAATTAAATCCAGTTGAATTTCCAGTAATAATAGGATAGATGCCGATGGTTAGTGTTGGAACATCTAAACAAAATGGATTAGGACCAATTGGATTATTTACCGATGGAAAAATTCTATTATCAAGCACATTTATAGTTTTAGTTGCTACACAACCATTATTTAAATCTTTTGCTGTTAAAGAATATACACCAGGAACATTTGCTATGTATGTGTTTGTGTTTGAAGCAGGAGTTTGAGGCGTTGGGCCATTCCATAATATTCCAACTACGGCTAAAGAATTATTAAAAAAGCCTCCAGAAGGAATACTCGTAGTACTTTGATTAACAATAATTATGCTTGAATTAGTGCAGGTTGTAATTGCCAATAAGCCACCAGAGGCAGTTCCTATTGATGTATTTGGCGGAAGCAAGTTCTGATAAATTGGAATTACAGTACTAGTTTCACAATAATTATAATTATCTTTAACTGTTAAAGTATAATTTGCAATTAAAGTATTAGAAGTAATATTAGTACTTAAAACCAATATACTTGGATTTAATATGTTACCTGGATTCCATGAATAATTATTATTAGAAGAAGTGTTTATAGCTTGCAAAATAGTTTGAGATAAGTTACAATCTAAAATTTGGGTAGGAATTGATAAATTAAAGGTTGGATTAAGCGTATTAAGTGAAATTGATATTGGAATTTTTGTTTCACAGCCTGTATTTGAATCTTTACCAGTAACAGTATAGTTTCCGGGAGTAGTTAATGTAAAATGGTTTTGAGAAATTGCGGTATTTGTTATCGTAGAGAGTGAATAATTTAGAATTCCACCAAGTGGAGATGTTACCCCATTTATTAAGTAAATATTTACTACACTTTTTGTGCTACAACCCATTGAGAAATTTTGAGGACTACTAATACTGTATGTGGGGAAACCAGATGCGCTTGAAATAGTAAATGTTTTCGAAACAAAACATCCATTTGTTAAATTAATTAAAACATGAGTATATGTTCCAGGGCCTGGATTATAAAATGCAGTAGGTGCATTAATAGTCATTGTTCCACCAAAGGGAGATCTAAATTCGTGTGAAACATTAATAATGGGATTACAAGTGGCTGTTATTGTTTGAACTGCAGGATTTATACAGCTTATAGATTGCAATAATGGAGAAACAGTAGATGTTGGCGCAATAGTATTCATGCCAATTGATAAGGTTTGAGTTACATTTAAATTGTTCGAAACAAAAGCTGTAATGGTATAATTTCCTGGGGAATTAATATTGAAGCTACTTCCTATTGAAGTATAAGTATTTGCATTTAAAGTATAAACAACTATTCCTGCAGTATAATTTGTAACAGGATACAAAGTAATAGAGGGGACCGAACATGTTAAGCTGAATACCCCTGAGCTACTATTTACCGTTAAAGTTAATGGTTGAGCTAAAAATTTTGATAAAAATAAAACGAATAATAAAATAGTTAGATTTTTTTTCATAATAGTTATAAATTAAATAAATAATTGTTTTTATTTTTTTGCATCTGCTAAAAATTGAGCTAAGCCGCTATCAGTTAATGGATGTTTTAATAAAGCTAAAATTGCACTAAGAGGGCAAGTTGCAACATCGGCTCCAATTTTAGCACATTCGATAATATGCATCGGATGCCTTACGCTAGCAGCCAAAATTTCAGTTTCATAGCCATAATTATCATAAATAATGCGAATGTCCTCAATTAATTTTAAGCCATCGGTACTCACGTCATCAAGTCTTCCAATAAACGGAGACATGTATGTTGCCCCAGCTTTTGCAGCTAATAGCGCCTGACCAGCAGAGAAAACTAAGGTGCAATTTGTTTTAATTCCTTTTTCTGTAAAATATTTAATTGCCTTTATCCCATCTTTTATCATCGGAATTTTAACTACTATTCTTGGGTGAAGGGCCGCCAAAACTTCTCCTTCCGAAATCATTCCATCATAATCGGTTGCTATAACTTCTGCACTAACATCGCCAGTAACCAAGTTACAAATATCTATATAATGTTTTAAAATATTCTGTTGCCCTTTTATACCTTCTTTAGCCATTAAAGATGGATTAGTTGTAACGCCATCAAGAACTCCTAAGTCTTGCGCTTCTTTAATTTGAGCCAAATTGGCTGTGTCAATAAAAAATTTCATTTTTTTGTTTTTTTACTTTGGTACTAAGTTAATAGATTGATTTATATTTCAAACAATAAAAGTATTAACAAGATGTTAATTGATACTTTGTGAACAAATCCAAGCCGTACTCCAGGCACTTTGAAAATTAAATCCACCGGTTATCCCATCAATATTTAAAACTTCGCCACAAAAAAATAAATTTGGAACAAGTTTACTCTCCATAGTTTTAAAATTAATTTCTTTTAATGAAACGCCCCCACATGAAACAAATTCTTCTTTAAAAGTTGTTTTCCCTTCCATTTTTAAAAGATAATTACAAAGACTTTGTACTAATTTATTTATTTGTTTATTATTTACTTCAGCCCAAGGTTTAGTATTCAAGATATCTGATTTTATGCATAAAAACTCCCATAATCTTTTGGGTAAATCAAACATTGATTGAGAATAGGGAAGTGCTTTGTGTTTATTTTTTTGAAATTGTTTGATAAATAATTCAACATCAATTGGTTTTAAAGGATAAACCCAATTAACCAATATATCGGAAAAATAATTTTGTTTATAAAAATCAGTTGCAGCAAATGCAGATAATTTTAAAACAGCTGGCCCACTTAATCCCCAGTGCGTAATTAAAACAGGACCATTGTATTGTAATTTATTTTGTACTATTTTAATTTGGGCATTCTTAACACTAATCCCCTGAAGGTTATTTTTTATAGATTCGTTAGGTAAATTAAAAGTAAATAAACTGGGTATTGGTTCTATTATATTATGACCAAGCTCTTTTATAATATTATATGCTTTTGTTTTATTGTGCCCTCCTAAAGCACAAATAATTGCGTTAGCTGAATAGTTTTTAAAATTAGTGATGATGTTAAATTTATCTTCCATGGGCTCAATAGATAAGACTTCGGAATTTATTTGAATGGAAATATTTAGTTTTTTTGATAAATTTATAAAACAATCAATAATAGTTTGACTGGAATTAGTATCAGGAAACATCCGATCATCGGCTTCGGTTTTTAGAACAACACCTTGTTTTTTAAACCAATCACTTGTATGTTGAACATTAAATTTTGAGAAAACCTGATTAAGCTCTTTATATCCTCTCGGATAATTTTTAATTAATTCGTTGTTATCTAAACAATGATTGGAAACATTGCACCTTCCTCCACCAGACACTTTTACTTTTGATAATAATTTTGTTGATTTTTCGAGAATAGTTATATGATAATTAGGTTTAAGCAAAGCTAAATTAATAGCTGAAAAAAATCCAGCCGCCCCACCACCGATTACTATTATTTGTTTTGTTGAGTTGATAAATTAATTAATTTAATTTTTTCTTTTTCCCATAAATTAAAAATAATAAAACGGGTAATAAAAATATATCAGAAATAACTGCAATTATTACGGTTATACAAACTAAAAAACCAAAATAAAATGTGCTATCAAAATCACTTAGCATTAAACTCATAAAACCTCCAATTAAAATAAAGGTAGTTAAGATAATTGGTTTTCCTGTTTCAAAATAAGTTCTTTTAAAAGCATAAATTAAACTTTTTCCATAGCCTAACTCTATTTTTAAGCGCGAAATAAAATGAATGGTGTCATCGGTTGCAATTCCAAAAGCAATACTAAAAACTAAAGAAGTAGCAGATTTTAATTCTATTCCTGCAAATCCCATTATTCCTGCAATAATTATTAATGGAAAAACATTTGGAATTAAAAAAACTATGACCATTCGCCAACTTCGATGTAAAAAAAAAGTTAATAAGGCAATAATTAAGATAGAAAACAAAAAGCCCTGCGCCATATTACTTACCATGTATTCATTGTTTCTATCTACTAATTGAGCTGCACCTGTAAGTTTGAACTCCAATAAGTTATTATTTGTATTTTTTTTAATAAAAGCAATTAGGTTATTATTATGTTCATTTACTTTTATGCTCCCCATATCTTGAATTTTACCACTAATGCGTGAGCCTAATCCATCAGAGCTAACAATTCGACTTATATCTTTATTTTTTTTGTTACTAATAAGTTGTTTAGATATAATTTTATAATCTTCTGAATCAGGAAAATTTAATTTAGTATCTTGATAGGAATTAATATAAATTGTTTTAACCATACTAGCTGCTGATATTAAAAAGCCGGCATGATATTCTTTTTTGATAAAATCGTTTACTTTATTTAATTCAACCATAACTTCATAATCCCAGATTGATTTAGAAGAATCTTTAAGATTTACTTGAATTTCAAGAGGACGAACTCCACTATAATATTTATCGAAAAAAATAAAATCTTGTTTTATTTTTACTTTTTCACTCAAGTCTTCTAACAAGACATTATTAACTTTTATTTTACTGATTCCAATTACAGAAATAATTAAAACTAATATAGAAATAATAAAGATTGTTTTTTGGCGTCTAAAAATCCAAAATAAATTTGATTGCATATATTTATATGTTCGACCAGTAGATTCTTTTATTAGGATTTGTTTTTTAGGTGTAAAAAAATAGAGTAGGGCAGGTAGTAAAGTGTAACTCAATATAAATGCGATAACAATACCAATTGAAGTGTAAATACCAAATTCTCTGATTGGTTTAATACTCGAAAAAAGAAGCGATAAAAATCCAACAACTGTTGTGATTAAGGTTAAAAATGTTGGAAAACCAACTTCTTTAATTATTAAAGAATAAATTTTACTTTTTTCGGTTCCTTTAGAAACTTCATCAAAATATTTAGAAAAATAATGAACGACATCGCTCATTCCTGCTACAAATATCATGGTTGGCAACATGGTTGTCATTATGTTAATAGACTTACCCAAAAAGTTCATAATGCCTAAGGTCCATAAAACAGAAATTATCACTATCGTCATAGGAACTATTATCCCATATATACGTTTAAAGCTAAACCATAAAAATATAACAACTAAAAAAAGCGAAACACTCATAAAAATTGCAAACTCTTGTTGCAAATTAGTTAGATATGTTTTTTGTGCAAAAATTCTGCCTACATAGTGAATGTCATCAAATTTGTAATATTTAAGGGTTTTCTCAATTTGATTTGCCAAACTATCTGAAGCTTTTTTAGTTAATTCATCGTCTGTTTTTATGAAAAGACTGAGTGATTTTGCGTTTATTGGAAAAAAAGAACCAATTAAATATGGCGATTGATAAATGGCTGAACTATCTTCTTTATATAAAGAGGAATCGTTAAAGTGTAATAGCTGTTTTTGAATAGGTATAATGACAGATAAATCTATTGTTTTAATATTAGTTGGTGATGTTACTTTTTGAATGTGATTAATTTGACCAAGTTCTTTTGTTAAAGCATCAATTTTTGTTAAAAAATGAGGATTAAAAATTCCAGCTTTATTCTCGACGGCGATTATTACAAATTCATTATCGTATTCAAAAGTTTTTCTGAAATTATTATACAATTCAAGTTCATTATCTTCATTAGGAAAAAACTCTTCAAAGTCATAATTAAATGATAAGAATTGAATCCTAAAACTAAAAAAAACAGAAATTATAATTACTGCAATTATTACTATTAAATGATATGATTTTTGATTTTTGATAATCTGCAAATTTAACAACAAATCAATTTATTTGACTATAATATTTTTTTTGCCATTACTATTATATATAAAGATGTTATCTTTGTATTCATTTTAAATTATATAAATTATGCCTAAAGGAATTTATAAAGTCCCATTAGCTATTAACGAATCAATTCGTTCTTATGCCTCAGGAAGTATTGAGCGTAAAGAATTGAAAGCTATGTTAAAAGAATTAAGAAGCGTTGAGATTGATATACCAATGTATATTGGCAATAAAGAAGTACGAAGTGAAAATAAAATTAGATTATCTCCACCTCACGATCATAAACACACTTTGGGGCATTTTCATAAAAGTGATAAAATTCATGTTGAACAGGCCATCAATGCTGCTTTAGAAGCAAAAGAAAAATGGTCAAATTTGAGTTGGGAACATCGTGCGAGTATTTTTCTAAAAGCGGCTGAGTTAATTGCTGGACCATATCGATCTAAACTAAATGCAGCCACTATGTTAGGTCAAAGTAAAAATGCGTTTCAAGCAGAAATTGATAGTGCTTGTGAAATTATAGATTTTTTGAGATTTAACGTACAGTATATGACCGAGATTTATGGCGAACAACCAATTTCAGGTCCTGGTGTTTGGAATCGATTGGAGTGGCGTCCTTTGGAAGGTTTTATTTATGCATTAACACCATTTAATTTTACTGCAATTGCAGGAAATTTACCAACTAGTTGTGCCATGATGGGAAATGTGGTAGTATGGAAACCAAGCAATACTCAAGTATATAGTGCAAATGTATTGATGGAAATTTTTAAAAAATCTGGACTACCTGATGGCGTAATTAATTTAATATATCCAAGTGGACCAGATGCGGCTGAGGTTGTATTTAATCATAAAGATTTTGCAGGTATTCATTTTACTGGCAGTACCGAAGTGTTTCAAAATATTTGGCAAACCATTGGTAATAATATTCATAAATACCGTTCATATCCTCGTATTGTTGGCGAAACAGGTGGTAAAGATTTTATTATGGCTCATAAATCAGCCGAAGCAAAATCTTTGGCAGTGGCATTATCCAGGGGTGCTTTTGAATATCAAGGTCAAAAATGCTCAGCAGCATCTCGCGCATATATTCCTTCTAATTTATGGAAAGAAGTAAAAGATTATGTTTTGGAAGATTTAAAGTCAATGAAAATTGGGCCAACTGAAGATTTTACTAATTATATTAATGCTGTTATTGATGAAAAAAGTTTTGATAAGCTAGTTAAATTTATTGATTCGGCTAAAAAAGACAAACAAGTTGAAATTATAGCAGGAGGAAATTATGATAAAACAAAAGGTTATTTTATTGAACCCACTATAATTGTTGCAAAAGATCCAAAATATGTAACCATGTGCGAAGAATTATTTGGGCCTGTTCTTACAATTTTTGTGTATGATGAAAAAAAGTATGAAGAAACTTTAGAATTAATTGATTCTACTTCTATCTATGCTTTAACAGGGGCTATTTTGGGTCAAGATCGTTATGCTATTGAATTAGCTACTAAAAAATTAAGTAATGCTGCTGGTAATTTTTATATTAATGATAAATGTACAGGTGCAGTAGTTGGACAGCAACCCTTTGGCGGTTCAAGAGGAAGTGGAACAAACGATAAAGCAGGGGCGAAAATTAATTTATTACGTTGGGTTTCTCCTCGTACCATTAAAGAAACATTTGTTCCGCCTATAGATTATAAATATCCCTTTTTAGAGGCAGATTAATTTTAATTTATTAAAAAGATTTTTATTCGAATTAAAAACTACTTAACAAAAAGTTGTTTTTTGCTCTAATTCCTTTTTCTGTTCTTTCAAGCTTAATACACTCTATAGTTGGATCGTGTTCAAAAAATAAAGTCCAATCGTTATCTAAAGCTGTTTTTAAAATTAATTCTTTTTCTTTTAATGTTTCTAAAGGTCGCACATCATATCCCATTACGAATGGAATTGGCAAATGACCAACACTTGGTATTAGATCTGCCATATAAGCAAGTGTAGATTCTTTGTATTTTATAATTGGCAACATCATGCCTTCGGTATGTCCGTTTACTTCTATAAATGATAAATTAGTAATTAACGTACTTTGCGAATCAATGAAATTTAATTGTCCACTTTCTTTAATTGGTAAAATATTTTCTTTTAAAAAACTTGCTTTCTCACGGCTGTTTGCTTGAGTTGCCCAATTCCAATGTTTTTCGTTACAATAATATTTGGCATTTTTAAAAGCAGGTTCTAAGTTTGTTTTGTTATCATTATACTTAATACTCCCTCCGCAATGATCAAAATGTAAATGAGTCAATACCATATCGGTAATGTCATCCATCTCAAAACCATATTTATTTAAAGACTTTTGTAAGGTATCGTTTCCATGCAAATAATAATAACCGAAAAATTTGTCATCTTGTTTATTCCCCATCCCATTATCTATTAAAATTAAACGGTTACCATCTTCAATTAACAAACAACGTAATGCCCAACTACACATGTTATTTTGATCGGCTGGATTTGATTTATTCCAAATAGATTTCGGAACAACACCAAACATGGCGCCTCCATCTAATTTAAAATGACCCGTATTGATAGCGTATAATTTCATGTGTTTGATTGGTAACTCAATTATTTTTTTAATTTAAATAAAGGTTAATAAAACTAAGTTTTTGGTTTGGTTTTATTAATAATCTTAGGATTTGGAACGGATTTTTTTCTTGTATTTTGTGAGTTTGTTCTTTCGATGGGTGAAGAATAGTCAAAAGTATTCGATGAAACGTTTTTATTTTTTTTAAGATGAAAAATAAATCCGATACGATAAAAAAGTAAATCACTGGCATTAGCTTTCATTATTTTATAATCATAACTATCAACTCCGTTTTTTCCAAGAGAAACTGAATTAAGGCTAACAAAATCAGTTTTTGTACCAAAAGAATAAGAGACTCTCATGTCGAATAAAATATTATCAGTGATATGATATAAAGAACCAAGCCCAAGTCCATAATGATTTGTATTATTACTTAATATTGAAGTTGAAGTTGATTTTTGATAATCTATTGGTTCTTTGTAAAAGGTACTTATTTGATTTGTCATAAATTGTCTGAACGCAAGATTAAGTTCAAAATAGGGTTCCCATAATCCATAATTAAAAGTAAATTTTGGACCTAAAAATAAGCATACAC
>Ga0214919_10011407_pt1 | contig 11090 bp, 12 predicted proteins | sample LL1503_MetaG_FD_177994 | JGI IMG/M metagenome (GOLD analysis project Ga0214919, IMG submission 177994) | Freshwater microbial communities from Lake Lanier, Atlanta, Georgia, United States - LL-1503 | ecosystem: Environmental > Aquatic > Freshwater > Lake | place: USA: Georgia | collected...
AGCCAAGACGGGGAAAATTGGAGACGGGAAGATCTTTGTTCTCCCTGTGGATGAGGCGATCCGCATCCGCACCGAGGACAAGGGCGCGAAAGCGATCTGACCGAACGATTTCGGGCGTGACGAGGCCCACGGTGGGGAGGTATCACAATTCTTCCCCATCGTGGGCTCGGCTCACGACGGGACAACCAAGAAAGAGAAACACCATATGGCACTTAAAAAAATCGAAGCGATTATCAAGCCCTTTAAGCTGGAGGAAGTAAAAGAGGCACTCACCGAAGCGGGGATCGAGGGCATGACAGCCACCGAGGTAAAGGGGTTTGGCCGCCAGAAAGGGCATACAGAAATTTACCGCGGGAGCGAATACACCGTGGACTTCCTTCCCAAGGTAAAGCTGGAGATCGTCCTGCCTGAAGCGTCGGTTCAAAAAGCGATTACGGCGATTCTCAAAGCCGCGAAGACGGGAAAAATCGGGGATGGTAAAATTTTTGTTCTTCCGTTGGATGAGGTGATCCGCATCCGCACGGAGGACAAGGGAGAAAAGGCGGTCTGAGATGCCCACTGGCAAATCACCACTTCAAAACAAAGGAGCAAAAGCAATGAACGAAAAACATCTGAATGCAAAATCGGGCAAAGAAGTCTTGGCGTTTGCCAAGGCGAACAACTGCCGCCTGGTGGACTATAAATTCTGCGATATCCCCGGAACCTGGCAGCACTTCACAACGACTCTGGCGGAACTTGAGGAGTCGACCTTCAAGGAGGGATTGGGCTTTGACGGCTCCTCCATCCGCGGATGGAAGTCCATCAACTCCTCCGACATGTTGGTTCTGCCGGATCCGGCAACGGCCATGATCGATCCTTTCAATGCTGAACCGACCCTCAGCCTCGTTTGTACCGTGATCGATCCGATCACCATGCAAACGTATGAGCGGGATCCACGGAGTATCGCTATTCGGGCCGAAAAATATCTGCAGAGCACCAAGATTGGCGACACTGCCTTCTTCGGGCCGGAAGCCGAATTCTTCATCTTTGATGATGTTCGGTATGACTCCTCGTCTCGCGGAGCTTTCTACCAAGTCGACTCCTCCGAGGGTATCTTCAACAGCGGCCGTGAAGAAATGCCGAACACCGGGTACAAGATCCGCCACAAGGAGGGTTACTTCCCGGTGCCGCCAGCCGATACGCAACAGGATATCCGCAATGAGATTACTCTCATGTTGGAAGATCTCGGAGTGCAGATTGAGCGCCAGCATCATGAAGTGGCGACCGCCGGCCAAGCCGAGATCGATATTCGTTTCGACACGCTTGTTCGAACAGGCGACAAGATGAACCTCTACAAATATGTGGTTCGCAATGTGGCTCGGCGCCACGGCAAGACGGCCACCTTTATGCCCAAACCTCTGTTCGGGGATAACGGTTCAGGCATGCACTGCCACCAAAGCATTTGGAAAGACGGCAAACCGCTCTTTGCAGGCAAGGGGTATGCCAACTTGAGCGAACTCGCTCTCTACTACATCGGTGGAATCATCAAGCACGCACGTGCCCTCACAGCGATCACAAACCCCACAACCAACAGCTTCAAGCGGCTGGTCCCTGGGTACGAGGCGCCAGTCAACTTTGCCTACAGTGCGAGAAATCGTAGTGCAGCCATCCGGATTCCGACCTACTCGTCGAATCCGAAAGCAGTACGAATCGAGTTCCGCACTCCCGATCCCGCAGCCAATCCTTATCTGGCCTGTGCCGCCCAGATGCTGGCGGGTTTGGATGGCATTCAAAACAAGATCCATCCTGGTGATCCCCTCGACAAGAACCTCTACGAGCTCCCGCCCAAGGAACTCGCAAAGGTGCCTAGCGCTCCCGATTCTCTTCTCGGAGCGGCCCAAGCCCTCGAAAAGGATCACGAGTTCCTCCTCAAAGGAGATGTCTTCACCAAAGACATGGTAGATACGATTGTCGAAATGAGAGTGAAGGACTACGACGCGCTACGTTTGCGTCCTCACCCGTATGAATTCTTCATGTACTACGACGTCTAAGAAGTTTGAACGACGAAGGTCGGACAAAACCCCCGGTGGCAATCCCATCGGGGGTTTTTATTTATCCGTACGCATGAATCAGCGGGAACGAATTTTTTAATATAGGTTCGGGTTTGACCCCCAAATGTTTTTCTAAAATCGTTGCGTACACAGAGCGGAAGTCGGTGTTGTATTTCACGTCCCCGTCGAAGAGGTTATTGGGAGCGAGGGAGGGCATTTGACCCAGAAGGCCTGCCTTAATTCCGCCCCCCGCGAGAAATAAGGGGGCTGCAGCGCCGTGGTCGGTCCCGCCGCTTGCATTTTCTTTTACCCGCCTTCCAAATTCACTGAAAGTCATCAAGGTTACGCGACCGAGATTCCCCTGTGCGTTCAGGTCAGCCAAAAAGGCGGAAACCGCATCTCCCATTTCTTTCAGCAGACGTTCGTGGGCTCCTGCTTGTTGGGTATGGGTATCAAACCCGCCCAAAGATAAATAGTAGATCCGAGTGGGCATTCCACCTGCAATAAGCCGCGAAACCATCGCAAAATTCTGGCCAAGGCGACTGCTTGGAAATGGCACTAAGTTTTTAGCCTTGGCCGAGGCATTCGAGATCTCCTGCTGACTGACCTTTGCATCCATTTCGGTGCGTTCTAAGAAATCCAGTGCCGACATCTTTCCTAAATTGCCCGGCCCATTAAGCATGCCAATGGACCCGCCTGCTTCACCCGCATCGTCCTCCTCCATGGACATCGTCGAGGAATCGGAATCGGACAGGTTGGAACCATGCTTTTTCGAGGCCTTCTTTTTTGATCCACCGCCCCCCTGATAAAGGACACCCTTTGGGGTGGAGGCGGAAAAGGCTTGAGGCAGTTGCGACGCCATAGCAACACCGACCGACGCATCGCTACCTGAGCAGGCGTTATCAAAATATCTTCCAATCCAACCTGTCGTGGACGATTTGTCAGAATCAACCGCTGTGGCCCATATTTCTGTAGACCGAAAATGAGAGCGATTCGGATTGGGATAGCCAACGCCCTGAACAATGGCCAGATGGCCGTCCTGATAAGCTGAAGCTAAGCCGGAAAGAGAAGGGTGAAGTCCAGTCGCTGGATCGATCTTAAGGATCGAGCCCTCCGGAATGCCAAGGGTGGGTCGGGCTTTTCTATACTCATCGTTGCCTAGAGGGATTACGGTGTTCAGGCCGTCATTTCCTCCTGCCAACTGAAGAACGACGAGGATATTTCCGTCCCGTCCTGTCACCCCTTGAATCAAGGAGCCATCCGCCTGGGCGTGGAGAGTCTGCATCGTGCGGCTAAGAAAAGCTGGCAACGTCCAGCACAGGGATCCTCCTAAAAGACCCGTCCTCAGGAATTCACGGCGCGTTTTTAAAATATCGATATTCATAAGATGACTTTCAAGTGACTTGGTAAAGGGGGCTTTGGATCATAGACAAAATCATTTTTCGGACTGAGGCATCAGTGAAGGGAATGCTTTCACCCGCCGCTTGTTGAAACCTTTGACCCAAATCCCGGGGGATTGTCTCCCCGGGAAGAAATCGGACAGCTAACGCCGCAAGAAGTTTCTCCGCGTTTTGGCGCTGCTCTGCCGTAGCAAGGCCATCTACAGGGGCAGGGGGTAGGGAAAGAAGTTCCTTCAGCTTTTCCTTAGCCACGGATTTTTCTGCGGGATCCAACTCTTTTCCGCTTCGGCTGAGTACGGTCCCCTCGGGGCTAATTTCTGGCGGGCTCATACCTGCGACCCCACTCTCTATGGCAACCCGAACCAAATTCAACGAGTTAAGTTTCTGAATTCCTTGAGTTCCGTCCACCAACCACGAACCGTACTCGTATCTGCGACTCATAGTGGCGGTGTTGATCCATGCGATGCCGCCATCCCACCCTTTCACGTTGGGGGGCTCAAAAAGATTTTGTCCAAGCTGATTTAGAATATGTGCAGATAGCGCCGGAGCAGGCAGGGGGCGTCCGATCTGCCGGCAGAGTCCGACAAGCCACTCCGTCGGAGATTTAACCCTGTCGGCAGCACGAACGGGGTCGTAAAAATTTGGATTTGTCCAGATGGCCATGAGAAAAGGGCGAATTTGGCCTTTGAGGGATTGCCACTCTTTCACTAATTCCTGAAGGAGTGGCTCAGGCGCAGGCCAGCCTGCATAGAATCGCCAAAGCTTTTGGGTAATCCATCGCGGGGCTGCAGGTTGAGACAACGCAAGACGGATGACATCCGTGCCGTCAAAGTTTCCTGAGGCACCAAAAATAGTTTTCGACTTAGGGTCATGCCACTTTGGCACATTTTTAAAAACGGGTCTGGATCCTAATTGTAGCCCTGCTTTTTTGTCTGCGGATGTTCCTACCGACCACCCTGTAAAGGCTCGGGCACTCTCTTGGATGTCTTTTTCTGTGTAATTTCCTTCCCCTAGGGTGAAGAGCTCAAAAAGTTCCCGCGCAAAGTTTTCATTCGGGGATTCTGCCCTGTTTTGGGCTCCATCCAGGTAGATAAGCATGGCTGGGTCTTGGGCCACTCCCAAAACAAGTTCCGACCACGGCCCATAGGCTTTTTCACGAAAGAGATTGTTCTGCTGGTAGAGAAGATAAGGGCTCCGCACTTTTTCAAAGCTGGTGGCAAAGTGGCCGTGAAGAAAAAGGGTTAGCTTCTCCCGGGCAGCACGGGGCGGTTCAGCCATCTGCTTCAACCACCATCCTCGCAGCTCGGTCAACTGCCGACCTTGGTTCGCTCTCGCATACTGGAACATCTGCTTTTTGGCTTCCGCTTTTGCCTGCTCGGAAAGGGATTTCATTTTATCCCGCTCATTTTTTAGGGATTCCCCGATGGGTTGTTCCTGAAGAAAGGAGGGCGGGTCTAAAGGAGGAGCTTTTGTTAAGCCTAGTAACGACTCGGCTGCCTCAGCAGGGGAGAGCGATGCCAATGCATCCACCTCATCGGGAGTGCCTCCAAAACCTGCTCTTTGAAGGAGCAAGCCTGCTTTGACGCGATCCCAGTCAGATGCAGCGAGGGTGGATAGCATCTTTAGTATTAAACTACGCAAATAGGAAAAAGATGCGGTTATTTTTTTTAAAATACAGAAAATAGATGGAGGCTGTTTATGGCTAACAAGTTATAATCAAGAAAAGATCCTGTGAATGCCTTGGCTCTGGACAAAAAATTCATTTTCAGCAAGCTAACGCGATATGAAATCAAATTCTCCTACTCCGCAAATCATCCGCGTTGTTGGTTATGGTCTTTTGGCCTTTGCAGGTATCGACTTGCTCTTCCAACTTTTAGGCAACCCCTTTGGTGGCGCTCTCCAGGCCTTTCGCTTTAGCTCCGGGTTAGTGGATCGCACCCCCGTTCCCCTTTTGGCCTTAGGGGTCTTGCTCGCCTTTCCGCGTGTCATGCCTTTGCCGATCGAGAGAACGGCAATGAAGCTTATCTCCTTCGCTCCATTTATTTATGCGGTCGGATTCCTTCTTGTCATCGCCTCGGCCTTGATCACGGGGAATCGGTTGATTGTCGTGGCTGAACAGCAGATTACTGCACAAAGTCAGGCCCAGTTGCGCCAGCTCGAAACAACAGTGGATCGGGTCAAAACGCTTAACGCGTCAGAGCTTCAATCCGTTGTTGCAAACTTCAATCAACAGAACCGGACTACTTTGCAAGGGGCAGAATTTATGACCAAGTTAACGCAGCAGACGGATGCCCAAAAAGCGCAGTTGAAGATTGGGACAGAGCGGGCACTGGAAAATCAGCGACGCTCGATGACCCTTGAACTTTTAAAAGTGTTGCTGGGTGCCGCTGCTGGTTCAGGAATCATGTTCCTTCTGGGCGTTGCAGGGGGATGGGCACGAAGCCCTGGCGCTGGACAGGGCTAATCTAGCCTTGGTAAAAATTTCCGTTTCATACGAAGGCCAGCTTCATTGCGTGGCCACACATGGCCCGTCGGGAGCTAAGCTATCAACCGATGCTCCCGTCGATAACGAAGGAAAAGGGGAATCTTTTTCTCCGACGGATCTCGTCGCGACTGCTCTGGCCGCATGCATGGCTACGATTATGGGAATTGCCGCAAAGAGACACTCAATCAACCTTGAGGGAATGAACATCGAGACGACCAAAGAAATGAGCGCCGATACGCCCCGAAGAATTGTCGCACTTAAATCGAAAATCGCCATTCCTCTTTCAGAGAATCATCCTCAAAGAAAATTGTTGGAAGCGGCCGCACTGGGTTGTCCCGTTCACCACAGCTTAGATCCACGGATTGCAAAGCCCGTTGAGTTTGTTTGGCTAGGTTGAGACCCATTCGCTCTTCGCGTCCCGCAGGATGGATACCTTGTCCTCACAAGCGTTCGGACAGGGAGGGATTGGTCCCCCGTTACCCTGAGACCCATCCAAATAACGCCTCCGGCGGATAGAATTCCCTGTCCTCACTAGCGTTCGGACAGGGAGGGATTCGAACCCTCGGTTGGTTTTACCCAACACACGCTTTCCAGGCGAGCCCGATAGACCGCTCCGGCACCTGTCCCGCAATTTCAAAGCATAAACCGAAATGGCCTCTTCTGCGAGTCGATTCGCCCAAGGTTGTCCTCCGCCTTCATTCCGATAAAGTAGAAGGATGTCCGCTCCTCTCCCCATATCGGTCTGCATGATCTCTGGGCCTGATGCCGACCGGATCGGTCGGGCTCTCGAGAGTGTTCGGGGGTGGGTTTCCGATATTGTGGTGGTGGTGAATGATGATGTTGCTGACGGGACGGACAGGATTGCCGAACAGCACGGGGCTCGTGTTTTCCGTGAACCTTGGAAGGAGCATATCGCCCAAAAAAATTCGGCAGCGGAAAAAGCCCTCCAGCCCTGGATTCTCGGTCTCGATTCGGATGAGGAGATTTCCTCCAAGCTGAAGGACGCAATTCACCGATTTTTTCTTTCACCTAAAGCGGAGGGCCCTGCGGCCTTAAGGATGGCTCGCTGTTCGCTCTTTCTTGGCCACTGGGTTCGGCATGGTGACTGGTACCCGGATTGGCAGATACGTCTTTGGCGCGCTGGGAAGGCGAAGTGGGGGGGGACCGATCCGCACGACAGGCTTCTCGTGGAAGGAAAAATCGGAACGCTGTCTGGGGATATCCTTCACTACTCGAATCCTTCCATTTCCCGCTATGTCTCGAAGATTAACTACTTCTCCGATCTCTATTTGGAATCGCGTTTAAAGAAAAAGTCGCGCTGGGTGCCGGCCGAGGCCACCTTCCGCGCGTTCTGGAGATTTTTCCGAGCCTATGTGTTCCGGCTTGGATTTCTGGATGGGTACCCTGGTTTTTATATCGCCGCCTCAACCTTCTATTCCACGCTTGTCCGTCATACCCGTCTTTTGGAGCATAAGCTTTCCAAAAAGCCCATTCCGCAAAAACCTTAGTGTAGCAGTCAGCTCAACTGGCTGGATGCTGCGAGACTTCGCAGCTCTGCCATCCGTGTAAAGCGACCCTTCGCTTTGGGCGGTTTTTCGAATGTGCGACCACTCTACGAATTTAAGAGGCGAAGCTTCGGGCATTGAAGGATTCCATAAAATACCTAGTATAAATTTCAATCTTGGGACCTTCGCACAACAAACCCAATCTTTGACATGACCATGAACATGATCTAAATAGTCATTATGATACAAATTAACATAAATGAGGCAAAGGCAAGGCTTTCCAAATATACTAAAATGGTGAAAGCAGGTGAGACGGTCGTATTATGTGAAAGGAACAAGCCCTTTGCTGAAATCAGGTCATTGGACCGCAAGGGGTCAGCCCCAAGGGTTTTTGGGCTATCTAAGGGGGTCTTTAACCTAGGACCGGAATTTTTTGAGGCGGATGACGAAATTCAAAAAATGATTGAAGTGGAGTAAAAAAGAAACTTATGGCTGGAACATACCTTTTGGATACCGCCGCACTGATCTATCTGATGAGTCAGGAGGAATCTGTGCCCGTCCCGGTCCGTCGGGAGTTGGCCGATCCAAAATCCGAGGTTTTCTACAGCCAGATCAGCATATGGGAGATTCAGATGAAACATCAGCTAGGAAAACTTCCCATGGCCGATGAACCTGCTGTTGTATTGCCCCGTGAATTGCCCAGGTATGGATTTACCCAGTTGGATTTAACCGATGCGGCAATTTACGGGCTTTCCCGCCTTCCGCCCGTACACAAAGATCCATTCGACCGAATTCTCATCGTTCAGGCCAAACTCACGGGTTCGACTTTGGTTTCTCCGGATAAAATTTTTTCCCAATACCCTGTCAATGTCCGATGGGGATAGAAAAAAAACCCTGCTGAACGCAGGCCAACACAAGACTCAGGTAGGCCGGATTGGTTTCAGTCCCAAAAACGGGAGTGATCGACCAAGGGCGGTAGCATGGGTCCACAGTGAAAACTAAATTGGAGGCGAAGACGATTGAATGAGTAAAAGGATTGGCTCTTAACAATGGATTCAAAATTAAAATTTGACCTGTCGATCATCGGATTGGGATATGTTGGCCTTCCGCTTGGACTTCAATTCGCAAAGTCAGGCTGTCGTGTCTTGGGATTAGATATCGACGAGAACAAAATCAGGAATATTAACGCCGGGAGGAGCTATATCCGACATATTGGGGCTGAAGATTTAGGGATTCAGGTCAAGGCAGGTAGATTTTCGGCTTCATCAGACTTTTCTAGAATCAAGGACTGCGAGGCTGTGGTCATATGTGTTCCAACTCCTCTCAACAAGAATCGAGAGCCGGATATCTCCTATATTCTAAAAACAGGCGAAGCGATTGCACCCTTTTTGAAATCGGCGAAGGGGGAAAAGCCAAAATTAGTGGTTTTGGAATCGACGACCTATCCGGGAACCACAGACAAGGATCTAAGGGAAATACTTGAGAAGGGGAGTGGATTAAAGGCGGGGAAAGATTTTCATCTCGCCTTTTCGCCAGAGCGGGAGGACCCAGGGAATCCGGAAAGCAAAGTGGCGGAGATTCCCAAGGTGGTGGGTGGGCATACTCCAACATGCCTGGACCGGGCAAAGGAACTCTACGGCAGGGCCATCAAGAGATTGGTTCCAGTTAGTTCTACTCGTGCGGCAGAGGCCACCAAGCTCATGGAAAATATTTTTCGCTCAGTCAATATTGCCTTGGTGAACGAGCTCAAGATTATCTATGGCTCCATGGGAATCGATATCTGGGAAGTCATCGATGCGGCCAAAACCAAGCCATTTGGCTTTATGCCATTCTATCCTGGACCGGGGCTCGGTGGGCACTGCATACCAATTGATCCCTTCTACCTTACGTGGAAAGCTCGCGAATACGGGCATGCGACACGTTTCATTGAGCTGGCGGGAGAAATCAACACTTCCATGCCAGAATTCGTGCTTCAAAAAGTGGGGGAGGCATTGAACTCGGTTGGGAAACCAATCAGGGGATCGAAGATCCTGCTTTTGGGGTTGGCCTACAAACCTAACGTTGATGATGATCGGGAAAGCCCAAGCTACATCTTGATCGAAAAATTAGAATCGAAGGGGGCAATCGTGGATTATCACGACCCTTATGTGCCCGAAATCGGATCCACACGAGAACACCACAAGCTGCTCGGCCGAAAATCTGTCCCCATTGATTCTCCCTGTGATCTCGTTCTTATTTCCACAGCACACTCTTGCTTCCAACAGCACGACTTTTCACAGTGTGCCGCTCCGGTTGTCGACACCCGAAATCTTGTCCCCCCTGGGAAGCGGCCGAATCTCTATTTTCAGGCCTAAAGTGCCAACTCGGAAAACAGACGGCAGTGACCCTATTGCCGTAATCCAAGCTCGATTTGGGTCCCGTAGATTCCCTGGGAAAGTACTTGCAAATTTTCGTGGGAAAAAAGTTTTGGAACATGTTCTGGAGGCTGTTGGTGAGAGTTGTGGAAAAGAAAGGGTTATTTTAGCCACAAGCAAGGAAACACAGGATGATGCAGTCGCAAAATTCGCGAGTGATAATAACTGGAAAGTCTATCGAGGTAGTCTTGGGGACGTTTGGTCACGATTTCAGCAAGTGTTTCTTTCTACTGAGGCGGAGTGGGTCGTGCGCATCTGTGCGGACAGTCCGCTCATCCCCGCTTCGCTCATTCGAAGCATGCTAAACCTAGTGGGACCCGATATTGATTTGGTCACCAATGTCCATCCGCGAACCTTTCCGCATGGGTACAGTGTGGAAGTCCTGCGCCGCCGGTTATTTACTGAAAAAGAGTTTTTCCCGCAGACCGATGCCGACCGCGAACATGTCACTCCCCACCTCTATCGAATTCCAGGGCTCAGGATTCTAAACCACGAGAATCCTTTGGGAAATCAGTCTGGCCTAGCTTGGAGCGTGGAAGAAACTGGCGACATCGAAAGACTCGAAAAATTGTGCCCCAGTTGACTCGAGCGACGGTGGTCGGCCTAGGGGTAGGGGAACAGCATGCCAAGGCTTGGGCTTGTTGCCGAGGAGCACGACTTGTGGGGGTTTGTGATCGCGACAAGAAAAAGGCCCTACGAGTCTCCCGTGAACTAAAAACCGGAACCTTTAGAAATTTACAGGAAATCATGAAGGATCCGGCAGTCGATGCAGTCTCTATCGCCACCTTTGATGGAGAACATGCACGGCAGGTCGTGGAGGCTATGTTGGCCGGCAAACACGTTTTTGTGGAAAAACCCCTTTGCCGTAATGACAAGGAGTTAAAAAAAATCCGCAGGGCTTGGGGCAATAAAAAACCGGCGTTGATGGCCAATCTAGTTCTCCGGGCCGCTCCCCTTTACCGCAGAATCCAAAAGATGATCGTTGCTGGTGAATTAGGCAAGATTTACGCCATGGATGGAGATTATCTATACGGAAGAGTCCACAAAATCACGAATGGTTGGAGGTCAAAAGACAAAGGTTACTCCGTCATGGCAGGGGGAGGAGTTCATCTGCTGGACCTGATCCTGGGGTTTGCTGGTGAAAAGCCCAATTGGGCAACTGCAACCGGCAACCGGATATGCACGCATGGGACCCGATTTCGAAGAAAGGATTTCGTTTCTGCGGTTTTTGAATTTCCTTCGGGACTTGTTGCCAG
>Ga0214919_10011408_pt1 | contig 11090 bp, 8 predicted proteins | sample LL1503_MetaG_FD_177994 | JGI IMG/M metagenome (GOLD analysis project Ga0214919, IMG submission 177994) | Freshwater microbial communities from Lake Lanier, Atlanta, Georgia, United States - LL-1503 | ecosystem: Environmental > Aquatic > Freshwater > Lake | place: USA: Georgia | collected 2015-03-15
TGTGATGGGCGTGCTCGCGACGATTCCGAGTGTCGGCATTGTCGCGGCACTCGGGCTAACGTCGGTGTTCTTCGTGGCCGCCGCCGCCCTGATTTACGCGATTCCGGACACCAGCCACGCACCCCTCGCTTCATGACAGACGGCATGGGCTTGCCGACGGCGTCGGCAAGCGGTACCGTCTCCGAGTCAGTCAACCGGAGGGTCACGTTGGCACCGAACACCGCTGAGATGCTCGCCAACAACCCGCGTCCCGAGCTAAGCGAAATTGACGTCTTCGGCCTGACGAACACCGGCAAAGTCCGCAAGGTGAATGCGGATCATTTCCTGATCGCCAGTTTTCACCGCACCCTCCATGTGCACAATACGAGTCTCACCGGCGACGTCGGCCCCACGGAGACGCAAAATCGCGGCTTCATGATGATGGTCGCCGATGGTGTCGGCGGCCTTCCGACAGCAGGTGAAGGCAGCGCCGAAGCCGTGAAGTCGATGGTCCAGCACCTGCTGCATGCGACTGAGCTCACATCGTCACTCGTGCTGCTCAACGAAAACGACGCGGTGGAGCAACTTCGGGCCGCCGTGATGGACGCACATGAGAAAGTTGTCGCGAAGGGTGCGGCCGAGGGCCGCAAGCCGGCCACGACGTTGACGATGTTCGCAGGATTTTGGCCACGCTGCTTTATCGTGAACGCTGGCGACAGCCGCTATTACCGGGTGCGTAACGGCCGGCTGGAGCGATTCACCGTGGACCAGACGATGGCCGAGGTCATGGTGGAGTCGGGAGCGTTGTCGCGCGAAAAGGCGGAAGCGTCACGCCTCAAGCACGTGCTCTGGAGCGCCGTAGGCAACGAAGAGCTCCGGCCCGACGTCCGCGTGATCGATATCGTGCGCCCCGATCGTCACCTGCTCTGCACGGACGGATTAACCAAGCACGTGACCGACGACGAGATCAAGGAACACCTGATGAAGGACGAGTCGTCGGAAGCAATCGTGCGCGGGCTGGTGAACCTCGCGCTCGAGCGCGGTGGGACGGACAACGTCACCGTGGTGATGTTGCAGATCGCGGACGCTCAGACCTTGGCCGCCATCTCCTGAAGCACACGGCCGGCCCGCTTCGCCGCCTCGGCGATGCGCGCTGGGCTCGTAATGAACGACACGCGGAAGAACCCTTCACCGCCAGCGCCAAGCCCGGACCCGGGCAACACGACCACGCCCTCTTCCATCAGCGCGTCAGCGAATGCGGCGCTGGGCACACCCTCGGGCAACGGCATCCAGAGGTACATCGTCGCGCGCGGCGTTTTCGTTTTGAAGCCGGCCTCCGCAAACGACTTTACCGCGGCATCGCGCCGTTCCTTGAACACGGCGAGGTTGCCGGGGAGCCACGCCGCCGACGTCTCGAGCGCCGCGACCGCCGCGCGTTGCACGGGCATGAACTGGCCGGTATCGGTGAATGACTTCACCTTCGCCAGCGCGCCAACCAATTGTGGATTGCCAACGGCGAAGGCGCAGCGCCAGCCCGTCATGTTGAACGTCTTCGAGAACGAATGGAACTCGATAGCCACATCACGCGCGCCGTCGATCTCAAAAATGCTCGGTGCCACGTACCCATCGAACGTCATCTCCGAATACGCATTGTCGTACACGAGGACGATGTCGAGTTCACGGCAGCGGCGGACCATCCGCTCGAGATAATCCGTCGGTGCAATGGCCGCCGTGGGATTGTTCGGATAGTTCAGGTAGAGAATCTTCGCGCGCTTCAGGACATCGGCCGGCACCTCGTCGAGATCAATGAGGAAGTCCGTGCGCGGCGTGATGGCGTACATGTACGGATCGCCGCCGGCGAGCTGCGTGCCGCCACGATAGGCGTTGTAGCCGGGATCGGGAATTATGGTCGTCTCGCCCGGGCCAACGAACGCAAGCGCGAGATGCGAGAGCCCTTCCTTCGAGCCAATGAGCGGAATGGTTTCCGTGAGCGGATCAAAGCTCTGGCCAAAACGCCGCTTCATGAACGTGGCCACCGATTCGCGGAACGGCGGATAGCCGAGCCCGAAGCCATACCGGCTCATGGCCGGTTCGCGGGCTGCGGCGGCAAGCGCTTCCACCGCGGCGGGCGGCGGTGCGAGGTCCGCGTCGCCGGCGCCGAGGTCAATGACATCCACTCCGCGTGCGATCAGCTCCCGTTTCTTTTGCGGGATGTGCGCGAGCGGATATGGCGGGAGTTGGGCGAGACGCGCGGCGGGCGTGGGCATCGGCGATCAGAATTTCAGGGCGAAGTTTTCGTCGGTCAGCTGGTCGGCGGCGCGAATCCTTCCCCACCGGTATCGAGCCACGAGAACTGATACTTGTCGTCTTCGAACGCCACGAAGTCGCGCGCCACCTTCATGGGCCGGAACGAATCCATCATGACGGCGAGCTCATTCGTGAACTTCGCGCCAATAGATGCCTCAGTGCGACCCGGGTGCGGACCATGCGGCAGCCCGTCCGGATGCAGTGTGATGGAGCCGTACTCGATGCCCTTGCGGCTCATGAACTCGCTCGAGGCGTAGAAGAGCACCTCGTCGGAGTCCACGTTCGAGTGATTATACGGCGCGGGCACGGCGTTTGGCCCGAAGTCATACGGCCGCGGGCAGAACGAGCAGATCACGAACCCATCGCCCTGGAACGTCTGATGCACCGGCGGTGGCTGGTGCACCTTTCCGACAATCGGTTCGAAGTCGTGAATGTTGAAGGCCCAGGGATAAAACATGCCGTCCCAGCCGACCACATCGAGCGGGTGATGGTCGAGCACGAACTCCTGGAGGCCATTGTACTGCTTCACGACTACCGGGAAATCGCCCTTTTCGTCATGCGTCTTGAGCGCACGGGGCACGCGAATGTCGCGCTCGGAGTACGGCGCGCCTTCCACAATCTGCCCATAGTCGTTCAGGTACCGGCTCGGCGGGCGCACGTAGCCGCGGCTCTCGAAAATCAGGAGACGCGCCGGCTTCGTGAACTTGTAACGGTGCGTGATGCCGCGATGGATGACGAGATAGTCGCCAGGAATGATCGGCAGATCGCCGAACATCGTCTCGAGCGTACCCTCGCCCTCGACGACGTAGACCACTTCGTCGCCCTGCGCGTTACGATAGAAGTGCTCGTCCTGTTTGTCAGGCGCGGCGAACTGCATTGCCACGTCGTCGTTGTACATGATCAGCTTGCGATCAAGCGTAGGGCTGCCGCCGCGCGGAAAGCCTGCCGTCCTGAAATGCCGGTGCTTCAGCAGCCGATGCGGCTCGCCTTCGTACTTGAGTTCCTTCAGGCGTCGCACTGACTTGACGGTCGTGGGCGGATGGATGTGATAGAGTAGCGACGACGGCCCGGTGAACCCCTCGTTGCCAACGAGGTGCTCGTGATACAAGCCGCCGTCCGGTTTCCGGAACACGGTGTGGCGCTTGCGCGGCATCTGGCCCAGCGTGTGATAGAAAGGCACTACAGGTTTCCTCGCAGTTCCTGCTCGCGCTCGATGGCTTCGAACAACGCCTTGAAGTTGCCCTTACCGAAACTCTTCGCGCCCTTGCGCTGGATGATTTCGTAGAAGAGCGTCGGTCGGTCTTGCACTGGCTTCGAAAAGAGTTGGAGCAGATAGCCCTCGTCGTCGCGGTCGACGAGAATACCGAGTTCTTTCAGCGTATCCACGGGCTCGTCGATCTTGCCGACCCGGTCGAAGAGTTCGTCGTAGTACGATGACGGCGTCATGAGGAACTCCACGCCGCGCAACTTGAGCGCCTTCACCGAGGCGATGATGTCGTCCGTGGCGATGGCGATGTGCTGCACGCCAGGGCCCTTGTAGAAATCGAGGTACTCGTCGATCTGCGACTTCTTCTTGCCGGCAGCGGGCTCGTTGATCGGAAACTTGATGCGGCCATTGCCGTTGGACATGACCTTCGACATCAGCGCCGAGTATTCGGTGGAGATGTCCTTGTCGTCGAAGGTGAGGATGTTGTGGAAGCCGAGCACGCGCGAGTAGAACTCGACCCAGTCGTTCATCTTGCCGAGTTCGACGTTGCCGACGCAGTGGTCCACGTACTTGAGGCCGGTCGTGACCGCCTGGTAGGGCGACGTTGAGGCACGAAACCCGGGGAGGAAGAGTCCCTTGTAGTTCCTGCGCTCGACAATCGAGTGGACGGTTTCGCCGTAGGTGCGGATGCCGGCGATGATGACTTCGCCATGCTCGTCCGTGAAAACGGTCGGCACTTGTGCCGACTCGGCTCCCCTCTCGATCGCCTTCGAGTACGCGTCGCGGGCATCGTCCACCCAGAACGCGATGTCGCGCACGCCGTCGCCATGCGTATTCACATGGCGGGCGATTTCGTGGTCGGAGTTGATCGCGCTCGTGAGGACGAAGCGGAGCTTGTCCTGCGTGAGCAGGTAGCTCGCGCGGTCGCGCACGCCGGTTTCGGGGCCGCGGTAGGCGGCGAGCTGAAAGCCAAATGCCGCGCGGTAGTACATCGCGGACTGTTTGGCGTTGCCAACCCAGAACTCGATGTAGTCGGTTCCGTTGATCGGGAATGTGTCGAGCACCGGCTCGGCGGCCGGGGTCGTCGGTGTCGTCGCGGTAGCCATCGGGATCTCCTGAGGTGTTGAGGGTCGTGTGCTACGAACTCCAGCACATCAGCTCAATCAGGCTCCACGCGCTCCCGTACGCGCGCTGGTCCACCAGCGCCCCCACGCACTCACTCGTCTCCACACCGTCGTCGCTGTCATGGCACTCCTCGGACTGTGGGCCGACGGCTGAATATACGTGGAATCTCACTCTCAGGAGTCGCTCCGGGCTTCGCCCTCGCCGACTACGAGAGCGCTTTGAGTCTCTCCCGATCCACGTTTCCGCCCGAAACGATCAGCACGACTTTCGATCCCTCGGGCAGCGCGGGCTTGATCACTTTTTGCATCAGCGCCGCGAGGCCCGCGGCCGCCGCCGGCTCGGCAAACACCTTGGCGCGCTCCATAAGCATCCACATGGCTTCGACAATCGGCGCGTCAGGCAGCACGAACACTTCCACCCCGAGTTCACGAACATGGGAGAAGGTGACCCGCCCGGCGTACGGCGCTCCGAGTCCGTCGGCTACGGTTTTCGACAGCGAGGCGAGGGTGACCGGCTCGCCCTTGTCGAGACTCTGGCGCATGGCGTTCGCGCCTTCGGGTTCGATGCCAATCAGACGCGTGCCAGGCCGGCGCGCGCGGGTTACGACGGCCGCGCCCGACGCGAGCCCGCCGCCACCGATGCCGAATACGATCGCATCGGGATCGGGCAGATCGTCGCAGATCTCGTCGGTGACGGTCCCAGCTCCGGCAATTACGAGCGGGTCATCGAAGGGATGCACCAACACGTAGCCGTGCTTCTCCTGGAGCTGCTGCATCGCGCCGTGAAAATCGCTCTCCACCTGTATGACCTCGGCGCCGTAGGCCCGCGTCGCGTCCACCTTCCCACGCACGGCGTGCGCAGGCATGACGACCGTCGATTTCACTCCGGCGCTCGTGGCTGCAAACGCCACGCCCTGCGCATGGTTCCCAGCTGAGAACGTCACGACCCCGCGCTTCTTTTCGTCATCGGTGAGTGCGGCAATGCGATTGATCGCCCCCCGTACCTTGAACGATCCGGTCTTCTGCATCTGTTCGAGCTTCAAGTAGATGTCGAGACCGAGGCGCTTGGAGAGGTGCGCCGAGCGCACCATGGGCGTGCGGTAGACCTTGCCCGCTATAAGATCCCGAGCGCTTCTTATGTCACTGAGCGATACAAGCGTCATACAGGCGTAGGGGGTAGGCAGTAGGAGGTGACAACACGAATCGTTGACGGTGCAACGTAGACGGTGGACGGTAGCCGTTGAACTACACACGGCCGTCCGGCAAACGTTGTGGTACGGCTACAGTAAACCGTACACGGTACACCGTCTACAGCAGTGGTTTTTACTCACGACGGGCTACCGTAGTCGCAGTTCCGGCCGGTTGCGGTACTCGTCCAGCGCCCCCGGGTTCGCCATGGCGTCCATGTTCCGCACGGCGCGCCCGTGAATCGTGTCGCGCACGGCGAGCTCTGTGATCTTCCCGCTGATCGTGCGCGGAATATCGGTGACCTGCGCGATCACCTTCGGCACATGGTGTGGGCTCGCCTGTTCGCGCAGTCGCGCGCAGATCCGCGCGCGGAGCTCATCATCCAGCGCCACGCCCTCCGCCAGGCGCACGAAGAGCACAACGCGAACGTCGGTGCCGCCCTGCCCATCGGGCACGTCCTGGCCCACCACGATACTCTCGAGCACGCCCGGCACTTGCTCTACTTGCCGATAGATCTCCGCCGTGCCGATACGCACGCCACCGGGATTCAGCGTGGCGTCGCTGCGGCCGTAGACGATGAATCCATCGTGCGCCGTGCGCTCCACCCAGTCGCCGTGGCGCCAGACGCCAGGAAAGAAGGTGAAATACGCGTCGCGGTACTTCGATCCGTCGGGATCGTTCCAGAATGCGACGGGCATCGACGGAAAGGGTTTTGCGCATACGAGTTCGCCGGGTTCACCCCGCAGCGGCTGCCCCTTCTCGTCGAACACATCGGTAGCCATGCCGAGCGCCGCGCACTGCAACTCGCCGCGCCAGACGGGGAGGAGCGGATTGCCAATCATGAACGACGCGACAAGGTCGGTGCCTCCGGAGATGCTCGCGAGATGCACACCGGGCTTCACATCGCGCATCACGTAGTCAAACCCGTGATCCGCCAGCGGACTCCCCGTGGAGAGGATCAGCTGCACAGCGGACAGGTCGTGATTGCGACTCGGCTGCATCTCCGCCTTTTCGCATGCCGCGATAAACTTGGCGCTCGTGCCGAACACCGTCACGCGCTCCTCCGCGGCCATACGCCAGAGCAGATCCGGCTCGGCCGGCGGCAGTGGCGAACCGTCGTACAGCACGATGGTCGCACCCGACGCGAGTGCGGTGACGAGCCAGTTCCACATCATCCACCCGCAGGTCGTGAAGTAGAACACGCGATCGCCAGCGCCTATATCGCAGTGGAGCTGATGCTCCTTGAGGTGCTGGAGCAGGACGCCGCCAACGCAGTGGACCATGCACTTGGGAAGGCCGGTCGTGCCCGACGAATACATGATGTAGAGCGGGTGGTTGAACGGGAGGCGGACTGGTGCGGGGTGAGCGAGGGCACCGGAACCAGCCGGCGTAGCGGACATCCACGCACCCCAGTCCACGGCACCGCGAATGCCGGCCACCTCGTCGGCGGTCAGTGTGTCTCGGAGGAACGGCACGATCACCACGCGTTCGATGGATGGAATCGCCGCCACGATCTCGCGGATACGCGCGAGGCAGTCGATCTCCTTTCCGGCGTAGCGATAGCCGTCGGCGCAGATGAGCACGCGTGGCTTCACCTGACCGAACCGGTCGAGCACGCCTTTCGCGCCAAAGTCGGGTGAGCACGAAGTCCACGTGGCCCCGAGCGTGGCGGTGCCGAGCATCGCGACGACGGCCTCGGGAATGTTGGGCAGAAAGCCCGCGATTCGATCGTCAACACTGATGCCTTCGCGCAACAACGCCGCGGCGGCCATTCCAGCCTGAACCTTCAGCTCGCCGAAACTGACTTCTCGGCGCGCGCCCCGTTCGTCACGTGCGATAATCGCGGGCGCAGCGTCGATTCGGCGGAGAAGATTTTCGGCGAAGTTGAGCCGCGCCTGAGGAAACCAGATCGGCCCCTCAGGGCCGGGGGGCTGCATACGCTCGCCATTTACCAGCACGTCCCACCTGGGACTCCTGTCGACGCCGCGCGGAACGCTCGTCGATTCGCCGATGACGCCGCCGAATCGCCACATTTCGTCCCAGAACTCATCGGGCCGATCGCAGGACCAGGCGTGCCACCCTGCGTACGAACTCGGCTTCGGCCGCACCTGAAAGGGCGTCGTTCCGTCGCCGCGAGGGGTCCCTAAACCAGCGAAGAACCGCCCCATGGCCGTTGCTTGCAAGGCGTCGGCGCGCGGCGTCCAGAGTGGTAAGTCGCTGCTGCTACGCGTCATATCTCCCCTGACACTTGTGACGAAAGGCACATAAACCCTGCTCCACTAATCATTATATTTAGCTGTCCTCATCCCATACACTGACCATGAATAGAACAGCGATCATTTTCTTCGCAGCGGCCATCTGGGCGGCCCCGGCAAACGCGCAAAGTCCGTTTTCGTACGAAATCGGCGCCAACGCCAACTTTACCAAGTTCGATGCAATCACCAAGCTCGACAACGGGCTCGGTATTGGCCTGAATCTCGGGACCTACCTGCTCCCGCGCCTTGCGATCGATCTATCCGGCGATTGGGCATCGAACAAGAGCGCGCGCTCGGGCAACAGTCTCAGTGTGATCAACAATCGCGCCGACCTGATCTACAATCTCCCGCTCAACAATCAGTGGCGCCTGATGCTCGGCGCCGGCTGGACGGGAACGCACTTCAACGGCGACAAGACGACGAATGAGTATGACTCCGGGCCCAACGCCCTGCTCGGCCTTCGTTACTGCGTGAACGACGATTGGTCGTGGACTGGCCAGGTGATCGGTGACTACAAGGATCCGGCGGACCAGACGCCGGCGTTCAACAAGACGACGACTTGGGTGGCCCGGATTGGTCTCTCTCGCGCGTTCGGCAAGAATCGCGCGAAGGGTCCGTGTGTGAATGCGATGTCCGCTCCGCTCCCCCCGCCGCCGCCACCGGCTCGTACCGCACCGGCAGCAGCTCCGCCGCAACCGGCCGCCGCGCCCGCTCCACCGCCGGAGCCGGCTCCGCAGCCCGCACCGGCGCGTCCAGTACCAACGCCGACTCCGGCCGCGGCTGCACCGGCCCCCGCTCCGAAGCCGTTGATGAGCTTCAGCCCCGTCTATTTCGCATTCAACAAGACGGTGCTCACCAAGGCCGCGAAGGACACGCTCGACGGTGTCGTGCGCTTCATGAACACCAACGCAAACGCCAAAGTCGAAGCCACTGGATACACCGATGACCGCGGCAATGATGACTACAACGCACGCCTCGGTGCACGTCGCGCGACCGTGGTGAAGGACTATCTCGTATTGAAGGGGATTACGCCGAGCCGCATCATGACGGCCACGAAGGGCGAGGCCGATCCGGCCGAGTCCAACGAGACCGAAGCGGGACGGACCAAGAACCGTCGCGCAGTGGTGGTGGAAGTGCGGTAGGCAGCAGGCAGTTGGCAAAACGGGGGCCGGACGAGAGTCCGGCCCCCGTTTTGTTTCCCGAAGTCGCCATCTTTCGTTGATGGTGCACCGCATCCTCCTCGCCGACGCTGACGCCTTTTTTGTGGCCGTCGCGCGGCGTGTGGATCCGGACGGTGCCGGCCGCGCTACACTGTTGATTGTCGGCGGCCGGCCCGGGTCGCGCGGCGTCGTCTGCTCCGCCTCCTACGAAACGCGCGCCTTCGGCGTGCGCAGCGCGATGCCGATCTCGCGCGCGCTCCGTCTCTGCCCCAACGCCATGTGTGTGCCCGTTCCACGCAACGAGTGCGCGAACGCGAGCCGCGCGATTCGCACCGTGCTGCAGCAGTTCACGCCGGTGGTTGAAGGGGCGAGCATCGACGAGTGGTATCTCGATCTCACGGGCACGGAGGCGCTGTACGAGCAGGTGCCGTTCGAACACACCGCGCGCGTGATTCGCACCGCGGTGCTCGAGCAGACCGGCTACGCGCTCTCAATTGGCGGCGGCACCAATCGGATGATCGCCAAGCTCGCGGCCGAGCGCGCGAAACCGTCCAAGGCCCCGAACGCCGGCGGCGTGCATATCGTCGCCCCGGGCACCGAGCGCGCCTTCATGGCCACGCTTGCCCTCGCCGATATTCCAGGAATCGGCCCCAAGGCGCAGGAGAATCTCGCCAAGCTCGGACTCGTGCAGGTGTCCGATGTGCTCCCGCACGATGTGCAAACGCTGACGCGCTGGCTGGGAGGGTCCACCGCGGAGTGGCTCTACGCGCGCGCGCGCGGCGAAGCGCGTTCCGCAGTCGAAGCGCGCACCCCGGCCCGCCAGATGAGCCGCGAAGAGACGTTTGATCGCGACTTGGTCAAGCAGACCGAAATTGAAGATGAACTCCGCCACCTCGCCCGCCGCGCAGCAGCCGATATGCGCGGCGATGGACTCTCGGCGCGCACCGTCACCGTGAAGCTGAAGGGCAACGACTTCGTGTCGCATACGGCTGGCAAGACGCTCACGGAACCGGTCGAATCGGATCGTGCCGTGGTGGATACGGCGCTCGCCTTGCTCGGGCAGCTTCGCGCCACGCACAAACAGCCGGCGCGGCTGGTCGGTGTGTCACTCTCCAACTTCCGCGCGAGTCGTGACGCCGAGCAGCTCGGGATGGCGTTAGAGGCGCCGGCGACGGCTAGTCGCGGAACGCGGTCCGAATCCGACGGTGTCCCTGCTGTCGAGGAGACACGTGACCGAGATCTCTCGCGTGCGGTAGATCGTGTGCGCGAGCGCTTCGGCGACGACGCGATTCGGTCCGGCAAGCCGCGTCGGCGGCTGATCGGCGAGAAGGGCGCGAAGAAACCGCGATAGGCGTTGTGGTCCTGCTGCGCTGCGACGCCGTGGAACTCTCTTCGATACCTTTCGCATCATGACGCGTTACGCTGTCCTCGCTCTTGCATTGCTCGGCGCTGCCGCCTGCGGCGGCAGCAAGGACACCACGGCGCCTCCCGGCGGCAGCGACCCTGTCATTCCCAAGGCGATTGTTGTTTCATTCGCCGGCGGCCCGCTCTCCGCCGAAATGGCGGCGCTGAACGCTGCGCGCAGCACTGGCCTGATGAATCGCACCACGCTCGCCGCCGACAGCGGAATGATTTTTATCTGGACCGCGGACCGGGACCCGCAGCTCGAAGGGTTCTTCATGCGGAATACACACTTCGATCTCTCCGTCGCGTTTCTCGACTCGCACAAACGCGTGATCAACATCGAGGATATGACGGCGGAAACGCTGACGATTCATTTCTCCACGGCACCGTACCGCTACGCCATCGAGGCGCGCAAAGGCTGGTTCGCTTCACATGGCGTCGTTCCTGGAGCCACCGCCACATTCAC
>Ga0214919_10011409_pt1 | contig 11089 bp, 14 predicted proteins | sample LL1503_MetaG_FD_177994 | JGI IMG/M metagenome (GOLD analysis project Ga0214919, IMG submission 177994) | Freshwater microbial communities from Lake Lanier, Atlanta, Georgia, United States - LL-1503 | ecosystem: Environmental > Aquatic > Freshwater > Lake | place: USA: Georgia | collected...
TTGCAGCTGAGCAATTTTTATCTGAACAACAAGTAAATAATAAAACGATCAGTACCACTGAAGACGCTTTCAACGCAGGTGCCATTATATTAGAAACAGCACACCCAGTGAAATTCCCTGAAGTGGTCGAAGAATCAATAGGACAAACCTTATCCATCCCAGCTTCTGTTCAAAACTTATTTGAAAAAGAAAAAGTATCAATACCCCTAGCGCCTAATTACACTGCATTTAAAAATTGGATGCTTAATAAGTAGTAACTATTTACATTTTCAATAGCCTTTAGAATTAGCCTTATAAAACTTGTAATCACTTAATCATTCAACTAGATTATTATTTATAAAAATTCTTTTACGAATTCTGAACTCGTAAATACTGGAAGTGTATTAATACTTTCTTTTTTTAATTTCTTATCGTTTGAAATAAAGAAAGGAACCTTGTGATGCATTGCAGTATAATATTGTAAAGCATCTTCAATATCATTCATTTTAGAATGTAATGATTGTATCACAATCTCTTTTGGAGTATCTATCATTTCTAAATCCTCAATAATAGATAAAATCACCTCTTTTGTTTTAACGACTCCAAATTCGTGTACTAATACATAACTTAATATATGTATAATAGAGCTACTAGTATAACCAATGATATCACCACTACTTATACTATCTAAAACAATCTTTGCACTTTCTTTTTCTTTTCTATCTAAGCAATAATCAAGAATAATATTAGCGTCAATGTAAAATTTATTTTTCATTACGGTATTCTTTCATTTTTGCTTCATAATATAAATCACTTAAACTTTTATTTTCAGGAATTTTAGATTTTGGTAATTCATCTATTATCTGAGTTAGTGTTTTTTTATTTCTTGGCTTAGCTAAGGTTTTAAAGTAGTTTTCTACTATTTCTGAAACACTGGTTTTTTGTTTAAAAGCCACTTTTTTCACTTCAGCTAATAAGGGGGCATCAATGGTTATATTTAATCGAGCTTTCATAGTATCAAATTGTAATAATTTACAAAGATACGCATAAAAATAAATCATACGCATAAATTAAGGTTTATAGACAATTATACACCCTTAAAACCCTTGTTTCAGCGTATAAATACGCTCCTTTAAATGAGGATTATACCCTAACTATCCATTAATTCAGCTCATTTCTGAATTGTAATTAATTCACAAATATGTGAATTAATTAAATTACATTTACAATCTATTATGCGTGCAAATGACTTTATAAATGAATAAGAACAATTATTTAGCTAAAGGAATAAATATTGAAAATGCAATTCCAAGTAAAGCAATCCATCCTGGGGAAGAGTTGTATGAAGAATTAAAATCAAGAGGAATTTCTCAAAAGAAATTTTCAGAATTAACCAAAATATTACCCTCCCAGCTGAATGAAATTATAAAAGGGAAAAGAGGAATCAATGCTGAGTTAGCCATTATAATTGGTACTGCATTAAATATGGATCCTATACTTTGGGCAAAATCGCAAATGTTTTATGAACTAGATTTAGCTCGAATAAAATTAAAGGAAGCAAGCAAAAGCAAGCTAATTGGCATTAAATAATAAAAAGCCTCCCCGAAATAATCGAGAAGGCTATATAAAAAAAAGATAAGTACTTCTTATTTTTTGATGACTAATTTGTCATGTGTTCTGCGCACTTTTTTAGCATTCACTAAATAATCGTTTGCTGCGTCGCGGTAACCTAATGTTAAAGCAACTGCGCTATGCAATCCTAATTCTTTTAATCCTAAAACTGCATCAACTGCATCAGGTGCAAATCCTTCCATTGGTGTAGCGTCTACTTGTTCAGCAGCTGCTGCAACTAAACCAAAACCTAATGCAAGATATGTTTGCTTATCTGCCCATACTCTTGCTTGTTCTGGCGTTAAGTTTTTTAATGAACCGTTGATATAACCTGCAAAATCATTTAATGATTCAACTGGAACACCTCTTTGATCAGCAATGTCTTGCATGTATTCCGCCACTTCTTTTTCAGTAACATTATTCCAAGCAGCAAAAACAATTACTGCAGAACCATCAACAACCTGAGATTGATTATAAAAAGCAGGTTGTAATTTCTTTCTAGTTTCTTCATCTTCCACCACAATAATGGTGTAAGGCGTTAAACCAAAAGCACTTGGCGCCAAACGAGTTGCCTCGATAATGGTGTTTAATTTGTCCGCAGGAATCTTATTCCCGTTCATTTTTTTAACAGCGTAACGCCATTCTAAAGCTTCTATTAATTTCATATTTTGTTTAATTTCAATGTTTGAACATTAAAAGTATGCTATAAATTTAGGACTACCAAATTTCTTTATAATATCATCACATCTGAACCCATCAAACTTTCTTAATTTTAAGCTGATTAAATTCAAAATATACATAGATAAAATAAATAATATGAAACGTTTCCCTTTAGTAATGATGATGCTGTGTTTTGCTGTAATGCAATTAAATGCACAAAACAATAATACTACTGCAACAAAAGAAGCACCTAATTTTTTTATCATCACCACAGATGGTTTAAGATGGCAGGAGCTTTTTAATGGCATGCAAGATGATATTGTAAATCAAAAAAAGTTTCATCGCGGGGATAGTAACTATTTATTTAACAGATATGGTGGTGCAACTCCGGAAGTTCGTCGTGAAAAATTAATGCCGTTTTTTTGGAACACGATTGCTACACAAGGACAGATTTATGGCAACCGCAACAAAAATAATAAAGTGGATGTTGCTAATGATCAATGGTTTTCCTATCCTGGATATAGTGAAATATTAACGGGTTATTTTGATACAGCTATACAAAGCAATGACTATAAACCTAATCCTAATAGTAATTTATTTGCTTATTTAAATAAACAAGATGCGTATAAAAATAAAATTGCTGCCTTTGCTGCATGGAATGCATTTGATCGCATCTTAAATGAGAAAGTTTCTGGGTTTCCGGTGATTAATAGTAGTGAACCCATTTCATCAATATTAAAAGATGAAAAATCTATTTTAATATCCAATATGCTGCGTGATTCTTATCAACCATGGCGCGAAACAGAATGTTTGGACGTATTTACTTATTATCAAGCAATGCATTATTTAAATACAAAAAAACCAAAAGCAATGTTTATTAGTTTTGGTGAAACAGATGAGTGGGCGCATGATGGTGCATACAATCATTATTTAGATGCTGCGCATAAAGTGGATACGTGGATTAAAGAAATTTGGAATTGGGCGCAAGCAACCCCTGGCTATAAGGACAATACTTATATATTAGTTACAACCGATCATGGTCGTGGCTTTGTTGATAAATGGACAAGTCATGGCGCAAAAGTGCCAGGTGCTTCAAGCATTTGGTTTGCTTTATTAGGGCCAGACGTCAAAAAAATAGGACCCTTGGGTGAACAAACCAAGGACCAACAATTATTCCAAAAGCAGTTAGCCGCCACCATTACCAAATTAATTGGCCAGCCCTTTAAAGCAGAACACCCTATTGGAGATCCTATTTATTAAAGTGCAATAGCATGGCCGATATTGAATAGTGGTACAGTCTACAATTTATTTAAATACACTAATCCAAAAGGGGTATCTATATATTATTATGGCAATCAAAACGAGCGTAGATAATAATATCCCAGTTGATAAATAGGAATTTATAGATTTTACTTTATTGAAGTTTTCCGAGAATACATTTGGATTAGTTATCATTTCTTTTTTAATCGTTTGATGTATAAATATTATTTCTCTAAGTAATAATATATAGTGAATTAGAAACAATATAAATAGCGTTATAAAATAGGAAATACTATTTGTAAACAATAATTGATAACTTAAAATAAATATTATTATTTGTTTTAAAATCTGTTTTACTATTTGATTATTTTTCATGTTACAATATTTATTCAATGGAAGGTAATACACATGCGCCAAATGAAACTAAAATAGCCGCGGCTTTCCACCAAGGCGATGCGTTTTTTACAATATCAAATGCCAAACTAAATAATGCTGCACCAGTAAATCCTTGTGTCATTATATATGCAATATCATCAATAGCTGATTGATAATTACCAATCGCACTAATCAGGGTACCTATAGCACAGCCTATTACTACATTTGATGTAATTTTACTAGACTTGTTTCTAAATTCTGCATCTAAGGTTTTAAATTTTTGTTGATTTGAAAGCGTTGAATTATTTAATAATATGTCATTTGCAGATATTAGCTGCATGGAAATATATGATTTGTCTTCAAGATATGATGTGCTTAAAATCGAATCTTTAATAAATTCAAGAATTTTTATTCTGTCTAAATGGCTTTGGCGTACAAAACTTTCATGATTAATTAGAAAATTTACTAAATCACTTTTGAATTTTTCATCTACATGCTTAATTTCTACTTTAGTCGCAATATCTATTTTATTAATATCATTTGTATTATATATCCCTAGTTGATTTAATTGATCAGTTCCGGTATTAATTGATTTTAATAACAATTGAAATTCATCATCAAGGATTAATTTTTCTGCAAACTCCTTCACATTTAATTGATTAACAACATTAATCTTCTTTGGGAAGGATTTCGAGCAAGCGGATAATACAATAATTGCTATTGAAGTAACAATTATTTGTTGGGCAAAACTTTTCATTTGTATATTTTTAATGAACTCCCAACCTAACCCATAAAGTATCTTGAATTACTTCGGCTTTTTCTTTAAAATATATATACAAATGCCTTATATTTTTAGCTAACTTTGTAATTACAAGGGTTCATCATGTTATACCAAAAAACCATAAGGAAGTTTATCGCACTAGTGATGCTGGTGGTTTTTGCATTTAGTATAACGCCCCAAAAATCAATTCATGATTTAGTTGCAAAACACGCTGATCCTACAAAATGTAGTGTCCATAAGGAAGTGCCTGTTGATCAGGTCGAAAATGCAAACATTCATTGTTCCTATGATAATTTAGTTGTTGCTTCTCCTTATGTTGAATTTGATTTTTCAATTAATATTGAGTTACCAGCGCAAGTAAAAAGTGAGAACACTATTTTATCTTCTTTTGAAATTTCGAACTTAGTTAATTCATTTGAATCTAGAGGTCCCCCTGTTATTTTAGTTTAATCCATTTGGATTTATTATAAGGATATATCTATAATGGTAGTCACTATTTAATTTAATATTAATTGGTGATAATGGTCATATTGTTTGTGCAGAATAATTTCTTGCTTTGCATAAACAATCATTTATCATGATTCAATAACTATTCATGTTCAAATATTTATCTATATTATTTTTATTATTTGCATCGCAAACATTTACGCCACCTGTATTTGCTAATAAAGTCGCGGTTGTACTCAAAGGTAAAATAACGGACGAAGCTACTGGGCAAGCATTACAAGGCGCTGCCATTTATTTTCCTGACTTAAAAAAGGGTACTGTTACAAATGCGCAAGGTATTTATCAAATTAGCATTACACCTGGAAACTATATTGTGGAAGTAAGTTTTATTGGGTATGCGTTAATCACTACAAGTATTACCGTGCAGGCAGATACGGAAAAAAACTTCAGTTTAAATCATGCAGTGATTGAAAATGCAAATGCTACGGTGACTAGTTTTTTACGTGCAACCAGTAGCAAAAAAACTTCCACTCCCATCAACGTAATCCGAAAGGATGATTTATTTAAAGGGGCTGCAACTAATTTTATAGATGCACTTTCTAAAACACCCGGAGTCACACAATTAAGTACTGGTCCAGCTATTTCAAAACCCATCATCAGAGGCTTGGGCTATAACAGAGTGGTTGTGCTCAACGATGGTGTAAGACAGGAGGGCCAACAATGGGGAGATGAACATGGCATTGAGATTGATGAGTATAATGTAAGCAGAACTGAAGTGTTGAAAGTGCCTGCATCTATTATTTATGGAAGTGAGGCTTTGTCGGGTGTAATAAATATTGTTTCCAATGTGCCTGTTGCAAATGGCGCTACTAGAGGAAATGTTTTTACAAATTATCAATCTAATAATAATTTACAAGGTTATCATTTTGATATAGCGGGCAATAAAAGTGGTTTTGTTTGGGGTGTGAATGCCTCTTCAAAAAAAGCAGGGGATTATAAAAACAAATATGATGGCTATGTTTTTAATTCAAAGTTTAGTGAATTAAATGGAGGAGGTTTTTTAGGCATTGAAAAAGATTGGGGCTATAGCCATTTGATTATCAATAAATTTACGCAGAAGTTAGGTATGATTGAAGGCGAGCGAAATGATCTTGGCGCATTTGTAAAACCAGTTAATGTAAATGGTGTTATTGAGGAGGAGGTAGCCACCAATGATGATTTTTCTAGCACCATTCCTAATATACCTTATCAATATATTCAACATACAAAGTATGTTTTAGATAATAGTATTAATTGGGGTGTGGGCAAGTTTAAAGTGAATGTTGCGTATCAACGTAACCAACGCCAAGAATTTGGAAATGTATTAGATCCCAATGAGAAAAGTTTATACTTTGATTTGAATACCATTAATTATTCCTTTCAATATTTGTTACCTGAAAAAAACAATTGGAAACACACCATTGGTGTTAATGGATTAAAACAAGAAAATAAAAATAAGGGTGTAGAAACTTTAATACCTGAATATAACTCAGTAGAAGTAGGACTATTTTTTTATACCCAGAAACGTATTAATAAATTTAACTGGAGCGGTGGTGCAAGGATTGATAAAAAGGGGATTACGTTTAACGACCAACAAAAAAATTACGGAGATATAGCAGGATCGATAGGTGTCACCTATGAGGCGACCAATGATTTAGTTTTAAAGATGAATGTTGCGCGCGGGTACCGCGCGCCAAACCTATCCGAACTTGGAAGTAATGGGGCGCATGAGGGTACCAATCGCTATGAATATGGGAACACCAATTTGTCGTCTGAAAAAAGTTTACAGTTTGATTTGGGCTTGGAATGGAGCAGTGAGCACGCGTCCTTTACGGGCAATATCTTTTATAATAATGTAAGTAACTATATATTTTATCAGAAGTTGTTAGGTAAAAAAGGTGCTGATTCAATTATTATAGACAGTGAAGGGAACGAGTTTTATGCATTTGCGTACCAGCAACAAAATGCAAAACTTGCAGGCGCTGAGTTTAATTTGGATATTCATCCACATCCTTTGGATGGTTTGCATATTGAAAACACCCTATCCTATGTGAAAGGAAGCTTTAAAAATGCATTAGATGGTAGTAGTAATTTACCTAATATACCTTCTTTAAGTTGGATATCGGAGTTAAGGTATGAATTACAAAACAATAATGGAAAATTTAAAAACACATATGCGTCATTGCAAATGGATTATGTGGCGCAACAAAATAATCCATTCACTGGTTTTAATACGGAAACCTTAACACCTGCATATACCCTATTGAATATTGGTGCAGGAACACAGGTTACAAAACGAGGCAAACAGTTGTTCGGTATTTCATTTGTTGCTCAAAATGCTACAGATGTAGCTTATCAAAATCATTTAAGCAGATTAAAATACACTGCCGAAAATATATTGACAGGTCGAACAGGCGTATTTAATATGGGACGCAATTTTAGTTTAAAAATAAATGTCCCTTTGCAGTTTGATTAATTACAAATAGCAATAAAATCTTTGAAAAGTATATATTAGCCAGATGAATGATAAAGATCATTTAGCCAATTTTTATTTAACAAACAATTATTAGACTAACTTTTAATTAAATAGTATCTTTGTAATGAATTAATTGATATGCGTTTAACCCCCAAGTATAGTCACATTTTTATTGTAGCAACTATTTTACTGATGAGTTGTCAGCATGATATGATTTATAATGTTTTTACTTTTTCAAAGGATACTGTTTTTGTTGTAGCTCCTCCTGTAAATCCAAATCCAAGTACAGGAACAACTTCATCTGATACTGTTTGTTTTAATACTGAAATTTTACCTTTATATGTGAGCTATTGTGGATCGGCGGGCTGTCATAGTTTGGCAAGTCATCGCGAAGGTGTTGTGACTACTGACTATGGATATATAATGCGTGGTATTAGACCAAAGAATGTTTCCAATAGTGAATACTATACCATCATTGGAAATGGCATGCCTCCAAGGAGCAGCCCACAAATGACCACAGCACATCTTGCTAGTATAAAAAAATGGATAGAGCAAGGCGCATTAAATACCAATTGTTCCAATGTTTGTGACACCACTGTATTTACCTATACAGGTGCAATACAAACTATATTATCCAATAATTGTGGGGGTTGTCATGGATCTAAGCCTGGTTCAGCTAATATTTATTTAGGTGATTACGCAAGCGTAAAAGCATATGTAACTGCGAATAAAAGTATTTTTATAAATTCTATCAATTATTCTACCGCAATTGCAGCATCAAAGCGTATGCCACCTTCAGGAAAACTGGTGGATTGCAAAATAGTACAAATACAAAAATGGATTAATAATGGGTATCCGCAGTAAGCAAGTAATTATACTATACCTAGGAATATTTTTATTCTCCGCTTGTTATTATGACAAAAAGGATCAAGTGTACCCGCAAGTTGTAGTGGCAACCTGCGATACTACTAATATTACTTACGCTGTAACTGTTACTAATATATTAAATACCAGTTGTAATAATTGCCATGGCGCAGCTTCGGCTAATTTAATTGGCGGTGGCATATTATTAAGTACTTATGCCTCCGTGAAACCCTATGTCACCAATGGTAAATTGATTAATTCCATATTACAAAATGGACAAGCATCTGCAATGCCTAAGAATATGGCCAAGCTTGATCAATGCACAATTAATAAATTAACATTGTGGGTGAATAAAGGCGCATTGAATAATTAGTTACTTAAAGTGAATTAGCTAATAGCAATAATGAGAAAGTAAATTCGAAACAAAAAATCATTAAAATATTTTTAATAATAAATTATTCAAGTAAATAAAATATATGAACCTAACATCAAAATTAACTAGCGTATCAAGTTTAATCGTACTTGTTTTACTCATAGGCATGACGCAAACTGCACATGCGCAAAAAGTGTTTGCGACTAAATCAGGACAAATATATTTTAATGCTACAGGCGCCTTAGTTAAAATTGCAGCAGTGAATAATCAAGTGGATTCAAAATTTGTGGATGCCACTGGACAAATTATTTTTGGCGTATTAATTAAAGGCTTCAAGTTTGAGAATCAACTAATGGAGGATCATTTTAATGAAAATTATATGGAATCCACGCAGTTCCCAAAAGCTGATTTTAAAGGCTATATAACGAATATAAAGGAGATTAATTTTTCAAAGGATGGTGCTTATCCGATTCAAGTCGACGGGGTTTTAACTATTCATGGTGTTTCTCAAAAAACAAGTACTAAAGGAACACTTACCTTAGCTCAAGGAAAAGCAACAATAGAGGGTGACTTTAGCGTTAAGGTAAAAGATTACGGTATTACTGGCCTGTACATTGGTGAAAAAATTGCCAATGAAGCCACTATCAAATTGAATTGTAAATATTAAGAACTTAAGAATTAAAATATCAGCTATGAATAAATTGTATGCAAGTTTACTTTTTTTATGCATCTTAGGAATGCAATTGAACGCAACAGCGCAAACAATTGATTTATTTGCTGAAACTACAAAAACTGTTACAAAGGATATTACTACGGGAATTTTTAAAACCACCCGAATCGTTAATGGACAATCTATTGAAAATGTGGGCGCAGGTGTTTTAGATTTTAGAATACTACACCGTTTTGGTACTATTAATTCAGGGGCCTACAACTTTTATGGTTTGGATCAGGCAACCATGCGCATTGGCTTAGACTATGGGATTACTAAAAATTTAATGATTGGGATTGGACGAAGTACCTATGAAAAACAGTTTGACGGATTTGTAAAATATAAAATGTTAAGTCAACAAACAGGGGAACGTAATATTCCTTTAAGTATTAGTTATGCGGGTACCGCCATTTATAAATCGCTCAAGGATGCCACTACTACTTATGAACCCTATATTTCAGATAAGTTTTCATTTGCACATCAAATTTTATTTGCAAGAAAATTTAATGACCAATTTTCATTACAATTAACACCCACGCTTTTACATTATAATATTGTTGAAAATGTAAATATCCCTAATGACTTTTATTCTTTGGGTATTGGATTTAGACAAAGAATAAGTAAGCGAGTGAATATTACTACGGAATATTTTTATCGTATTGATAAATTGGCTGGCTATTACGACCCTTTGTCAGTAGGGGTTGACATTGAAACAGGTGGTCATGTGTTTCAGTTACATGTAAGTAATTCAACCGGTATGACCGAACGGACATTTATCAATGAAACAGCAGGCAGCTGGGGCAAAGGCGATTTACGATTTGGATTCAATATTTCCAGGGTGTTTACTTTAAAAAAGCCGAAGGAGTTGCGGAACTTAAAGTTTTAATAAGGTGATTAAAAAACGAAAGGCATGTCTACAAAAAATAAAATAATTACTGCAGTAGCTTTGATAGCTGCTATTGCTTTTAGTGTTTACTATTATATTTTTATTTATTCAAGTAATAATCATCGACAAGTACAATCAGAAACTGGCATTGTAATTACATCGGATTCCTTAGTTGCCAAATACCAAGCCGATGAAAAATTAGCGAATAGCTTATATTTAAATAAGGCGGTAGTAGTCACAGGCAACCTTTTAAGTATCGATAAAAATCAGGAAGGAAAAACAACCCTAGTACTTGGCCGTAGCGATTCATTTTCCAACGTATCTATAACTATGTCTAGTAACCTCCCCATAGCACAAAAAGTGGGCACTCCGATCACCATCAAAGGCTTATGCACCGGCTCTTTAAGCGATGTAGTGATTACAGATGGGGTGGTGGAGTAGAGAAAATTTTATATTTCTTTTGCTAACATTAAGGCCGCATCTTCAATCTCTTTAGATATAAAAAAATTTGTTTCTTTTATTTTATCTAAAATTGGTTTTATACTCAATATTATATTTTTATTCTTTGCTGCAATTATTACACCAATAGTGCCGGTAACATTTAATTTAAATTGCTTTGCAAAAGTTCT
>Ga0214919_10011410_pt1 | contig 11089 bp, 6 predicted proteins | sample LL1503_MetaG_FD_177994 | JGI IMG/M metagenome (GOLD analysis project Ga0214919, IMG submission 177994) | Freshwater microbial communities from Lake Lanier, Atlanta, Georgia, United States - LL-1503 | ecosystem: Environmental > Aquatic > Freshwater > Lake | place: USA: Georgia | collected 2015-03-15
CACCGCAGTCAACCCGATCACATGCTTTCGGGTCCCACGCTGCCGGCTGGCGTAATCTATCATGTCGTCATTACTCTTTCTTTGACCAAGCCGTGTCAAATTCGGGCTTGAATCTCATGTTGTTAGGTTAGAAGTCAATGGGAGCCTATTGTAATGAGCTAACAGAGGCTAATTTGAAAGATACAGTAACCAAGGTAATTTCATTGCTCTTTATGACGAACATCATTTTCAAATTCAAAAACTCAGAACGGTTTAATTGCGGTTTGAGGCTAATGGGCCGTCTGGCCCTTGCAAGCCTCGCGTTCAGTGTGTGCATTTCCGCCCCCGTATCAGCACAAACCCCAATACGTCCCGAAGTCGCTAAATCATTGCAGGCAGCGCAAGACGCCCTGAAGGCGGGTCAGTTGGACAGTGCACTGGCACTTTCGCAGCAAACATTGGCCATGCCAGGCGTGACCGCCATTGAAAAGCCCCTCATCCAGCGCACCTTGGCGGTGGCGGCCCTTCAGGCCAAAAACTTTCCATTGGCTGTCAGCACCTTGGAAAATCTGATTCAGGAAATGCCAGAGACCACACCTGCTGAGCAAAAACGGCCCCTCATTGAGTCCCTGCTCAATGCCAGTCAGCAGGCGCAAGACTTCAGCAAACTTGTCGATTGGGCCCGAATTTATTTAAAGCTAGAAGGTAGCAACCCCTCCGTTCGACCAGTCCTTATTCAAACCCTCTCTGCTTTGAAGCGCCATGAAGAAGTGGTGCAAGAAATGAAAGAAAAAATGCGCCTGGACGAAGAGGCCAAAGTGAAAACGTCCGAAAGCGAGTTGCGCATGTTGGCGGTCAGTCAGCGCCAATTGAAAGATGACGCGGGCTACAACGCCACGCTCAAGCGCTTGCTCCAAAATTACCCTTCCAAGGCCTATTGGGCCGAAATAATTCCGCGTCTGGCACGCCAAGCCTATTTCAATGCAAGATTTGATTTGGACCTGTACCGCTTGTTAGAACAAACGGGCAACATGGAAGATGCCTATGAGTATGCGGACATGGCGAACTTGGCACTCAAGGCGGGCTTGCCTGCTGAAGCATCAAGGGTGCTCGAGCAGGCTTATGCCGCGGGCCTTATGGGCAAAGGCAGTGATGCGGCCAACCATCAAAAACTGCGCCTGCAAATTCAGCAACGTTTGAATGAAGATGACAAGGCCTTGCCCGCCCTTGAGAAGTCGGCCAAAGACGCCAATGCTTTGGCCAGCTTGGCCGATGTGTATGCGGCCAAACAAAATTGGGAGCAGTCACAAGCGCTTTACAGCAAGGCTGTGGCAATGGGCGGCTTGCGCCGTGAAGCTGAGACGCGATTGCATGCAGGCATTGCCTTGTTCAAACTGGGGCAAAAAGCGGAAGCCAACACCCTATGGGACAGTATTCAGGGCGATGCCACGGCTGTTGAATTGGCGCAATTGTGGAAGACTTTGAGCGCCCAGTAAGTGCTCAATCTTTGGCAAGCGCTGCAGAGGCTGCAGCCTTCATCGCAAATTCTGCACGCAGTGCCCTGAGCTTTTCGCGCGGGTCCTCTTTCACGGTATTTTTGTCTAGCCCCATTTCAGCTATGAAGCGGCTTGGCAATGCCGCAATGGTCTCGCGGCCTTTTTTGCGTCGCTTGGTCCAACTCACTGACAAAGTCCGTTGCGCTCGTGTAATGCCGACATACATCAAACGACGCTCTTCTTGAAGCCTAGACAACTGGCCTTCGGCATGCACTTCAGCACTCAAAGACTCTTTGTTGTCCTCGTCCATTTTGAAAGGCAGCAAACCTTCGTTGACGCCCACCAGCATCACATGCGGCCACTCCAAACCTTTGGCGGCATGCAGCGTCGACAAAGTCACCACATTGGGATCTTGCTCGCGCTCATTCAAAGTCGACAAGAGGGAAATCGTTTGAGCCACTTCCAGCAATGATTTTGTTTCTGCCATCACGCTCACGCCTGCAGCATCATCAATGGTGCCGCCACAACGTCCTGACATCCAGTCGCAAAATTCCAGCACATTGGTCCAGCGTGCTGCAGCTACTTTTTCGTTGTCTTCACCATCGTACAAATGTTTTTCATAGCCTATGTCTTTCAACCACTGCAACAAAAAAACCTTGGCATCTTCGGCGCCATGGGTTCGCTTGGCGCGGTATTCCAAGTCGTTCATGAAACGACCAAACTCATGCAAACTGCCTACCGCACGCGCAGACAATCGGCTGCCTAAACTGTTGGAAAACAGTGCTTCAAACAAACTCAATTTGTATTGGCTGGCCAAAGTACCCAGACCTGCCAAAGTTTGATGCCCAATGCCGCGCTTCGGACTGGTCACAGCACGCAAGAAAGCCGGATCGTCGTTGTTGTTGACCCACAAGCGAAACCAAGCGCACAAATCTTTGATTTCTGCGCGGTCAAAAAAGCTTTGACCGCCTGAGACTTTGTAGGGAATTTGCGCGCGTCGCAAAGCTTTTTCAAACGGTTTGGCCATGTGATTGGCACGGTACAAAATAGCAAACTCTTTGTAGTCGCGGTATTGCACACCGCCGGAAGTGATCGCGGTGCCTGCGCGCAAAGATTGAATGCGAGCCACCATGCGGTCGGCTTCATGCTCTTCGTGGTCGGCATCGACCACGCGAACTGGTTCGCCTTCACCCAACTCAGAAAAAAGTTTCTTAGGGTAGAGCTTGGGATTGGGTTCAATCACGTTGTTGGCCGCTCGCAAAATGGCGCTGGTCGATCGGTAGTTTTGCTCTAAGGTCACCACCTTCAATTGCGGAAAATCTTGTGGCAAACGTTTGAGGTTGTCCAAAGTCGCGCCGCGCCAGCCATAAATGGATTGGTCATCGTCGCCCACCGCTGTAAACCGAGCACGTTCACCCACCAAGTGTTTGAGCACTTCATACTGCGTGGCATTGGTGTCTTGGTATTCGTCCACCAACAAATGGCCCATGGCCGCTTGCCAGCGCTCACGCACATCTGGAAACTGTGTCAACAACTTCAAAGGCAAACCTATCAGGTCATCGAAGTCCACGCTTTGGTAAGCTGCCAAGCGCTCCTCGTAGCGCCCCATGATGCGCGCCGCAATACGTTCGTTTTCATTCTTGGCAATTCCCTCCGCTAGTGCGCTTGTCAGGCCTGCATTTTTCCAAGCACTGATGGCCCATTGCCATTGCTTTGCCGTATTGGCATCGGTGGTGCCGCCGCAGTCTTTCAAAATGCTCACCACATCGTCTGAATCCAAAATACTGAACTGCGGTTTCAAACCCAGCACATGCCCGTCTAGCCGCATGATGCGCACACCCAAAGCGTGAAAGGTGCAAATCATGACCTCTTGAGCGCCTTTGCCAATGAGCTTGCGCGCACGATCGCGCATTTCACTGGCCGCCTTGTTGGTGAAAGTGATGGCCGCAATGCGCTTGGGTTCAAGCCCCACTTCAATCAGCCGGGCAATTTTTTGCGTGATCACGCGTGTCTTGCCCGAGCCCGCACCCGCCAACACAAGGCAAGGGCCTTTGACGTAATGAACAGCTTCAAGCTGAGCCGAATTCAAACCAGAGGAGGGGGTGGACATGCGTAAAAATTGGGAAGACCGAATTGGGATGCAGATTCGGCAAGCTGCTGAATCATAGCGGGCAATGGCAGGCAAATCGGGCCCAAATTCCAAGGCACAATGTGAACCATGCTAGATGTCTTGCGCGTTACCTTTCCATTCTTTGCCTTGGTTCTTTGTGGTTACTGGGCTGCGCGTCGCCAAATGTTGCCCTTTGAAGCCATTCCTGGCTTGAATGGCTTTGTACTTTTCTTTGCCCTGCCTTGCATGCTGTTCCAATTTGGCGCCAAAACGCCTATTGCACAACTCTTAGATGCCAGCGCTTTCTTCATGTACTTGTTTTGTGCCTTGGTCATGGTGGCCTTCGTTGTGGCCATCACTTTGAACAAACGTTTTGGCTGGAACGATGCAGCATTTGGGGCCTTGGTCGGCGCCTTTCCCAACACCGGCTTCATGGGCGTTCCTTTGTTGGTGGCCTTGCTAGGCGCTGCGGCAGCGGGCCCTGCCATCGTCACCATCGTCATCGACATGGTCATCACCACATCGCTTTGCATCGCACTGTCGCGTTTGGATGGCGCAGGCCAGCAAGGCGTAGGCCAAGCTGCCAAAAATGCATTGCTTGGCGTGGTTAAAAATCCTTTGCCTTGGGCCATTTTGTTGGGTACTCTTTTTTCTGCATTTCAAATTGAGTTGCCAGGCCCTGTCGAAAAAACAGTGGGCTTGTTGGGCGATGCCGCATCACCCGTTGCGCTGTTCACCATTGGTGCTGTCTTGGCGCGTTCCCAAAAAATTGCACACCACGAAGAGCACGGCCCTTTGACATGGAAAGACTATGTGCCCGTGGCACTCATCAAATTGTTCCTGCACCCCATCTTGGTTTTGGCGGTGGGTTTGGCCGTGATTTCAATGGGTGTGCCCATTGATGCGTTTGCACTCAAAGTGATGGTGCTTGTGGCGGCTTTGCCCAGCGCCAGCAATGTGGCCATGTTGTCAGAAAGATTTGGCGCCGACAATGGCCGCATCGCCAGAATTATTTTGGTCTCTACGGCTGCTGCCTTCCTTACCTTTTCGGGCGCTGTTGCATTGTTACAGTAATTCAAACCTTCAGGGTATGTGGCTTTAAATGGCCAAAGGATCGACATCCACCAACCAGCGAATCAGGCCTTTGTGCTGCGGCTCTGAACGCGATGCGTGCAGTTGTTCTTGCAGCAATTCAAGCACGCTGTGTAGCGCTTTTCTGGAAGCGCTTTCAATCAGCATTTGTGCGCGTTCAACATTGGCCACACGCTGGATGCTCATGGGCACCGCAGGGTACACACTCACTTCGGCCAATGCCGATGCGCTCTGGGTGCTCAGGCCTTCCAAAGATTGCAACTGCGCATTCGCTTGGGTTAAAAATGCTTGCGCCACCGCTTGGGTGCGCGCGTCACTGCGAATCAGTGCCTGAAAAGTACTGGGCGGCAAGCCGGCTTCCAAACGCTCTTTCAATTGTTGTTCTGCAAATGCAGGGTAGTCGTGTTTTTTAAGCGCTTCAAACAAGGGGTGAGAGGGGTGAAAAGTTTGCACCCACATTTCACTGCTGGCGCTTTGTTCTGCATCGCGCCCTGCTCTGCCGCCGGCTTGCATGAGCAATGCAAACAAGCGTTCAGGCGCCCTGAAGTCGCTGGAAAACAAAGCACCATCCGGATTCACGGCGGCCACCAATGTGATGCGCCGAAAGTCATGCCCTTTGGCAATCATTTGCGTGCCCACCAGCACATCTACTTCGCCACTGTGCACACCCGCCAACTGGGCTTCTAAAGAACCTTTCAATTTGGTGCTGTCTGCATCAATGCGCATCACCTTCACGGGTTCACCATTCGGCCGTTTGACATCCACCAAAAGCTCGGCCAAATGTTCTTCGAGTTGCTCTGTGCCGCGCCCCATGGGCGCAATGTCGGCATTGCCACAAGCGGGGCAAGCACGGGGCACACGCTCGGTAAAGCCGCAGTGGTGGCAGCGCAAGGTGCGATCAATTTTGTGAAACACCCGAAACGCACTGCAATGCGCGCATTCACTTTTCCAATCGCAATCTGCGCAATGCAAAACGGGTGCATAGCCGCGGCGGTTGAGCAGCAACATGCTTTGCTCGCCCTTGGCCACACGCTCTTGAATGGCGGCCATCAAGGGTGCAGACAAAACAGTTTTGCGAGGCTGATGGTTCATGTCAACACGGCGCACGAAAGGCAGTTGACCTGCACCAATTCGCGCGGGCATGGGCAAGCGCACATATCGCCCACCTTGCGCCGCAGGGCGGCTGTGGTGCCAGCTTTCTAAAGAAGGCGTGGCCGACCCCAAGATCACTTTGGCGCCTTCTAGCCGTGCCCTGTAAATGGCCAAATCTCGGGCCGAATAACGCGCGCCTTCTTGTTGTTTGTAGCTGGCATCGTGTTCTTCATCCACCACAATCCATTTGAGATGGGGCATGGAGGCAAAGATAGACATCCGTGTGCCCAGCACAATTCGGGCGCTGCCTTGGTGTGCCGCCAGCCAACTTTTCAAACGTTGAGGGCCCGTCATGCCGCTGTGCATAGAGACCACGCCCGCATCGCCAAATCGGGCTTTCACACGGGCCTCAAGTTGCGGCGTGAGATTGATCTCGGGCACCATCATCAAGGCTTGCGCGTTGGGGTCTTCTGCCAAGCACCTGGCCACCGCTTGAAGGTAAACCTCGGTTTTGCCGCTGCCAGTGGCACCATGGAGCAGAAAGGGTCCGGGGGCCTCAGCCATTTGTGCCAATACATCGGCTTGCTGTTCTGACAAGTGCCAGGGTGACTGCAAGGCTGTGGCCAAAGCCTCATCCGTTGCCACCTGCTTTTTAAACCGCCTTGCCAGTTGCACGGGCGTGAGGTCTCTGAGTTGCGGTGGCAAGGCTGCCATGGCCACTTCACCCAAAGAGCGCTGGTAATAATGTGCCGTGAACTGAACCAGCTGCAGCCAGTGCGCGCTTAATGGCGCGACCCCTTCTAATGCGGCTGTTACTTGACGCAATGTGTGCGTGCTGAGTGTGTCGGGCGCAGTGGTGTGAACGCCCCACACCACGCCTAAGACTTCTCGATTGCCAAAAGGCACTCTGACCAATTGACCTGCCTTGACGGGCAGGTCGGTGACATAGGTGAGCAAACCGCCCACTTGGCTGTATGCGGGAGCCGAAACGGCAACGTCAAGCCACTTTTGCATTCAAAACCTTGTGAGCCGCATTAACAGGAACGCGCCCTTGCATTCTGTCATTTTCTTGCTCATAAATATTCTTGAAACAGCGGGTAAGTTGTTGTTTTTCATGATCTTTGGTGGCAGTCCCAATAAACTGTGGATAACTTTGTTGAAAACCCTGCGCGATGACCCGCAAAGCCTTGAAAAATAAGGCTTTGATTGGATTGCTCGCGAACTGAGCAGTTTCATAAATTTGATTGAAAACAACAACTTAAGGTATAAGGGAAGAGGACGTGCAGGCTGCAAGCGTGATCTGAAATTTCAATTCTCCGAAAAGAACTATTGTGCATAAGTCAATAGAAAAAACCCAAAAATTTAATTATTTTTGGGTTTCTGAGGCGGCTTGTTTGCAGTATGCAAAAGCTTTTTCTGGCTTCAGCGCCTGAGGGCTCTTGAATGCGTGTGAACCGCCTCCACCAATGCCGAAACATGCTCAGGCGGCGTGAATTGGCTAATGCCATGACCTAAGTTGAAAATGTGTGTGGGCCCCGTGGTGTTTTTGTCGGCGTGAGGCTTGCCAAAACTGTCCAACACCCGAATCACTTCCTTTTGAATCTGTGCGGGCGGCGCAAACAGCACATTGGGATCAATGTTGCCTTGCAGCGCTTTACCGGGACCATTGACCGCACCGCCCACCATTTGACGGGCGCGGCCCAAGTTCATGGTCCAGTCGAGGCCCAGCACTTCGCAATCCAATTGCCCCATCTGATCTAGCCACAAACCACCGCCTTTGGTAAACACCAGTCGCGGAATGGTGGCGCCCTTGTGTTCTTTTTTCAGCAATGCCAATACTTTGGCCGTGTAGGCCAAGCTGAATTCTTGGAAGGCGCCATCGGCCAAAACACCGCCCCAGCTGTCAAAAATCATCACGGCCTGAGCGCCGGCTTCAATTTGGGTATTCAAATAGCTGGCGACAGCTTGGGCGTTGACTTCCAGAATGCGGTGCATCAAATCGGGTCGGCTGAAGAGCATGGACTTGACCAGGCGGTAATCGTCAGAGCCTTTGCCCTCGACCATGTAGCAGGCCAAGGTCCAAGGGCTGCCAGAAAAGCCAATGAGGGGCACGCTGCCATTCAAGGCTTTGCGGATGGACGTGACCGCATCAAAAACATAACGCAACTTGGCCATGTCGGGCACTTGCAACTCAGCCACGGCGGCCTCGTCGCGCACCGACTTGGCAAAGCGCGGGCCTTCGCCCAAGGCAAAGCTCAAACCCAGTCCCATGGCGTCTGGCACGGTCAAGATGTCGCTGAACAAAATGGCCGCATCCAAAGGGTAGCGCTCTAGCGGCTGCAAGGTCACTTCTGTGGCGTAGTCAACATTGGTGGCCAAGCCCATGAAGCTGCCAGCCTTGGCGCGAGTGGCGCAGTATTCAGGCAAATACCGTCCTGCTTGGCGCATTAACCAAACGGGCGTGTGGTCGGTAGCTTGTCGCAAACAGGCACGCAAAAAAGTATCGTTGGACAAAGGAGCAAAACTGGCTGTAGTCATAAAAGTCTGAAAAATTCTGTTCGTTTCAATCGAAAACTTGAGCATTCTCGCAGAATGGCTGGAAGTCATTGTGCTTTAGACGAGCAGCCCATCAATTTTGGGGTGCGGCCTTGACTTGGCTGAGGACCTCTTGAATTTCACCCACACTGGGCAATTCAGACAACAAACGCACAGATTTCCCTGGGGCATACCAGGCGTACACGGGCACACCGTTGCGGCCCAGCTCGTTCAGGGCAGCCGTAATTTGGGGGTCGTAGCGGGTCCAATCTGCGCGCAACAGCAGAACATTCTTGCTGGCAAAATCAGCCATCAAGCGGGTGTTTGAAAAAGTGACTTTCTTGTTGAATTGACATGACACGCACCAAGCGGCTGTGAAGTCAACAAAAACGGGTCGCCCCTCTTTGAGGGTTGTGTTGACTTTTTCAGTCGACCATGCGTCCCATTGGCCAGGCTTTTGGGCTTGATTGCTGGATGGGGAAACCGTTTGCGTTTCGCTGCTTGCTTGGGCTTCAACCTGGGTCCACATGGGGCCCCAATGCCAAATCGACAATGCCAAGACGACCACAGCCAAGCCCGCCATCACGCGTCCAACTTGGCCTTTTAGTGTTAGGGCCCAAATTAACCAAGCCAAGCTGAGTAAGCAGGCTAAAAATCCAGAAACACCATCTAAGCCCACTTGCTGACCCAAGACCCAGACCAACCAAATGACCGTGGCATACATGGGAAACGCCATGAACTGACGGAATGTCTGCATCCATGCACCGGGTCGAGGCAAGAACTTCACCCAAGCCGTATTGAATGAAATGGCCATGAAAGGCAGCGCCATGCCCAAGCCCATGGCCAGAAAAACGGGCAAGGCCTGCCAAGCCGGCAAACCAATGGCCAAGCCCAAGGAGGCCCCCATGAACGGCGCCGTACAGGGCGAGGCAATGACGACGGCAAACACCCCCGACCAAAGCGAATTGGTGAGGGGGTTGGTCCATTGAACGCCTGCCACGGAACTGGGCACGAACGCGCCAAATTCAAACATGCCCGACAGGTTCAAACCGATGACCGCAAACAGCATGGCAAGCGCACCCACCACCCAAGGCGATTGCAACTGAAAGCCCCAGCCCATTTGCGATCCGGCGGCGCGAAATGCCAGCATCAATGCGCCTAAAACCAAGAAGGAAATCAAGACGCCTGCAGTGAAGGCCCAAGCCGAGAGTTTCATCTCTCGGGGCCGATCAGCCAGTTGAGTGATGCTCAAGAGTTTGATGGCCAACACTGGAAAAACACAGGGCATCAAATTCAACAAGACGCCGCCCAATAAGGCACCCAACATGGCCAAGGCCCAAGTTGCCCAAGGCGCAGGGACCAGAATCGAGGTAGCCATGTTTGAAAGGGTGGGCTTCAAGCTGGCGTCTGTTGGGGGAGGGTCGGCAAACACTTGCCATTGGCCTTGAACGGGGGTGTCTACGGTCCATTGTCGGCCTGTGGGTGCATCCGCCTTGCCCTGCACCAACAGCCATGTCATTTGTTGGGGGCTGTCCATGCGTTCGCTTGAAACTTGCAAGCTCACACGTGCACCCGTGGCCATCTCACCAGAACTGCTGGTAGAACTTGCTTTTTGAACGACAGGTGCGGCACTGTTGTGAATCACATTGGCCGTTTGAGGAAACACCGTCCAGTCATTGTTTTGGAGCTCTGGCGGCAATTGCGCCAAGCTCAAGTCAAGCGTGCGACCGTCTTTGGAAATTTGGGCGAGGTGCTTGCCCTTCAAAGGCTGTGCTTGCAATTGCAAGGCCTTTTCAAAGGCACCTTGGGCCATCGATGTGGCGCCTTGAATGGGCAGCTTTAAACTGAAATCGCCTTCCTGCGGAATGCACTCTTGTTTGCAAACCAGCCAATTGGCGTGCAAGTCAATTTGTACCGAAGTCTCGTTGCCCTTGGGCTTGAAGGTCTTGCTGATTTGAATCGGCATCACCAACAACAGGGTGTCTTCATAACCAAAATTGGCCAGCGGGCCAATGGGAATACGGCGCGGGACGGGCCAAATTAAGTTGCCAGCCACCAGGCCCTCGGGCAATTTCCATTGAAGATCAGTTGGCAGCCCCGAATCGCCTGGGTTACGCCAGTAAGTGTGCCATTGGGCTTGGTGTACTAGCTCTAAACCCAGCCAAAGGGTTTGGCCCGCTTCAATGCCCTTGGGTGCTTCGGCCAAAAGAGTGGCTTTGACTTGGGGTGTTTGAACCATTTGGCCCACGGGGCGTGGGCTCAAAAGCTGCGTTTGGGCTTGGCCATTGAGCGTCAAAACCACAAGCAAAGCAAGTCCCACCCACGCAAAGCGAAGGCTTAAAAGCAGGTTGCGCAAGCGATAGAAAAACAAGGTCAAGAACATAAACGCCAAAAGCCCAACTCTACACTGCAAAATCATGCCCCTAAATCCTACGCCTCCATTAAACTGCGCAGATTGAAAAGCCCTTCAGACATGTCACATCACATTCACTTTTGGTCCGACTTGACCACCCTCGACTTTGGCCGCCTTGATACCACGCGGGCCATTGCCGTGTTGCCCTTGGCGGCCACCGAGCAGCATGGACCGCATTTGCCTTTGTCTGTTGATGTGGACATTGTGAATGGCGTCGTTCATTCCGCCATGACCCGTTTGAATGCAGGCGCCCCAGCAACTGCTGACAAGTTGAACCCCAAAGACTTGTCCATCTTGGTTCTGCCAACGCAAAGTGTGGGACTCAGCCCCGAGCATGCGGCTTTTGCCGGCACGCTCACCTTAAAACCTGAA
>Ga0214919_10011412_pt1 | contig 11086 bp, 9 predicted proteins | sample LL1503_MetaG_FD_177994 | JGI IMG/M metagenome (GOLD analysis project Ga0214919, IMG submission 177994) | Freshwater microbial communities from Lake Lanier, Atlanta, Georgia, United States - LL-1503 | ecosystem: Environmental > Aquatic > Freshwater > Lake | place: USA: Georgia | collected 2015-03-15
TTAATTCATTATCGTTTAGTAGATTTGGAGAATGAAGTAAATTTTCTTTTAAAGACGTGGGGAATATTAAGCCATCTTCTGCATTTCTTAACGTTCCATAAATGCCCCATTTGGAATTGTGACTTAAAAATCTAAATATTTCATTGCCAATGAGCCCATTAGCACCGAGAACAATTATTTTCATCTAAAACTTTCAATATTCTTAAAAATAGAAATCAACTTTTTAGTAAGCACTAAATGATTGAAATTTTCATTAAAATATTTTTTGCCGTTCATTCCCATTTTTTTTCTTTTATAATCACTTAAATGATACATCTTAAGAATTATTTCTGCTAACTTAGGTGAGGAATTCGCAGGGACTGCAAATCCTGATTTGGACTCAATAATTATTTTCGCCGCCTCACCATTTAAACTACCTAAAATAGGCTTGCCTGCTGACAAATAAGCCTGAAGCTTACTTGGAACAGTTAAAGAAAAAATTTTATGATCGTTTAAAGTGATCAATAAAGTTGATGCCTTGCCCATTAGCCCAGGCATAAATTCGGGGGCTAATTGACCAGGGAAACTTATATTATCCAATCCAAGATATTTGGCTTTCCGAATCGCATCTTTCCTAGCACTTCCGTCACCAACAATTAAAAAATGTATTTTTTGATATTTTTTTAGGATTTTTGCAGTATCAACAACATAGTCAATCGATTGAGCCTTTCCTATATTTCCAGCAAATAGGATAATAAATTTATCATTTAAGCTTTTAAACAAAATATTTACGTCTCTTGATATTCTAGATGGAAAAATATCAATTGAATTAGGGTGATAAATGATTTTTTTGTTTTTACAGTATTTTTTGATTGGATCTGCAAATGATTTTGAGGAAATTAAAATTAAGTCTGAGTACTGATATATGAAAAAAACAGCTTGCCGAACAAACCAAAGAATAAAAACATTTTTAATGTACTTGGTAGCAATAAGACTTTCAGGCCACAAATCTTGCACCCAAAGAATTGAAGGGGTTCTTTTTAATTTTGCAATAAAAATGGCAACAAAGGCTTGAAGAATAGGTGATGTCGCGTAGACAAAAACTAAATCATACTTTTTTCTTCTTAATAACCATGGCCCTATAAAAAAACCAAAAATAATAAAGGAAAGATAATTTAATATAAGAAAAAATTTGTTTCCAGACGATCTTTTTATAAGTGGAACTCTAAAAATATGAATATTTTTTTTTATTTCATAACTCTTAGAGAAGAGAGAGTAGCCTTCATAATATTCACCCTTGGGGTAATTCGGTTTACCCGTAAGCACATCAACTTTGTGGCCTAAGTTACTTAAGGATAAAGCAATCGAATTTATTCTGAAATTTTCTGGCCAAAAATGTTGGCTTACAATGAGAATTCTCATCTTTTAATTTGTTTTTCATAAAATTGAATATGCATGGCTGCAATGTGCTCCCACAAAAAATGTTCGGATACATATTTATTAAAGTTTTTACCTATTTTTTTTCTCTTCTTGTTATTTGTTAGAAGATAAAGTAAATTTTTTGCAATTGAAACTTCTTGACATAACGACTCCAAATGCCTATCAATTAATTTTATTGATTTAAAACCACATCGGTCAGTAAGGAGCGCAGGAATACCTGATGCGCCAGCTTCTAATGCTACAATAGACATTGCTTCACTCCTCGATGGCACAACAAGAATATCTGAAGCGTAATAAATATTGACTTTATCTTGGCCATAGATATGACCTAGAAAATGGACCCTGTCACCTAAAGCCTTATCTATCGTAATTTTTTTTAATGCAGGAAGCATTCCCTCATCTACCCCTGCAAAAACTAAATGGTATTTTTCTAGCTTATTACAAATCAAAATAAAAGCCCTCAGGAGAATGTCCGGACCTTTTATAAAGCTTAGCCTTCCCATGAAAAGGATTAAATGCTTGCTAGGAATTGCATATTTAAGAATTGTTTTATTAATCTTTAACGGCTGAAAATCTCTACTATCGACACCATTTGAGATAACTGTGATCCGTGATTTTTTAATTTTATAAGCCTTAAAATCTCCAATTTCCTTTTCTGTCACTGCAATTAATCCAGAGGCACTTCTAATAATAAAATAACCAAAAAGAATATTGTAAATTTTCTTAAGAAAGACAGATCTTCCAAAAATTTTAAGTGCTCCAGCAGGCGTAACTATGTAGGGTTTTTTTTGAGAGAATAAAATAACCGCAATAATAATATTCAAAATATTCCAGTGCCCAATAATGTGAACTAAATCTGCAGATTTTAGTTCACGATAAATTTTTTGCCAGGAAGCGAATATAGATGGAATAAAAAATCTTTTATAAAAACAGGGGATTTTTAAAAAGTAATGCGGGTTATATTTTTTTAATTGCTTATGATCTAAATCGATGTCTAAAGTAAGTATTGTTGAGCTAACCATTGGTGTTTTGTTGCAAAACCTGTGCAGCTGTAGAAATCTCTCAGCTGTGCCACCCCCAATTAATGGGCTCACAGTATTGCAGACATGAATTATCTTCATTTAGTTATATTCTACCTTCTGACAAAACCCAATCCATGAATTTATTTAGAGAACTATAAAACACAAAAGGTTTTTTGAAGCCATAAAGAGCAAGTTTAGAATCACTATATATTTTATTTGGATTAGTGCTAGATTTTCGAATAAAAAATAATAGGGAACGTAGAAAAAACGGGTGGAGATTAACTGGCGAAAAGAAATATTTTTTATTTAGTTTATTCAAAAATAAACTTTCAATAGACCTATAATTATTTAGATTATCATCATCCTCAGAAATGATAAAAGTTTGATCTTTTATTGACCTTGAGTTAATTAAAAAAATTAATGCTGATACAACATTCTCTACAGAGACTAAATTCATTTTCTTTTCAGCAAAAACACATGATTTAAGATAATTTAAAAAAATATTTCTATTTTTTATAAATTTAAGGTTCTGTATTAAATTTTTACAATTTTCCCCGAAAATTACGGTAGGTCTAAGAATGATCAAATTTGTTTTATCTTTTAGTTTTTCTTTTAAAAAAAATTCTGATCTATATTTGGCTATTTCATAAGAAGACTTTGGGTAACATAAAGAGTCTTCAGTAATTACATTGTCAGAAGAGGATCCATCGATAATAGCAGTACTAACATGGAGTAGTTTTAAAGATTTAAATTTAATACACATATTTGAAATATTATCTAAAGCAAGGCTGCTTTTTAAACCAAAATAAGTTAAATTAATAACGATGCAATTTTTAGTATAAGCTCGGGACAAGCTAACCTTACTAAAACAATCTCCTTTAATAAACCTCACATTTGGATATTGCTTGCAAAGCTTATTATCCTTATGAACTAAGACTGTCAAATTAAGATTTACGTCTCTAGACAGAAAATGAATTAAATGCGACCCTAAAAACCCTGTGCCGCCAAGTATTGTTATGTCAACTTTCGGTTTTAAAGTCATCATGAAAGGCTTACACATTATTTAATTTCTGAATCCAGTTTATCTAGATAAGTTGAAATGGTAAAAAAAGTGATCCAAATTGGAATTGACACCCTATTCATTGTGAATACGGGAGACCCTAAATTTGCTACAACTATTAAAACAGATATCGCAAAGATATAGATTGCCATCTTTTTGTCAATATGATGCAGCCTTCGGGTGGTGAAGAAAATAAGGAATATTAAGTATAAAAATGAAAGTACGCCAAGCAGACCTGCATACGAAAAAAATTCAAGTAAGCCATTATCAAGTGCCATATATTTTGTAATACCTTTACCAAAGAAATGCTTTTGATAAATATCAACAGAATTATCAAGAATACCAGACTGAAAAGTAATTCCATTACCTGAGGACGCAGAGAGATTATATCTAGAACCGCTAAGAATACTTAAGGCAGAGTCTGTAGTATAATTTTTCGGAGTAAAGTAACCAAGAAACATCGAACTCCCAGGCCATGGAGCCACAGATAGAAGAAAGAAAATTGAAAAAGAAAAAATAGCTGCAAATTGGAGAATCTTTCCTTTCGACTTAGAGAAAAAGAGGCACATTAAGAAAAAAAGGGGGCTTCCAACAAACAAGAATGTTTTTGAGATAGAAATTAAGCCCCCTGAAACAATTAAGAACAGTTTGGTCATCTCGAATATTGACACAGAGGTTTTAATTTTATATTTTAATGCGGATAGGTAAAGCCATAGAATTAAAGCGATTGAATATATAAGGCCACTCTCAACAGGCTGGTCAAAGATACCTGACTGTCTAACTAAATGGGTTGTATCTTTTACAAATGCCTGGTTGGGTTTGAATAAGTTATAGATATTTGAATAGTCGTAATAGACAGAAAGAATCATAAATAAAGAATTCAGGCAAAGTAATAAAACTAATGTATCGAAGATCAAATGTAGATTTTTAATAATTTCGGATTTATTCTGTTGTAAATACAAAAAGTTTAATATTAAAAATAGCACAGCTGGCTGAATGAAATTTTCTAAACCAGACAAAATATTTTTTATTGAAGTTTGATCTAAATTTATTATAGAAATTACAGTTGAATAAATTGCCATAAAAACAAAAGGGGTTGTAAAAAGTAGTAAATTTCTATTAAATGCAAAAGTACTTTTTGGAGATTTTATTATAAGAAAAATAAAACTGCTATATATAAAAAATTGATCTAATCTTAAATTTAATTTTTGGACAATAATCGGACCAAAAGCTGATAAGAGGAGAAAAAACAAAAGAGGAATTTTTTTGAGCTCAAGGAGTTTCTGCACTTACAAATCCCAACTCTTTCTCAGTAATGAATTACACAATTTATCAAATTTATTTCGAAGAAAATTTTTAATCACAAAAAATAAATTTTTATTTGTTAGTGGTAGCTTCAATATAAAGCGCATAATATAGAAACTCTTTAGAAATAAAAACCATAAATAAAACAGTGGATTGTGATTTTTTATGCTCCTAGAGTAACATTCTAATGATTTATTCAAAATTAAATATTTTTTGTGTAATTTAATTCTTGTAATCTCCCTATCTCTGTATAGATTAGATAGGTAACCAGTAAAGTATTTCTTATATTTTTTCTTCATTAAAATAGAAATTATTTTAATAATTTTAATTGCCTCGACTGAGCTCAATTGACTTGAATAGCTCCCATCCCTAACCCTAAAAGCTGCGTAATTTTTCGGTATATAGCAAACTCCGTACTTCACTGATACAAACATTCCTAGAAATATATCAGAATACGCTTTGAGTTTTTCATTTAGCCCTCCGCATTCGAAATAACATGATTTTCTGAAAATACAGCTATTGCCTCCCGTCCATGGACCCACTCGAATTAGTTCCTCGATACACTTTGATGCGCCTATAAAATAACCATCACTAGTCTTTAGGCTAAAAGGGTGACTTTTGATAATTAAATTATTTTCATTAATAGAAAAAACATTCGAGGAGCAAAGCCCTGCCTCAGGGTGTGAACCCAGAACCCTCATAGTCTCCTCAAAAAAATTAGGTTTAATTAAGTCGTCTGTAGCTGCAAAGTAAATATATTTTGATTGTGCCTTCGTGGCTCCAAAGTTAGCTGAAAAGATAGTGCCTCGATTTATTTTATTTTTATAAATGGTGATATTCAATTTTTCATACTTCTTACAGATGGCTTTAACTAGATCAATACTACGATCAGATGACCCGTCATCTACAAAAATTATTTCATTTGGAGGACGCGTCTGCAATGCAATTTGGTTGAATAAACTACATAAGTAATTCTGATCATTAAAATTACAAATAATGACTGAAAGTGAGATTTTTGATGTCACTATTTGTTTAATCTCAAATAAGAGTCGCAAGGTACGCCACTAATGTAATAGAGATCCAGGTGACCCGGATGTAAATATTGTTTAAAGTCTTTTTGAGCCTGAGTATAATTAAGCCAATCAGTAGACTGGCGATCTATGCGATCTATTAGTAAAATAAATTCATCTACTGCTTTAATTAATTCCTCTTCACTCATTTCTTCATAAGAAAAAGCCTCTGAAACAGGCGACATTTTTCCAAGCTGGAAATATATAGGGTGTTTTAAATATTCCTTCCATGTTAAATATCTACCAGAATTGTCTTTTATATGTTTTGGATAAAAGCGGAATTTTTTATTTTCATTCATAGCAGATAATTCAGTGTAATTAAGGCCAAGAGTAGGTATGTTGAAAAGAGAACCATAAATTTCACTTCCCGACTTTGATGTAATAAAAAAATAGCTTTTACTAAATAAAAACAAATCATTCTTAATGGATTGGAAAGAGCAATGGGCATAATCAAAAAAACCTTGTCTCTGAGAAAAAAATGGCTGCTCTTGGCTGCCTTGTAAAACTACAAAAAAATCTTTTTTAATCAAATAGTCAATCAATATATTGTATCTTGAAAATATTTCAATTCGTCTTGAATTCTGTACTAAATTGCCATAATCCTTATTATTAATATTTAAAATTATAATTTTCCGAGAAAAATCTATCAGCTTCTTTAATTGAAAATAGCTAGATTTATCCAAATCAATTTTTTTATAAGATTCTCTAGAGTGGAATGATTGCATATAGAGGTCATATCTTATATTGCGAGTTGCAACATTTTTATTCATGGCCTCTTGAAATTCTAAATCATTATTTTTACTATCCATAACCACTTTGAATCGATCAAAACTACTCAAATATTTACCATAATCAACGTTATACACAAACATAGCATGAGGATATTTTTCAATAAACCGATAAAATATTCTTGTATACACAAATTTTTTAAGGGCAAAACTAAAAAACTTATTAAGTGATTTAGTTAGAAAATCTAAAGGGTAAATGATGTGTAAGTCTGGACATAATATTTGGGCTAGGTGTCCAATCCTTTCATAATTTGGAGTAAATACAAAAAGGGACACTTTCATGCCAGAATTTAATAGACACCTTATATGGACTATATTATCAAGGATACATCCGAAGTCATCTTGTGCATGAAAAAAAAAGTTGCTCCTTAATTTTCTTTTGGCATTTAAAATAAAATAAAAGTAGAGTAGGAAATAGTAAAAAGATAATGGCAGAATAAGAAATGGTAAAATTGATATTTTAACTATTCGATAATTTTTTAACAAAAAACTTAAATTAATTTTAACGCTCATTTGCCTCTTTATAATTATCTAATGATCCTATATCGATAAAATATTCTTTCGTCTCGTAAACAAAAATCTGTCCTTTTAGGTGGCTAATAATATCTAAAGTAAATTCTTTTGCATTATAGAATTTATCTTTAATCGTACTGAGTAATTCAGAAGATAAGATGTAAATCGCACCATTTGCAAGGTTTCCTGGGGGATTTTCTTTCTTTTCATGAAAATCAATTACAATACCATTTTGATCTGTCTCCACAATTCCGCATGAATTTGGAGTTTTAGTTCTAAAAACAAGCATGGTCAATAAACATTTTTTTGGCCTTCTTTCATGTGCGTCAATAAGTTTTTTTAGATCATCTAAGCAGTAATTATCTGCATGAATCAACATTCCGTCATCTCCATTAAAAAAATTTAAATTTTTTAATAGTGTTCCAGCAGTGCCTTCTAGTGAGGGCTCATATACCAAGACCACATCTTTTGTATATGAGCTGTGCTTAATATAAGACTCAACTTTGTCAGATAAATAGTGAGTATTTATTAGAAAAGGTCCGCAATTAATTTTTGTAAGCTTTTCTAACCAAATATCAAGCAAAGGTTGACTTTTAATTTCTACCATACATTTTGGAATTTTATTTGTAATTGGTCTAAGTCGAGACCCATAACCAGCAGCTAATAGAATAACTTTCATTCCTTTAGTTTTTGAATTAGCTCTTTTGTATCTAGAGGTATATTGCCTAATCTGCCAACTTGAATTGCTGCCGAAAGCGATCCCAGACAAGCTGCCTCCCAAATAGTTGCTCCAGAAACTAATGCCATTGAGGATGTAATAAGAAGTGAATCTCCAGCTCCTGCTACATCTTTAGGGGTTGCATTTAATGCATCAATTCTATCTGTCAGCCAATCATTGTTGGAAAGATTTTCTGAGTGAATTAATAAGCCCTCTTCCCCTAACTTTAAAAGGACATTTCTCGCTGAAGCCTTTTGCTTAAGATCTTCTGCTAATACTACCAAACCGTCTTCATAATTTCTTGTGCTTAATCTAGCTTCGTATTCTGTGGGAGTTAAAAGATCAACATTTTTATATCTTGCAATATCTCCTGTCTGAGAAGAAGACTGACTATCTGCAGTAATAAATATTTTTTTTCTATTTGCAATGGTAATAATTTCCTCTATTAGTGACTGAGGAAGGCATCCATAATTAAAATCTGAAAAAACCAAAAGATCTATGTCGTTAATTACTTTTTTAACTTTACTAAGAATCTTTTTTTGGTGAACTTTAGATATTGAAGCTTGATGAAGATAACTCAACCTCATAAGAGTTTGACCTTTACTTCTAAATCGCTGCTTTAAGGTTGTGGGTCTATTATCATCAAGAATGAAATTTACTTTAACATTGCATTCTTTTAATTCATTAGCGGCAAATTTATATGTATTATCAGACCCAGCTATTGTAATAAAATCAACAGTTGCCCCCAGTCCTGAAGCATGAGCAGCAACAATTCCAGCTCCCCCAATAAATTTTTTTGAATCAATTGGGGATAGAACAATTGTTGGATCTTCTTGAGACATACCTAGGGGTTGACATGTAATATATTCATCAATAATTAAATCGCCGATCACACAAACTTTTAATGTTGAAAAATTTAGAACCAAATCAATCAATCTTGATTTGGTTATTTGATGGCGATTCATAAAATCGATAGGTAACTTAATCGAATAGGAGTCCAGGTCATTAAATTCCTTTTTTAACAAATCATACGAAGAAAAAATTGTTTCACCTGAGCTAAACACTAACCGACCTCCAAATTTTTCTAAAATCAACAGTTCTCTGTTGTAATTAAGCTCGTGCTCTTTACCTTTAACAATAACATCAGGTTTTAAACGCTTAACTAACTGCTCAATAGGTTCGTCAAAGATAAAAGCTTCATCAACTAAAGAATTACTCTTAACCCCATCTAACCTTAAATTCTGAGGAACATGGGCAGAATTCCCAGCTATCCTGTCGCTTTCAACGGCTACAATCAGTTTGTCGCCACATTCTTTTGCGAAACGAAGCAACCTTAGATGCCCGGGGTGAATAATATTAAAACATCCAGAAACAAAAACTTTTTTTATTTTTTTCTTGTTTAGTGAATTAATTTGGATGCTCCATTACTATAAGTGGTCTAAAAACTTCCCCATTTTCTAGATCATGTAATGCTTGATTTATTTGATCAAGGGAGTATTTTTTAGTTATTAAGGCTTCTAAATTAATTCCGGACCGAGCAAATGCTCTATAAATAATAGGGATATCTAAATCTGGATTTGTAGCACCTCCCCAGCTCCCTGCTATTTTTTTCCCACTAATTAAATCATATGGAGCTAACTTTATAAATTCACCTTCAGGCGGGTGCGAGGCAAATAAAAGTTTACCTCCATTTTTTTTAATTAAGGAAAATCCAAGCTCAATACTAGATACCATTCCTGTGGATTCTAAACAAAAATCAACGCCTTCATTAATTAAATATCGTATTTTTTTTGAAAAATCAGCATCTCCCACATTCATGGTATGTGTTGCTCCAAATTGTTTAGCTAAGCGAAGCTTCTCATCTGAAATATCAAGAGCAATTACACTTTTCAATTTTTTTGATTTTAAGGCCATTAAAGCTGATAAGCCAATTCCACCCAAGCCCAATACTATCGCGCTATGATTCTGTTTTGGTTTTATTTCATTAAAAACCATACCTGCCCCCGTAGGTAAAGCACATCCGAATAAAACCGCAGTATCAAAACTTAATGAGGATGGCTTTTTAATGAGACGATTTTCAGAGACTATAGAATAATTTGAAAAAGTCGTTACCCTTCCAGAATTAATTTTTATATTATCACATTGATATATTGCGCCAGGCGCCTCTAATCCGCTTCCTTTTATCCAGCCTAATATTACTTCGTCATTCAAATCAACTTTAGTGACGCCATTTCCTTTATCGATAACAATTCCAGACCCTTCGTGACCTAAAAGATGAGGAAGCCATGGATCAATGCCGCGGGCGCCTTTGACTTCCATTAGCTGACTTCTGCAAACTCCGCTGAATAATATCTTAATTAAAACCTGACCATGTAGTAATTTAGGAATCTCAATATTTTTAAGCGAAAGAGGGCTTCCTATTTTTTCTAAAACAGCAGCATAAGCATATTTAACCATTTGTTTTTTTTTAGATTTCAGAAAATTATTGTATTTACTAATTAACTAACTAAAAAATCCAGCTAATTGCATCCACAGGCATACGAAGAAAATCATTATGATGCTAAAAACAAGACTTTAAAAAAAGTATCGTGTAATTTTTCAAAATGGCCCTTTAAACCAATCGCCAGGGATATCATGAGGGACTGGCTCTTGCAAATCAGTTGTAATTTTATTCATATCTATATTACGTTCTGTTATTAATATAATCTTTAGAGCAATATCCAATGCTCTTATATAAAATCCTTTGGTAAGCTCATAACTTGCAGGTTCTGGAACATCTGGCATAGCTAATCTTACGGGCGGGTATTTAAATTTTGAAAAACTTTCAGTCACAGCTAACGTAATAATCTCAGAAGCAAAAGAACATGTTGTGAATCCAGAATCAAGGACCAGCAATCTTCCTGTTTTATCTAAAGATTTTTTTATGGTATTCCAATCTAAAGGTTTTAAGGTTCTAAGATCAATTACTTCAGAAGATATCCCATATGATTCTAAATAATTTGCTGCGTGAAGGGCTTCAATAGTCATATAAGAAGATGAAACAATTGTAATATCATTGCCTTTTTTTGCTACTTTTGCTTCACCTAATTTAATCCTAATATCCCCATCAGGAACATCACCCATGCTGTTATGTAGCCAGCGATGTTCGAGAAATACTACTGGATTGGGATCAAAAATCGATTCGAGTAATA
>Ga0214919_10011414_pt1 | contig 11085 bp, 8 predicted proteins | sample LL1503_MetaG_FD_177994 | JGI IMG/M metagenome (GOLD analysis project Ga0214919, IMG submission 177994) | Freshwater microbial communities from Lake Lanier, Atlanta, Georgia, United States - LL-1503 | ecosystem: Environmental > Aquatic > Freshwater > Lake | place: USA: Georgia | collected 2015-03-15
CAGGCTGCCTCGCTGGGAGACCTGCGGCCGTCCCCCGCCAGTGACCCGGGGAACGCGACTGAAGTGGAGGCAACCTCTCCCATCGCCGATGAAACGAACCCCGAGACAGCGAGTGCGGGTGACCTCTCACCCGCGTCCCGCGCCGGGAACGGGGCCGGGGGGTTAGGCGCGCAATCCCGTCCAACATCGGAGGTCGTGGACGACACCGTTTCCCTACCCGAGGATGCTGGCGAAGCCGGTCTCCTTGCGCTCGATGACGATGGTCCCGGCGACCAGACCGATGTCGATACCTCGCCATCGTCGGACGGCAAGGGGTGGGGTGTCTGGCCGGACCTTGTCATCATCGACGGAGGAAAGGGCCAACTCGGGGCCGCCGTCGAGGCACTGGAAACCCTCGGGGTTGCCGTTGGCACCGGAGGCCTGCCGATCGTGGGCCTCGCCAAGCAGTACGAGGAACTCTTCCGTCCCGGCTACAGCCAGGCAGTCCTTCTGCCCCGCACCTCCCAGGCACTCTACCTGGTCCAGAGGATCCGCGACGAGGCGCACCGGTTCGCCGTGACCTACCACCAGTTGGTTCGAAGCAAGCGGCAGATTGGCAGCCGCCTAGACCGTGTCGATGGGGTCGGACCAAAGCGAAAGAAGGCACTGATGCTTCGGTTTGGCAGCCTTGCCGGCATCAAGGCAGCCACCGACGCCGAACTCCTCACCGTCCCTGGCATCACCACGTCGGTCATCGCCCAGTTGCGCGAGCAACTCTGACGACCCACGCCCCGAACTACCTGTCGAACGCCACCCGTAACCCGAACCCCACAAGCGCCATGCCAGACACCAGTTCCATCCACTGGCGCACCCGTGGACGCGCAAACATTTCCCGGGCCATGTTTGCCCCCCAGATCAGGACGCTGTACCACGCAATCGCCTCGAGGTTGTGGATCCCCGCCAGCAGCAGTCCCCCAAGAACCGGAGGCACGCCCTCCGGAAGGAACGGCGGAAGCATCGCCACGTAGAACAGGCCGACCTTCGGGTTTGTCAGCGTGACAACCAACGCGCGTGCGAAGGTGGTCACCCACCCCATACGTTTGCCGTCGCCAGCACCGAAGTCGGTCGACTCCACTGGTCGACGCGCGTCCCAAAGGATCCGACCGCCGGTGTGCAGCAGGTATCCCGCGCCCGCGAGTCGCAGCGCGTCATACGCCGTCCGCGATGCCTCAAGCAGGGCACCGATGCCTACCGAGGCGCCGACTCCCCAGACGAAGACACCCCCGAGGATCCCGGCAAGGGTCGCGTAGGCCATGCGCGGTCCGCCAAGCGTCGCCGACCGCAGCACCTGCGCCGTATCGAGGCCAGGCAGCATCGTCAGCATGCCGGCCACCACGGCAAAACCGATCAGGCTATCCATAACAGCGAGCTGTCTATCATCGCTCCGGAGGGTAGCGATCCTGTGCCACTACCCTCCGTCAACCACAGGCCACTGCCGACTGCGTGATGGCTTGGCGCGACTAGCCCCGGTGCCTTGCCACGTAGGCCAGGGCCGATTCCCGCAGTGCCGGCACCTTCAGGCCCGCCGCCGTCGCAATCTCCACGGCTTCCGCCTCGGAATGACCTTCGTCAAGGATGAGGTAGGGCAGAACCACGGCACCAACCCGGTTTGCACTCTTGCAATGGATCAGAATCGGGCGTCGTCCGGAATCGCGGAGGACCTCACGGGCCTTGTCGTACGCCGCATCATCGGGACCGGCCGGCCCGACCGGGATGTTCAGGTACTCCATCCCTGCATGCGCGACCGTTGCCGCCTCGTCGTACCCACGCTCTTCCTCCGGCAACCGGAGATCAAGCACGGTGTGGATGTGCGCCGCCGCCAGGAGGGCGACGTGTTCCGGTTCCGGCTGTCCGCCTGAAAGGACGCCATGCAACGCGTGTGCCCCGATTGGCAACTGCGCTGCCAAGGCATTCATCTGATCCTGTTCGCTCATCGGCCCGATCTCCTTGGTGGTCACCCGACCGCGTCGCTTCGCAAACACGCAAGCAGCCGTGCGTGGCGCCGACACCGTCTCATCTGGTCCCTCGTAACGATAGCCTCCGATCGGTCCCGGCGATACTTGGAACGACCGGCAATTTCACGAATGCCCGTCATGAAACGAATCGTCTCCCAGTCAGGGGCGACGGGGCGGGGCAAGGAACACAGCAATGGCAATGCAGGGTTCATTCTGGGGCAACGGAACCACACGGCGAGGCCTCTTCCGGCAGGCAACCCTCGGAACCACTGTTACCTCGACCGCCCTCGCCACCGCCTGCAGCCCGGCCGATATCTCCCTGCCATTCAGTCCCACCGCCATCCCGCCGGTCACCATCAGGATGCAGGTGTGGGATGACATCCAGGACAAGGATGTCTACGACGCCATTGCCGCCGACTACACCGCCGCCAACCCGAATGTGAAGGTTGCCAACGACCACCAGGTGAACGGCAACGGCAATCCGGGGTATTACGACAAGTTCCAGAGTGGCGTGGCATCCGGCAACCCTGCAGACCTGGCCTACTTCCAGGGATGGCAGTGGCAGTCCTATGCCGTCTCCGGTGCCTTGCAGGAACTTGATGACCGGGCCGCGCGCGACAAGTGGACCGCGCCCTGGCCGAACGATGACGCCTACGAACTCCAGACCAAGTTCCGTGCCAAGCGCTACCTCTCGCCATCGAACATCGGCACGATGGTGATGTTCTATGTGAAGGAACACTTCGACCGTGCCGGCGTCACGTATCCCAAACCGGACTGGACCATCACCGACTTCCAGGAGACTGCCCGGAAACTGACCGGGACCACCGATCGTGGCCCCGTGTACGGCTACCAGTGGAACCCCGGCTACTTGCGGAACACGCCATGGTGGCGCATGAACGGACGCCTCGAGTGGGACCGCATCGCCGAACCGAAGCAAGCCAACTGGACGGCACCGGAGATCGCCGAGGCCCTCCAATACCAGTTGTTCGACACGCAATACACCCTCAAGGTCGCACCCACGCAGGCCACCCTCGAACAGAATCCGGAGGCAAACCGTCTCGAGTTCGGGAACGTCGCCATGAAGGTCGAGGGTCCGTGGTTCCTGCCCCGCATGTGGGGTGACAAGGCAAAGCGTCCGGGAGGCACCGCGTTTGATGTGCAGGTGTTGCCGACCGGCCGGACCGGCAAGAAGGTCCATTTGAACCTCGTGGAGGGGCAGGTGATGACCAAGGCGTCCAAGGTTCCCGATGCTGCATGGGGCCTGATGAAGTGGATTGCCGGTGACGCCGGACAGAAGCGCATCGCCGAGGGCGGACGGATGTGCAACGTTCCCGACACCAACCGCCGGTTCTGGCTTCCACTTGCGATCCAGCGCTACAACGTGGCCAACGCCGACGCTTTCCTGAAAGCCATCGAGGGATCGACGATCAATCTTGTCGGCGCCGTCACCGAGGCCGTCCTCGACCGCGAGGCCGACCTGTCGCGCACACTCGACCGGATGCGTTTCGGCACCCTCCCCGCCAAGGACGCCCTGGAAATCCTGCAACCCCGCATCCAGTCGGTCCTCGACGCCTGGTGGGCAAAACAGGGGGTGAAGTAGATGCGCACGTCCTCGTAACGGACAGCAGAACCGCCACGCATGCAGGTCAAATCAGGTTCGGCAACCCGTGATTAGGCCAAGGCCGCAACCCTCTGGAGACAATGCAATTTTACCGCCCCTTGCAAACTCTTCCCGCCCAACGTGACTGCCCGCGCAACGGAACTGTCAGGTCAAGGCCTGGCATGAATCGCTACCCGGGCAAATGTCTGGCCATCATCGTCGACTGGATGGACCGGTTTCGCCAAATGCGGTAGGATTGCACAGTGGTCTTCCCAACCAAGCCCTGCCTACAGTTCATTGCATTGCCAGCGAGAAAGCATGGTCAGACGTTGCAGGATTTGCAATCCGTCACGGCGTGAAGGATGGGACGAACTTGACCACGACACAACTGGGAATGTTCGGGGACGTGCCGGTTTCATCAGCCGATGGTGATCCGGTTCCCGACTGTCCGCACGCACAGGCAGGCCGGATCCCGAAGCGAGGACGGATGATCATCTCCGCAAGCAAGCGGACGGACATCCCGGCCTTCTACCTGCCGTGGCTCATCAAGCGCATGGAACTCGGGTGGGTCGACGTGCCGAACCCTATGTACCGCAACGCCAAGGACCCACTGAAGGCGCTCACCCACGTCTCCCTGTTGCCGAAGGACGTGCTTGCCATCGTGTGGTGGTCGAAGAATTACGGAATCTACGAGCGGTTCGCCCATAAATTCGAGCAGTACGAGAACCAGTACTTCCACTTCACCATCAACCCGCGGCGATCTGACCTCGCGTTCATCGAACCGGATGTGCCGCCCGTTGACGAGGCAGTCCGGCAGGTTGGCTTCCTGGCGAAGTTGCCGGGTGGACCGGACATGATTGCGTGGCGGTACGACCCGCTTGTCTTCTGGAATGACCGCACGACCGGCGAGGCACTCAGCACATGGGACCCCGAATTCTTCGCGTCCATGTGCCAGGAGATGACCCAACGCGGCGTCACCAAGTGCTTCACAAGCTTCGCCGACCACTTCCTGAAGTTCAGGCAACGGGTGCGCGACTTCTTCCCAAATATCGAACTACGGCTCCAGACCGACCAAGAGACGCGAGACATCGTCGGTGAGATGCACCGAATTGCCAGCCGCGAAGGAATGTTCGTCTTTCCGTGTACCGAAAACGATATGGCGGTCTACGGCGAATCCGACGGAGACAACCCTGGGTTCATGCGGTCCGAGGGGGCCTGCATTGATGGACGACTGTTCAGCGACAAGCAAAAGCTGCATACCGCGTCAGATTCCAAGATGAAGGGGCGCGAGGACTGCGCCTGCAGCAAGCACCTCGACATCGGCGACTACGTAACCCAGGAATGTGGGTACGGATGCATGTATTGCTACGCCAACCCCAATCACCGGAAGTTCGTGAAGCAGACCCAGGCATCAGGCAACGCGTCCGCATCGATTGGAAGTGAGTGACGCCCAATGAACGCGACACAACTCGGCATGTTCGAGGACATGGCCGCCGGCGCGGAACAGGTCGCCCCCGACTGCCCACACGGGCGTCTGGGACGAGTTCCAAAGCGGGGCCAGATGATCATCTCCGCGAGCAAGCGGACCGACATTCCGGCCTTCTATTTCTCGTGGTTCATGAAACGTGTCGAGGCCGGTTGGGTGGATGTCCCGAACCCGCACCGGCCCCTCCGGGAACGTCTGACAAAACTGGAGCGGGCACGCGAGAAGCGGGAGAAGGACGGGGTCGTGCTATCGGCCTCAGAGATGGTGGCCATCGATGAGTCATACCGGGAGTGCCTGACCCACGTCTCCCTGTTACCCAAGGATGTCCTGGCCATCGTCTGGTGGTCCAAGAACTACGGCGTCTACGAACGCTTCTATCAGAAGTTCGAGCAGTACGAGAACCAATACTTTCACTTCACCATCAATCCGCGTCGGCCCGGCTTCCACAACGAGTTGGAAAAGGGCGTGCAACCGGTTGAGGAAGCGATACGGCAGGTCGGATTCCTCGCGAAGCTGCCGGGTGGACCGGACATGGTCGCGTGGCGGTACGACCCGCTTGTCTTCTGGCGCGATGTGACCACCGGCGAACTGGACACCAACTGGGACCCGGAGTTCTTCTCCTTCATGTGCCAGGAGCTGACCCAACGGGGCGTGACCAAGTGCTTCACAAGCCTTGCCGACTTTCCCGATCCCGCAAGTCCGGAGATTTCCAACCAATCCAAGAAATTCGTCCTGCGCGTCCGCGAGTTCTTCCCCAACACGCAACTCCGCTACCCATCTGCCCAGGAGGTCCGGGACATCGTCGGGGAGATGCACCGTATCGCCGCTATCCACGGGATGTTCGTCTTTCCGTGCACCGAAATGACCATGGCGGCCTACGGTGGGTCCGATGGCACCGTGCCCGGCTTCTCTAGGGCCGAGGGTGCGTGCATCGACGGTCGCCTGTTCAGCAAGAAGCAGAAACTGCACACCGCAACTGATTCCGGCATGGCCGGTCGCGAGGACTGCGCGTGCAGCAAGCATCTGGATATAGGTGACTACGTGTCACAGGAATGCGGGTATGGATGCATGTATTGCTACGCCAACCCGAATCACCGGGCGTACACACCAGCACGGTGGTAGTGACTATAGTGTCCTGAAAGGCAGTAATAATGAAGTGGATTAAGGTACTAAACATTGTCAAACATCAAATTATTGGAGAGACTGTTCCAGCATCAACCACAACACTTAATGGTGTGGAAAAACCAAGGGCCGAGTATATTCACTTAAATTTGAATAAATACGCAGCAGACGTAATTACTAATGTCCTGCTACCGGCACGCTCCGATCAAAGCGCGTGGGACTCGATTATTGACGAACGTATTTCATTAATGAAATATACACGAGAAGATAGAATTAATTATTTTAGATCGCAAGATTGGTCGCGTGATGTATGGAATAATATGTATTTAATTTTTTATTCGAGTATATTTATTCCAAGAATACAAATTGATATTATTGACGCATTAAAAAAACTAAACGTCAATACTCTAAGTACACTACATATTTATGATATCGGTATAGGTACAGGAACTACTATTTTAGCGGCAATAACATTATTTAAAAATCTATATGATATATATATAGATTCTCCACAAACATTTCCGATTACAAAAATTATTTTTCATTTATATGACACAAATATTGGGGCGATAAAATATAATGAAAATATGGCAAACAAATTTCAGGATCATAAAAATGATAGTTTTATAGACTTTACATTTAAATTTTTTAATCAAAGCGCTTCAGCATTAAGCGATAAATCATTTGAAAATAATTCTATCGTGTGTACTTTCAATACACTAGAGGATTTTGGCGAGGACGTCTCGAATGGAATCTTCCAGTTATTTGATCGTATCAGACTTGACAACTGTGTATTCATAATTGGAGAATATTATAGTAGAAATAGAAACCTACTTTCGCACATAAATCATCAAACTCGTAATGAATTAGTAACGAGTCATTCATACGGCAGAGTTCCTGATAAAAGAATATTTAGTTGGCTGAAATTTGAGGGGATCTGGAATCGGGTGATTATAGGACCGTTTCGTCCATCACTCTGAAAGTACCAGCGGCTCGACTCGGGCATAGACCGTCCGCCCTGAGCCCCCCACGTGCGAATCTTGATGGCATCGAATCGCACCCTGGATGACCCACCTTTCTGACAAACATCTCCTTCAGGCGAACTGCCTGGGCATCTAGGGAGCAACATCGGTATCCCATGAATCACCTCCTGATTTCCCGCGCGCCTTACGTTCGTTGCGCGGGCACAAGTAACCCAAACGCCACCTTCCGCGATGGCCAGTGGGACGCCATCCGCCACCTCACCGATGGGGACGGGTGCCTCCTCGTCGTCCAGCAGACCGGATGGGGCAAGAGTCTCTTCTACTTCATCGCCACCAAACTCTTGCGCGAGGCGGGTAACGGCCCAAATCTCCTGATTTCACCACCCCTCTCCCTGATGCGAAACCAGATTAAGGCAGCGTCCCGCATGGGTGTCGTCGCCGAGACGATCAACTCAACCAACCATGATGATTGGCACCAGGTGGCCGAACGGGTCAAGCGCCATGGGGTCGACATCCTTCAGATCTCCCCCGAAATCCTCGCGAACACCGATTTCCAGGCCACCGTCGATGACACCACCGCCTCGCGCATTATGGACAAACTCTTAAGAGTCAGATTCTTTGACTATTGAATATATTGACTTTTTAAACGTATGCTGACAGGTATTAATACAATGATTCTTAATAAGCCACGCTCCCAAGACGGCCCGAATAGTGATTTTGGATTGGATAGCATAGAACTATCGAGCTCGAAACTCGCTTTCTGGCGCGAACGCGTAAGCCAGATAGGAGCAAGCCTATTCATCGAACAGCATGTCATCCGTCACACAGCCTTCTCAGGCATCTCCTCTGAAACTAGCACGGACCTCCAGAACTTGCTCGGGACGTATCGTAATGACACCGAGTTTCTCGCGTGGCTTCAGACAGCGCTTGATTCGATTGAGAATGCCGGCAAGCACCTCGCACCAACCGCAGAGACAATAAATGCCCTAATAGGATTAAGGGTCAATCGTTCATTCATCCTGCGGCCGCGGAGATTACAGGCGACCCCAGCGACCAGACAGGCTCAAAATGGAGAAAGCCAGTTAGCGGCCGCCATTCCAATCCCTTTACCATCTACTTCGTGGACACGAGATACTGCAGCAGACAGCTTCCCTGAACCACTAAAATATTGGTACACGCCCAAATTTGAAGACTGGAACGACCAGTTCTCCGGCGGCGACGAAGAGAGATGCATATCAAACAACATCCCTTGGATCTCGAATCCCAGGGAGTTAGCAGATTCAATCGGCGTCTCTACAGGCGAACTTGCTTGGCTGTCTCTTCATCGGCCGACAGAACCACTAGACCACTACATCCGCTTCTCGCGTCCCAAGAGAAATGGTGGCATACGGGTAATATCCTCTCCGAAGCGACGGCTGCGGGTCGCGCAACAGTGGGTGCTCACCAATGTTATCGCTCCGCTGCATGAGCAGCTGGTCCACGACGCCGCCTTCGGGTTTCGTCTCGGGAGGTCAGTCGCGGACAACGCCAGTTTCCACGTTGCACAACCGATTGTCATCCGCATGGATTTTGAGAATTTTTTCGGAAACATCCTATTTAATCGCGTTGCTAGACTTTTTGAGTCATTCGGATATAATGAAGCAATAGCGACAATTTTAGGCATTCTCGTCACGGAAATCCCATGGACTGATGACACCCAAAGCACTGGTTCCGAAACTACTTCGCTATGGGCGCGAAGGCTACCCCAAGGAGCATGCACCTCGCCCGCAATTACCAACATACTGTGCGCGGATCTTGATTCTCAAGTACATCAACTTGCTACATCTCTTGATTTTAGATATACACGATATGCAGATGACTTGGTCTTCTCGCACTCCAGCGATAGTGGCGATGTCAAGCACCTCATCGAAGAGGTGCGTAAAATTTCAGAGCAACAAGGATTCGTAATCAATAAAAAGAAAACAAAAGTCATGGGTAAGGGAAGTCGTCAGATGGTAACCGGTCTCGTCGTTAACCTGATTGGCCCGCCAGATAATCCGACTCCTGCCAGATTAGATGGTCAACCGACGGTCGCCGACAGCGTAGAAACCGCCAAAAACCACCGTGTCCGGCCATCCAGAATGAATATTCGACGCTTCCGAGCTCTCATGCATCAGTGTCGGGTTGACGGATTTGATGCGGTTTCAAAGCGAATTGGAACGGATGCAAGGTCGTATCTACATGGATATCTATCATATATCTATATGATAGATAAAGATCTCTTTTTAAGACTTAATATGCAGTCTCCAGTGACAACCGCTGGGTAGTTAGATTGACGGGTCACAGGCACCGGTCAGCACTATTTTTGTAGAGCCTTGGTGACCAATTGCAAATACATTGGAGCCAAATTCTAAGACCCTTATTATAAAACGGCATGTGTTACACCATCAGGAAGGGTGAGCGGCGTTGCGACGACTTATCCAAAAGACGTCACGTGAATAATTTCCAGGCGAGATGGCTCTCCAGCACAATGGTCAAGTAACTGGAACGGGTATCCCATCTTGGCTAGATTCTCAATGTGCCGACTACGATACGATGTCGTAAATAATTGAACACGTGGAATCACGCCATTCAATGGCATATCTGATAACGGGAAGTCATGCATGCTTCCAGCTGGCCAGTTGTTCCTCATTGATGAGCCACGGTGATTCACCTCATCGCGCCTCTCGAGTACACATTCTCATCTGGTGCTGCCATCTACTTGATGCTGGACGAAGAATATATTTCTGAGGGTCTCGACAGATGTTCTTTTTACTAAATGTTCGAGTAAGAGCTGAGGCGTATTAATGCTCCAATTATTCTATCAGTCTGAATTGTGGTGTAAATTATTACGTTGTAATATCGTAATACATTTATTCACAGCACTTAAAATTTTATATGTCTCCAAAAAAATCCAGAGTAAATTTGAGCTTGGTTGCGTGGAACCGGAGTGTTGGCGTTCTGTCGGCACGCGGGGATCATTAAGGGCCGGCCATCGCGCAGCCAACAAATGCAAACGCACTCCCAATTTTGCGAACTGAGCCATCTACAAAGCGACCGACCAACATCCGGTACAATGGCAATGCGTTCCGGACTTGCATTAGCTTGGGGGTTCTCCGAGATCCGGTAGTACCTTCGAGATCCGGTGGTTCGCCGGAGACTGATTTGCACCCTACTCGTCGATGCTGTGGGGTTTCAGGCCAAGCCACTTCGTGACTTGGCTAAAATCACACAACGTCACCAGTTTACTTTACTAATGTTGACGCTTGCGTCAACAGAAATAACTTAATATGCTAAAGCTCTTCGGAAATGTAGGTCTGGACGCACACTTTGAGGCGATTGCACGATTATACGCATATTATTGTAGGGGCTACCACGAATTCCCATTTTTGCAGCGTATTTAATTAGTTACTATCTTTGCATGCATTTTGCACTTCGAGCAAGTGAGGCAGAGAAGCATTAAGAAACGTAGCGCGTCCGAGGCAATTTCAACGGTCGTGGAGCTTCGCCAAGCGTAATACTATTGTTACTCTTTTTTTCAAAAAAATTACTTCCTCCTTTAAAGACTCTTTTGAAGTAATCTGAGTTCCGGTCATTGCGCTAAGTGTATCCGCTGCTTTGATTGGATGGGCAATGATCATGACTCACAACCCTCGCACATCTACTCGTCCCTAATTCGAACTCAACGTCGCCCTCGATGTCGGCGGTACCGCCTGCGGCGTCCTGGCCGACACCCTCTTCCGCGACGTCCTCGACGCCGCTTACCGCGACCACCTACAGAGCGGCACCCTTGTCCTCATCTCGCCGAATGACCCGCGCCAACGGTTCTTCGCGCCGTTGCGGATGCAGCGGAACAAGTATGTCTACGCCCTGTCAGACTCC
>Ga0214919_10011416_pt1 | contig 11085 bp, 11 predicted proteins | sample LL1503_MetaG_FD_177994 | JGI IMG/M metagenome (GOLD analysis project Ga0214919, IMG submission 177994) | Freshwater microbial communities from Lake Lanier, Atlanta, Georgia, United States - LL-1503 | ecosystem: Environmental > Aquatic > Freshwater > Lake | place: USA: Georgia | collected...
TCATACTGACACCCAATTATTTAACCTACCAACATTTGATTGTTCTAACAAAGTTCATCCAAAAATTAGTGACCCTAATAATTCATCATTTATTGATGGTTTTTTTTCATTTTTAACAAGTAAGGTATTGCACGAACATCAATTTATTCACGGTCTCGATTATTATGGTTCATTTTTAGCTATTAAGAATGACTATAAACTTAATATTATCGATGACATTGATTATTTAATACAATCTGAATTTTTTTTAAAACAACAAAATGTTTTGTTTAAAGTTGAAGATTATTCACATTTAATAACTCCTGATGAAAAAAAACCATTACAACCACTCAAAATATCATCTAGTTTAAAATCTATAATGTCTATTAATTCTATTGATGAATCAATGTTTGAGGATATTTTTGAACAACAAATACCTATTGTCAATGATGGACATATTTCTTTAAATGACGTTAAAGCAATGGGAGTTGACTTAGTGGACATAACTAATTCAAATGAATTTGATGTAACCAATCAAAAAAAATCCGAAACTTTAAAATCCGGGTCCACTTGTTCTTCCAGAACATCACACACAAATGACAATGATTTAAGCGAAGATGAACATAATAATGAATTAACTGATAATGATAATGATAATGAATTAATTGATAATGAATTAATTGATAATGATTTAAGTGATAATAATGATAATAATAAAACCAACAATTGTGAAAGTATTGTTAGTAAGAACCCTAACTCAGGAGATAATGACAATGAAAATGATTGGGAAGACGATCACAGTGAATCCATTATCGAAGAAGAAACATTAATACTTACATTTCCTCAATTCCCAGTTCAAGTTATTTGTATGGAAAAATGCGAGAACACATTTGATGATTTAATTATAAACAACGAATTAACTGACGATGAATGGTTTTCTGCATTAATGCAAATAATTATGATTCTTATTACTTATCAAAAAATGTTTTCATTTACCCACAATGATCTTCACACTAACAATATTATGTATGTTCCAACTAGCAAAAAATTCTTATATTATACTTATAAAAAGAAATCATATAAGGTTCCTACTTTTGGTAAAATTTATAAAATCATTGATTTTGGTCGTGCTATCTATAAATTTAATGGTAAAACCTTTTGCAGTGACAGTTTTCAAACTGGAGGTGATGCTGCTACACAATATAATACTGAACCATATTTTAATGATAAGAAACCCCGTTTAGAACCTAATTTTAGTTTTGATCTTTGTCGTCTTGCTTGTTCTATTTTTGATTATGTTATTGACGATTTTGATATGGTTAAAAATATTAATGACTGTTCTCCATTAGTAAAACTAATTGTTGAATGGTGTATAGATGATAATGGTATTAATGTTCTATATAAAAATAATGGAGTTGAAAGGTATCCTGATTTCAAGTTATATAAAATGATAGCTCGATATGTACATAAACATACTCCCGTTGCTCAACTAGAACGTAAAGAATTTAGCAAGTTTATTATAACCAACAAAAATATTCCGAAAACAGAACAAATCACAAATATAGATGAATTGCCATCTTATTCATAAAAATAAATATGAATTATAATATTTTATTATATTGTTATAATAAAATATGGATAAATATGGATTTATCATTACAAGGCACATTAATTCAGAAAAAACAAACAAATATTGGAACCAATGTGTTAAATTAATACGAACATTTTATCCCTTTAAACAAATTATAGTAATTGATGATAATAGTGACCAAATATTTGTTAGAGCAGATCATCCATATAAAAATTTAACCATAATACAATCAGAATATCCCGGAAGAGGGGAACTTTTACCATACATTTATTATTTAAAATACAAATGGTTTTCTAATGCTATAATTATACACGACAGTTTATTTATTCATAAAAGAATCCCATTTGAAAAATTTAATATGCCAGTATTACCATTATGGCATCACGATTACGATAAAGAAAATGTAAATAATTTGTTAAGAATTACTTCTGTGTTAAGTAACAATTATAAAATTATAAAAAATATAAACGGTTCAGAAATAAATATTCTTGGACTAAATAAAAATAAAAGTATTCTATGTTTTGGCGTACAATGTTACATAAACCTCAAATTCTTAGAGTTATTAGAAAATAAATATAAGATAACAAAATTAGTAAATGTTGTAACAACTCGCACCGATCGTTGCTCATTGGAACGAATATTCGGTATATTGTTTTGTCAAGAATTTTATGGACTAGAAAAAATTAAATCTTTATTTGGAGATATTATAACAAAAAGATTAGCATTTAATTATACATATGATGATTATATAATTGACGTAAAAAAAGGTATAGTACATCAACCTTTTGTAAAGGTATGGACAGGTCGTTAAAATGGTGGATTATCTGTAAATGCCAATGGTATAGCAGGAGCTACATTTTCATTAATTACTGGACTCAATTGGGCTAAAATAAAATCTCCCGTAACTACACTTACATAAACTAACAACGAGTCTCTAATCAATAGCTTGAGAGGTTTTGGCTCTTTGTCTATATATCTCATTTCTAAAAACTTTGCTAAAAAAAATATAACAGATATTATCCCCGCTACTAAAAATATATTCTCCATTTACAATATATTTTTAGTTTTCTAAATGATTAATAACGCATATCAGAAAACTACGTTTTCCGAACCTTTCCTTAAATTTTTATTTCCAATTTTCTTGATGCAAACTATGTTTTGCTCTTACTTCGTTACAACTTTTTCTAAAAGTGGATAATTTATGCTAAAATTTCAATATCATCTAATAAAAAGTCAGGTTCTAATTTAACATCTGGAGGATTAATTATATGAACATCTAATGCATTTAACGAAACATCTTCATTTGATATATTTAATTTTTCGTCATCTTCTTCTTCTTCCATCTTTCTTTGTATGTTTCTTAATGCACTGATTTCCTCTAGTCTTTCAATATTTTTTGGCGCATTAATTAATTCTTCTTTTCCGTTCTTTCCCATTACGGAATCAACATCATTAAATTTTAAACTAGCATTGCCCCCTTCTTTACCCTCAAAAATTTCTTGACTTTCTGTTTTTATATCTGGTTTTTCTATAACCTGTTCCTTGATCTCTTCCACAACATCTTCTTCAACAGTTTCATCCATATAAGCTCTTAATATACTTTCAACAGGAATGCTTTCTCTGACCGCATTTAAAATACATTCTTGTACTATAATTTCTAATTCCCTATTATGCTTTTGTATTTGTAACGGAGGCGAGTTTAATTCAAATAGATATACGTTTTTGTAAATCTTTCTAGCAACATTCACATAAGCTTTATGAATAAAATCGTCTAGCTTAGGTATATTTATATCAATTTTCTTTTGTTTTTGTCCTACTCTCATTGCTGTTAATAATTTCAATTGAATAATATGAATACACGTAACTAACTCTTCTAAATAAGAACAACCACTTCTTTCTATAATTCTTTTTTTTTCATTTTCAATAATATTTACATTCCATTTTGGTATTCTAGTAATAAAATTTTGGAATGTCATTAAATACTTGTCTGTCTCACCGTTTTCTTTACATAGTTTATAAGATTCATCAAAAATAGATTTGAAACCTTCAATTATCAAAGGCGTCAAAATTGTCAACAAACGGGCTCCCCATTCATTCTTTGATTCGTGTAATGAACTAACATTAAAATCATCCATTAATGTAAATAATTGATGTTAAATTTTTATTATTTAAACTAATTTACTAATTTACTAAATTTCTGCGATATTAATTATGTTTTTTTATCATCATAATTATTATTTTTGTACTATGATCATATATGCTCTTGCTTTTATGTATATTATTTTGGTAGTTTTTTTCAGTAACAAAATTAAAACAAAAGTCCAAAGGGGTTTTCGATTTTGGACATTTATAAATGTCCATTTTTGAGAATCTGAAAAAACTTTTAAAAAAAAGTTGTGAAAAACGACTTGTGACGAGAATGCTCTCGTTTTCATTTTCTGATCGTTTTTTTTGTGATGATATTTTTTTTTACATATTTTTGTAAAACCATTTAAAAATAAAATGTCCAGCTACTTTAGGAAATAAATGGACATTTTTGGAAATGAAAAAGTATGCTCGAATTTTTACTGTAAAAACTGTGACTATTATACTAGCAAGAAATCAAACTATGATAAACACATTTTGACATCAAAACATAAAACGGCTACTTTGGAAATAATTGGAAATTGTGACGATAATCCCTGTGTTTGTAAAAAATGTGGTCATAAATATAAGACCATTAGCGGGCTATGGAAGCATAGTAAAAAATGTAGCCAGCAAAATAAAACACAAATACTTTTAGAAATGATTAAAAAAGACGAGAATGTTAAAGAATATCTGATGGAACAAAATAAACAACTCATTTCTCAGTTATCTGAACAAAATAAAACCTTAATGGAACAAAATACAAAGCTATTTGAAATTGCTCAAACTAACAAAAACGGAAATGTTAATAATACTATTAACAGTAATAACAAATTCAGTATCAATGTGTTTTTAAATGAGACTTGTAAAGATGCAATTAATTTAACCGATTTTGTTAATCAAATTACACTATCGATTAGTGATCTCGAGCAAACTGGAAAACTAGGATATGCCGAAGGAATTAGTCAAGTTTTTATTAATAATTTAAATGGTATTGATTACACTCAAAGACCTATTCATTGTAGCGATTCTAAAAGGGATGTTATTTATATTAAGGATGATGACCAATGGATGAAAGAAAATGATAGCAAAGATAAACTAACAAATGCTATCAAAATTATAGCAAATAAAAATATAAAACAAATACCTAAATGGCAAAAGGCTAATCCTGAATATATGAACCCAGATTCTAAACAAAATGATAAATATATGAAAATGCTTTGTGAAGTTATGTCTGGTTCATCTAAAGAAGAACAACAACGCAATTATAATAAAATTATCAAAAATATTACTAAAGAAGTTATTATTGATAAAAATATAGTGTAATTATAGTGTAAATAATTTGTAATATTCTGATCTATATTATCAGTATATTACATAAACGACATGTTTTCTAACTTAGTCTCTTTATCCAAAAATGTAAAATTTAGTATAAACATTAATAGTAATTTCTCGTTTCTGAATTCTTTCCTGACTCCATTAAAAGCAATTAATAATTCATATCTTTTATCTTGAGATAATGAAAATACACCGTCTTCTATCAATTTTATTATGTCCAATGAACTATAGGCTTTTTCATACAACTTTATAACAAATGTTTGTAATTCCGTTTCAGTCATATCGAGATTCATTGTTTTTTGTATTTCCTTTTTTAACCAATCATTTCGTTGAGCTTTTAGGTCTGTTAGTTTAAATGTCTCTTCCAAATTATATTTATACAGATTTATTATCTTTCCTTTATATTCCGGCTCTGATATGTATATCTCACAAAATCTAGACAAAATTGGTCTTAACAACTTGTACTTATCTTCAACTATTATAAAAAAACGCGTGTTATGACTGAACAACTCTATACAACGTCTTAAAGCCGATTGCGCATCCATTGTTAGTTTATCTCCATTTAATAATACGATACTTTTAAAAGTATCTCCCCCATTTGAATTTATATGTGTTTTCGCGAAGAACTTTAACTCTTCCCTTATGAATTTTATACCCTTACCATGAGCGCAATTTACATACATCACAAAATCCTTTATTTTTTCTTTGTTTCCATCATATATTAACGAAATAAAATCGTTTACTAGTGTGCTTTTACCCGACCCACTTGGACCATTAAAAATAATATTTGGGATCTTATGTATCTCATAGAAGTATTTTAACTTATCTTTTATATTTTGATGAATATTTAAGGACATTTTCAAACGCTTACTAATATTGAAATAGTGTTTTTATATTTTAATATTATGTATTTATTAATTATTTATATGCATTATCATTTTTATACCGCACTAGTTAAACTATGAGTGTAAGGATTTTCTTTAAATGCTGTAAGCAAATCTGGTGCTATACGTTCACATCCCTGACATTCATTATAGTACTGCGGCATATTTGCTTTTCCATATGTTTGAACAGATGGACCATTACGAATGGTGGCTTGTGGTGCCCATAATCTATTATTTTCACGGTCTGTATCCAACTTAGACATCGTAACGTTAATTTGTGAATTAAAATTTTTCGCATTACCCTGATTTGTACGGCCAACAATAGTCTTTTCTTTCGCCTCGCTATTTGTTTGTCTATATACCGCATCATATTGCCTGTTACCGTGGTTCGAGGACATTCCCATCATTTGATCGTGGTTTACTGTATCACGCTGGTTCGCAATTGGTTGTTGATCATTTACTAAATATGCAGCATTATCCTTTTGACTATTAATATAACCGTTTGGTTGATACAGTGTTGTTTCCTTAATTGTTGTATTTGGAATATCTCCCGGACTAGAAACATAGTTCCCTGGCACTTCACCAGCAATATTACCATATACACGCATATTACAACTATATTCCTCTTTTCTTGATGGTTTCAAAATATCCATCACAGGTGCTATTACTGCCCCAATCGCGCTAGCGAAACCAGTTCCAAAAGTCTGTGGTTGTTGGTTGTTTGCACGATTGTTAGTATAGTTTGTATGACTTTTATGATGATTATTATGAGATTGGTCCTGTAATGGAGCTGTTCTTGATGCGGAAGAAGGTCCAGCATCAAATCCCTCTAATTGCATCCTCTTTGTTTGTTCGTGCTTTGTCGGTACATAACTGGCCGTTTTTAAAATAGCATTTGGTGTTCCGTGCTGGAATGTTGTTGTTTCGTTTCTATTTGAAGTCTTCTGTATCTCTTCAGCAACAACACGACCTGCTTTTTCCGCACCAGTTGTCGTCAGCCAACGATCTTGACTATTAATAAAAAAAGTATCTGGTCTGTATTTTTCCACTTTTCCTTCAATTCCTACATTTGTAATATGACTTTGTGCCGGCCCTTGTAATCCATTTAAATCATATTCTTGTTTTGGATTTGTAGCAACACGAAGCTCGTCTACTGTTTTTGGTAGCCATTTATCACGTGCTTCCATACCAGCATTGAATCCGTGACTGCCATCTGCTGAATAACCTTTGTCTAAACCTGGACCAACACGAATGGATTCAAATGGTTTAACCATATTATTTCGGTTCACAGGATTTTGTCGTGATTGATAGAAATCGCTCATATCAGGCATACCATAAGTCCATTGAACATTTTCTTGTGGCTTAAAAAGTGGAGCCTGTTCAATCTTCTTAATTACCTGTGAACCATTTCCTACATAATTATCTAAAATAGTTTCAGCATTATTATTGTTATAAATTTGCCCCTTGGGTTTTCCTCCATTAAAAGGAACCATATTATTATGCTTGAATTCCGTGGATGACATATAGTCGCCAGTTAATGAATAAACCTGCTGAATATTATTTGAAACAGGTACACCAGCACGTTGTTTTTGTTCATAAACGTTTTGATTGAAATACTTATCTGTTGCCGCATTTGGATTAGGATATTCTTGAACAGTATCTACTAACTCCTTATTATTCATAATCGGGTAATTTTGCGGAGGAACGTTTGTGTTTGGCAAATAGTTGTTAAACCTTGACTCTATATTTGAGGCTTGTAAGTTAGTTCTAATACCCATATTATTAAAGTTCTCTTTTGAGTTTGCTTTTTTATTTGATCCTTCTTTATTTTGGGTTTGATTAGAAATGACATACATCCCACCTAATGCAACTAATGGTATAGCTAATTCCATATTATATATATACATATACTTTTAAGAAAAGTATACTCAAAAATATTATTAAATTTTATTTATTTTTTATTTAATAATATTTCTTAATTATTGGATCTTTTTTATGTCGATTACATCTTTTACATCTTTATGTCGATTACATCTTTTACATCTTTATGTCGATTACATCTTTTAAATCTTAGAACAATCACTCTTACATGTTATTTGTCCTCCTATATTATTTGTTCCCTTGTATTGAGCATTGTATACATTTGTTGGCACTGTATAGAATTGATTATTCTGAGGAACACACTCATATTCCCTTTTGAAATAATCTTTTTCTAAAATTCTTGTACTCTTGTAATTTTGGAAAGGCATCTCTGTATTTGCTTGCGGATTCTTTGGTAGAATATATGCGTGATTTTGCTGTAAATCTCTCGCTGTCCAAGCTGGCATAATTGATCTCGATTGCTCCGTTGTTAATGTATCACATACTGGATAATCAATTGGTGAAGCATATACTGTTTGTCTTTTGTATTTGTCTACACCATTTACTTTTAAACAATCCCTGTTTAATTGTCTATCTATTCCTAAAAGTGAACTCTGAATATCTACACTATGTGTCCATAAATTACCACCCCACTTTTGTGGAATAATTTGAGGATCAAGCATAAAACACGGTTTGTCACCTGAACCAGGAACATCCAAATACCATCGCTCTTGATCGGTTTGTTGCTGAAGTTGTTTTATTATTCTTGCTTCGTCATCGTGAAATCTTGTAAAGGCCATATTATATATATATACTTTTTTTATTTCATTATAAAAAAGTTATAAGAGAAGAGAAACAAAAATAAAAATAAAATTTATAAAGTGGTTAAAGTTACAGAAACAACAAATGTGGGCTGGGAACCTGGAAATAAAGCAGAAGACTGATATATATTTACTGTATAAGATGTTGATGATCCATTAAGTATAATTACGTCATTACCTGATCCAGTAGTATGGTTTCCATTTGTAAGTAAACGGATTGGATTATTCTTGTTACATATTATAGGTTGGTATTCATTTGTTCCATCACTAAAGGTAATACAAAAATTACTAGTAGAATCAGAAATGCTTTCATGAATACTCCAAGATATAGAGCACATTGTAGGACTTGGTAATCCATTAAAAGGAAATGTAGCAGCTGGACTAGAAAAGTCAGGTTGTGAAGTTAATACAGTAGACGGAGATGATGATGTAGTATTGCTAGTGTAACCTGTGCCAGCGGGTCCTTGAATGCCTTGTAGACCTTGAAGACCTCCAGGTGGACCAGCTGCACCTTGTGGACCAGTAGCTCCTGTTGCTCCTACACAACAAAACCCTTGAGGCCCTCGAGCACCAGTTGCTCCAGTTGCTCCTTGTAGTCCAGCAGGTCCTATGGCGCCAGTAGGCCCTCTGTCGCCTTGTGGTCCTTGAGAACCAGAGTTGTTATTACAAATATATTTAGTAACTGAATATTGTCGATAATTTGAATATGATGCCATATTTACTATATATAAATAATTTATTTTTTATTTTTTATTATTTGTTATTAACTATTATAATTACAGTATGATAATAGTGTTATGATAATTTAATGAAAGTTATACTGAATTTTACATTCTTATTTGATATATCAATAGATCCAGAAGTTGTTGAATGTAATAATTCAATTGTATAATTAGTAGAACTAAAATTAACTAAATCGTTTCCTATACCATTCAATTTATTTCCTTCAGAATTTAACACTAAATGTCTAATATCATTAAATACAGTTGAATATTCATATGATGTTCCATTATTAAATCTAACATAAAATTTGTTACCAGGATCAGCCCAATCTAAATCAATCATAAATTTCACCAAATAGGTTCCTATTGTTGGAAGGGTAATAGTATTATTTGGCGCTACAGTTGCTAAACTAGTTAAATCAGTAAACCCACTAGAAGAATATGTTGATGGACTAGATGTTGTAAATGAGAAATTACTATTTTGAGCTACTTCAGTTCCAGGAGGTCCAGGAGGGCCTATAAGCCCAACAGCTCCTTGAGTGCCTCCTTGAGGTCCCTGCGCTCCCATCGGTCCTTTGGAACCTCTGTAACATAAACCAGTATCGCCTGTGGGTCCAGTATTGCCTGTGGGTCCAGTGGAACCAATTCCTCCTATAGGTCCAGCAACCCCCATAAGTCCTTTTGAACCAGGTATACCCCTAACTATATTATTAACACAACAACGATCGCTACCTAAATTCATTTTTAAACTCATTATATTAATATATTAAAAGAATTAATATATTAATTCGTAAATAAAAATGGTAACTTTGAAATTATTCATTTATGATGATGGCAATGGAACTAAACAGAGACGTATAGAGCCTAGAGATGCTACATCATATTTAACAACAAGAGGTAATCGTTCTCCAAATACATTTCAATTTGAGAGCAAAGATTAGTACATTTAATAAAATAACCGAGATTCTTTAATGAGAATTCTCCTTGAATAACTGTAGAAGAATCTGGTTTCATAATAAATTCCATAGATCCGTCGGATTCCGCACGATGAATTTCTGCAGAAGCGAATTGTCCTTGACACTTGAATATAAGTTCATTACCGACAGACTTAATTTCTAATTTATCAGAAATACATGATAGATCACGAATAATTTTTTGAAAATCTTGAGACGGGAGATTAATAATCGAAGTAAATTTTACATCAGGAACTTCAAGTTCATCCTGTTCTGGTTCAATTAATTTGAGTTTTTGTGTTTTACACTGTTTAATATCGCCATTTTCAAATTTAAGAGCAAGGTGAGAAACTATACCGTCGTAATAATTGTTCTCTTCAATATAAATAGTTAATGTATCATCGTTGTCAATTGAATTGATCAGCTTAAAGAGATGAAACATATTAACACCGATAATAATTTTCTCTTTTTTACATTCATAAAATTCAAAATTAGAAGCGGCTAAATATAGATGGACTAAAATAGTATGAGATTTGTCCATATTAATTATACGAATTCCATCGGGTTGAAAAGAAATATTGGTTTCAAGAAGGATGTCCTTAAGAGCAGTCATAAGAGTGCGAAAAGGAGCAATTTGTACTGTTTTAATAGTTAAAACATTATTATCAGTAGATGCGTTCTTATTTGTAAATTGTGACATTATAGTTACAATTATATTAAAACCTTTAAATAGTTATGTTTATAAAATAATTAGTTTAGAATTGAAAATAATTAGGATTACATCCTCCATTTAATACATTGAACCGGATTTTA
>Ga0214919_10011417_pt1 | contig 11085 bp, 10 predicted proteins | sample LL1503_MetaG_FD_177994 | JGI IMG/M metagenome (GOLD analysis project Ga0214919, IMG submission 177994) | Freshwater microbial communities from Lake Lanier, Atlanta, Georgia, United States - LL-1503 | ecosystem: Environmental > Aquatic > Freshwater > Lake | place: USA: Georgia | collected...
CTTTAGTTCTGAAAGCTCTGGTTTTATGACGACCCGAAACCGTCCACTTCACTAGATGAGGCTTCGGGCGTTTTTCGTTGTAACCGAGGCTGAAAATAGTGACCTTGTTCATCGTTCAAACTCCGATGGAAGTCCAGATAAGAAGTTGGCTAACCAGTCCTCACGGACTCTGAGATCGCCATTAGGGAGTCTTACGACCTGTGGGGCGAGGGATAAGGCTCGCCACTTGTAGAAAGTGCTTCTGTTGATTCCGAGGAACTCACAGACTTGAATGACTGAATACCATTTATTTTCCGTCCAGTCGGCGGTGTTTTTATCGTTTATTGCTGGCATGGCGGAGATGGTGCGGCCGCCCCCGATTTCTGCATACGATTTCATATAAGCCAGCATCGGTTCAGCTAGAGCGGTAAATGGCAACCCGGGCACAATATATTTTTGGTACAGGCTTGGTACAAAGTAGTTTTTGAAAGTTTTCATTAACTGCCCCTAAGATTTTCAAGCGTAAAAGGGAGTCCTTTACGACTTTGAAGTAGGGATTAGGTACGCTCTTTTAATCTGTGGGTCGTCGGTTCGATCCCGACAGGGCCCACTTTCCTGTACAATTTGGCGTACCTAAGCGGCAAATGTCCAATTTGTCCCTTACCCGCTACAAATACCCACCTTATCCGTAGAGGTGAATAGAGGCAGCGACGGCTGACTCTGTAAGACAAAACCGGTTAATAAGGGGCAAAACAAAATGGCATTTAAGGCCAAGCGATCCACGGCAGTTGAGTCTTCAACTCCTGCGTCTTGGAGCGTTGCCCAATTTTCATCCTTCTATACCCAAAACCGATCTGAGCTAATTGCCCACGCCAATCGGATTGTTAAGGATAAGGCAAAGGCTGAAGAGATCACCCAAGAGGCTCTAGTTAAGTTCATGCTTGCTGCTCCTGAGCTATCAAGTGATGATCACGCTCTTTCTTATCTACACCGCACAATTGAAAACCTATGTATTGATCTATTCCGTGCTGAAAACAGACGCCCAAATCTTGTTGCTCTAGATGATGCGACCGCTGAGGTTGAATCTACCTGGCAGGTATCAGGTGATCACTCACAAGCTATTTCATCTGCCGAAGACGCTGCAATTATTCGTCAAGCACTTTCCTTACTATCTCCAGCAGAGCGCGCTGCTCTGGTTATGTGGGAGGTTGAAGGGCGATCAACTGCTGAGATTGCTAAAGAGCTTGGTATTAAAGAGTCTGCAGTTCGTCACACAGTCTCTCGTGCTCGTGCGTCTCTTCGTAAAGTTCTATCTGAGCTTGTTATTGATGAAGAGCGCGGCCTAACCGCTCTAGATCTTCTCTCTACTACCTATAAGAAGGCTGCTGAGATTGCTGGCAAATCATCAAAAGTTGCACTTACATTCATTCTTGTTCTAACCGCCTTCCTTGGCCTTAACTCACTAACTGGTAATGAGCCAAATACATCGTTAATTACAACCTCCTCATCTCAACTTTCCTCTAATCAAGATATGCCAGCCGTTGTTCAATCCCCAGTAACACCAGTTGTTAAAGCAGTAAAGCCAGCTACTACCAAGAGTATTTCAAATGAGGATCTAGCACTTCATATGGAGCTAGCAGTTGATCAACTAGAGACAACTGCCTTAATGCTTCAGGTATTAGATCAAGCAGATGGTGGGCCAGCTCCCACTGAATAAATAGGTTTCCATCTCCGGGCGGCATTACACGTGTGTGCCACAAGGAAATGGAATTAGAGGATCGAAAGATCTTCGAGCCAGAGTTAGGAAATTCCTAATTCTGACTAACGAAAGGAAACAAATGTCTACAAAGGCACTACGCAAGCGTATTTCGCTTGTTGCAGTTACAGCGCTTACAGCAGGAGTTCTTTCTGTTGCATCTGTACCTTCAGCAAATGCAGCAAATATTGCTGGCTCAACAAACTCTGTAACGACCAATGCAATATTAAATGTGGCCGTTATAGCATCAACTACTGGTGCTGCATCACCTGTAGCATCTTTTGTAACCGTGGCAAATACGAGCACGAGTTTGGGTCTAGTTTATAAAGACTCATCTTCAAGTACTGCTCAAACAGCTACTATGATATCAACCGGTGCACTTTCTCTTTACACAGGTATGACAACAGCGACCAAAATTGCCGTTACTGCATCTGGTGGTGCGTTTTCTGGAGCTTCTACCGCCGACGCTGGATCATCGCAAGGAGCAGTTGCTTCAGATCTAAAGTCTGTTTATTGGTCATCAACAACAGGCAGTGCTGTTAAATGGACACCTAGCGCAGTTGGAACTTATACATTGAAGTTGTACAACGCTGATGGAGCCGGTAATGTTCCATCTGCAACTTCACCTGCAACTGGTACTTTGGTAGGACAGGTAATTGTTACCGTTGTTGCGACTTCAGGTGCTGGAACCATGTCATTAACTGACACACTATGTAACGTTGCATCTTCTGCAACTGCAGCTACTGGTACAGATGTATCAGCAGGACTTTCAGTAGCAAATGGTTCAACTGGTTTCATTAACTTCCAAATTAATGACGCTTACGGAAGCGAAATTTCAGCAGGCTATCCACTAGTTGCAACAGCAACAAATGGCGCTATTGTGAATATCGGTACAACAATCGGTGCTGCAGCTGGATCCACATCAGTTTCTGTAGCAGATAACTCATCTACAATCGTTATCGCTCAACCAACTGCTAATGCTCCTCTATCAACAACAGTTACACTTACTTACAATGGAACAACTGTTTGTACTAAGTCACTAACTATTCGCGGTGAAGTTGCAAAAGTAGTTGTAACTCCAGCAGCTACACAGCTTACTTCTGGATCAACATTTACTGATACAACTTATGGTGTGTCTGGTGGTAACTTCCGAGTGCAAACATTTGACTCTGCAGGAAACTTAACAATTCCTACAAATAACGCAGCAGTCTTTACACCAGTTGCTTCAACACTTGACGGAGTATCTGTAACAAATCTCTCTATTGGAACAGTAGCATCAGCTATAGCATCAACTGATGCGACTGGTCTGTGGCCATCTGTAAACTCATTGGGTATTGTTACCTGTAGCTCATCAGCTGGTATAGACAGTGACCTCAAGTTGAACTACATCAATCCATCTGGAAGCATTATTACATCAAACTCATTCGCTGCTCGTTGTGCTGGTAACCCATACACATACACAGCTTCATTTGATAAGGCTTCATATGTACAAGGTGAGATTGCAACTTTGACTGTTCAATTCAAGGACATCAAAGGCAACAACGCAGCAACAGTCTCTACAGGAACTGCAGCAGTAATTTCAGCTCCTCAAATGACTCGAGTTGGCGGAGACCCAACCGCATCAAAGAAAACTGATATCGATGGCAAGATTGTTCACACATTCACCGTCGGTACCACAACTGCTGTAGTTGATGGTGCTTATGTTGGACTTGTAAATTACTCAGACTACACAGCTGTAGCTGCAACAATTCAACAAGTTAGATACTCAGTATCAACTGGAGCTAGCACAGTATCAAATGCCGACGTTCTAAAGTCAATCGTTGCGTTAATCGCATCAATTAACAAGCAGATCCAGGCACTTCAGAAACTGATCCTAAAGAAGTAACAACTTCTAAAAGCGGATGTTAAATCTGCTTAACGCTAGCGGGTGGTCAATTTTTCGAAAGAAAAGTTGACCACCCGCTAGTAATTTACACCGAATAGATGCCTCTATATATTTGAATAAGGTATATATTTATCTATATGAAAATCAGAAAATCAGAAAATTTAGTAGACATCTTTGCAATAAATCTATTTTTTTTGGTAGCTATATCTATCTCGCCTTGGTATTCGTATGACTCATTTAATATCCCAAAAATCACATTATTAGTTATGTTTGGAGCAATTGGTTCTATACAAATATTAGCAAATTTTAAATTTGCCTTTTTATTCAAGAATAATGCAATTAAAGTGATTAGTATTTTTTCAATTTTGAGTTTCTTAATAACCCTTATTAAAAGTAATGCACCAATGGTCCAGCAAATCTATGGAAGAGAAGGAAGAAGTAATGGATTACTCGCTTATGTGAGTTTAATAATTATATTCGTATATTTCAGTAATTTTGAGTTAAAAAATGTCTCAATAAAATTAAACAAACGAATTGCTCTTTCTGGAATTATTATACTTTCTTATAGTTATCTTCAATTAGTCGGAGTGGATCCTTTTAAGTGGAAAACTCCAAATTTACAAATGTTTTCAACCTTAGGAAATCCTAATTTTCTCTCTAGTTTTGCTGGACTTGTATTGGTTCCATTTTTGCTCATACTTTTTCAAATTTGCTCAGACAAAAATAAATTATTGAGAAATATATTATGCAGCTTTATTTTTACTGCGGTATTTTTCCTTATTTTTATGAGTAAGTCATATCAAGGATTCTTTGTGGCATTTTGTTGTTTACTATCTATCCTTATAATATACACTTTGAAATTTAATCATAAAAACATATTTATATCTGCTCTACTGGTAACTATTTTTGGATTTATATTTTCCTTTGCTGGCGTATTAAATAAAGGACCATTAGCCGGGATTCTATATAAAGCTTCGGTAACTTCACGGGGTGATTTTTTTAGATCAGGATTTGAAATGGGAAAATCTAATTGGATTTCGGGCGTTGGAATAGATTCATTTGGTGATTATTACTTAGCCTTTAGAGATGTTACAGCTGCAAATCGATTGAATGGAGAATTTACAGACTCCGCTCATAATTATTTTATAGATATATTTGCTAATTTTGGGGTAATTTTTTTACTTCTTTATTTATCAATAACCTTGATTACGCTTATTAAATTTATTCAGATAATTAAGCAGGAGAACTTTAATTTAAACATTGCTACACTTTTTGCGGTCTGGTTAGGATTGCAACTGCAATCTCTAATTAGTCCAACTAATTTAGTATTCAATATTTTAATATTTTCAATTTCAGGCTTAGTAATTGGATCAAAAAAACTGGAAAATAAATCTGCCACTCAAGGTAATAATTATAGATCAGTAACAGTGCCGTTCGTAATTGGTTTAAGTGTTACGGCTTTAATAATGTTGCCGATTATTCAGCGCGATCATGCTATTTTAAATGCCTATAATGGAAATTCAGCCGAAAATGTTGTTCGCGCAATGGATAGATTCCCAAAATCAATAAACTCTTATAATCGAACATTATTAATTTTAAATAAAAGTGGACTGACTCAACTTGAAATTCAAATGGCTAGAGAAGCCATTAATTTTAATCCAAGATCTAGTTTACCGCATTTAATAATTTTAAAGAGTCCACTTTCGACAAAAGATGAAAAGTTACAAAGTTATAATCGTTTATTAATGCTTGATCCAAATAATTCTTATATCAGAGAACTCAAACCGTAGATGAAAGTTTCTGTAATTGGACTAGGCTACGTTGGTTTAACAGTTGCTATTGGCGCTGCAAGTTCTGGTAACAAAGTTGTTGGTTATGATATAAATTCCCTTTTGATTAAAGATTTAAAGGTTGGCAAAACATCTGTGCCAGGGATTTCTGCCAATTTATTAAGAAGTTTAATTCTTGAAAAAATTTTTTCCCCTACTTCTGATCCTAGTGAAATTTCAGATTCGGAAGTGGTTGTTATTGCGGTCCCTACTCCTTTGAATCGTGAGCGCAAACCTGAGTTGAAATATTTAAATGAAGCGGCTAATTTAATTGTAGATAATTTAGATGTTGGTGCACTTATTATAAATGAGAGCACGTCCTTTCCCGGGACGTTACGAAACTACATAAAGCCTATATTTGACAAAAAGTCAAAATTTGATTTTAAGTTTGCAGCCGCGCCAGAGCGTGTTGATCCCGGAAATCTCAAATGGACACTTTCTAACACCCCAAGATTAATTTCTGGACTTGACAATGAGGCGACTGACTTAGCTTCATCTTTTTATGCAACTTTTTGTGAAAAAATTTTTAAAGTTTCAAGCCCAGAAGTTGCAGAGGCTGCGAAGTTATTTGAAAATACATTCAGGCAAGTAAATATTGCACTTGTGAATGAATTTGCAGAAATTTCAAATAAACTTGGATTCTCAGCTCACGAGGCTATTTCTGGGGCAGCCACCAAACCATTTGGATTCATGCCTTTTTATCCAGGCATCGGCGTTGGAGGACACTGCATCCCTATTGACCCAAGCTATCTCAGTTATGCAGCTGAGATAGTTGGTATGGAAGCAAGTTTTATAAACTTATCTAACAAAATTAATCTATCAATGCCAGCTAAAGTCGTTACAAGAATCAAGAACGAACTAGGAAAAGATTTACGAGGAAAACGTATTCAACTAGCTGGAATTTCATATAAGTCAAATATACCTGATCTACGTGAATCTCCCGCTTTACAATTGATTCAAGAACTTGAAAATTCAGGAGCGACAATATCTTGGTTTGATAATTTTGTTCTTGAATATGGTAACAGAAAAAGTGTCCTACTTGATCCCAGAATTGATCTAGGTTTAATTATAACTCCCCATGACGGAATGGATTTCTCAGTTTGGAAAAATGCAGGAACCAGGGTTTTAGACTTATCAGCCAACTCAATAAATTATGGTTGGCCTAAATTTCTCTAGAATAATTTTTTGCGATATCCTCAATTATTCGATTTAGATTTATTTTAGGATGCCACCCAACAAGAGAACTAATTTTTGAGATATCTGGAACTCTCCTTTTTACATCCTCGTAACCATTTGCGTGAATATCTTTGTAATCTTTAAAAATTACCTTAGAATTTGATTTAGTTTTCGCAATGATTAATTTGGCAAGTTCAAATATGGTTATTTCTCTAATTGCACCAATATTGAATACTTCACCAATTGTACTATCGAGTTCCGCTAGTTTCAGAGTGGCATCAATTGCATCATAAACATGACAAAAAACTCGCGATTGCGTGCCATCACCATAGATTTCTAATGCTTGATTATTTAGCGCTGCATTTATGAATCTAGGTACTACCATACCGTATTTTCCAGTTTGACGTGGACCAACTATGTTAAAAAAACGAACGGTCGTAACTTTTAATTTTTTGGTTAAGAAAAGTGAATAGGCAGTTGCTTCTTCCAAAGCTTTTGCATCGGAGTAAGTCCACCTTAGTTTTTGTGGGATGCCAACAACTCGATCATCTGTTTCAGAAAGCGGTTGCTTTGGGTTTTTACCATAAATTTCCGAAGTGCTAGCGATGACAATGCGTTTGTCAGATATGACAGCTGCATTAAGAACGATCTCAGATCCATGAAAATTAGTTGAGATAGATTCAATTGGGTTTTCTAATATGTTATCAACTCCTAATGCGGCTGCCATATGTAGGACAAGATCACTATCTTCAACTAAGGTTTCAACCAACTTTTGATCTCTGATATCTCCTTCAACAACCTTTATCTTGCCGTCAAGATGAGCAATATTCTTTCTTGCACCGGTGCTTAAATTATCTAGAACCGTGACCTCTTTGCCTTCGGCAACGAGAGCATCACATAGATGAGAGCCGATAAATCCTGCCCCGCCAGTAATGAAAACCTTCATCTATTTATTCTAGTCTAAGAGGCAATAGGTTTAATCCTTCTAGATGGGAAGTTTAAATCTACCCACATAGTGCCATTAGAGTGTGCAAGTGGAAACAACCGGTGGTTTTACATCAACCCATCTTCTTACCGAAGAACAGGTTCTTACTTTGTCGTCCTTAGAAATTTCAAATGCTTTGGAGATTGGTGAGATTGCCAAGTCTCTTAGCGCTACAAGAAATTTACCGGTTGCTATTGAGGTAAGGCTAGGTGATTGGACCGTTTTTCATGCCTCTCTTCCTGGCAGTAACCCAGAAAATGATTGGTGGATTGCTCGTAAAGCAAGAGTTGTCATGCTTAAGCATCACTCAACAATGTATGAAAGAGTAAGTGCTGAAGAGCGCGGAGTTGATTGGCATAAGGAAAATAATCTTTTAGATGAAACCCATGCTATCCATGGTGGTGGCTTGCCTTTGATAACCAAGAATGAAGGGTTTGTAGGAGTTTTATTAATTAGTGGCCTGCCACAGGTTGAAGATCACCTATTTGGCGTTGAGGTGCTAACTGAGTTTCTAGCGCGTAAGGGTGAATTACTTTGAGTAATCAAGTCTGGGTATGTGGTGAGGTAGTAATAGATTTAATTCCAGATGGCACAGAGCGCAAAGCTGTAGTCGGAGGTGGTCCTGCAAATACTGCAAAAGCTTTGTCAAAGCTTGGTATTGCAACCCAATTTATTGATGGTATTTCTACTGATAAGTATGGACAGATGGCACTAAAAGAGTTACACAAAGATGGAGTGCTTTTAGATTTTGTTAAGTTTTCAGATAAGCCAACCTGCCTTGCAATAGTTTCATTAAACTCAAAAGGTGGTGCCACCTATGAATTTGTAATCGATGACACCGCCACCTTTGATTTTGCACAATCTTGGCTGCCCGATGCAATTGATAAAAAACCATCACTTCTTCACATCGGCACCTTGGTGACAGCTATCGAACCAGCCGCATCAGTCTTATTTGAATGGGCTAAAAAGGTTTCGATCATTGCACCAATTGTCTTTGATCCAAATATAAGACCTGCAGTAATGAGCGATAGAGGGCAGTATGTAAGGCAGGTTGAGCGCTGGGTAACTATCTCTAATGCGGTAAAGGTTAGTGATGATGATATTTATTGGCTGTACCCAGGGCAAGATCTAGATAAAGTAGCTAAGAGATGGCTTTCGATGGGACCAGAGTTAATAGTCGTTACATTTGGTGACAAAGGATTAGCTGGTTATCGTAAAAATTCAAAGATAAGTGTTAATGCTAAAAAGGTAGTCGTAGCAGATACTGTTGGCGCCGGGGATACAGTTGGCGCCATATTGGTTGAGGCAATAGTCGAAAGTGGTTTAGATAATTTAACTACAGATCGCCTATCTCAAATGCTTGATAGAGCAGCAACGGCTGCTTCAATAACAGTCTCCAGAACTGGGGCTTTACCACCTGGGAGAGATGAGATTTAATAAATGTTGAATATTGATGGTGATGAGATATCTATCGGGGTTGATTTAGACCAAGGAGCTCGCCTAGCCTCTGTCCAGTGGCGGGATATGCAGTTTGCAGTACCTTTTCGTGGACAAAGTTTCACCTGGGGTTGGTTTTCTATGGTTCCATTTGCGGGGCGCGTTAAAGATGGGGTAATTAAAGACTTGCAGGGCAAGTCTTATCAACTGCCAAATTATTTTGATCCGCCACATTCTTTGATTGGATTTGGTGCCACATCTTCCTGGGAAGATATTGGTAATGGAGCACAATATTTAGAACTTCCTGTACCGTTCAATGGCGCATCAGTCACTCAGCGGTATGAAATTTTAGATAATGCACTTAGATGGTCTTTGGACTATGAAGGAGGTGGGTGTGATCTGCCAGTTACTCTGGGTTTTCATCCATGGTTTGCTCGAGATATCGGAAAGGGTAATTTTGCCCAGGTTGAATTTAAAGCCAAAAAGATGTTTGAAAAAGGTGACGATAATTTGCCTTCAGGTAAATTGATCTTACCAACTGATCCACCCTGGGATGATACATTTACTCAAGTGGTAGGAATTCCTGAGATTGTATGGCCAGGCGCAGCTCGGATAACAATGGAGTTTGATTCACCTTATTTCGCGCTTAATTCAAAAGATGAAGAAGGAATCTGCTTTGAGCCAGTAACTGCCCCACCGGATGCCCAAAACCTTGGCATAAAGGGTAATACGTATTTAGAAACCTTAATCACTTTTAGTGAAGTCACCTAATTACTTATTTGAAACTTGGTGTTTATTTTTTACGCAATTTAGTAATGCGATTCAATCTAGGCTAAAACTAATCTGTCTTTCGTTCCAAATTCCTAAAGGGCTCTCATCTAATTCAAAAAAATGCTGATCAAAATTCCTGAAATAATGGTAAGTCCATGACCGCTGGAAATTTGCTCTAAGAAAGCGAGCATTAGCGGTTCTGCCATCGACTGCAATTAAAGTTCTGGGAAGTAGGAAATGTTCAATGGCGAGAATATCGCCTGCCATTGGGACTCTATCTGGGCTCCGTGTAGAAATACCGCGGATGTTACCCTTTGGTGAAAATTGATCTGGCGCATCCAAATAAATAAAATCGGGGCAAATATTAGGAAGTTTTTTATACATTGTGCAAATTCTCCCATTAAATGATGAAATAAAACATTTTGTTTGATGATATGTCACATGATCAGTTTTAAACTCTTGTTTAGTTTTTTTGATCCACTTTCTTGAGGTATCAATTGAGTGACACTCAAATAGATTGGATCTCCTGAGATTTTCCGTTATGTAAGAATTATGTTCCAATTTGTTAATGTTTAAGGCGTGATCAAATACTTTAGTACTTTTCCCAACACCAAATTCTAGAATTGTAGTCACTTTTCTGCTTGTAACTAAGTAATGTAAACGGATTAAATCATCTAGTTCTACTGGAAATGGAACTTTATTACCTATATCTACGGATTCGAACGGATCTTTAACTTTTTTTGTAGTCAGCCCACCCTCTTTTTTTATGTAACTATTGAGTTCTATTCCTAGTTCTAGATGAAATGGATAACTTTCTAGATAAGCTTGGTATCCCATTTTGTCAAGTTTTTTGAACATATTCAAATTATACAACGAATATGGGTTTAATTGGTTTTTATTTTAAAAATCATATCCTTATTTTTAGTTTTGAAGCCCAACCTTTTATAAAGATTCAAGGCTTTTTCACTCTCGCCGTCAACATATAAAATTACATCTTTTAATCCTTGGTGTTTTAAAAAGTTGAGTGCGGTAATTACTAGCGCCTTACCAATACCAACTCCGGCATAATCAGGATCGACCGCGGTTATATAGATCTCACCAATTGCAGGGTGAGCATGTGATTGCTCTTGCCCACCATGATCATGAGAGTGCTCACCATGCACCTTGGTCCAGGTTGAACCAATAACCTTTCCACTCTTTTCTGCGATGAAAAATCCTTTCTCATCAAACCATTCCTCACTTAATCTGTGGTTTAGATCAGATAGTT
>Ga0214919_10011418_pt1 | contig 11083 bp, 5 predicted proteins | sample LL1503_MetaG_FD_177994 | JGI IMG/M metagenome (GOLD analysis project Ga0214919, IMG submission 177994) | Freshwater microbial communities from Lake Lanier, Atlanta, Georgia, United States - LL-1503 | ecosystem: Environmental > Aquatic > Freshwater > Lake | place: USA: Georgia | collected 2015-03-15
CTCCCTTTACGAGGGCTTCAGCCCCTCGAGCTCCCTTTACGAGGGCTTCAGCCCCTCGAGCTCCCTTGTAAGTAATATTTTGTTTTTATTTATTTTGTAATTTATTTTGTAATTGATTTTGTAATTTATTTTGTAATTTTTAACGATTAACATTACATTTTAATTTATTTAATTTATATATATATAAATCATAGAATAACATAGAACATCGAACATAGAACATCGAACATAGAACATCGAACATAGAATATATAAAAATAGAAAATAGAAATGTTTTCATTTAATAAAAATAATAATATTGTAAATAAGAATATTGTTCTAATAGTAGTATTAATAGTAGTAGTTCTAGCATTATTATATTTATTATATGATTATTGGTATGGGTCTAACCAAATAGGTAATTTTGAGGAACATTTTGGGTATTTAACATGGACTAAATCTAATGCACCAAATGTTCGTTGGTCATCAATAACATCATCTGTTGATGGAACTAAATTAGCTGCATGTGTTTATGGTGGTGATATATGGTTATCAAAAGATTCGGGAGATACATGGACTGCTAGTGCACAAAAATTAGGATGGAGATCAATTACATCATCTGCTGATGGAACCAAATTAGCTGCATGTGTAGAAGATGGTGGTATATATACATTTAATACAACTATTACAGGAGCTACATGGACTGCTAGTGCACCAGATGCTAATTGGAGGTCAATTACATCATCTGCTGATGGTACCAAATTAGCTGCTTGTGTATATGGTGGTGGTATATATACATCAACAGATTCAGGAGTTAATTGGTCAAATAAAAATAATGCACCAGATGGTGATTGGACATCAATAACGTCATCTAATGATGGTAGATATTTAGCTGCATGTATATATAATGGTGGTATATGGACATATGATACAACACTTACAGGAGCTACATGGAAACAAACTAAAGCACCAAATAATAAATGGTATTCAATAACATCATCTAGTGATGGAACAAAATTAGCTGCATGTGCTTTAAGTTATGTTAATAGGGGTATATTGATATCAATAGATTCAGGAGATACATGGAAAGAAACTAGTGCACCAAATGGTACTTGGACATCAATAACATCATCCGCTGATGGAACCAAATTAGCAGCATGTGTACAAAATGGTAGTATATGGACATCAACAGATTCAGGAGCTACATGGACTCAAAGTCCTCTAACAGGTGATTGGAAGTCAATAACATCATCTGCTGATGGAACAAAATTAGCTGCATGCATAACTGGCGGTAATATATATACATATACTATGATATTTCAAACAATAACCAAAGCACCTACTACTACATTAGCACCTACTACTACATTAGCACCAATACCAGTGAAACAACAAGACTCTACTCTAATAAATAAATCATGGAGTTCAATAACATCATCTAACGATGGAACCAAATTAGCTGCATGTGTTTCTGGTGGTGGTATATATACATCAAAAGATTCAGGAGATACATGGTCGCTATCTAATACTATTGGTACACAAAACTTAGCATGGAGTTCAATAACATCATCAAATGATGGAACAAAATTAGCTGCATGTGTTTCTGGTGGTGGTATATGGACATCAAAAGATTCAGGAGCTACATGGTCAAATACAAATAATGCAAGACAATTTGGATTTTGGAATGCAGTAACATCATCTTTTGATGGAACCATATTATCTGCATGTTTAGATGATGGTGGTATATATACATCAACAGATTCAGGTTCTACATGGAACAAAACTAGTGCAATGAATTTAACTTGGAAATCAATAACATCATCTGCTGATGGAAAAAAATTAGCTGCATGTGTTTGGAGTGGTGGTATATGGACATATGATACAACAGTTTCAGGAGCTACCTGGAAACAAACCAGTGCACCAGATAGTACTTGGAAATCAATAACATCATCAGCTAATGGTCAATATTTAGCTGCATGTTCTTATAGTAATAGAGGTGGTATATGGACATATGATACAACAGTTTTAGGATCTACCTGGAAACTAACAAACGCACCAATTAGTTATTTAATATTATGGACATCAATAAAATTATCAGCTGATGGAACACAATTTTTTGCATGTATGCAAAATGGTGGTATATGGACATCAGCTGATTCAGGAACTACATGGATACAACAATCTAGTGCACCAAAAGCTAATTGGTCATCAATAACATTATCTGCTGATGGAACAAAAATAGCTGCTTGTATAAATGGTGGTAGTTTATGGACATATACACAAATACCAACAACTACACAAATACCAACAACTACATTGGCACCAACAACAACTAAAGCACCAACAACAACTAAAGCACCAACAACTACATTGGTACCAAGAATTACATTAGCAGATATAACTACAATATATCAAGGAATATCATGGAAACAATCTGATGCACCACAAGAGAATAAACCATGGAGTTCAATAACATCATCTAATGATGGGAAATATTTAGCTGCATGTTGTCGTTATAGTGGTAATAGTGGTATATATACATCAAAAGATTCAGGAGATACATGGTCGCTATCTAATACTATTGGTAGACAAGACTTAACATGGAGTTCAATAACATCATCAGATGATGGAACCAAATTAGCTGCATGTGTAAATCATGGTGGTATATGGACATCAACAGATTCAGGAGCTACATGGTCAAAAACTACTAATAATAATACTACAGAAAATATGTTGAATTGGTCATCAATAACATCATCTGCTGATGGAACAAAATTAGCAGCATGTGATTTAAGCATTGAAGGTAATGGTCGTATATGGACATCAATAAATTCAGGAGCTAATTGGAAACAAACTAGTGCACCAAAAAGTTTTTGGTCATCAATAACATCATCTGCTGATGGAACAAAATTAGCTGCTTGTATCCGGAAAGGTGGTATATATACATCATCAAATTCAGGAGAAACATGGACACTATCTAATAGCGCACCGAATGATGCTGATTGGAGGGTAATAACATCATCAGCTGATGGAACAAAATTAGCCGCATGTGTATATGGTGGTGGTATATGGACATATGATACAACGGTATCAGGAGCTACATGGACACATCAACTTAGTGCACCAAATAGTAATTGGTATTCAATAAAATCATCAAAAGATGGTCAATATTTAGCTGCATGTATAATTTATGGTGATATATGGATATCAATAGATTCAGGAATTACATGGATAAAACAAACTAATGCACCAAATGTCTATACTTGGAGTTCAATTACAATATCTGTCACTAAAACTGAAATTAAAATAGCTGCTTGTATGCTTACTGATGGTATATGGACATATTTATTACCATTAAATCTTATAATAAAAACAGAAACTACAACTACAATGCCATCTTTTGTTTTTCCTAAACGAATAGGTGTAAATAATAATCAGACAGGTGGATTAACAAATGGTGTTCCAGATACCAAATATGGAGGTCCTGCTATATTTATCCCTAATACTACTAATTATTCTAGGAATGAACAAAGTAAAACTTGGAGTTCAATAACATCATCAGGCGATGGAAAAAAATTAGCTGCATGTGTGAATGGTGGTGGTATATATACATATGATACAACACTTACAGGAGATTCAGGGGATACATGGACAATAACAACTACTACTAGTGCACAAACATTATCTTGGACATCAATAACATCATCTTATGATGGAACAAAATTAGCTGCATGTGTAAATGGCGGAGGTATATGGACATCAGCAGATTCAGGAAAAACATGGAAACAGATAGAATGGAAACAGATAATAAGTCAACAAAGGTCTTGGGTTTCAATAACATCATCTGCTGATGGAACCAAAATATTTGCATGTGTAAATGGTGGAGGTATATGGACATCAGCAGATTCAGGAGCTACATGGTCAGAGATAATATCTAAAGAAATGTCTTGGAGTTCAATAACATCATCAGCTGATGGAATTAAATTAGCTGCATGTGTAAATGGTGGAGGTATATGGATATCAATAAATTCAGGAAATAATTGGATAGGAATGAATAATCCTATTAATACTAATTTGTTTTCCGATATTAATAATAATACTACTAATTCACCAAATTCTCCTAGATGGAAATCAATAACATTATCTGCTGATGGTAGATATTTAGCTGCATGTATATACAATGGCGGTATATGGACATATGATACAACAGAACTTAGTTATACATTGAAACAAACTACTACTACCGAAGCACAAAAACAAGGATGGCAATCAATAACATCATCTGCTGATGGTCAATATTTAGCTGCATGTGTAGATGATGGTGCTGTATGGACATCAAATGATTATGGAAATACATGGGAAAATAAATATATTGCACCAAAAGCTAACTGGCGTTCAATAACATCATCTGCTGATGGTAAATATTTAGCTGCATGTGGTCTTAATAATGCTATATGGACATATGTAATTCCTAATACAAACTCAGGTTCAACTACAAACTCAGTTCCAGTACGTTATAAAAACTCAGTTTCACCAAGATATAAGAAAGGTACATCAGTATTTTCTTTTGATACTAAAATCTCAGTAAATAATACAGTACCAAATACAACATTTGCTAGTAATTTTACTAATTTATTTACTAATATTATAGAATCATTTAGTATGTTTGTAAATACTACAACTTTTTATAATACTCTTACAAAAAGACAACTTACCACTTTACCATTAATTAGTGCAGTTGATGGAGTTCTTACATATTATTACAATACTAGTTTCTATTTAATATCTCAAAATTTGATATCACAATCCATGATAGATACAAATAAAAAATTAAGCAATAATAAAATATCTATTGAAATATATTTTAAGTATATTAACTATGGTGTTATTATTTCTTATTTAAATAATAATGGTAATAATAATGATAATAATGGCAACTTTAATATGTCAATATTTGAGGTGAATGAAAATAATGAACTTTTTGCAAGTATTCCATTTACTAACACAATGTTTAGTTTAGGAACATTAACTAAGGGTAATTGGTATTATATTGTATTAAATAATGGAAGTAATGAAAGTAATGAAAGTAATGAAAGTAATGGAAGTAATGAATTTTCTGGATATGTAAATGGTATAAAAATTACACCAGATAATGTACCATCGCAAATAGAGACTATACCATCTAGTATGAAAAAAAATGAATACTATCTAGGTATTGGTAATAATTCGTTATCATTTCTTACAAATAATACAAAAAAAGGATTTAGTGGATATGTTTATTATGTTAATGTTAATGATGGTCCAATAACTGATGAAAAGATTATGGATAATTATAATAGTTTTATAAATATATTACCACCAAAACCTACTACAACATTGGCACCTACTACAACACAAGCTCCAACTACAACAAAAGCACCTATTACTACAAAATATGTAATGCCAAGAGCAACTATTATTTCTAATTCATTAGATAACTCATACTCTAAAACTGCGACTGTTAGAAATCAAATTCTTGATAATCAAGCAAGATTGTCAAATATCAATGATAGAGTTAAAAAATTAAATTTACAAATTGCATCACCAAAAGGAATACCTGCATATTCTGCTTCTGGTGAATTAACTTTTTATTAGTTATGTATTGTAATTTATTGTGATTTGATGTAATTTGTAATTTGTAATTTATGTATTGTATTTTAATTTTTTTTGTATTTTTAACACATAAACAAATAATTATTAATATAATTATTAAACAATAGAAAGAATTAAATACTAAAATACTAAAAATACTAAAAATACTAAAATACTAAAAATACTAAAAATGTCATATGATGTAAGACATATATCACAAATTGAAAATAAATATATAAAAATAGGTAAAACATTTAAATATTCATTAGGTGGAACTGGTAATGATAGTAATTTAACAAATATTTATTATATGGTTCCTAATGCAAATGCATCCTCAAATGTATCTACAAATGCATCTACAAATGTATCTACAAATTTACAACCAAAAGAAATAGAGTCAAAGCGACAAGATGCAGTTGATGATAAAACAAAATTAATTATTCAAACACCATTAATGTATATACCAAATAGCATGATTTATTTTAATGATAAACCATTTCTTGAATTATCCTTTAATAATGAGGATAATGATAAAGATGTTAGTGATTTTAAAAAATGGATTGTAAATTTGGAAGAATATATATTTAAACTTATTAAAAAAAGAACAACTCTAGGTATTGAAAAAGCAAATATGTGTAGTATTTTAAAATCTGCTTATAATGGTAATGCCAACACCAATACCAATACCAATACCAATAGAGCATCTAGAATATTAGTCCCTATTAATACAAATATTAGTAAATGTATTTTAACTGATGATAAGAAAAAACATAAGTTTTTATTTAATTGGGAGATACCAGTGCCTACTTATGCAATATCTATTATTTGGATAAAGAATATATGGGTTAAAAAAGGCAAATGGGGTTTAAATTTATTTATGTATGCATCTAGAGTTATGAATTCGCATATTCTTGACCCTATTGATTTTATGGGTATTGATGATAATAATGGTATTAGTAAAACAAATAAAAGTATTAGAACAATTGATGTATTGAAACAATTTAAACATGATAATGTTAATGAAGGTAATGGTGGTAATGATTGTAATGGTGGTGATAAAACAAGCATCCAAATTGGTCAAATGCAAGAATATACAATGTTTTTTAAAATGCTTAAATTAGGTATACCAAAAGATGCAGTTAAACAAAAAATGTCAATTCTTAGTCTAGATACACGTTTTATTGATTATCCAGATACTACACCATATATAACTGTAATTCATTATATTAGCAATCCACATTTGGGTCCATATGTAAAGCCTAGTAATGGTAATGGTGGTAGTAATCGTAATGAACATGCAACTATACCAAGTATACAAAATATGCCAGGTATGCCAAGTATGCCAGGTATGCCAATGCGCCCCAATTTACAATTAGATTTATTAAAAAATATAAGTGGAGGAGGATTTAAACTTAAAAAGGTTGATATTTCAAAAGAAACTGAAAATGATAAGAAATCATTATCTAGTATTATTAAGCAATCGCAATCGCAAAAAGGATTAAAGGTTCCATCATTAGATGATATTCAGGGTGCATTGGCGAGATTAAAAAAGATTGAAATTGATATCTAGATATAAATTTATTTAGTTATTAAATTATAAATTATTACTATTATAAATTTTTACTATTATAAATTTTTACTAATATAAATTTTTACTATATTTAATTCTTACTATATATAAATTTATACAATAACTATATTTAATATATTTATATTTAATAGTTATATATCTAGATATTCTAGAATGGATTATCTATTAATATTTTTCATATTTATTATAGCATGTGTAATTGGTATATCAATTGGTTTACTTTTAGATATGAAATCATATTTGAAAATTGCTATCATAATTCTACTATTATTTATTCCTATGGAATTATATAATGAATTAATATCTAGCAAAATGAAGAAAACACCTGTTCCAAATTCCCAACCAAATACTATTTCAAATCCAAATGGAAATCCAAATACTAATCTAGACACAAAACCAGACATCACGCTTTCAACTACTGATTATTATCCTGCAAAAGATGATGCAAATAGCAAATATGCAAAACAAAAGGATTTAGTTGATACTAAATATGCTATTTTCAAGAAAAAAAATATAACTACGGGTATTGAAAAAGATGAATTGCCATTAGATGGTCTAGACCCACAAACACTTGTATCAAAATTAGATTATATTTATTATGCAACTGCAAATCCTTATAAACCAATTACTTATACAGATTTTAAAACTCATGCAGACAAGTATCTAGATGCTGATGGTACCAAATTAAGTGCACTAAATATTGACCCTAAACTACTGGGATTATCCAGAGCTCATTATCCACAATTAACTAGCGACCAGATTGATGCAAGGGATTGTCTTAATTATGGAAGCGACTCTGCAAACTCATGTTTTCAAAGCCCTCAATTATTTTATAATATTAATAATGGTAGTAATGGTAGTAATGGTAATACTATGACTAATACTATTTTATCAAATGGTGTTAATCAAGATAATGCCAACTTAATAATAAAAGAAGATTTTACAAATTCAACTCCTATGATATTAAATAATGCATCTAGATACAATTCTGTATTATTTAAGAATGCACCAAAAGGCAATCTTGATAAAATACTTGATAGCCAAAGCAATGAATATATTAATTTAGATGAAAGTGGCAATATGTGTAGAACTTGCAAAGTTGCAGTTTGCAAAGATGATGTATGTAGTCTACAAAATAGTTTATTTATGTAAATTTATGTAAATTTATATTAAATATTAAATATTAAATATTGTAAAATTATCTTATTACATTGTAAAGGATAAGTAATACTAAAAATGGAACTCACAACTTTACTAATTTTTCTTATAATATTTGTTATTTTTTTTAGCATATCATTCATGATTCAAGATATGAAATATCGTATATGTTATTATGGAATATTAGTATTAATTGGGTTATCAATATTAAATATATATTTAAGTATCGTATATTATATACAATTACGTAATACTACTGGAGTTCAAGGTAAAATGGGACCCAAAGGTCTAAAAGGTAGTATGGGAACTAGTGGTTCATGTAGTTTTCAAACTGATTGCGGAATCAAAAATGCAAGAGGAACAATTCTTAATGTTGCTAATGAAATGTATGATATCGACAAAAAATGTCTAGATAACCCATCACTTACCAATTGTAAAACACAAGATATACTTGAACAAGCAGTTCCAATTAATAAACAAATCAATATGTTGGAAAAGATTGCATATAGTTCTACAATTGGAGAAGCAGATTTTGTATCAAAACTTAAGGTATGTCTACAAGATTCAAATTCTTGTACAGATTCTACAGATTTTTAATTAAACTTGTATTATTTTTTCATATAGTGTTTTTCATATATTGTTTTTCATATATTGTTTTTCATATAGTTTCTTATATTTTATCATTTTCTTATCATTTTCTTATCAAGCCTATAACAAAATCATAAAATTATAAAACTATAAAATTATAAAATTAAAATTAATTAAATATATATATATAAATAGTAGTATTCAAACAATCATGCAGGCAATATATATTTTCTTCATAGGAGCAATAGGTATTATAATTGCAATTGTAGTAGGTATAGAACTTAGCAGAGCAATAGATGATTTTGTTTTATATTTATTGTTTTGGATGTTATATATTGTGACTATTATTACATTTATCAATATTGTGTTAGTTGGTAATTATTATTTAACAATGAAAGGTAAAACTGGGAAACAAGGACCACAAGGACCAAGTGGTGATGCAGGAGATAAAGGTCAAGTCGGTTTATGCGATCCTAACTGTCGTGATAATGTATGTAAAACACAAATTACTGATATGATACAAAAAAAACTAAATGATTTAAATAATGGTGTTCCTGTAAAGTTTAGTAATGTATATATTAAAGGTAAAATTGCTCAAATGTGTTCATCAGACGAATTTCGTAGTCTAGCACCTCATAATGGACCATCAAACCTAGTAAAATATTTAAATGATATATGGAGCAAATGGTTTGACCTTCTTTATTCTGCTGGTGGTAAAACATATTTTGAAAATATTGCTGCTGAAACGGAATTTGAATGGTTATCAAGCGATTTAAATGACAGTAATGAATTACATAATCCATTTAATGAATTGAAAAAATATGATGTGTTTTATTGGGGAATGGGTAAACAATATAGACCACAAATTAGTGATAAATGTTATAGTAGTAAAGATGGTGTTAATCCAGATAGTGGTTCTATTGGTAGTATATTAATGGTATCTAATACCAACTTATTCGACCCTCTTGGTAATGATAAAGGTTCTGGTTCTCAAAATCAAGTTAGTTTTTGGCGTGCAAGACAGTTTACAAGTAAAGGTGCAGTATATTATCCTGTTGGTGATTTAGCTGTTGGACCATCACTAGCTAATGACAATATTAATAGTGTTCGAAAAGTGGGCTCTATTTCTTTTCCAGAATCACCAGGACCAAATCGCGAAACTATTATTATATCAGGTGATGTTAAAGGACCAGTTCAATATGACCTTATATGGACAAATGAGGGACATACTAATAACCCTTTTTGGCTTTGGAGACCAATTGCTCCTAGGGATTATATTGCATTAGGTGATGTAGTTTCATTTACTGCGGACCCACCACTTACAGGTGAAAATGCACCAATTAGATGTGTTCCAAAAACATCAACAATTAGAAAACAGCCAAATGGAAATAGCTTTTGGCATTCATCAACACCAACTACAATTTCAATATTAGGATTTCAACCAAATAATGAGTCGGGTTCATATATAAGTTCAAGTGGTGTATCAAATTGCTATAATATGTTTAGAGCAATTATTGGATTAAATACAACTTTTATACCCGAAACTGATATAAATGGAGGTTTTTATATGTTAGATTCAACAAAATATAATGCAGAATATAAAATAGGTGATTTTGGAGAAAATAATAGTAATCCTTCATTGGAAAAAGATGCAAATCGTGTTGGTAAAGGATATTTACAGAATACACCAAGGAAAGATGCAAAATATAGTGTAATGACATATTTAAATTTAAAAAATAATGTATCATTAAAACATGAAATGTCCAATTTAGTTATAAAACTGGAACTTATACCAAATGCAATAACTAATGCATATGCAATTAAAATTGGTTCTGGAAATGATATTAAATGTTTAAATTTTGATAATAATATTCTTAAATATTCTATGTGTGATGAATCACTAACTAGCCAAATATTTAGTATAATATTTACTGGTAATAAGAAAAAACAATGTAAATTACAACATTACGATACAAAGAATATAATAAATTTTCGTGATGGTGTATATACATTAGTTTCTAATAAGGAACAGAATAATATTGAATACCAAATGTTTATTATGCAATAAATAGGCTTAACCTCAAATAAATGAAATATTAGATAATGTGATTTGTGATTTGTGATTTGTGATTTGTG
>Ga0214919_10011421_pt1 | contig 11080 bp, 10 predicted proteins | sample LL1503_MetaG_FD_177994 | JGI IMG/M metagenome (GOLD analysis project Ga0214919, IMG submission 177994) | Freshwater microbial communities from Lake Lanier, Atlanta, Georgia, United States - LL-1503 | ecosystem: Environmental > Aquatic > Freshwater > Lake | place: USA: Georgia | collected...
CTGGCGGGTCGTCTCGAATTTTATGCAGTGCACGCTGGACTGGCCCGGGTACGCTGGCCCCGGCGCAATTTATTAAATTGTGTACCGGTGCACAGGCCGCAAAAAAAGCCGGTCTACAACCGGCTTTTTTATGTGCAGGCCAGCAACGGAGCTGGCGGCTGGGATTAAGACAGGTGCTTGCCGATCAGGCCAGCCATCTCAAACATACTAACTTGGGCTTTGCCGAAAACAGCTTTCAACTTGTCGTCAGCATTGATGTTGCGTTTGTTGGCAGCGTCTTGGAGTTTGTGCTTTTTGATGTAAGTCCACAGCTTGCTCACCACCTCGGTACGCGGCAGGGGAGCCGCGCCCACAACAGCAGCCAAAGCGGCGCTGGGGGTCAGGGGCTTCATGAACGCGGCGTTGACGGCACGCTTCTTCGCGGGTACTGCGGCTTTTTTTGCAGGTGCGGGAGCCTTAGCGCTTGCTACTTTTTTTGCGGGCGCCGCTTTTTTTGCGGGCGCTTTTTTTGCAGTTGCCATTGTGAAATCGTCCTTTCGTACATTGGGAATTTTTTGACCAGCGATAAACTTACCAACTGGAGACTGCATGCTACTGGAGATTGCGACGCATTCCTAGCGGGTTAGCACTTTTTTCAGAGGCGAAGCCGAAATTTTCAGTGTGCGAGCCGGCGACGGCATGGTTTTTTGATTTTTTTTTGGAGTTTTCCATGGAGGCTGTGGTGTCGACTACGGATTTGTGTGACGCGAATCTGACCAATGCTGACGGGACTTTTCGGGTGCTGCCGCCGGTTTTCCGCAGCTTTGGCTTGCAAAAAGCTTTTTGTGGCCCGGTGGTCACCGTCAAATGCTTTGAGGACAACTCTTTAGTTAAAGCGGCGCTGGAGTCGCCGGGCTGGGTTGATACACCCCAGGGCCGGGTCGGTTGCGTTTTGGTGGTCGATGGTGGCGCCTCCCTGCGGCGCGCTTTGGTGGGCGGTAATTTGGGATTGTTGGCCGTGCGCAAAGGTTGGGCAGGCGTTGTGGTCGATGGCTGTGTGCGCGACGTCGCCGAACTAGCCCAGTGCGCTGTGGGCATCTTCGCATTGGCGTCGATGCCGTTGCCGACCGAAAAGCGCCAAACCGGCCAGGCCCAGGTGGCAGTTCAAATTCAGGGCGTGCGCGTGGTGCCAGGGGACTGGCTGTATGCCGACGCGGACGGCATCGTGGTCAGCCCCCACCGCTTGTGAGCCCTGCAGCGGCACTTGATCTCCCTTATGCTTTGCTGCGCTGCCGCAACGTGGCCAAGAACAGGCTTAACAACGCGACGCCAAAAGCCACCGCCTGTATGGCGCTAAAAGGCTCGTTAAATACCAGGGTGCCAATCAGTACCGCCGAAATGGGCAGCATCACGCTAAATACACCGGCTTGCGTAGCGGGAACCGTCTTGAGCCCGGTCATCCACAGCCATACCGTCCATACGCTGGCGGCCAAGGCATAAAACACCAGCAGCAGCCAGGAGGACGTCGCAACCGCCGAAAAATCGAATTGCAGCGCCGCATACAGACCCAGCGGCGTCGATAAGGCAAAACCGCACAGGTTGATGATGGCTGCGATGCGCTTGGGACTGATGTCGGCGGTCAGCCGTTTACCGATCACGATATAGGCGGCTTCACAAACCACGGCGCCGAACACGAGCAAATTGCCCCACAGCGCCCGTTGCGCATGATCGGCTTCAACCAGCACAGTGCCAGTGGGAGGCGTGACCTTGGCCAATGACAGCAAGGCAATGCCCAGCGCTGCAAAAACAATAGAAATGCCCAGACGCAGACCCATGCGCTCTTTTAGAAAATACCACCCCATCAGCGCTGACACAGCCGGGATAGCCGCCAGGATGACGCCCGCAGACACGGTGCTGGTCATGCTGACGCCAAACAGCATGCACATCGAAAACAAAAAGTTGCCCAGGAACGACTCAAAAAAAAGCAGTATCTTGGTTTTTGACTCGAGCGGCGCCTCGTGGTTCGGGGTTTTGAGCCAGGATGCCATGGCGATGGCGGCGATGCCAAAACGCATCCAGGCCAATAGGAAAACGGGGATGGCGGCGACCAAGGGTTTGGTAAAAGCGACATAGGTGCCCACCAAGCCCATGCTCAGTGCCAAACTGGCATAAGCCAAGGGGCGTTGGAATCGTTTATTCACAATGGGGGGTTTACTATCGGTCCGATGGAGGTTACACGATGAGCATGGGCCAATTCGCATACGCCAACAACAGCAACCGCTTCCTGGCCAGTGAAGCTTTGCTGAACCAGCCCTTTGCGCTTGCCGGTGTGCCATTTGATGGCGCGGTGACCAACCGCCCCGGCGCCCGTTTCGGTCCGCAAGAGATTCGGCGTGCCAGTTTGATGCTGTGCGACGGCTTGCACCCGCTATTCAATGTGTCGCCCCTGGGGCTGCTGGGCGACGCCGGAGACCTGCTGCTGCCCAACGCCTCGCCCTTGACAGAGGTGCGCCAGCACATTGAGTCCCAGGCGGCCGCATTGATGGCCGCCCACCACTGCGTGTTTTTAGGGGGCGATCATTCGGTCACCTTGCCTTTGTTGCGCGCTGCCAAAGCGCGCCATGGCACCTTGGCGCTGATCCACTTTGACGCGCATTGCGATACCTGGACCGACCATTTTGGTGAGCCCTCGGGCCATGGCACCTGGACTTATGAGGCTATCCAGGAAGGTCTGGTAAGCCCACAACACACCGTGCAAATCGGGCTGCGCTCGGGAGGCTTGCGTGCCGCGCGTGACTATGTGGCCGACCAAGGAGGGCTGATTTTTACGGCCCGCCAGCTGCGGGGGCTCGACGGCGTGGGTCTGCAGCCCATCATCGATCAAATCATCCGGCGCATCGCAGAGATGCCGGTTTACGTCACGCTGGACATCGACTGTTTGGACCCCGCTTTCGCCCCCGGCACCGGAACGCCCGAGCCCGGTGGAATGGTCAGCACGCAGGTGCTGACCTTTTTGGAAGAACTGGCCGCGCTCAATTGCATTGGCATGGACTGCGTGGAAGTGGCGCCGGCCTACGACCATGCCGAGCTGACCAGCAACGCCGCAGCCACCCTGGTGTGGACTTACCTGTGCGGCCAAATTGTCAAGTGCGCGCCCGGGGACTGAATATGGCCTCTTTATTGCAATCCGACACCCAGCTGAACCAGCAGAGCTATTACGAAGCCAGCGTCATCCGACCGATGCTCTGGCCCTGTCTGCAAACCGATGTGCAGATCGATGTGGTCGTGGTGGGTGCGGGATATTCAGGTTTGTCGGCGGCCATTGAGCTGGCGCAGCGCGGCTACCGCGTGGTGGTGTTGGAGGCCGACCGTGTGTGCAGCGGCGCCTCTGGACGCAATGGGGGACAGACCATTGTGGGTTTTGCCAGCGGGCAGGGGCCTTTTGAGCAGCAGTTGGGAAAGGTCCGGGCGCGCCAAGCTTGGGACATGTCCCTTGAGGCGATTGATTTGATTGACCGGCGTATTGCCCAGTTTGACATTGACTGCGACCGGGTGCATGGATACCTGTATGTAGCGGACTCTGCGCGCAAGGTGCGTGAGCTCGAAGCGGAAACGCAGTCGCTGGATAGAAACTATGGCTTTGCCACCGAATGGGCGCAAGGCGCTGCGGTACAAAACCATATTGGGAGCACGCGCTACCAGGCTTGCGCCTATGAGAAGCGCTCGGGCCACCTGCATCCGCTGAAATACGGCTTGGGTCTGGCGCGTGCGGCTGCGTCTTTGGGCGTACAAATTTTTGAGCAGTCGGCCGTGTTGCGCTTGGACCGCGGTGCCACCGTGAGTGCCCATACCAGCCAAGGCGTGGTGCGCGCCCGCTTTGCGGTACTGGCGGGCAACTGCACTTTGCCTGCATACGGGCCTGAGGTAGCGCCAGAATTGACCCCCCGGGCCATGCCGGTGGGAACCTACATCATTGGCACCGCCCCGCTGGGGCCAGTGCGTGCTGCGGCGCTGTTGCCGATGAATGCCGCCGTGTGTGACAACAATTTTGTGCTGGACTATTTCCGTCTGAGTGCCGACTGGCGCATGCTGTTTGGTGGGCGCGTCAGCTACACCGCCAGCACGCCCAGGCAACTAAAGCAGGTCATGGCGCAGCGCATGGCGTCGGTTTTCCCCGCCTTGCAGGACGTGCCGGTGGACTATGTGTGGGGTGGCTTTGTGGATATCAGCATGAACCGGGCCCCCGACTTTGGCCGCTTGGGCAACAACATTTATTACCTGCAGGGGTTTAGCGGCCACGGTGTGGCGCTCACCGGCCTGGCCGGGCAACTGGTGGCGCAGGCGGTGGCGGGTGAGGCCGAGCGGTTTGATGTTTTCAGTGCGATCAAGCACCGCAATTTTCCCGGTGGCGCCTTGTTGCGCACGCCAACACTGGTTTTAGGAACGCTTTACCACCGTTTGCGCGACCATTTTTGAAGGCGCCGCCGGTGCAAAATGGCAGATCAAAAAATGACTGAATTACAACAAGCTGGCCCCAGCGACCCGGAGGAAGAAAACGATGCCTGAACAAAAATCTATGACTTTCAATGACCTGGAACAGTGGCTCAATGAGCGCCGGGTCACCGAGGTGGAATGCCTGGTACCCGACCTGACCGGTGTGGCGCGCGGCAAAATTCTGCCCCGCGCCAAGTTCACCGAGGACCGCGGCATGCGCCTGCCCCAGGCCATCGTGGCCATGGGCGTGACCGGTGAGTTTCCAGAGAGCGGCCCGTATTACGACGTCATTGACCCAACAGACAAAGACATGCAACTGCGCCCGGACCCGTCCTCGGTGCGCATCGTGCCCTGGGCCACCGACCCCACGGCGCAGGTGATCCACGACTGCTTTGACCACGCCGGCAACTTGGTGCCTTTTGCCCCGCGCAGCGTGCTGCGCAAGGTGTGTGATCTGTTTGCCGCCGAAGGCTTGCAGCCCATCGTGGCGCCCGAGCTGGAGTTTTACCTGACCGCGCGCAACACCGACCCCAATACCCTGCTCAAGGCGCCCATTGGCCGCAGCGGTCGGGCTGAGACCTCGCGCCAGGCCTACAGCATTGACGCGGTCAACGAGTTTGATCCACTGTTTGAAGAGATTTACGACTACAGCGACAAGATGGAGCTCAACGTGGACACCCTGATCCACGAAGTGGGCGCCGGGCAAATGGAGATTAACTTTTTCCACAACAAGCCCCTGGGCCTGGCCGACGAGGTGTTTTTCTTCAAACGCACCGTGCGCGAGGCGGCGCTGCGCCATGACATGTATGCCACCTTCATGGCCAAGCCCATTGCCGGTGAGCCCGGCAGCGCCATGCACGTGCACCAAAGCCTGGTGGACGTGGCCAGCGGCAAAAACGTGTTCAGCAACGAAGACGGCACGCCGTCTGAGACGTTCATGCACTACATCGGCGGCTTGCAGCGCTACATCCCGGCGGCCATGGTGCTAGTGGCGCCATATGTAAACAGCTACCGGCGTCTGAGCCGTAATTCGGCCGCGCCCATCAACATCGAGTGGGGCTATGACAACCGCACCGTGGGCATTCGCTCGCCCATCTCCACCCCGCAAGCGCGCCGGGTAGAAAACCGTGTCATCGGCTCAGACGCCAACCCCTATGTGGCCATGGCCATGACCTTGGCCTGTGGCTACCTTGGTATCAAGAACAAGATCAAGCCCAAGCCCGAGATGAAGGGCGACGCGTACTTGGCGCCCTACGCGCTGCCGCGCAGCCTGGGTGAGGCGCTGGACTGGCTGCGCCGCGAGTCCGATTTGCACGAGGTGTTGGGTAAAGAATTCATCACCGTGTACTCCGAAATCAAAGAGCTGGAGTTCGACGAATTCATGAAAGTGATTTCCCCCTGGGAGCGCGAGCACCTGCTGCTGCACGTTTGAAGCCCTTTTTGACCTCCACGTTAACCCACGAGACCGTTCGCATGAATTCCCCTTTTGACACCAAACACATCCAGGAAATGGACAGCGCGCATTTTTTGCACCCCTTTACCGACTTCAAAGACCTCAACAGCCGGGGCGCGCGGGTGATTGCCGAGGCCAAAGACATTTACGTTTGGGACTCGGAGGGCAAGCGCATGCTCGACGCCATGAGCGGCCTGTGGTGCGTCAACGTGGGCTATGGCCGCAAAGAACTTGCAGATGCGGCGCACGCCCAAATGCTCAAGCTGCCTTACTACAACAGCTTTTTTCAGACCACCAATGTGCCAGCCGCCACGCTTGCGGCAAAACTCGCCTCGCTCGCACCCACGGTGGGTGACCGCAGCTTTGAGCATGTGTTTTATTCGTCTAGCGGCAGCGAGAGCAATGACTCGAACGTGCGCATGGTGCGTCGCTACTGGGACCTGCTGGGCCAACCTGAGCGCAAGGTCATCATCGGCCGCGTAAACGGCTACCACGGCAGCACCATGGCCGGGGCCTCGCTGGGCGGCATGAGCGGTATGCACGCCCAGGGAGATTTGCCAATTCCCAACATCACCCACATTGAGCAGCCTTATTTCTTTGAGAAAGGTTTGCCCGGCGAGAGCAGTGACGCCTTTGGTATTCGCGCTGCGGGCTGGTTGGAAGAAAAAATCCTGGAAATCGGCGCTGACAAGGTGGCTGCCTTCATTGGCGAACCGGTGCAGGGCGCGGGCGGCGTAATTATTCCCCCGAGCACCTACTGGCCCGAGATTCAGCGCATCGTCGACAAATACGGCGTCTTGCTGATCAGCGACGAGGTGATTTGCGCCTTTGGCCGCCTGGGCCACTGGTTTGCTTATGAAAAGTTTGGCTACAAGCCTGACCTGGTGACCTTTGCAAAGGCGATTACCAGCGGCTATATCCCGTTGGGCGGCGTGATGGTGGGCAACCGGGTAGCCAAAGTACTGATCGAGCAGGGTGGCGAGTTCAACCACGGCTACACGTACAGCGGGCACCCCGTGGCCTGTGCCGTGGCACTGGCCAACTTGGACATCATGGAGCAGGAAAACCTGGTGGGCCGGGTGCGTGGTGACGTGGGCCCCTATCTGGCGCAAAAATTTGCCGAACTCAGTGCCCATCCCCTGGTAGGCGTGGCCGAAACCTGTGGTCTGATGGCCGGTCTGGTGTTGGTGAAAGACAAGGAAACCAAGACACCGTTTCCTGCCGAACTGGAGGTGGGTATGCGTTGCCGCGCGCATTGCTTTGCCAACGGACTGATCATGCGTGCCGTGGGGGATCGGATGATCATTGCGCCGCCGCTTACCATTACCCACTCCCAGATAGACGAACTCATGGGACTGATACGCCTGGTTTTGGACTTGACCCTTGCCGAGGCTCGGACTGCAGGCTGGCGGCATTGACTTTTATAATTTTCGGCGGACCTACTTCCTACCTACCTTTTCCGGAGATTTCCATGATGAACAAATACCTTTTGCCCGTGGCGATCGCCGCTTTGGCACTTGGCGCTTGCGGCAAAAAAGAAGAAGCACCTGCGCCCGCTGCCAGTACACCGGTGGCGGCAGCCCCGGCCGAAGAAAAAGTGCTCAATATCTATAACTGGCCAGACTACATCCCCGAGGGCATGATTGCCTCCTTCGAAAAAGAGACCGGCATCAAGGTCAATTACGACACCTTTGAGACCAACGAGGCGCTAAACGCCAAACTGGTCGCTGGCAGCACAGGCTATGACATCGTGGTGCCAGGCACCGCCTTCAGCCCTGCGCAAGTGGAGGCCGGCTTCTTCCAGCCTCTGGACCGCGCCAAGTTGAAAAATTACGGCAATCTGGACGAGGCCATCATGCAGGGCTTGGCCAAGGCAGACCCCGGGAACAAGCACCTCGTGCCTTGGGCGTGGGGCTTTACCACGGTGGGTATCAACCGTACCAAAGTGGAAAAAGCCTTGGGCAAGGTGGCCATGCCGGAAAACGCATGGGACCTGGTGTTCAAGCCCGAATACACATCCAAGCTCAAATCCTGCGGCATTGCTTACTTGGACTCTCCTACGGAAATCATGCCCCCAGCCCTGCATTACCTTGGCAAGGACGCCTATTCCAATGACCCGGCAGACCACAAGGCAGCAGCCGACATGCTGGGCAAGGTGCGCAAGGACATCCGTATCTTCAGCTCCACCATGATTGACGATATCGCCGGTGGCAAAGCCTGTGCGGTGGTTGGTTGGTCGGGCGACATCAACATTGCTGCAGGCCGTGCCAAAGAAAACGGCAGCAAAGACGTGATTGAGGCGCTGTTGCCCAGCACTGGCGGCATGATCTTCTTCGACACGATGGCCGTTACCAAAGACGCCAAGCACCCGTCTAACGCCCACGCCTTCATTGACTTTTACCTGCGCGCAGAAAGTGGTGCGTCCGTATCCAACGAGCTGAGCTACCCCACGGCCAACAAGGCCGCTATGGAGCGCATCAAGCCGGAAGTGGCAGGCAATAAAACCATCTTTATCGACTCCACCGTTGCGGCCACCATGGTCCCCCCGGGCAAGTTCACGAACGAAGGCCGCGAAGCCATGGCCAACGCCTATACGGCGTTTAAGAAGGGCAAGTAAGCGGCTGAAACGGTGATGCACGCGCATGGGATGCCCTGGGTCAGGCGTTTGACTTTGGGGCGGCGCTTTGTCATCGGGCTGCCGTTTGCCTGGCTGACCGTCTTTTTCTTGGCCCCATTTTTCATCTTGCTGTACATCAGTTTGGTGGATATGGGCCGTGATATCCATCCGTTTAAGCCCTTGTGGGACAGCCAGGCTGGCGTGCTGCGGCTCAAGGTTGAAAATTACCTGTCTATCTTCCGCGCTGAGGCGGGTGGGCCACTGTTTGAGACGGTGTATGTCAGTGCCTACCTGCGCTCAATTGGCTATGCTTTTGCAACCGCTTTTTTGTGTCTTGTGCTGGGTTACCCGTTTGCCTATTTCATCGCCAGGTCACAACCGGGTGTGCGGCCGGCTCTTTTGATGATGGTGATGTTGCCGTTTTGGACCTCGTTTTTGCTGCGCGTCTACGCGTGGAAGGGCATTTTGGCGGACCAGGGGGTCGTCAACCAGTTGCTGATGTGGTGTCACATCACGACCGAGCCGGTGCAGATGCTCTACACCAGCGTGTCCATGCTGGTGGGCATGACCTATGTGTACCTCCCGTTTATGGTGCTTCCTTTGTATGCCACCTTGGTCAAGCTCGACTTGCGCTTGTTGGAGGCCGCCAAAGATTTGGGGGCCTCGCCTTGGAATGCTTTTTGGCTCGTAACCGTTCCGCTTTCCAAGGCGGGGATTGTTGCTGGATTTATGTTGGTTTTTATCCCGGCAGTTGGCGAGTTTGTGATCCCATCGCTGCTGGGCGGACCGGAAAACCTAATGGTCGGGCGCGTGGTGTGGGACGAGATGTTCACCAGCAACAACTGGCCGCGCGCCAGCGCACTGGCAGTGTCCATGATTGCGCTGGTCGTCGTTCCGCTGGCACTGTACTACCGCCATCTGGGTAACGCCGCCCAGCCGATCGCTGACGGACGCGCTGCCGATCTTGATCCAAGTCCAAAGGGAGTGACGTGATGCAGCGCTTTTTTCAGCAGAAGCTGGGCGCGGTGTGGTTGACCACGATTTTTTTGTTCTTGTACCTGCCGCTGCTGTTTATGGTGGTTTTTTCCTTTAACAGCACGCGCCAGGATGCGGTGTTTACCGGGTTTTCCTGGCGTTGGTACGAGGCGCTGGGACGTGATACCAAGATCGTAGAAGGCTTTTGGCTGTCTTTGCAGATCGCCAGCGTCACGGGCGTGTTGTCGGCCGTTTTGGGGACATTCGCTGCCTTCGTGTTGGTGCGCTACCACCGTTTCTGGGGGCGTGCGGTGTTTTCTGGCATGGTGAACGCGCCCCTGGTGATGCCAGAAGTCGTAATTGGCTTGTCGCTCTTGCTCCTGATGGTTGGCGTTCAAAATGCGGTGGGTTGGCCAGAGCGTGGGCTGCTAACCATCATTTTGGGGCACACCCTTTTGGGGCTTGCCTATGCGATGGTGGTGGTGCAGTCCCGCTTGATGGAGTTTGACCGCGCACTGGAAGAGGCTGCCATGGACCTGGGTGCGCGGCCGTTGCAGGTGTTCTTTCTGGTGACCCTGCCCCAGATTGCGCAGGCCATCGTTGCCGCATTTTTGTTGTCGTTCACCCTGTCATTTGACGACGTTGTGATCTCGGAGTTTTTGTCTGGCCCCGGGGTCAATACCCTTCCGCAGGTGATCTTTGGCTATGCGCGCCGAGGCATTAACCCCACCATCTATGCTGCTGCAAGCCTGCTCATTGCTGCCGTGAGCCTGGGTGTTGTGGCCTACAGTGTGTGGGTCGCTCGAGACGCGCGGAAGCGCGCACGGGATACCCAGATCGACCGTACCGCGACCAAGTTGCCCTAGTAGACGGAAGCTTGGCACAGGTATTGCTGCACTCGGCGTTCTTTCCCCGTGAAAAAACGGGTACAGTGTTCTTACAGGCTGAAAACGCCCGTTTTTGTCCAATTATCTTGTTTGGCTGCATCACTTATTCAGGAGATGAAATTGACCACAAACCAACTTTGCAAACGCTGGCAGGAATTATTCGGCAGCCTGGCGGTTGCCGTGGGAATGGTTGCTGGTGCCGGATCGGCGCTGGCTCAAGAGGAAAAAATCCTCAATATCTATAACTGGTCGGATTACTTGGCCGAAGACACGATCCCGAATTTTGAAAAGGAAACGGGTATTAAGGTGCGTTACGACACCTATGACAACAATGAAATCCTGCATGCCAAACTGGTGGCTGGAAAAACGGGTTATGACATTGTGGTTCCGTCGTCCACTTTTGCCCGGCTGCAAATGGATGGCGGGTTGCTGGCCAAGCTGGACAAGTCCCAGTTGCCCAATTTGAAGAATCTGGACCCCGACATCCAGTCGCAAATCGCAAACATCGATCCGGGCAACCAATATCTGGTCAATTGGCTTTGGGGCTATACCACCATTGGCATCAATACCGCCAAAGTAAAGGCCGCGCTGGGCAGCGAACCCATGCCCGCCAATGTCTGGGAGTTGTTTTTCAACCCCAAATACATCAGCAAGCTCAAAAGCTGCGGCGTAAGC
>Ga0214919_10011422_pt1 | contig 11080 bp, 11 predicted proteins | sample LL1503_MetaG_FD_177994 | JGI IMG/M metagenome (GOLD analysis project Ga0214919, IMG submission 177994) | Freshwater microbial communities from Lake Lanier, Atlanta, Georgia, United States - LL-1503 | ecosystem: Environmental > Aquatic > Freshwater > Lake | place: USA: Georgia | collected...
CAATATTGATATTTAGTATGAAAAGAAGGATTAAAATAAACTTTTTAGTTAAATACTACGGATTCTAATTGTTCAACTAATATGTTTGGGGAAATAGCCAAAAAGTTATGATTTAATAAAGAAACAGAATTTTTATTTGAGAAATAAATTGTAAAATATACACCATTAGATGTAAAATCTTTTTCTAAAACTGGTTTATCAATTTCTTCAAAATAACCCATTCTTAATTTAATCCATTTTATAAATTCAATATCTACAGAAGTTAAAAAAATGTAATTTGTTAAATCTTTATTATTTTTAATTTTTTTATTCTTTTTCCAATATTGTGTTTTTTTAATTTTTTCCAAAATGTTCGACATTTTTAAAATTTTAGGATTTATCAAAACCCAAAAATCTTGTTCTCGATTTTTACTTGTATAATAATTTGCTCTTTCTCTTAATAATTCTTCTATTACTTGATTTTTTAAAAAATCATTTTGTTCAAATATAATGTAATGATAAATTTTTTCCATTTTTAAAATATATATTTATAGTAAAATTATTAAATAAATATATAATCTAAAAAAATTATATATTTATTTTTAAAAAGTAAAAAAATCTATTTAAGAACTTGGGATACTTTTTTTAATTAAGAAAAAAATGTTGTAAATAGCCCAAGAAGCCGCAATTAATACAGGAGCAAAAGTTAAAATAGCTTTAAACATAATTAAGTTATAATTTAAAAATTTATATACTTTATTATAATACAAAATTTTAAAATATATAGAAAAAAAATTTCTATAATAAAAGCTTATTAGTTGAACAATTAGAATCCGTAGTATTTAACTAAAAAGTTTATTTTAATCCTTCTTTTCATACTAAATATCAATATTGGGTATAGTAGAGGGAATCAGCGGATGTGGCGAAATTGGTAGACGCGCTAGACTTAGAATCTAGTGAAAATGTTCATGAGAGTTCGAGTCTCTCCATCCGCATTTAAGAGACCTTAAATTTTGTAAGTTATTCGATAATTCATTATAATCAAATTAGGAGTTATTCCATTGAAAACCTAACATATAAAAAATAATTTATGAAATATGCTATTGCTCAAACATCAGGCAAACAATTTTTATTAAAACCGGGTCAATGGTACGATGTGGATTTTATTAATAATGCAAATATTGGTGATTTTATTTATTTAAATAAAGTTCTATTTTTCCGAAATGATAATAAAATTCAATTAGGTCAACCGTTTTTAGAAACTAGTCAAATACCTGCGCAAATTATTCAACAAGTAAAAGGGAAAAAAATTACGGTTTTAAAAACAAAACCGAAAAAAAAATATACACGTACACGTGGACATCGTCAACCGTATACTCGTGTTCAAATAGATAGTTTAATTTAAAAAAACAAAAGAGGTTATTATGGCACATAAAATGGGAGCGGGGAGTACAAAAAATAGTCGTGATTCTAAAGCAAAACGATTAGGTGTAAAATGTTTTGGTGCGGAAATCGTGAAGAGTGGATTTATTCTTGTTCGACAACGTGGGACAAAATTTAAAGCTGGTAAACAAGTAGGGTGTGGTAGAGATCATACACTTTATGCTTTAACAGATGGAATCGTTAATTTCACAGATTCTGGATATGTCAATATTATTGAGCAAACTGTTGAATAATAAAAGAAAGGGGTTAGATTTTATCTAACTCCCTCTATTTTTTACCACCTTTTTTCTTTTTTCTAAAACCTAAACGCATTGTTGGTGTTTTAATTTTTAACCAAAATGCTATTGAATCCGTTAACCATTCTAACCCTGGAAAAGTAGCAAATTTACCTTGAAGTGCTCGAGTATATAAGTAGAAATATAAAAGCAAAAAGACTAAAAACGTAATAAAGAAAAGTAAAATGGATACAAATCTATCCGTTTGAATCATTCCCAGATCATCTAAAATCCATTTTGAGACTCCATTTGCTACTTCACGATGAAATAAAACATCCCAATAACTTATAACTAAACCTTGAATCATTAATAAAGCAAAAATCAGTAAAACATTGTACTGAATTAATTTGGAAAATTTGAATATAGGTCTTGTAATCATTAATTCAAGAACAAGAAAAGAGAGGAAGAAGATTTTTTCAGGACTATTCCACATTTGGAAAAAAGGATTCTGAAGGATATCTCGAATAACAGGGAAAACAGGTTTTAAAAGTTCAGGAAACGATCCTAATGCTAAAACATTAGATAAAATTCCAAAGACAAGATCAACAAAAGCAAAATAATAGATAAAACTTATTTGAATTACTTGGACAGTATCTGGAAATCGATCATTAAAAGTAATGAAATTTCTTCTAAGAAGTTTAAGAACTCGTTTTAAGAAATTTTTGAAAGGTTTTATAAAACTAACCTTAGTTGTATTCTCTTTTGTCATTTTTATTTTTTCTATAATCTTTAGAAATAGATTTTTATATTTTCTTATAAAACCTATTATATAGTTTAAAAGACTTGTATAGTAATAAAATGATTTTGTACTTATAATCATATAATGAATATTAAAAGTATTGAATCTTAAAAGCGTAAAAAATAACGTATCATGGAAAAATTTATTTCTGAAATTAAAACCGAATTAAATATTTTAGCATCAAAAACTAATGAAGACTTAGAAATAATAATTGAAAAATTAAAAAAACGTGGAAAAGAGGAGTCTCTAGATAATATAATTTCACCATGGTTCGCAATGGTCCAAGAAATTTCTTATAGAAAAATTGGCTTAAAACATTTCGATACTCAATTATTAGCAGGTCTAATTTTACACAAAGGCAAAATTGTTGAAATGAAAACAGGAGAAGGGAAAACACTCTCATCAACCTTACCAGTCTCTTTAAATGCTTTAGCGGGGCAAGGTACACACGTTGTAACTGTTAATGAATATCTTGCTGAGCGTGATCAAAAATGGATGGGTAAAGTTTATAATGGATTAAATTTAAGTGTTGGTCTTATAAAGAGTGAACATGATTTAATAGAAAAACGAAAAAATTATGCTAAAGATATTACATATGTAACTAATTCAGATATCGTTTTCGATTTCTTAAGAGATAATTTAGCAAGTGAAATTCGTGGTGTTGTTCAACGTCCTTTTTATTACTGTTTAATTGATGAAATTGATTCAATTTTAATTGATGAAGCACGTACACCTTTAATAATATCAAAGCCAGTAAATTCAACAAATTACAAAAAGTTGATTACAGCCAAAAGAATTGCTGATAAACTTGAAAAAACTAAAGATTTTGAAATTGATGAAAAAACAAGGGATATTAATTTAACTGAAAAAGGGTATGAAAAAGTTCAATCTTTAATAGGTAGAAAAACTTTATTTGATTCATCGGAACCTTGGATTTTAGAAATACTTAATGCTTTAAAAAGCTTATATATTTTTAAAGTAAATAAAGATTATATTGTTTTAAATAATAAAATTGTGATTGTAGATGAAAATACAGGAAGAATTATGGAAGATCGACGCTGGAGTTTAGGTATCCATGAAGCGATTGAAATAAAAGAACAAGTAAAAGTTGGTGAAGGAACAACTACTCAAAGTTCTATTACTTATCAAAACTTTTTTAACTTATTCCCAAAACTAGGCGGAATGACTGGTACAGCGAAGACTGCCGAAAAAGAATTTCAAGATATTTATAATTTAGATGTTATTGTAGTCCCAACATCGAAACCACTTATAAGAAAAGATTTACCTGATTTAATTTTTCAAAATGAAATTTCAAAATGGAAAGCAGTATTAACTCAAACCAAAGAATGTGTTAAAAAAGGACAACCACTTTTAATTGGTACGTCCAACGTGGAAAAATCAGAATTCTTATCTAATTTATTTACTCTAGAAGGAATTAAGCATCAACTTTTAAATGCTAAACCTGAAAATGTTAGGCGTGAAAGTGAAATTGTTGCACAAGCAGGCGAACGTAGTGCAGTTACAATTGCTACAAATATGGCAGGAAGAGGAACTGACATTATATTAGGGGGTAATCCTTATTTCAAAGTAAAAGAAAAATTATCAGAATACTTATTAGAAGAAAAAAAAGAAACTAATTCTTTATATACAGATTTAATAGAGCAAGTTTTTAGGGAGTATGAAAATCAAACATCTAAAGAATTATTAAAAAAAGATGTACAAAATCTTCCTTACTCATTTGATAACTGTAGTCAATCTTTAAAAAAATTATATAAAATTTTATACGATAACATTAATGCAGAATGGGAAATTGAAAATAAAAAAATAAAAGAATTTGGTGGTCTTTTTGTTCTTGGGACTACGAGACATGAAACTCGACGAATCGATAATCAATTGAGGGGAAGATCTGGAAGACAAGGAGATCCAGGAATTTCACAATTTTTCTTATCCTTAGATGATGAAATCATCAAAATTTTTGGTGGTAACAATTTAAAAGCTTGGGTAGATTCGTTGATTGATGATAAAGATACTCCGTTAGTCTCTGATCTTTTAACAAAAAGTCTTGAAAATGCACAAAAAAAAGTTGAGTCTTTAAATTATGAAAGTCGTAAAAATGTTTTTAAATATGATGACGTTTTGAATAAACATCGTAAAACGATTTTTAAAATGCGTAAAGAACTTTTAATGGAAAATGTTTTTAATGAGTTAAGTTTACGATTTACTGAATCACAAGCAGATATATTAGCAGAAATTGATTTAGACCGTTTAGAAAATTTATGTGGTATATATTCAACTCAAAATAATTGGAAAATACAGAAAAAAATCGAAAAGAAAGATTTATATAAAGAAATTTGGATATCAAGTGATTTAAGAACAGCCGAAGGTAATTTTTATGTAAAAAACTGTACTGAAATTTTATTTTCTGAAGGGTTTTTAGATTTCTTTGATTCATTATGGACCGAACATCTTGAACGTATGAGTTTTATTCGTGAAACGATTAATTGGCGATCTTATGGTCAACAAAATCCTTTAACAGAATATAATATCCAAGCTTCTGATTCTTTTGATGTACTATTAACAGAAATTAGATCATATATGCTATACTATTTTCTAAGTGCTCCATTATATTAAGAAAAAAAGAAACCTTTTATGTCAAAACATACTCTAAATGGACGTCGCCGAAAAGTAATTAAAACCTCAGGTTTTCGTGCACGTTTAGCTACAAAAAACGGAAGAAAACTTTTAAAAAGACGTCGTAGTAAAGGGCGTTGGAAATTAGCAATTTAAAATTTAAACTTTTACCTGTATGAATCTTTTAAAAATAAAAAAAAAATACTTAAAAATTTTTACAGATTTAAAGTTTGCAATAGCAATATTAGCCATTATTGCTATTGTAAGTTCTTTAGGTTCATTTATTGAACAAGATGAAAATAGTTCATTTTATGAAGAAAATTACCCCCTCAATAAACCAATTTATGGTTTTCTAACATGGAAAACGATTCTTTTTCTAGGTTTAGATCATGTCTATATTAATTGGTGGTTTTTATTTTTATTAGTGATATTAGGTATCTCTTTAATAACTTGTACATTTACTAGACAATTTCCCCTTTTTTCAAATTCGAAAGAATATTTTTTTCGAAAAAATAAATCATCTTTTTTAGCATTACCATTTTCAGTAAAAGTTAAAAATATATATTATTTAAAAGAAAATATATTAGGAAAAATTCAAAATCTAAACTTTTATATTTATCAATACGATAATCTAATTTACGGTTATCGAGGTTTAATCGGACGTATAAGTCCAATCCTTGTTCATATTAGTTTAATAATTATCTTAGGTGGTTCTTCATGGGGTGCTTTTAATAATTTTAAAGCTCAAGAAATTTTACCGAAAGGAGAAATTTTTCATATACAAAACCCAATAAAAATAGGTAATATAACAGTGTTACCTGATATTAACACTAGAGTTAATGATTTTTGGGTAGAATACGAGAATAACCGCATTAAACAATTTTATTCCAATATTTCTATTTTAGATTCAACAGGACAAGAATTAAAAAATCAAACAATATCAGTTAATAACCCATTACGTTATAAAAGTATTGATTTTTATCAAAGTGATTGGAATTTATTAGGAATTAGGGTAAAAGAAAAAGATAGTAAGATATACGAACTTCCACTTTTTTCTTTACAAAAAAATTCAAAATCTTGGATAACATGGTTAAAAGAAAAGGATAATCATAATAAAACATTAATCTTTGATCAATTAGAAAATACTTTTAGTATTTACGATGAGAAAGGAAGTTTTATACGATTAGGTAGCATAGGTGACGTTATTGATGATAAACAAGTAATTGAAATTATTCCATCAACTGGTTTACAAATTAAATATGATCCTAGCATCATTATAATATATAGTGGGTTTGGTTTATTAATGATTACAGCTTTTTTAAGCTATTTACCCTACACTCAAATTTGGGTTTTTGAAAAAGAAAATAACTGTTGGTTAGGTAGTTTAACCAATCGAGGTAAAATAAATCTAGAGATTGAATTTGAAAATTTAATTAGAGAAATTGAAAAAAATATTTTCCGTAATTCTTTCAGAACGATAGAGAATTACGAAAAATAAATCTTCCAATCTTAACACATTATTCCGGACCCGGACCAGGAGGTCCACCAAATCCGCCACGTTTTAACTTACTTACTATAACCGCATGCATAAAGTCGGAAAAAGGAATTTTATCCGCAAACTCTTTATGTCTTAAAAGTACTGCACGGGCCCCAATTGACTTTATTATCTCCTTTGCTAGTGGATCTTCCGTCCATAACTTAGGAGGACTGATCATTTCTGATAAGAACTGTTGACCCATATAGCTTAAACCAGCCGTAAGAGCCATACCAGCAATCGGTTTTACAATTGGAAGCACTTTATTACCAACTTCCTTTAATAGGTTCCATAGTCCCATAATGTTTTTGACTGATTAACTAAATTCTATCTCTTGCGAGACTTATCCGTTATTATAGTGAAAATCTTTATGAACATGATTTCATAATTTTTGTCTTTCTATATCTTAATTCAAATTTAACTTAATATTAACTAATATTTAAGATTTTGAGTTTAAGGGAAGGCTAGAATACTGATCTCTCCTCAGGTTGGGTTCGAACCAACGACCTATCGGTTAACAGCCGACCGCTCTACCGCTGAGCTACTAAGGATAATTAGAATAGATTATCTAAAATTTTAGATTTTTTAACAATATAACCCTAAAAAAGGCACTTAGAACTTTCTAAATTGATAAATAAAACTAATTAAGAGTAAATTTTATGCTTTTTTAGTTAAATTATAATAAACCGTAGTTAATTAAAAACAAAAAATTTATGAGTCATACAGTAAAAATTTATGATACTTGTATTGGATGTACACAATGTGTACGTGCATGTCCAACTGATGTTTTAGAAATGGTTATTTGGGAAGATTGTAGAGCAGGGCAGATTGCATCAGCACCACGAACAGAAGATTGTGTAGGATGTAAAAGATGTGAAAGTGCATGTCCAACTGACTTTTTAAGCATTCGTGTTTATTTAGGTGGAGAAACTACACGTAGTATGGGATTAGCTTATTAAAATAACATTTATGAAAATTTATAAACATTATAAGTTTTCATAAATTTTTCTTTTAATTTTTTTAAATTATTAATAATTCCTGATAATTTTTGATTCAGAAAATATAAAATCATATTTATTTAATTTTATAATATATAAACAAGTAAATAAAAATAACAACTTGTTTTTTCATGAAAATATTAATGTTCTATGATTATCAATTACCAATATTTGCATGTGTCTTATTGTTTTTTGCAATGGTCACATATTGGGTTAGTTTATATCTAGCTAAAAATAATTTTATTTTTAATCTAGGACGAGGACTAATTTTCTTGAGTAATATACTTTTTGCACTGACATTATTAATGCGTTGGATTAATGAAAATTATTTTCCATTAAGTAATTTATACGAATCATTAATTTTTTTAAGTTGGGGTATTTCAACTATTCATTTATTTATTGAGTTCCAAACTAAAAGTCGATTAATTGGTTCAATTTCCAGTCCTATTTTATTTTTTCTATCTGGTTTTTCAAGTTTAACATTACCTACAGATATGCAAAAAGCATTACCATTAGTTCCCTCTTTACAGTCTAATTGGTTAATGATGCATGTTTCAATGATGATGATAAGTTATTCTACTTTAATTATCGGTTCATTATTTTCTATTTTATATTTAGCTTTTTGTTTTTTTAATAATGAAAAAGAAAGCTTACAAATAATGTCCGTAAATAGTGAAACTACTTTAACCAAAACTTCTAATTTCTCAAAATTATCTCTCTTACAAACAATTGATATTTGGAGTTACAGAATTATTGGTCTAGGTTTCCCTTTTTTAACACTCGGAATTATTTCAGGTGCAGTTTGGGCAAATGAAGCGTGGGGTTCATATTGGAGTTGGGATCCTAAAGAAACGTGGGCATTAATAACATGGTTAGTTTTTGCTATGTATTTACATTCCAGATTACTGAAAGGTTGGCAAGGTAAAAATGCAGCTTTTCTAGGTTCACTAGGATTTTTTGTTATTTGGATTTGCTATTTAGGAGTTAATTTCTTAGGAAAAGGGCTCCATAGTTATGGGTGGGTTCTATAATTAAAAAGATCTCGCAATCTGGCTAGTTATTTCAGAAATAAAATAAGTTTAAGCATTTTTACTTAAATAACATGTTCTATTCCTTTTTTTGAAACAATACAATAAGATTTTTATTCTATTGTATTGTTTCAACTTTATCTTCTAGAAACTATAAATTAAAAAAGGTTTTGTATTAAATAGAAGAGAAATTCTTATTAGTTTTTTAATTATTTTTCAGAAAGATCTCAAAGAGCTAAGTTTATGTTAAATAAGATTTTCAAAGTCTCCAAAAATGATTATTTTTATCTATGATATCTCTACTATAAAAAAAAGTTAGTTTATTACCTGAAAGATGTCCATCCAGCGGTTTCGATGTTGAAAGATTTTTTATTCGTTTTAAAAAAGAAATAATTAAAAATATAAAAGAAGTTATTTTAACTAGTGTTTATTTTAAACACTAATGATTTTAATTTTTTTAAGTTTTTAGTAATGAGCGATAATTTCTTAGCAAATGGGTATAAAAGCAGCGTAGAACAGATAAATGAATATTTAAACAAAAGATTATTTTTTTGGAAGAAATTAAAGAAAAAGAATTAAAAAAATTAATTATTATTCAAGTTTTACCTTGAATAATAATTAAACCATTAATTAACCAACGATAACTGGAGCAGTTACAGCTAAGTCTAATGGGAAGTTGTGTGCATTACGTTCATGCATTACTTCCATACCTAAGTTAGCACGGTTTAAGATATCAGCCCAAGTATTGATTACACGACCTTGAGAATCAACGATAGATTGGTTAAAATTGAAACCATTTAAGTTGAAAGCCATTGTAGAAATACCTAAAGCAGTTAACCAAATTCCGATAACTGGCCAAGCAGCTAAGAAGAAATGTAAAGAACGAGAATTGTTAAAACTTGCATATTGGAAGATTAAACGACCAAAGTAACCATGAGCAGCTACGATGTTGTAAGTTTCTTCTTCTTGTCCAAATTTGTAACCATAGTTAGTAGATTCACCTTCAGCAGTTTCTCTGATTAAAGAAGAAGTAACTAAAGAACCGTGCATAGCACTGAATAAAGAACCACCAAATACACCAGCAACACCAGCCATATGGAATGGGTGCATTAAGATGTTATGTTCAGCTTGGAATACTAACATAAAGTTGAAAGTACCAGAAATACCAAGAGGCATACCATCAGAGAAGCTTCCTTGTCCAATTGGGTAGATTAAGAATACTGCAGTTGCAGCTGCTACAGGAGCAGAGAATGCAACGAAAATCCAAGGACGCATACCAAGACGGAAACTTAATTCCCATTCACGACCTAAATAACAAGCAACACCAGTTAAGAAATGTAAAACAACTAATTGGTAAGGACCACCGTTGTATAACCACTCATCAACAGAAGCAGCTTCCCAGATTGGGTAGAAATGAACACCAATAGCGTTAGAACTTGGAATAACAGCACCAGTGATGATGTTGTTTCCATACATTAAAGAACCAGCAACTGGCTCACGGATACCATCGATATCAACTGGCGGTGCAGCGATAAATGCAATGATAAAACAAGTTGTAGCAGTTAAAAGTGTAGGTATCATTACCACACCAAACCAACCGATGTATAAACGGTTTTCTAAACTTGTAATCCAAGAACAAAAACGTTCCCAGATATTTAGGCTTTCATATTTTTCTAAAGTTGCTGTCATAGTTATCTCCTCTTCCACTCTAAAGAGTAATGTTAAGAAAAAGTTTAAAAACCAAATGGAAAAATATAAATTTAAAGATCCTTACCAATGTTAGTTTAAGGATAGATAAAAGAAAAAAATTATAAAGAATAATTAATAAGCTTCTTACAGAACTTGACATAAGTAAAGCTCATGTTTTCTAAGTAATCTATAAGATAACATAAAAATAGAAACTATTATAAATGGGAATTTCGGCATCGTGCTATTTTCCCGAGGGACTGCTCCCTAAGTATTTTCGCCGCAATAACATTTCACAATCATGTTCGGGATGGAATGAAGTGGGACTATTATGCTATAAATACCGAAATTGAAAGTTTTTAACTTATTTTGCTTAAGAATATGGTTTATTAGTACATCTAGGCTGAATACATTGCTGTACTTACACCGGATGCCTATCAAACGGGTAGTCTTCCCGTAACCTAAGAGTACTCATCTTGAGGACGGCTTCCCACTTAGATGCCTTCAGCGGTTATCCTAACTGTACATAGCTACCCAGCGTCTACCGTTGGCACGATAACTGGTACACTAGCGGTACATCTTTCTCGGTCCTCTCGTACTAGAGAAAGGTCACTCTCAATACTCCAACGCCCACGCCAGATATGGACCGAACTGTCTCGCGACGTTCTGAACCCAGCTCACGTACCGCTTTAATGGGCGAACAGCCCAACCCTTGGGACGTACTACCGCCCCAGGATGCGATGAGCCGACATCGAGGTGCCAAACCT
>Ga0214919_10011423_pt1 | contig 11080 bp, 11 predicted proteins | sample LL1503_MetaG_FD_177994 | JGI IMG/M metagenome (GOLD analysis project Ga0214919, IMG submission 177994) | Freshwater microbial communities from Lake Lanier, Atlanta, Georgia, United States - LL-1503 | ecosystem: Environmental > Aquatic > Freshwater > Lake | place: USA: Georgia | collected...
ACTTGCCCTGACGTTCTACCTATACGTCAAAGTACGTTCCCATACGGACATCACTCCGTTTCTCATCGTATTGGGTATACTATTCGTTGTGTGTTACGAAACGTGCGGTCTATCACGGACTCGAACCGAAAATGCCACCGTGACAGGGTGGTGTGATAACCATTTCACTAATAGACCTTTAAAAACCGAGTGATGAATTTTGTCGGGTATCCCGTTGGCTCACGTTTAACCACTTCACACACCATAAGAGAATTACTAAGTGTGTACCCTTGCGTCTCTGTTCTCCCAGATAACTCATCTACGCATTTCTACTCGGTTTAATTGTTTAGTTGATACAGGAATCGAACCTGTTAGGATTTGAACCAGGAATTAACCTTATTTGATACTCTATCGGATGTATCTATTCGGCCATTTCCTTACCTCAGACACCGATGATTGTCATGTGGGAACCCCCCACCGCTCAACTAAAAATTTGTACCATGTACGGGGGTCGAACCCGTAATCTTCTCCGTGAAAGGGAGACGACTTAACCATTTGTCCAACACGGCATTTGTTTCACAAAGATAATAAACCTTTTTCAAACAAACAAAACTTTTTTTGAGCCCAAGATAGGAATTGAACCTACAACCTTCACTTTACAAAAGTGCTGCTCTGCCAATTGAGCTACTCGGGCGTGTTAGTGTGACAGCGGGATTCGAACCCTAATTAACTGAATCACAATCAGTCGTGTTGACCTTTACACTACAGTCACCATATGCGCGCATGTAAGGACTCGAACCTTCATTTACGGTTTTGGAGACCGTCGTTCTACCAATTGAACTACACACGCATTTTAGAGGTCAGAATAGGAATCGAACCTATGTTGAAGGTTTTGCAGACCTCCGCCTCAACCACTCGGCCATCCGACCATAAAACAAAAAACCCCGAGATTTTGTCCCGAGGTTTTTTATAAATGTTATTTATAATTTTTAGTTATAAAACAAATTTGAACTTCGGGACATAGTAATCTCACACGTTTGCTGCCACGTAGCAGAAACGGTAGATGATGTTGTATGTTTTTGAGTTCTCATTGTTTTAATTTTTAATTGTTTCACAAATATACTAATAAGTATTCTAATAACCAAGAAAAGTTTATTTAATCTATAACTTCACCTCAAATCTCTTTTTCATCACTTCCAACTTATCTTCCGGAACACCATGCTCATTCACTCCCCCATGTCTATTCTCCACTATGATTGAGAACACACGATACCTGTATTTTTCAGCAAGTTCATAATAGGATTTCATCTCCCACTCTTGGGTAAATGTATTAGACACAATTATTTTTTCATGACCATCTACCATTGCAATTTGAGTATGGTTTTGACACTGATTATGTGCAGCTCCTAACAATGATGGATTAAATTTGTATTCTCCATCTATCATAAAATAGTTGTCGGCCTCAAATACAGGACCACCCAATGTTTTCGCCAATGTTGATTTACCACTTCCAGGTAATCCTCTTAATAATATTAACTCTTTCATAATTTAGTGTTTTACGTAGTCCATTGTTTCCCTTAATTTAGCAATTAACGCCTCCAAACTTTCCGTGTTCAAATACAATCTACCGGTGTGATAATGTTCGTCACTACTTTCTTTGAATTCCAAAACAATCCCATCAAATTCCGGTGTTGGTTGAATTCTAATATCTTGTTCGGTGTGTGTTGTAATCTCTGTTTTAATCCAAACTTTATTTTTCATATAATTTTATTTTTATCACAGGGCAAAGATAATAATGGTTTTTTAATTACCAAAAATAATTTTAGGAAAACAGAAGATGGGTCGGTGGACATCTGTTTTTATGATTGGCATTACTCTGTATTTGAAGGATTATCCTATTACCCCTCCGAATAGATAACTGTTTCTAATGTTACCACCATTATCTACCTTTCCCAATCAACCTAAATTTTATTACAACTATCTTTAATCATTTCAACTAAAAGTTTTGGATTATTCTTCCACTCCTTCCATGTATCAAAATCGCGAAGTTGTTCCAAAACATCTTCAGGTACAAGAATAAATCCTTCAGGAGCAATACCTTGAAATTTATAATATCGTGAATTTTTTATTTTTTCTTTAATGTCTATCATATTTTTTTAACTATATAATCATATCCTGAATCAGAATTTTTTTCAAAAATTGCCGCCATTTTTTCAGCTTCATCTATTGCATCAAATTCCCATATCTCATCGTGGTGATTTAATACTATCACAGGCATTTTAACTCCGTTTTCGTTCGGTATCATTTTAAGTATTACGTACATATTATTTAATTATTAATTGAGTTATTATTATTCCTATTGCTAACAAAATTGATATACCTGTTTTAAGTGTAATTGGTTCTCTAAATAAAATATACCCCATTATACTAAAAACAATAATACCTATTCCAAAACCTATCATTCTGCTTGGCCATATCTGACCATCAAAAGCTATTACCAAATTTTTCACTGATTGTATATATAACCAACTTAATGGTATTGCACTTAATAGTAATATCACCGGATGTTTTGAGTACCAATCATACTTAACATTACCCTGAAGTTGTAAAAAAGTCCCTATCTGAGCTATTAACCCATACAAACCGCCTAACATTAAATTATTCATGATTTTAAAAAATTATAAAATCCAACAATAACTAACAATATGATTATTCCTATTAACGACCACGAAATAATGTCTTCACTAAATTTAATTTGGTCTTTTCTTTTTCCTTGATTCTCCATAAAACAAAAATAAAAAAAATAAATTAAATAATCAAAATTTATGTTTTCCTTCTCTACCTCTCATTACAGATTTTATATTTCCTTGTGGTGGAGTGAAATGAGTATTTCTTTTAACTACGGGAGTGTATACTGTTCTGGGTTTTGGTGTTGAACCAAAATTTGACATTATTGTGTCAATTATACTTTTAGGTTTTTCTTCTGTGGGTGCAACATAATTAACAAATGTTGTGGTATTATCAAACTTATATTCTGAATTATCCTTAACAAACTTAAAATTTTGAGTGTTTAGTTTGTTAAGAGGTCCGTAATCGGTTTTTCCTTTAGATATTTTTACATACTGACTTCTTAAACTTGAACTATAATTAGTTTCTGGTTTAACCGTTAAACTTTTACCATGAACTCTTCTTAAAAATGAAATTTCTGTTGTATATGAAAACTTATGTTTGTTTTTATATAATCTACCCATAAAATCACTATCTGCTGCACATCTCCAAGGCTCAAATCCGTTCATGGATAAAAAAACGTTCTTTTTTATTGCAAAAACTCCCTCACCATATCCATTACCTTTGGTTGATTTAATTGATTTATAATTTTCTCCTGTTTTAAAGTCCAAATACATAGGTTTAATGAAGATATTATCATTAAGTTTATTATGAATATCTAAAATCATATTTTCATTCATAATATCGTCAGAATCAAAGAATAATATATTTTTAGATTTCGCAATTTTAGATAAACTGTTTTTTATAATATATGGCCCGATATTTTTATCAAAAAAGGTAAAAACAATTCTCTCATCATATGTTTTACTTTTAACGTGGTTTAATGTTTTTTGACAAGCATCAATTCCAACCAAAATTTCACAATTTAAATTTTTTACTGAGTTTAATATAGATTCTAAACATTCATCAAGATATTCAACTACATCAAACGTTGGGACGATAATACATAAATCTTTATCCTCAACCACTTTTGTTGTACCATAAAGAACCATAAATTTTTTATCAGATGATGTTATTTCTATGTGTTGTTTGTTTAAGATATTAGAAAGATTTAATCCCATTTTTTTATCTTCAGGTCTATTGGTGTCGTCAACTAAAATTGTAACATCGTTCCTAAATAAACGATAATTTTTTAAAAAATTAATTCTCATTGGTCCTATTGGTCCGTCAATGATTAATAAATCATAGTCTTTGGGTAATTGTTTCTTTAGTACATTAACATCATACCAATTATCAACGATGGGGGCATGAATGTAATTGGATTCTGGTACAACATTAATCCAATTTTTATCGTGTTCTATACTATATACTTTATAATTTTTAACTAATTCTTTGGTACCATTACCGCTACCTAATTCTAAAATGGTACTTCCTTTTGGAACATTAGTTAATATCCAATTCATCATTTCATCAGGTATCGCCCATCCATTTAAGTTATTGTAATTAATATTTGTATTCATTATGTACTTTTTTATAATTATAACCCAGTTGACCAATAATTAAATAAAAAAAGGAGGTTAAAAAACCTCCCTTTTAATAGGAAAAAATTACCCCCTTGACTTTTATCCATTTATAATAAACAACTTATTACAGTTGAGTATTCATTGGTTGAGTGATTAGTGAAGATTTCATATCATTTAATTTGTCACCAAATTTAGAACTCATTTTATCCACTAATGGACAAATTACACTATGTATTCTGGTCTCTAATCTGTCACTAAAATCACTATCTTTAATTACGCTATGAAGCGTTTTTTTAACAATATCAGAAAATTCTCCACCCATACTTTCTTCCATTTCCAATTGTTTTAAGTAAGATTCAGGAACTGCTTCGGATATTTTTTTGGTTAAAAAATCACAATCAGAAAATAATTTGGGAACATCTTTTAAATCTGTGTTCTCCAATGCGGTTGTCATATACTTTCTTAATGCAGAATTATCACCTAACCCTAATTGTTCCAAAATATATTTAACACCTTTTTCTCTAAATGCTTCAATAACAGAATTTGTACTTCCTCCTAAGAGATTACCAATAACGTTAAAAACGCTACTTGCATTTTCTGCGATTACTTTATCATTAAAACCTTGTTTATCTAAATAAACCATTTCTATAAGGACATTGATTAATACTTCATTTATGTCTTTTTTAGATTTAAGTTTTGATGATTCTAAAATTATATTAAATCTTGTTTTAACAATTTTAGATTCTTGAATTAATCTTTTTTTGTTTTCTTTTGTTTCAACAAGTGTCTTTTTTATTGTTTTTACTAAGCTCATATTATTTTGTGTTTAAAATTGAATTAATTTGACTTTTATCTAATACATGACCATTTTGTTCATCACTATCTTTGGCACCGAATACTACAACTCCATAATCAGCAAACGCTTTCAATACCTCACCATAAATTTTGTTATCGTAATTTTTAGAACATAAATTAACTATTTGTTTCATAGCTTTTAACATATTTTCATCAGATATTTTTGCACCTGTTACGCTATCATATTTATTTTTAACATCGTCCGAATATAATTTTCTTTTGTTAATTAATTTATGTAGATTATTAATGTATGCCAACTCTTCTAACCATTTTCTACCATCAGTATTACAATTATAACTAGTATCACCAATTAAACTTTGAATTCTTGCATCAATATTTTGAATTGTTGATAATTCGGATTGTTGTCCTTTATATCTATAAAGATATATTGGAGTTTGGGCTCCGATATTACTTGATATGTCTTTTTGTAACCACATTGTACCAATTTCTTCATACGGGTCAGAATTTACGTTCCAATCTAAACCAGCTCTTTGTACTAATTGATTATCGGATGCTCCGGTTAATGTATCGTTGTATGTTTTTATGATGGTATTTAATTCTGAAACATCATCATCGTTATTCATAATTGAGGAATATTTTCTTGCAGTTTTTAACAAAAGTAAAAAAGATGCAAAATATTCACCTCTATATTTTTGTTTTAATCTTGATATCAATACATTTGCAACTTTTACAAGTTGTTCAGTTCTTAAAGATGTCTGATTATCACCAAACCAAATATTTAACTTAGCTGAGTTTCTATCTACCAATTTTTCTCTAAGTACATCAATATCCTCCTCACTACCTGAAGATTTTACGGTTAATTTATATCCTCCATCCCAACTTGATATTGCTATTTTATTACCATAACAAACATAAACACCCGTTGATTTAACATCACCTGTTTTACTAAAAATATATGCCAAATATCCACTTGTAAAATCTTGAGCCTTTTTTGGTGTTGTTGTAAAATAAACGGCATATTCATTATTCTTATCATCCTTTGCAATAGCAAAATGATATCCTTGTTTTATTGGTAATCCTGAAATACAATCTGGCGTCATTTGTATAGTTTCTTTAGGTTTATTTTGATTATCTGTTACGGTTTGATTTGAATTATTTTGAGATAATTTAGTAAATTGAATTCCTAAATTATCACTAGTACATGAATACTTTCCTGAATCACCTGTACTTGTTGTAAAAGTACCATCACTACCCACCGAAATTCTTATACCATAATCATCCACCCACTCAATTCTACCATTGATGAGTCGTCTTCCTGCAACACCATAATGTGTATCATCACCTACAATACAAACAGGAAACCCTGCAGGTCTTACAGGTTTAGTGGGGTCAGGAGTTACAGCTTCTTTTATTTTTTGATAAAATTTATTTCCGATTGCAATAACATCTTGAGCTATTGTACCTCCAGCACTTTTAATATCATCATATATTGCTTTAGTAATTCGTTTAACCTTACCATATATTGGAAGAATTATTTCTTCAGCTGATGGGATTTGAATTGGGTTAGGTACTGGGTTAGTGTTTTCGGGATTTCTATAATACCAATTTCCATCACTACCTTTTTTAACCTCAAATCCTCTTGATTCTAAACTAGCTTTATTAGTTTCAACAGTTGGATTCCATCCAGGTCCTGGCTGCTCCATTAATATTTTTCTAATAAATGATTCAGTAATTTTTTTGTTTGTATTATCTTTAATTTTATAATACCATATATTTGGATTTTTTTTATCTTGAATTATATCAAATTTATTTGTATCCATATTATCTTTGTTGGATAGAGATAAAGGAAACCACCCACTTTTGGTATATTCATTATCAAAATTAATATCAATATTATCTATCTTCATTTTTTATCTTTATTATAAATATATATTATTGTCGTTTAATTGGCCACGGCTCAAAGTTATCACTACCATTCCACTCCCACATTCCACCATCTTTAGTATAAGAAACACCAGAACCATCTTTACTAAATTCTAAGAAATCCTTTCTGTTTTTAACACACCAAGCATTGAACCCTAATTCTGTGTTGGTTATAACGTCTGGAATAGTTACATTATTTTTTAAACTGTCTATTGACATTTTTAAACTATCCATTTCAATTTTTTGTTTATTAACCATAGCATTAAATAAACTATCCGCAACTTCTTTTTTTCTTTTTAATTCTTCTACTGTTTGTTGTAACTCATCTTTTTTCTTTTTTATTGGGTCCGCCAATTTTTGTTGCGCATTAGCATCCATTAATTCATCTAAATTATCCCAATACCAATTAAAAGGTAATATTCCTAATACAAATCCCACAAAATCCCCTTTCAACACATTTCCGGCGGTTTCATTATAAAGTTTTTTAAATGGTTCTACACTTTTCGACCAAACTTCATTCCAATCTACGGCATAATCTCCTTCGTTAGGGTTAATTAAATCTTTCCACATCGTATGTAAAAAACTACCAGCACTTAATAAAGTGGGTGTTACTATAAGTTTCATCCAGTATAATACAAATAGATATTTCTTAACACCTTCTTTTACACCACTTTCATAACAAAATTGAGTAATTTCCTCGACTGTTCTAATATGACCTGTTGTTAAGAACATAAGTGTCCTTTCAATTAAATTAAATATTTTTTCAAACATTTTAATCCAAACAGGTTTCCAATCCGTAAAAATACCTTTGACCGATTTCATAATAACACTCTCACCCATTAATTCGAGAAACCAACTAGGATATTTACTTTTTTCAGGTTTAATAAACATATCATCCCAAGCGCTATAAGTTTTTAAATCATTAATAACTTGACTTACTTTTTCTCTTGATGCACCACCCTCAACTAATGATTTTTCAATATCTTTTAAAAATAAATCAAACCTCATTTCACTATTTTTTCTAAGTGAAGCCATTGATATACTGATATCTCTTAATAATGTTTTTGATGCATTATAATCCGCGGTCCCAATTTCAATTGCTGATAAAAGTTTTTGAAATAAACTATCAATTTCAACCTGAGCCCCTTTTCTGTATAATTGAATACTTTTATAATAAAAAAACAAAGATTTTCTTAGTGAATTAAAAACTGTTTTAGCGGTTGCCGGATGTAAAGCCTCCAATATTGCCGAATCCCAATAACCTTTTCTTTTAGGTGTTATTTTTTTATTTAACATTTTATCAACCGCAACATCTAAATTATATCTAAACCCTAATATTTTTCTGTAGGTTTCTTTATGTCTTTCGAATGCAGTCCTGGTTTCGTCATTTAACACACCACCACCAAAATTATTAAAAGTATCTTCATTCCATTTTCCGGTATCTTTTAACCAATCTTGAAACTTTAAAATATCATCTTCCGTTTTTAATTCAAATGGTGGTTTAATATTTTCTAAATATTCTTCACCAAATAATTCCCAATATTTTTTGGTTTTAGGTCCAAAAGTCCCATAAGATTTACCATTTGTTGACATATTACTACCGTTAACCCATCCTGATTTGTTTTTGTTTAACCAATCTTGGAATTTTTTAATTCCTTCACTATTTGATAATTCTTTAGGTATTACATCAATTGTAGGTGGTTTTGGTGGTTTTGGTGGTTTTGGACTAGGTCGTGATGGGGTTAATCTTTCGTATTCATTTCTAATATTTTTACCAAATCTTTTTTCTAAAGATTCTAATGCTTTTTGTCTATCACCCTTAAATAGGTTTTCGTATTTTTCAAGATAAGTCTGATTATCTTTTGCATAACTTTCGGCGTATTGAGGACTAACTTCGGCAATATCCTTTATCATACCCCTAATTAGTTTCTTACCTTGGGTTGTTGTCATATTTTGATAAATAAACGAATCCAACTTTTGTGCCGCAGTTCTAGTTAAACCTCTTCCAACATATCTATCAATAACTGCTTCTACTTCTCTTGTTATAAAATTTTTTGCTTTCTCTAACGCCTCAACTCCTCCTTGTTCGTTCAATAAAATTTCTTCTAATAATAATTCTTCATTTATAATTATTTTTTTAGAATTATCACCAATTATAATTTCATTAATTCTTTTTATTTCTTCTAATAATATTTTCATATTTTTTATTTATAAATATCTTTATTTTTCTGATTCAGGGTTTGACATGATGATATCTTCCATACCACTATCTGATATTTTTTCTATTGCATCAGTAGCTATTTGAATATCAGATTTATTCATATTTTTTTTGGTTATTTTTTCTAATTCTGGTAATAATTGCGACAATTTAGAATTAGGATTAGTTTTTAATAAACTAATTGCATTTAAGACTAACAAGGTTTTATATGTTGGGTCTTCTTTTGATTTTAATAAATTATCAAAATAACTTATTAATTCTTGTTTTTTATCTTCTTTCCAAGTTAATCCTAATTTACTAAATATTTCAGTAACCAAATTAATTGCTGTTAAATCGGCCGCCAATCTACCAATAAACTTACCACCCTTTATCAACATATTTGGTTTAATTTTTTTCAAACCGTATTTGATTATTAAATTATTAATATTTGATAATTCCATATTTGTCATTTTTGAGACATTTTCTATTGCCCATTTACTACCATTCTCAATTGTGTTTTTATCAAATAATGCGACTTTTCTAAAAATTGATTTTTCTGATTGAGTTAAGTTACTCACAAGTAATTTTAATTCTTTAGGATTTTTTAAATTAACTCCTTTCATTTTACCCAAAATACTTTCACATAATTCAACCGTTGGTTTTTGTTTTAACCCAAACGCTGCATGTGCAAACGGTAAAACCGCAAAACAAAAATACATTATTGATTCACTCGTCAATCCACCTTCTTCAATCATTATTGCAGAACCTATTGCAATGGGAAGACCAAGTTGAGCCCCCTTTCTTATTAATTTTGCCAATAAATACGACTGTCTTCCTTCAGCGGCAATTGCCATTCCCTCACTAGCAACATCCACAACAATCCATCCAACAAATTCAATTAAGTCCCTCCATTTTTCCCACCACTTTTGAAGTCCTGATTTACTTATTTCGGCAAGAGCAGTTGGGTCGTGTTCAAATATTACATTTAAATAATCTTCTATTGTTTGATATTTTTTTAAAACATTTGATAATTGGTGAGCAAATACATCTTGTTTTTGTTTACTACTAAAAGTTGCAAAATAATCAGACCCCGGTACTATTGGTCTTATGTCTCCCTGATAGAATTTTTTAGTCGCCGCAAATTTTTCTTGTTTCTCTTTTAACCTTAACTTTTCAGTCTCTGTCCATAATTTATAATCTTCTTTTGAAATACCATACGGAAAATCAAAATGATAATATTCTTTTTTTAAGTCGTCTAATTCTCTTTGTTTCTGTCCTACGGTATCAAATCCTTTTTGTTTTTGAATCGTATTACCCATAGGGGAGTCTGTTCTATTTTGTTGAAAAGATTGGAAATTATATTTACTTTGTTTATCATATTTTTGATTTATTTCTTGGACTTTTTTTAAATATTCAGGATACTCATTAGGTTCAAACCCCCAAGGGACTCCTCTTTTTTTAATCTCTTCTACATATTGCTCATAGGGAGTTAAAGGCACTACCGATTTTTTATTATATTGTTTTAATAATTCTTTATTATATCTAGTGTCAAGTTTTTCATCGGGTTGCTCTGATAACAATTCATTTTCCGTTAAAGTTTTTGACATATCATATCCCATCATTAGTTTAATTCTATTGATGACTTCAAGTCCTTCTTGTAATTTTATATTATCCATTTTAAGTTAGCTGATTTGCAGGTCCCCTAGTTAATCCTGATTCCCATTTTGTATTTCCCAATGGATTTGCTTTACCTCTTTTAAGTTGAGCTCCGACAGTTCCTGACCAAGTTGTTACATTATTTTTACTACCACCACCAGTCGCACCGGCAGTAGAAGCTCCGGCATCTGCAGTATCTTGTTCACCCAATTCTGAAGTAGAATCCAATTTGGTGTATTTTGTCATTAAACTAATTAAA
>Ga0214919_10011424_pt1 | contig 11080 bp, 11 predicted proteins | sample LL1503_MetaG_FD_177994 | JGI IMG/M metagenome (GOLD analysis project Ga0214919, IMG submission 177994) | Freshwater microbial communities from Lake Lanier, Atlanta, Georgia, United States - LL-1503 | ecosystem: Environmental > Aquatic > Freshwater > Lake | place: USA: Georgia | collected...
ACCGGGCGTGCTTTAAAACATGTGAAGCAGCAGGACAATTCCATTGTTATGATGGCGGTTCATAGCAATGGGCTTTCATTGAAATATGCTAAAAACCCATCGCTGTATTGCTGCAAGGTCGCAGTCGAACAAAACGGATACGCATTGCAACATGTCCAATCGCAAACACCTGAGATCGTCGAATGTGCTATTAAACAGAATGCACTTGCGAAGATTTACAAGAAAGAAATGCCGGCTGTTGTATCGCAAAACAAATGTAAATCAGGGTGGATTTCAGATTAAACTTTGGCTAATGTAGGGATGTTTCGCATTTTAATAGAGCCGTCAACATTTGAAATATTGCCATCGCAAAATCATCAAAATCCATACATAGATGTTGGATTTCATGCCGACAAACAAAAAGTAAAAGCACACTATGCACAATTCGTGAAGGCTTTTTTTTGTCCAATTTACAAGGTTGCTTTGCCTAAAAACGTCGGCCACCTTCCTGATATCGTGTTTTGTGCGAGTGCTGGGTTGACTTTGCCGCGTCTTTCCGGCCCTCTAGTACTTCTTCCAAATATGAAATATGCACAAAGAAAGGCGGAACTACCACACATACGGAAAATATTCCAAGAATTGTCCATCCCTACAGTTGATTATCCTGGAAAAGAACCATTTGAAGGTCAAGCGGAATTGAAATGGTTCGATGGTGGTCGCAAAGCTATTTTAGGATATGGATATCGTTCTACAAAACAAACCGTTCAGGAACTTAAAGGGTTGTTTGCGAAAATATACGGAAAAGACGCACCTCAACTTCTTGGCTTGCACATTCAATCTCCTAAATATTACCATTTGGATTTAGCTATGCTTGAGTATTCCAACAAGTGCATAGTTCACAAAGATGCGTTTTCTAAGCAAGGTTTCAAGCAATTGCGGGATTTTCTTGGCTCAGACAATGTAACGATTGTGAATACTTCAGATTCCTTTGGCTTGAATGCTATCGTAGAAAATTCTACTCTTATTACGCACAAATTGACCGATCCTTCTTTGTTACGGTTTTTGGAGAAAACAACTGGATTGTCGGTTGTGCAAGTTGATACATCCGAGTTCGAAAAATCAGGAGGGTCTGTGCGGTGCATGGCCTTTGATCTGACGGTTCTATAATATATCTAAACGTTTTCGCAAATAAACAAAACAATGTATTCTTTAGCCATAGGTGCTATTTTTAAAAATGAATCCCACTGCTTGAAAGAATGGATCGAACATTATCTTTTTCATGGTGTGCAACATTTTTATCTCATTGACGACGCTAGCACGGATTCCAGTTGTGAAGTTTTGCAAGAATATGTGACCAAAGGAATATGCACTGTATATTTAGCAAATTGGCCGCGATATTTGGGAAGACAGCGACATATGTACAATCATTTTGTGCTGCCCCATTTTGTAAAAAGGGAGATGAAATGGTTGTATATTGCGGATGTCGATGAATTTCTGTGGAGCCCACAATCTGTTCATTTGCCTGATGTGCTAAGGCAATGTAGTGCCCTTTCCCAGATACAATTTCGCCAATACGTGTTTGCTTCCAATGGCCATCTTGTGCAACCTGCTTCGGTTGTACGCGGATTCACGAAACGATGGGCCGAAGAAGTAGGCACGTTAAAATACATAGTGAATTCCGACTATGAATTCACGAGCCTGAATGTCCATTTTGCGACCTATGCTCGAGAAGAAGACAAAGAGGGGACTTTCTTAATTTTGGATTCGTCCTATTTTATTGTAAATCATTATATGATTCAATCACGGGCTTTTTGGAATGACGTAAAATGCACAAGGGGCGATGGTGATGAGTATAGAGTACGCACATTTGCCGAATTTGATGAACTTGATAAAAACGAAGTGGAAGACTTGCGACTTGTCGAACAAAATTCCAGAATGTACCTAAACACAACGTAAAGAAAGAAAGAAAAGATGAAAGGTCTGCACATTGTGATTCTTTCACAATATTCAGAAAAAGCTGGATGGGGCTTATGCCAGGATGCGAAAATCGTCGAACAAGTTTTAAAAGAATCTGCGATCGCGACTTCGTTGCGTGTGGATACGATTGATCATATTCATCCACTTTCTTTTTATGGAGCACGACTACCCAAATTCGCAGATATTCAAATTCATATAGGGACACCATGTCGTGCTGCTTGGGAGTGGTCAAGACTAAATGTTGTAATCGCGTATCCTGAATCGTGGCCATCGACTGCTTGGAACTGGGTTTTTCACGAAAAAAAGAGGGCCGATTTCCTCGTTGTGAAATCGGAATATGCGGCTTCTTTGTTCCCAGAAGTGAAAAGCAATATGTTGCGTGTGATACAATGGAGGATGAGCCCTGAACGTCAAACAAATTTATCAAATCTTCTGCCCATCGGCGGCGTGCGGAAAGAATTTTTGTATCTGGTAGGCAATTCTTCGCACAAATTAGCGGCGGCTGAAATTGTTTGCAAGGCCTGGAAATCGTCTTGGCCCTGTTTGCATATTGTGGGGAGCGAACGTGTACTGGCGAAACTATCGCCGTTTTGTTTGTTGGAAAACATGAAGCTCTTACCCCTTTTTCCGAAAGACGACGAACGTGCCGAATTTCAGAAATCGTTTGGCTACCATATTGTGACTTCCGCTGCGGAAAATTTCGGATTTACGTTTTCGGAGGCGGCGGCATTTGGTGCCTTGCCCTTATGGAATACGTTGCCCGTATACAAGGAATACTTTGGTAGCATTTTAGGCAACGTGGGAGCTGTTCAATCCTCTTCTGGAGAGGCTTTGTGCCGCGATGCACTGTGTTTGTTTACTGAAGATGCGGTGATAAAAGGAGTCGAGTCGCTTCTGTCTTTATCCGAAGAAGACGATGCGAAACTCCGTGGTGTTTTACGACATGTAATGACTGTGCGGAGCAAAGAATTCCGTCAGAAATGGAAGACGTTGTTTGTTTCTTTAGCGAACAAAATGCGCAAACAGACCGAAGTGGTTGTTTTGCCGCCCAAACCGATGAGTGCTGCCGCGTTGCCGCATGTAGCTGTTTTAACCATAACGCACAATCGACCAAAATGGTTTGCGAACATGGCTCGTAACGTTTTGTTAGCCGATTATCCACCCGATAAGCTTACTTGGGTTATTGCAGACGATGGATCCGGAACTGGACGCATCGATGCAGATGTTATGAAGTTTCAGTCTGCGAATCCACGGATTTCTGTGAAGTATTTGTCGTTGGCGAAAAAGATGGATGTAGGTTCCAAACGGAACTTGACCTGTGCTTCTGCACCAGAAGATGCGTCTGTGTTTGTTATCATGGATGACGATGATCATTACCCAGCTTCTTCCATACACCGGCGCGTAGCTTGGCTACAAACTACAAAGGCTGGGTGCGTATATTGTGCGACTTTGCCCATGTACGATTGCAAACATTACATTTCGGCAATCAATGTGCCGCCACTCAATTTATCGGCGTGCGAACGAGTGAGTGAAGCGTCGTTGGCCTTTACGCGAGAATTCTGGTTGCAAGGAAAATTCCCACAAAACGTTTCCATAGCGGAAGGGGAAGGGTTTGTTACGGGCCGTGAATCCGAAACTGTAGAAATGCCGCCCGACGGAGTAATCGTGTCGTTTTTGCATGGATCGAATGCTTCATCGCGACGTATGCCTGATACAACGGAAGCAAATGGATGCCATTATGGCTTTGACGATGAGTATTTTACGTATATTTCGGGTTTGGGGAATTAGGTAAACTGATCTTTTAAAAAATGTTTTAAATAGTAATGGATTATGTGTTTGTTTATTGCGGGGGTAAGTGTGGGAGCAGCACACTACATACTACATTTATAAACAACAATTATAATTCTCTGCATGTTCATAGTAACGAACATTATCAATCTTTTTGTGAAGATTATTCAACGATTTTTGAACATATAGACATAACTTGTAAAAAACATGAGCGTGTATACGTAATTGATAGCTACAGAACACCAATCGAACGGAAAATATCAAGTTTTTTTCAAAACATATCATCGCATCTACCAAATTATGAAGCGTTGACTATACAAGAACTTATTGATTGGTTTAACAACAATATGATAATGCATTTAGAAGAATATCATTCCATAAATGAAGCATTCGCACATTATAATTTGCCGTCATTTACGAAATTTGATTTTACAAGGCGATACAATATTATGCAACATAAAAATATAACATTTATTAAAGTATTGTTCAAAGACATTCATAATTGGGGAGCTATATTAAGCCAAATATTTCAAAAAGAAATAACTATGTATAACGAAAATTTGACCGAAAACAAGGAAATATACAATTTATATAAACAATTTAAAGAATTGTATAAAGTTCCGCAAACATATTTATACAAAGCATTATTGCAGGATGCGGAATTTAAAATATATAATACTGAAATAGAACAAGCAGATTATATAAGAATTTGGTCGAAAAGAACCATTGAATAGTTTGCTCTGGATTAATCTTTGCATACATTGAATATCAATCTATGCAAAAATCAAATATGAAATTTATACACTGCAATTGCACGAACCAGGCGACAAAAGAGAGATCAACACCGCTAATCCGAGAATCTGCCATACGGATTTCGCAGGTTTAATTGCCGGGACAAGGACAACAAGAACATTGTTCCACAAGTATTGTCCAAAAAACAAAATAAGCAGGAAAATCAAAAACACCGTCAAAAACGACACTAACGCTATGCGAGCCGGGTTGGCCTCCACTCTTCCATTTCCATTGAATGTTTCCGTCGACGAAATCGCGGCATTGATACCATTCGCTAATGCACCGCCAAACATTTTTCTATAAGGTAGAAATATTTATGATCGCCGCGAAAGTTTATCATCATCCGATCGAGTAATCTGAATTTTTAGATCATGCTTTTTGATTACGGTCCGATGTTCCTCCAAATATTTCACAAGATTTTTGGCCTTTTCTTCGTCGCCTCCAAAAAAGTCTCGGCAATGTTTTAGCAGATAATCGTTCGACAATTTCTCAGCCGAATCGCGTGTTTTATGCAAAACCGTGCCCTTGCTTGTATTGAGAGCCGCCACCTTGTTCGAATTCATGATGCGTAAAATGATTTCCTTTAATGCTTTGGATCGTGTGCGTCTCTGTTGTAACTCGCTGTTGAGCGTGATTATTTCATCCTGCAATGCTAACCATTGCTTCAAAAAACTCGGCAATTCTGAAATAGGATTTGAGCTACCTACATTGTCTATGCCTGCAATCTGAGTTGGGCCCGTATGTGTTATAGACATCCTTATATAGTGTTAGGGGGATTTCTCTAAATAGCATCAAAAATTTGATACCATGAAGGCGGGGAATTTTCTAAGCATGGACAACCCGTTCGGGCAAAGAGTCCTACGACAACTTATGATGCAACGTTACAAGCTTCTTTTGCAGCGTGTAAAGAAAGCCTACAATTTGAGCGATGAGCAAATGCAGAAACTCGAAGCGAAAATTCTAAATATTGAATGGCTTACATAAAAAACAGCTTCTGCTTTTCCTTGATTGTAGTTCGACAAATATAACATTGTGCTTTTTGCTTCGTCGAACACGATTCACAAAATGTATGACCGCACGGTATTAAAGCCGTTTGTATACGTTCGCAAGTGCAAATTGTGCACATAGGAATGTTCAAAACTTCTGTATGTTGACCAAACGCATATAACATATGAATTGTTGCTCTCATCGCGGAAAACCGAGCGTACAATTTACAAAACGTTACATAATCCTCGTCTATCTGCAATTCCTTGTATCGCGATTGTACATATTCCACAATCGATTCCTTGAGTTTCAAACATTCGCTCGATTCATCCTCTTCGAGATCGTGGATGTTTTCCAATTTGCTACGCAGTGTTTGAATCTTTTCGAATTTTGTTTGTAGGGCGTTATTGGCTGCGAACAATTGTTGCACGGTTTCTTTGTATACATCCATCACGGATTGAATATTCTCCTGAATTTCTTGAAGAGGGAACCCAAGCTCCGCATCGATGGATTTCAGAACGGCGTCGTTATCTATGTGTGGCCTTTCTTGTTTGTATTGTTTGCTACAAGGCCATTCTGAAAGCGGTTTTTCCAAAAGCTGGCTCGTGTGTTGATTTGCCACGAGTTCTTTGAGCTTTGTTTGCCATGAACGCATTTTTGGAACCGTGTTCGGAACAATTTCGGAGGCTGCATCTAAATTGCGTTTCAATGCATGTTCCATCCTGCTGATTACGACTATTTTTGCTCAATTTCTTTGATGTATGTAAGAATGTTGGTTGGCCTCGTCAACATGAATCCCTCGTCGAAACAGGAGGTATTTATAGAAACGTTGCGATCCCTACAATGCATTGTGCGAATGATTCATTCTACCGAAATTGACGAAAAGGAGCTGGTTCGTACCATACGTGAATCCGACATTCGCAAATGGATTTTCACCGGTTCTCCGGCAAATGTGTACGACTTGGAAGCGAAGATTGTTCCTGCTGAGCTTCTTGACTTGAACGATAAGTCCATGTTTTTCATATGTTATTCAATGGAATCGATTTTGAAACAATTAGGCTATTCCGTCGTAAAACGCGACAGAAACATAAAAGAGGAGTTTGTGCTGCAGCATTCTTTGCCGGGCATGAAGAATCCGGCTACTTTGTACAGAAATCATCAATATTATACGCCTGCTAAGGAAATACAGTGTGCGTCGGAATACAATGGGGAGGCCATGATATACTTTTACAAAAATTCCTGCATGACCCAATTTCACCCCGAAAAAACGGACGACGGAAAACAGATGTTGTTTGTTTGGCTGTTTCAATAAAAATCCAATTCATTTATAAAATGGCACATCTGAGCCCTACTCTTTTGTCTATCGCACAAATTTCTAAAGCCTATTCAATTGCTGCCTCGGAAGACGGGCAGCAAGTTTTTGTTGGTGAGAATCCAGGCAAAATTTGGAAAAATGCCTCGTATGGGAATGGCTCGTGGTCTGAGCAAGGCACGACAGGTCAGAAGTGGGTTACTATTGCTTGCTCGGATAATGGTTCGAACATTATCGCGGGTTCGCGATATGAAGGAAATGTGGATGATGGATATGTTTGGTTAACATCGAATGCAGGTGGCAGTTGGAGTAAGGTGAATTATGATAAATTTGGAGGTGGTGACGCAATAAATAATTCTAGCATCACATGTGTTGCTTCTTCTTCAGATGGATCTAAATTGTATTTTTCTGTAGATGGATCAACAAACACTACACAAACAAATAAAAGCGTTGATTCTGGGATTAATTGGAATTCTGCACAAATGAGTGTATGGGGGTCACCTGAACCAAGTGGACCTAATAGTGTAGCATGTTCTTCAGATGGATCCAATATTGTTTGGGCTTTGCCTTCAAATGTATATAAAAACAATTTAGGGAATTACGGTGCTATCTATTCGTTGAGCCCATCTTTACCAAATATGCAAAGCATAGCCTTATCTTCTAATGGATCCAACTTTATTGCTTGTGCAAAAGACGGGAAATTTTTTCATGGAATATTCACAGGAATTGTAGGAATACATTATAATTACACATCCAACGTAGTCGATATTGATAACAAATGGAATTCTGTCGCATGCAGCGGAGATTTTCAAACTCTTGCTGCTGCCGGATCCACAATGATTGTCGCGAGTTTGGATGGCGGTGCAAATTGGGTTTCTACAATCAAAGATTCTACGAAAATTTGGACATCTGTCTCTGTATCACGCAATGGCCAGAAAATATATGCATGCGATGGATCCAACGCGTACGAAATTGTTTTTTACGCAGCTTGCTTGCTAAAAGGAACTCTTGTGAAAACGCCAAATGGCTACAAACCGATTGAATTGTTTGCGGAAGGAGACTTTGTAACAACCCACAACAATCATGTTCGCCGCGTTACAAAAGTTGGAAAATGGGTCTGTTCGTTTAAACATCACACATTGGAACAAACTGTGTATAAGGTGCCCGCAGGAAGTATGCAAAATACAACCGACTTATATATAAGTCGTAATCATAGAATTTCAAATGGGTTCCGTTTATGCAATGTTGACAAACTAGGATTTTCAGAAGCTTTGGAAAGCGAAATTACGTCGAATGGCCAATATATGTTGTATCATTTGCAGATTGAGCAGGGTGTTACTAATTTTTTGGTCGTAAATGGTGGTTGCAAAGTAGAATCTTGGTTATAGGTATGAACTTGCTGGGAACAAGTGATATACATTGTTATGTTGAGAACGTACATAACAATGTATATAGGGTGAAAATCTGTTTCTAAAAGTATTGCTTTCCTCCGCCGCTGATTGTATAGGGAGTTAAGCTCTTCACTTTCTCCGATTCAAAATATCCGGGGTCACGCACACCTGTCGGTTTGTCCAAATTCGCTTTTGGTGCTACACACACCGTCGTAATGTTTCGCTTGACTCTGTCCAAAATGGAATGGAAACTGTTCAACGCTGTTGCTCTCGAATTGTTATCGCACAGCTGGTTAATAAGCACAGAACCACGATAATCGTATTTTTCAATAACCATATCGATATCTCGTTCTCTTGCGACATGTCTTGTGCAACGACCTACTAAATTTGCGGTAGGTTCAATGTCGTGGGCAGTCGTGAAAGGAAACTGATATGTTGAATACGGGCCAGCCGCCGGGCCAGTAACATCCGCATCCAAACAAAGTGCCTTTTGCAAAATCAATTTTAGTTCATCATACGCCATAGATGCTTCGGAGCTCGGTTTTTGCATTCTTAGGCCATGCATCATATTTAACAACCTTTGTGCCTCTGCATCACGCAAAAAACATTTAGGGATTTTTTCGCCATCAATCGCAATCGTAGTAAATCCCTCTTGAGTGAATTTTTCATTAATGAATTTAGGCCGGAAATAAATAAATAGCATGATGGATATTACCACCACATAGGCTCCAATTGCAGCATAGATCAATCCTTTCATCCTTACTGTATACGTTTATAAAAACGCATACGTATGTGGATGTTGTTAGGTTCTTGCCGCCCATTCCTTTTCCAACGATTCAAACTCGCTCATGAGATTCCTACAAGAATTCGCAATCACCTGCTTCGCACGCACGATCAATTCATCCTGGGATACAAACACGTTTCCTTCCACTTCCTCGCTTGTCCTCGTATCCATACGCACAAACATCTCGGGGCGTAGCGGATGAGGCACTTTGTATCCTACATAATTGATCTTCGGATTCTGTCGGCCGTCAATATGATTTTCCACAATATATGTTTCTAACAGATTGCCTAATGTGTGATCCTCGTTCTGGAATATTGCATCTATGGACGAAAACCGCGAATCGCCTGGCTGGAATACAAGATTGGTTGGCGTCGACGTCGTTGTATCCTTGTACTTACTGACTAAATCGTAGCAAGCACGGAGTCCGGCTGCGAAAATCGTCGGCACAGATTGAACGCCCACCGATTCGATGTGAAACGTGAAATCATTCGGTTCTTCCTTCTCGTTTTTCTTGAAGCACCGTTGGATTTCCATTGTATCGAACTCGCGTTTGAGTTCTGCCCGCTTTTCAGCGGGCAGGCCGGCTTGATCAGCGATCTTCTTGTTTGCGAACAACCACTTTGTGAATACGTCTTCTACATGATCAGGGTCCTTGTTGGGTGTATACTCATAGGATACTTGCGTAGTTGGGCAGAAGCGAATGTTTTCCTTTCCTGTGCTAATTGTTGCCTTTGCTCTGAGCTTCAAACGCTCGTTCTGAGCTGTCGGATTCCACTGAGGCCTTAGCCGCGTAATCAATATGGTGTCGCCTGTGATTGGATCGGGAGGAAAGAAATCCGACGACGGCAGTTCCGTCGGTGCACTGAGTGGGTTTTCAGAACGCTTGTAGACGCGGAAATCCGAAGTGCGAACATCCATCAATTCTTTCGTGCCGTTTTCCACATCCAGGTGAAATTCGTATTCCGCCGGATCAAACTTGGTTGGGTCGGCATTGAGTGGAATCATGCCCACGCGATGTGCAACCATCTCATTCACAAGCGGTGTCGTGTTCACTTGAATTTCCACGTCCGACTTATCATAAGGCTCTGTACGGAATCCTACCGACGGTGTGTGTGCAATAATTGCACGGCGAATTGTGTTGGCTACCGTCACATTCACATCCTTGAGACGAAAAGACGCACGTATCTTAGTGTTGGGCTCACCAAACAACGGCGGAGCTTGAGCAGGTTCCTTGTATTCAATAAATCGTGACGCCATGGTTAATTCTTCGTATCTATTTACTATCAACGAATCAAATTTTTAGGCCAACCGGATTGCGAATATTTCGCCAAACTGAAATCGCGCCCGTTAACAACGGATGAATAGGCACACTCTATTTTATAGCAAAAAATGCCGATACTGCCAGGCGTTTCTGGAAGAACTTTCAACGACGTCCTACGTCGGGGAAATTCAACTTGTGTGTGTGGATCCCAGTTCTTCCCGGCCTCCTCTTCCAAGATGGTTAAAGTCCGTGCCTTCACTTGCTGTTGTAGGTGAATCTAATCCAAGAGTTGGTCCCGGTCCTGTGAACAACTGGTTGTTTGAGCGAAAGCAGGGTGGTGGGGGTCAGATGAAATCATCACAACAGTCCTTGCAAGAACGCAGTGCTCCTCTTGCCTTGCCCACATATTCTCCTGATATTGCTCCTCGCCCCGACAATTCTTCGAGGGGCGGAGCCCAGCGAGGCGGTGGAGCTTTTCCGCCTGCTATTTCGAGCAATACTCCTGCATCATCATCCATGGGACCTCCTGCGACAAGCATGGATGGGCCTATGGCGTATCACAGCAGCGAAATGGGGTCTGGAAAATGGTCCGATAACTACTCCTTTGTTGGCGGAGACCCATTCACATCGGACAAGGGATATAATCCTATTGAGCGAAATTTTGAATCATTAGTTCCTACCAATTCGGTTGGGCAAAGACAAACCGCAGCTCCACCCCCGAAACGGAGTGCGAAAGAGGAAGCGTTGCTGAATGATTTTCAAGCGTATAGTGCTCAGAGAGATAGAGATATTCCTGGCCCGGTTTCAAGACA